>Ga0172376_10006580_pt1 | contig 12602 bp, 15 predicted proteins | sample Lak35m_FD_121114 | JGI IMG/M metagenome (GOLD analysis project Ga0172376, IMG submission 121114) | Freshwater microbial communities from Kabuno Bay, South-Kivu, Congo - kab_092012_35m | ecosystem: Environmental > Aquatic > Freshwater > Lake | place: Democratic Republic of the Congo: South-Kivu...
TAAAATACATCAAATAATAGAATTATGAATTATTTTGACTTAAGAAAATTTTTGGCTGAAGGAGGTATCAAAGCTAAATTAAAAGAAAACTTCTTTGAAGAAGAACTTCAAAATGAAGGAGAAGACAAAGACATAGAAAAAGTAGCTAAACTCTTTCTAGAAGAAGGAGATGAAGAGGATGATGAAATGGATAGTCCTGATTATGAAGACACATACGGCGCTAATGTATATCCTTTTGTAACTGATAAGGAAGAGCAAGCGGCTCGTAAAATGCGTAAACTAGGTCTAGAAGAAATGGCTAGAACTTCAAATACGTTTAGCCTTAAAAAAGACGCCAGTGTTTCTGATATTAGATCTTTCATGACTAAAGTCAATAATCTTCTTAAGACATACAAATCCAAAGGTCAGAAAAAACCTAAGAGCAGATTTACAGACGCCGACATGGATAGATTATCTGATGTTTTAAAAAAAGAAAACTTTACTTCTAAAGATGTGTTAGATGCTATTGAAGCTTGGAACAACTCAGCCCAAGCTAATACTTTTATAAAAACTCTTCAAGACAAAGGATATATTGGTATTACATCTGAACTTAAGAAATTCAGTAAGCCTGAAAGAGATCCTAATGCTCCTGAGACAAGAGGTAGAAAGAAAAAAGTAAAGGATGAAGAAGGAGATACTAAGAAAAAAGATAAAGAACCAACAGATGACCAAATTAGAAAAGCAGCTAAAAAAGCTGGTTTAGATGAAGGTTTATCTCAAAACGATACTTTTTTAGATAATCTCTTAAAAAAAAAACCTTTAACTGAAATTCAATCTGAAGAAGAAGTTGCTAACTTGTTGGATGATTTTTATGAAGAAAAAATAAATTTCTATCCTAATGTTGAAACATTTGCTGATGAAGTTAGAACAGCTTTAGATGCTATAGTAATGAAGTATAGCACAGACGTTGATATGTAAAAAAACATATTTTTTATAAAAAAGAAAAGGCCAACTTAGTTTGGCCTTTTTTATCATAGTTATTATCTTTAAAGGAAAAAAGTTACATTATGGATTTAAACGCAATTAAAAACAAGTTGAGTTCCCTTCAACAACAAAAAACTAAGGGAGGTGGGACTGATAAGAACATTTTTTGGAAACCAAGTGTTGGTAAACAAGTGATTCGTATTGTCCCTAGTAAGTTTAATAAGGCTAATCCCTTTACTGAAGTGTATTTTCACTATGGGATTGGTACTCGTACTATTTTGTCTCCAATTAATTATGGAGAGAAAGATCCAATTGTAGAATTTGCTAAACAGCTTCGTAAGACCAATGATAAAGAAAATTGGCGTTTGGCTAAAAAATTGGATCCTAAAATGAGAGTTTTTGCACCTGTAATTGTTCGAGGTGAAGAACATGAAGGTGTAAAATTGTGGCAATTTGGTAAGGAGTTGTATCTTGAAATGTTGAGTATGGCTGATGATGATGATATTGGTGATTACACTGATATTATGTCTGGTCGTGACATTACTGTAGATACAATTGGACCTGAGTCAACAGGTACTGCTTATAACAAATCATCAGTTAGAGTTCGTACTAAACAAACTCCACTTTCTGAAAACAGTAATGAAGTTGAAAAGTGGTTGGATGATCAAAAGAATCCAATTGATATGTTTAAGAAGTACACTTTTGATGAAATTAAAGATTTCCTTCAAGAATTTTTGAGCCCTGAAGATGAGGCTAAAGAAGGAGATATTATTGATGATGAAACAACAGAGGATGAGAGTGATCTCCCTTTCGATAAAGGGGTGTCCCAAACAAATTACAATTTGAAGGCGCCCCTAAAACAAAATAAACTTGATAAATTTGATGAACTCTTCAGCTAATGGCACGAAAAAAATCACTAACTGAAGCAGTATCTTCAGAATTACAATCAGGATTTGACTTGAATAAATTTAAGGAGAAAAAACTTCTTAAATCAAATGTCAAATTCAAAGACCAGGCTTGGATTCCTCTTTCAACAGCTTTCCAAGATGTAACTTCAATTCCTGGTATCCCTATGGGTCATATTACTCTACTTAGGGGTCACTCTGATACAGGCAAGACAACCGCTTTAATTGAAGCGGCTGTCTCTGCCCAAAAGAGAAAAGTACTTCCAGTGTTTATCATCACTGAGATGAAATGGAACTGGGATCATGCTATGCAAATGGGACTTGAAGTTAATCTTAAAGTAGATGAAGAAACAGGTGAAATTAATGATTATGAAGGTTTCTTTATTTATGCTGACAGAGGATCATTGAATACTATTGAGGATGTAGCTGCTTTTATTTTGGATTTAGTAGATGAACAAAAGAAGGGTAACCTACCTTATGACTTATTATTCCTTTGGGATTCTATTGGATCTGTTCCTTGTGACCTATCTGTGAGATCTAATAAGAATAATAATGAATGGAATGCTGGTGCTATGAGTACTCAGTTTGGTAATAATGTTAACCAAAAAATTCTATTGTCACGAAAAGAATCATCACCATATACTAATACATTAGTTTGTATTAATAAAGTATGGACTGCTAAAGCTGAAACACCTATGAGTCAACCAAAATTGATGAATAAAGGTGGTTGGGCTATGTGGTTTGACGCTACTTTTGTAGTAACATTTGGTAATGTTTCTAATGCTGGTACATCTAAAATTAAAGCTATTAAAGACGGTAAACAGGTAGAATTTGCTAAACGCACTAATCTTCAAATTGATAAAAACCATATTAATGGTATTACTACTAAAGGTAGAATTATTATGACACCTCATGGTTTTATCAATGATGATGAAAAAGAACTTAAAGCTTATAAAGACAGTCACTCAAAGGAGTGGAGTCAATTGTTAGGAGGTATGGATTTTAATATCATTGAAGAAGATTCTGATGATATTCAAGATATAACTTCTTACACTCAAGAACCAGAATAAAATGGGTAAAAAAGAGTACCTTGAAATGCTCAATAAAATTGAGCAAGGGGATGATTCCCCCCAACTTAATAGACACGATAGAGTCTTGGTTATAGATGGTTTAAATTTATTTTTAAGGAATTTTGCAGTTTTAAATTTTGTAAACGAAGAAGGTACTCATATTGGGGGTTTAGCTGGATTTTTGAGATCTTTAGGTTCGCTTATTAAGCAGATTCAACCAACATCTGTTTACATTATATTCGACGGGGTAGGTTCTTCCACTAACAGGAAGAACTTACTCCCCGAGTATAAATCAGGTAGAAATGTTAGAATTACTAATTGGGACATATTCCAAAATCTTGATGACGAACATGATTCAAAAATAGACCAAATAATACGTCTAATCCAGTATCTAAAATGCCTACCTGTTAAAGTCATATCAATCGATAAGTCTGAAGCAGATGATGTTATTTCCCACTTATCTACAACTTTAGATACTAAATATAATTCTAGAGTTGTAATAGTATCAAGTGATAAAGATTTTCTCCAATTAGTTAATGATAATATTACAGTCTATAGACCTATAGAAAGGGATTTTTATGATATTAAAACTGTGATTGATAAGTTTGGTGTACCACCTCATAATTTTATTTTTTATAAAACTTTAGTTGGGGATAGTTCAGATAAAGTATCAGGTGTAAAAGGTATTGGAAGTAAAAGTGTTCTTAAAAAATTCCCTGAATTAGCAGGAGATAGAATAGAACTTCAAGATATATATGATCTAAGTGTAAAAAGACTAAAGGAGGGAGTAGCTTACGCTCGAATCCTCCATGATTGGACTAGTGTTGAAAACCATTATAAAATTATGGACTTAGGTAATCCTCTTTTAGATGAAAAAGAAAAAGAGTTTATAAATAACAAAATTAAAGAAAAAATAGCTAGTTTACGCGTGTTAGATTTCTTAACTTTATATAATGAAGATGGGTTAAACCATATTATTAAAAATACTGAATTTTGGGTTAAAGACACTTTTGCTAATTTAAAGATTTATGACGCTTAACACTTTACAATCATACGGGACAGGTTTCCAAATCAAGGTACTGTCTTCATTGCTTACTCATAAAGAATTTCTCCAAAATATCCATGATGTTTTGAGTGATGAATACTTCGATAATCAAGCTCATTCTTGGATTGTTAATCAAATCTTAAATTATTATGATAAGTATCACACCACTCCTACAATGGAGGTGTTGAAAGTTGAAACTAAAAAAGTAACTAATGAAGTTCTTCAAGTATCAATTAAAGAACAATTAAGAGAAGCATACCAATCATCAGACACCGATTTAAAATATGTTGAAGAAGAATTTGCTAATTTTTATAAAAACCAACAATTAAAGAAAGCACTTTTAAGTTCTGTAGATTTGTTAAATGCTGGTGATTATGACTCTATTAGAATATTAGTTGATAATGCTTTAAAAGCAGGTGGAGACAAAAACATAGGTCACGAATATAATAAAGATACTGAATCTCGATACCGAGAAGAAGCACGAGCTATAGTTCCAACACCTTGGGATAAGTTTAATGATATTATGCAGGGTGGATTGGGTAATGGAGATTTTGGTTTAATATTTGGTAATCCTGGAGGTGGTAAGTCTTGGACATTGGTAGCTTTAGGAGGATATGCTGTTAAATTAGGATTTAATGTTATACATTATACTTTAGAATTAAGTGAAGATTATGTTGGTAGAAGGTATGACGCTTACTTTACTAATATAGGTGTTGATTCTATTTCTAAACATAAAGATAAAGTCCACACTTTAGTAAACAATCTCCCAGGCCAGCTAATTATCAAGGAATTTGCCACAGGTAAAGCAACTATTCCAATGCTTAAATCACACATTCAAAAGTGTACTGATTTAGATTTTAAACCTGATTTGATTCTAATTGACTATGTTGATCTTCTTTCTTCAAGAAAACGAGTTCAAGATCGTAAGGGAGAAATAGATGATATTTATATAAGCACTAAAGGATTAGCTAAAGAACTTCAACTACCTATCTGGTCAGTTTCTCAAGTTAATCGTGCCGGTGCAAAAGATAATGTCATTGAAGGTGATAAAGCTGCCGGTAGCTATGATAAAATCATGATTACTGATGTGGCTATATCACTCTCAAGAAAAAAAGAAGATAAGGTAAATGGTACTGGTAGATTTCATATAATGAAAAATAGATACGGAATGGACGGAATGACTTTTTCAGTTAAAGCAGATACTTCAACAGGTCATTTTGAAGTCTTGGATGAACACTTTGATAACGATAACGAAACACCAGTAAGAAAAATCGAGGGAACTGATTTTAACACCTTAGACAGAGATCTTTTGGCTCAACAATTTTTTCAACTTAGCTTATAATAAAATAAAAAATGGCAAATACTAACCTTTTGCAGGAAAGAATCGTCTACAAACCTTTTGAATACCCTGAAGCTCATGATTACTGGTTAAAACAGCAACAAGCGCATTGGCTCCATACTGAAGTTCCAATGATGGGAGATATAAATGACTGGAAACAAAATTTAACTGAAACTGAAAAAAATATTGTGGGCTCTATCCTAAAAGGATTTGCCCAAACTGAAACAATTGTAAATGATTACTGGAGTGGTCTTGTAACTAAATGGTTCCGTAAACCTGAAGTTATTATGATGGCTACCACATTTGGAGCATTTGAAACTATTCACGCTGAAGCATATTCTCTATTAAATGAAACACTTGGACTCGATGACTTCTCAGAATTTCTCGAAGATGAAGCTACAATGGCTAAAATTGAAAATCTTATGTCTGTTAGGGACAGTTTCAATGGTGAGGAAGATTTGCAACATATTGCTAAGTCTCTCGCCATCTTCTCGGCGTTTACCGAAGGAGTTAATTTATTCTCTTCGTTCGCCATCTTATTATCTTTTAAAATGCGAAATAAGCTTAAAGGGGTCGGCCAGATTGTTGAATGGTCTATTAGAGATGAATCAATGCACTCCGAAGCGGGATGTTGGTTATTTAGAACACTTATCAAAGAAAACCCTAAGCTCAAGACTCCGGAGCTCAAAACCGCAATAAATGAGGCGGCTTTGTTGTCTCTAAAACTTGAACTTGATTTTATCGATAAAGTTTATAAGTTGGGAGATTTGGAAGGATGTCCTAAATATGATCTTCAAAACTTTATCAAAAATAGAGTCAACACTAAACTAAGTGACCTTGGATATCTAGCTATTGTCCCTGATGTAGATTTACCAGCAGTTGATAGAATGAAATGGTTTGATGCTTTATCAGCTGGTAAACAACACACTGATTTCTTTGCCTCAAGAGTTACTAACTATAGCAAAGGTCATTTACAATGGGATGAATCAATTTTTTAAAATATTTATAAACATAATTAAAATATAATACTATGACAAAAGAACAAATCTTAGGAATCGTTAGACATGCTTTAACATTTGTTGGTGGTGTTTTAATCACTAAAGGAGTTATTGATGAAGCTACATTCACAGAACTTTCAGGAGCCGCCTTAACTTTGATTGGTGGTATTTGGTCTGTTGTAGCTAAGAACAAATAATTTTATCTAAAATATGGACAATAATTTGTTATCCAATGTTCAAGATTGGGTAAGGGGGAAAGATTATCCTGAATGGATGGATGAGATTTCCCTCTCTACCATATCTAAAGGTTATCTCCTCCCAGGAGAAACACCTAAAAAAGCTTATCGTAGAGTATCAAAAGCAGTAGCTGAACGAGTTAATAGACCTGATTTAGAAGCTAAATTTTTTAAATATATTTGGAATGGGTGGTTAGGATTAGCTAGTCCTGTTCTTTCAAATACTGGTACAGATCGTGGTCTTCCTATTTCTTGCTTTGGTATTGATACACCAGACTCAATTAGAGGTATTGGTTTAACTAATGCTGAATTAATGAAATTAACAGCTTTAGGAGGTGGAGTTGGGGTTAGTGTTTCCCGTATCAGACCTAGAGGAACAGCCATTACAGGTAATGGTAAATCTGAAGGTGTAGTACCTTGGTGTAAAATCTATGACTCATCCATTATAGCTACTAATCAAGGTTCAGTCAGACGAGGAGCAGCCTCTGTTAACCTAGATATCAACCACCCAGATATTAAAGAGTTTCTTCAAATTAGACGTCCTAAAGGAGATCCAAATAGACAATGTCTCAATCTTCACCAGTGTGTAGTTGTAGATGATAGTTTTATGAGACGTTTGGGAGAAAGAGATAGTGAAGCTATGTCTGTTTGGCTGGAAATCCTCAAAACCAGAGTAGAGACAGGTGAACCTTACATTATGTTTAAAGATAATGTGAATAAGGCTAATCCATTAGCTTACGCTATGAATAATTTGGATGTTTCAATGACTAATATCTGTACAGAAATAACACTCCATACAGATGAAGAACATTCATTTATTTGTTGTCTTTCCTCAATTAATTTAGCTAAATATGATGAGTGGAAAGATACTGATTTGATTGAAATTTCAATTAGATTTTTGGATGGTGTTATGCAAGAATTTATAGATAAGAGTAATGGCAAAGATTCACTTATTAGGACTCATAGACATGCTAAAAAAGGTAGAGCACTTGGTTTAGGTGTAATGGGTTGGCATACATTCCTCCAACAAAAGAATTTACCATTTAATTCAATTGCTTCAACAGCTTGGACTCATACCATTTTTAGTGATATTAGACAGAAAGCTGAGGCTACTTCACGCCAATTAGCTGTAGAATATGGTGAGCCAGTTTGGTGTAAAGGAACAGGTATGAGAAATACCCACCTGTTAGCTATTGCTCCTACAGTATCTAACTCAAGAATTTCAGATTGCTCAGCAGGTATTGAACCAATCCCAGCTAATGTTTATACTTTTAATGGAGCTAAAGGAACATTTATTGTTAAAAATAAAATTCTTGAGAAACTATTAGAAGAAAAAGGATATAATACAAGTAAAGTTTGGGATCAAATCTTAGCTGATAAAGGTTCAGTTCAAAATTTACCTGATAATGTTCTTTCACCAGATGAAAAAGAAATATTTTTAACTTTTAGTGAAGTTAATCAGTTAGAACTTGTTAAACAAGCAGCTATTAGACAAAAATATATTGATCAAACTCAATCACTTAATCTAAGTTTTGATCCTACTGACTCACCCAAATGGATTAATCAGGTTCATATGGAAGCTTGGAAATTAGGTGTTAAAACATTATATTATCTACGTACTGATAGTGTGATTAGAGGAGACATAGGTTCAAGAACAGCAGATTGTGTGAGCTGTGACGGGTAAGCGGGTCTTTTAAGAATTTAAATATATATATAGCCATGATAGGAATATACAAAATTACAAATCCTGAGGGGCAAATATATATTGGTTTATCTAAAAACATTGAAAAGCGTTTTAATCAACATAAGAATTTTCAATTTAAAGGAAACAATAAATTAAGAGAATCCCTTACCAAATATGGTGGAGATTTTCATTTGTTTGAAGTATTAGAAGAAATTGATATTTCATCTTATACTAGAGATGAAGGTAATGCTTTATTACGCCGCTGTGAACGTTACTGGATAAATAAATTACAAACTTACAATAACGGGTTAAACGAAAATAAAGGTGGTAGTGGTTGCTCTTATCATACAGAAGAATCTAAACATAAAATAAGTAAAGCTAATAGCAAACCAAAACCTTCTAATTTTGGTACTAATAGAAAAAAATGGCAACATACTAAAGACTTTAAAGAAAAGGTAAAAAATGCTAAACGTCGTCCTATTTTAATGTATGATAAAGAAGGTAATTTAGTTGGTGAATTTCCTAATAATGCTAGAGCAGCTGATTATATTGGATGTCAAAAATCTGCTATTTGGAATGTTTTAAATGGTTATAAATCACTAAATGCTAAAACAACAACAACACATGTAAAAGGTTACACTTTTAAATATTTATAAACATGCCTAAGTTGAAAGACTTAATTATGGAAGCGTTACCTATTTATAGGGCAACAGCTTATCTAGTTACAGATTCTGATACTAATATCACTGATATTATTGATGAAATAAGAGCTATTAGAAAAATAACCATTGTAAACAATATAACATCAGAAAAATTTGATGAAAAGAATAAAGCTCGAGGTGATGGTAAAGAAGAACATTTTATAACAATAAAATTTTTATCTACAGAACCCCAAAAAGACTTACTCTTTTTTAAAGATACAATGATGAGCTCAGAAAAAGGAGATCCAAATAAAAAAATTGTTGGTCTTCAATTTGTTAAATTTTTACCTGATACTCTAATAAAAATCTAAATACGTATAACTGGAATGAAGGGTTGTAAGCTAAAATATTGTATTACCTATTTAAAGTCTTACATGAAAACTAACCTACTTACAATCCTTGCCTTGTCACTATCTACAACTCTTTCCTTTATTTGTTCATATTTTATGAACGTCACTCTTAACAATGCTGAACAGTATATGGCATTGGTAGGAATTTTATTTGTAGATGGATTTTTTGGAGTTTGGGCTGGTACTAAACGTGAAGGATTCAAAACTTATAAAGCCTTAAAAGTTCTTAAATCACTATTTTTTTGGATTATTTTACTGACTACAATATTAAGTATAGAGACTGCTTTTGTAGGAGCAGGATGGTTAAGTGAAACTATTGTGATTCCATTTATAGTATTCCAATTAATTAGCATCTTAAAAAATGCATCAATGTTAGATTTAATACCTAACGATGTTTTAAAAACTGTATTAAATAAAATAGATCAACATAAAAACGTTAACCCTGAAAATTAAAAAAAATGAGTGGCTTTGATTACAAAAAGTATTTAGCTGAAGGAGGTATTGAAGCTAAACTTCAAGAAAATTCTGTAAATGAAGAAACAGTAGATGAAGGAGTATTTGATGATATAGGTAAAGGAATAGGAAATGTAGCTACTGGAGTAGGAAAAGGTGTTGGAGCTGTTTTGGGTGGAGCTGGAGTTATAGGAGCTGTAGCTTTACAAGCTTTAATAGTATTAGTTGTTATGGTAGGTATAGGATTAAGGACTGTAGGAGAAAAAACTAAATTTATACTAGACGATTTAAAAAGAGCTTTACTCATACCATTCTTTCCAGCTCATGAAGTTCTTTTTCTTTTTAGAGAAAATAAAAATAAAACAGTTTTAAAAGTTGTTAATAGGTTAAAAGAAGATCCTGAAATTATAGAATATATTAATAATCCTTCTAAAAAAGGTCTTAGAAAAGTTGTTTTATCTAAACTAACTGATGAAGAAAAAGCTGAGATTGGTACTTATATTAAAAATTCTTTCTCAAGAAGAGACTTAGGAGCATAATTAAACTAATAAAATATAAGTTCTGAGGTTTAAAATTCTAAATATTTAAAAAGATTAGGCTTGGCTTTTGCCAAGCCTTTTTTTATCTTTACTATATGACCCATTCAATTCAAGTTATTGAAAAAGAGTTATCTAAACTCCAAAAGATTAACTACAATCAATTTCTTTGGTGGAGGAGATGGACTCCTAAAAACAAACCTCTACCTAAACATGCCCTTTTATGGGACAAAATTGTTAATGGTGACTATAATTTTAGCCCTTACTTTTGGCAAATACAATACTGTGAATGGGAAATAGAACAAAAACGACTAAAATACCCAGGAGAATATGAACGTTTTTGTGATGAGGCATCTTTAGATTTTCAACGACGTAAACGTCTACGTGAAGATCATGAAAAATATGAAGCTGAAAATTTAGAACAATTACAAAAAGATTTTGTTACTTCTTTTAGAATGACTAAAGAAGATTATGATAGAGAAGTAATAGAGTTTGGCAGTGATCTAAAAGATTTTTATATTTATTGTGAACAAAAATATAGAAAATATAATATTCCTGAATCAATAAAACCTCGTAGAGGACGTCCTCGTAAAAATAAAAGTTAATGAAAGTATCACACGAAATACCTATAGCGTATTTAAAAGCAAGTGGATGGTTTAATGACTATGACTATCTATTACCTCACCTTTATGACAAATATCCTGAATATAAAGAATATTTCCAGGAAGTTAAAGGTATAAGGTATGTAGTAATGGATAATTCTCTTCATGAATTAGGTGTGCCTTATTCTAAAGGTAGACTTCTTTCTATTATTGAAGAGATTCAACCAAATGAATTTATAGTTCCTGATGAATGGGAAAATGCTATCTATTCTATGCGTAATGCTAAGGAATGGAGCTATATTGAACTCCCAGACAATGTAAAAAAAGTAGCTGTAGTTCAAGGTAAGTCGTTTGCTGAAATTGTTAAATGTTATCAAACATATAAATGGTTAGGTTATACAAAAATAGCATTTAGTTATGGAGCTAACTATTATAAAGAAATGTTCCCACATTCTAATGTTAATATCAGTAAAGCATTAGGTCGTCAATTAGTTATTGTTAAAATGATTGAGATGGGAATGATTGGAGAAACGGATGAAATTCATCTTTTAGGTTGTTCTATCCCACAAGAGTTCTTATATTATAAGGAAATACCACAAATTAAAACTATAGATACATCCAATCCTATTATGGCCGCCTATGATGGTGTAAAATATAATAATTGGGGATTACTTGAAAAACCCAAAACTAAAATCGATGATGTTATCAACGATGAAGCTAATTCCGTTATATATGAAAGGATTATACATAATGTAGAAACATTTAAAGAAATAAATAATTTATGAAAAAACAAGCAATACTTAGCCTATCAGGAGGGATGGATTCCAGTACATTACTTCTCCACTTGTTAGCAAACAATTATGAGGTTACTTGCCTCTCTTTTGATTACGGGCAAAAACATCGAGTAGAACTTGAACGAGCCCAATCACTTGTTGATTATCTTAATGATAAAGGACAAAATATAAAATATGGAGTAATTAAACTTGATGGTTTAGCTCCTATGCTTAATAATGCTCTTGTAGAAGGTGGAGATGAAGTGCCTGAAGGACACTATGAGCAAGATAATATGAAAGAAACAGTTGTCCCTAATCGTAATAAAATCTTTAGTTCAATTATTCAAGCTGTAGCTCTTTCAAAAGCTAATGAACTTAATACAGATGTCTATATCTCTTTAGGTATCCATGCTGGTGATTTCTCAGTTTACCCAGATTGCCGACAGGAATTCCGTGATATTGACCATCAAGCTTTTATTGAAGGTAATTGGAATGCTGAGCGAGTTCATTATTATACTCCTTATATTAATGTAATGAAAGGTGATATCTTAAAAGATGGTATTGAGTGTTGTAATATATTAGGTTTAGATTTTGATGAAGTATACAAACGTACTAACACATCTTATAAACCTATGCAATACAATGGGGCTTGGTATAGTGATTATAAGTCCGCAGCCTCAGTTGAACGTATTGAAGGTTTTCTAAAATTAGGATGTCCTGATCCTGTAAGTTACGCTGATGAAACTGGCCCTGTAACTTGGGAAGTAGCTAAAACACACGTAGAAAAAGTTTTAAACCAACATAAAAATGCCTAAATTTCAATCAACAAAAATATTTGATGGATTCAGTTGTGTATTCCGTCAATGGAAAGCTGAAGGAACTCATTGTAGATTCCTTCATGGTTATGGAGTAAGTTTTAAAGTATGGTTCGAAGGTGAACTTGATGA
>Ga0172376_10006581_pt1 | contig 12600 bp, 10 predicted proteins | sample Lak35m_FD_121114 | JGI IMG/M metagenome (GOLD analysis project Ga0172376, IMG submission 121114) | Freshwater microbial communities from Kabuno Bay, South-Kivu, Congo - kab_092012_35m | ecosystem: Environmental > Aquatic > Freshwater > Lake | place: Democratic Republic of the Congo: South-Kivu...
GCGCGCGAGCGAGACCTTTCGCACGCCTGGAGGCGTACGCCACAGGGAAACAGACGAGGCGAAGGGGGTCGGCGAACGCTTCCCGAGCGAGCGGCCGCCGCGGCCGGAGCGAGGAGACTTGTGCCGCCCCCCCGAGCCGGTGCCCCGTGTACGACGAGCGCCCTGCTACCCGGGCCGCACCGCCTCGATGAGGTGGTAGCCCTTCACCTCCTCGCGAGCGACGTGGCTCCACATGCGCGGCAGCTGCTCCGCGAACCATGTCGGCTGCTTCGTGACGACGATCAGGGTGCCCCCCGGGGCCAGGGCGAGGCGAGCCGTCTCGCAGAAGATCTCCGCCAGCCGGAAGTCGGAGTAGTACGGCGGATTCGCGAGCGCGAGGTCCCAGGCGCCCGGAGTCGGCACGCGGCCCTCCGCCTCGAGTGCGACCGTCACGTTGGTCAGGGCGTTGCGTTCGACGCCCCGGCGCGTGCATTCGACCGCACGGGCCGCCGAGTCGATGGCATGCACCCGCACCGACGGGTCACGGGCCGCGATCCCGATCGACACACAGCCACTGCCGCAGCCGATGTCGAGCACCGCGGCTCCCGGCGCGACGTCGACCGCATCGAGCAGGCGCCGGGCGCCGGGGTCGATGCGGCGGTGCGCGAAGACGCCGGGACGCGTCACGGCATGCAGGAGGCGGTCGCGGTCGCGGAAGACGACCTCGCACGAGAAGTCGCGCACCCGCGTCGGCTCGCGGGTCTTCTCGACGACGTAGGCGATCGTCCGCGGCTTGGGCCCGGCGGCCTCGCGCACACGCACGGTCTCGCCGGTGGCGGCGAGCTGCTCGCGCAGCCACCGGTCCCGGGGGTTGTCGATCGCCGTGACGAGGCGGCCGCCGACCGCCAGATGCACGAAGGCCTGCTGCAGGATGTCGCGGGTCAGTTCCGCCTCGCCGTCCTTGGCGAGCGGGACCACGGCGAGGTCGTACGGCCCGGCCGGCATGTCGGGCGTGCAGGCGGCGGTGAGATGGGGCGGGGCGGGGCTCCACGAAGCCACGGCGGCGTCGCAGGGATGGCGGTCGAGAAACCACGCCGTCACGTGCGCCGTCGGCAGGTCGCCGGCCAGGGCGTGGGCGGCCTGCGCACGACCCGCGGTCGTGCAGACGATGTGGCGCGGCGGCGCGGCGGACGAGGCGACCACGGCGCGGGCGACGTCGAGGGCGTGGGCCTCCGCCGGCCGGCTGGGAAGTCGATCGGCGGCCCTCATGCGGCTGCCTTCATTCGGCCGGCGCCGCAGGCTCGAGGGTGAGCGGATCGCGGAGCGGCAGGTGCCGCACCTCGCCGCCGAAGAAGTCGGCCATGCTCGCCCGCTTGTCGATGTCGCCGGCCGCGATCGGATCCCAGTCGCCCACGACGAGGATCGCCATGGCGTCGGGATCAAGATGCGCCTTCGCGACCCGCAGCAGGTCCTCCTTCGTGACCGCCTCGACCTTCGCACGAAACGTCTTCCAGAAGTCGGCGGGCCTTTTTGTCCATTCGTCGTTCACGAAGACGCGGAGCATCTGGGGCTTGCTCTCGAACTGCCGCGGGAACGTCTCGATCAGCCCCTGCCGTGCCGTCTCCAATTCCTCGTCGGTGACCGGCTCGGTGCGGATGCGGCGAATCTCGTCGAACACGATCTTGGTCGCGAGCGCCACCGTCGCGTTCTTGCTCTCGAACCCGGCGCGGAAGTCGCCCGGGTAGTCGACCCGCGGCACGATCGTCGAGCGGACGGAGTAGGCGAGCCCCTCGTTGCTCCTCACCTGCTGCATGAGGCGGCTCGTGAACCCGCCGGCGCCGAGGATCTCGTTGAGCAGCAGCAGCGGGATCGCGTCCGGGTCGTCCCGGCGGATCGAACGGCTGCCGAGGATCACCTTCCCCTGCGGAATGTCCTTGGGGACGTGGTAGAGCCCCGGCTCGAGCACCGCCGTCGGCACGGCGGGGTCGGCGACCGGCCCGCCCCGTTCCCAGCCGGCGAAGGCGCGTTCCAGGGTCGCGAGCATCTCGGGCACCTCGAAGTCTCCCGACACCGACACGATCGCGTTGCCGGGCCTGAAGATGAGGGCGTGCATCTCCGCGAGCCGGTCCCGATCGAACGCCGCGACGGAGGCCGCCGTCGGCTCGGCTGCTTCGAAGTGCTCTCCATAGACGAGCCGCTTCCACTCGCGGGCGAGGATCGACGAGGCGTCGTCGTTGCGGCGCTTGAGCGCCTCGAGCGTCCGTGCCTTCGCGGTCTCCAGTCGATCGGCGTCGAAGCGTGGCGTCCGCAGGAGATCGAGGAAGATCACGAGGCTCTCGTCGAAGGTGCTCACCAGGCAGTTCATCACCGCGGTCGTGAAGAACTCGTTGGCCGTCACCGAGGCCTGCGTCGCCAGGAAGTCGAGCGTCTCGTCGAGTTCCGCCGGCGCCAGCGTGCGGGAGCCCCCCTCGCGCACCATGCGGGCGGTCATCGAGGCGAGCCCCGGCACGTCGGCCGGATCGAGCGAGGCACCGCCCTTGAACGTGATCGTGAGATTCACGAGGGGAAACTCGTGCGACGGCGCGAGGTAGACGACGGTTCCGTCGGGCAGCACGTGACGGAAGTCGGCGGAGGCCGGCGGTTCGTAGGCCAGCGGCGCGAACGCGATCTCTTCCGGGCGGGCCGGAAGGTCGGGGGCCGATGTGGCCGCCGGCGGCGTGGTCGGTGCGGCCGCGACCGTCGCGTCCGCAGCCGCGGCGATCGCCGTCGCCGTGTCGGTCCCACCGGCCGTCCCCGGGCCGCTCGCGGGCTCAGTCGATGCGGCACCGATGGAGCCGATGGACGATCCCGAAGGGGAAGTGTTCGTCGCCACGGCCTCGGCCAGGGCCGCCCTTCCGTCCGGTCGCTCCCCCGCCACGGCCGTGCCGGGCCGTTCATCGGCGGCCGTCACCGCCGACGTCGTGCCGATGCCGCCGGCGACCGGGTCCTGCCCGCGGCGTCGTGCCGGGGAAAGCGCGATCGCGGCGATCACGCCGACCGCGAGCAACAGGGCTACGAGGCGAAGGTTCATGGTGCTCCTTCCGCTGCTGGTGCGGTGGCCGCGGCCGGTCGGCGGCGATACACCGCCACGCTGCGATTCGTCTCGCCGAAGTACCGGTTGGCCACCCGTCGAATGTCGGCGGCGGTCACCGCCTCCTCCTTCGCCGGACCCTCGTTGATCTCGCGCCAGTCGAGGATCGCCTCGGCGAAGGCCAGCTGCACGAGGAGGGACATGTTGTTCTCGAGCTTGCGATAGTTCCTGGCCGCGACGCGATTCTTCACCTTGCGCAGTTCGCGCTCCGGCACCTCCTCGCGCTGCAGTCGGACCAGCTCCTCCTGCCATGCCGCCTCGAGCGCCTCGGGCGTGGCGTCGCCGCGGGTCTCCGCCGTGACGCCGAAGAGACCCGCGTACTTCCGCGTGTCGGAAAAGGCCGCGGCCGACGCCGCGATGCCGCGGCCCTCGACGAGGCCCGTGTAGAGCCGCCCCGTCCTCTCGTTGAGGATCTCCGCCAGCATGTCGAGCGGATAGGCGTCGACATGGCCCGCTGCAACGGTGTGGTAGCGGATCTCGATCGCGGGCGGGAAGTCTCCCACGGCGTTCATCCGCTGCTCGGCCTGCTGCTCCACCTCGAGCGTGACGACCGGAGGCGGCGTCCGCTCGCCCGGCTGCAGCCGCGAGAAGTACCGGGTGATGAGCGCCTTCGCCTGCACCGGATCGAAGTCGCCCACAAGCACGCCGAAGAGGTTGCCGGGCCGGTAGTAGACGTTCCAGTAGTCGAGGGCCTGCTCGAAGGTGTAGCTGTTCAGATCGCTCGGCCAGCCGATCACCGGCCACGAATAGCCGCTCGACGCCCAGAACATCGCGTCGAACTGCTCTTCGAAGGCACCGGTCGGGGTGCTCTCGGTGCGCAGGCGCCGCTCCTCGTGGACCACGTCGCGCTCGGAATAGAACTCGCGAAAGACGCTGTCGAAGAGCCGGTCGCTCTCCATCCAGGCCCAGAGCTCCAGCTTGTTCGACGGCACGGTGATGAAGTAGCAGGTGAGGTCGTAGGTGGTGAACGCGTTCATCCCGCTCCCGCCCGCCTTGGTGTAGACCTGGTCGAATTCGTCCTTCACGATCGTCCCGGCGGCGGGCCCGGCCTCGCCGCGGCCCTGCTGGGCGCGGATCAGGCCGTCGAGCCGACCCCGCAGGGCGCGCAGGTCGGGCGTGTCGTTGGCCGGATCCCACGGATCGTCGATCTCGCCACGGAAGAACCGCTCGTACTGGGTCGTCCAGACGAGACCGTTGATCGCGTCCCGCAGCGTCTTCTGCTCGCTCCGGTACGTCGCGTCTCGGGCCGGGTCGCGGGTGCCGATCGTGTCGGTGCCCTTGAACATCATGTGCTCGAAGAAGTGGCTGATGCCGGTGATTCCCGGCCGCTCGTTGACGCTGCCGACCCGCGCCACCCAGCCCGCGCTCACCACGTTCGGCTGGTCGGATCGCGGCACGAGCAGGAACTGCATCCCGTTGGGCAGCGTGAACTCCTCGACGGCGACCTGCTGGGCCGAGGCCGTGGTGGAGATCGCGGCCAGCAGCAGGCACGCGGTCAGCCGCCCGGCGGCGGGGGAGATGATGTGCATGAGAGCGATGGTTTCCCTGGGGGCCGACGTTATACCCGAACCGCCTCGCGGCGGTCCGACGTCGCGACCGTCGCCACGTGTCCGCGCGTCGAGAGGGCCGCGACAGGCGGGAAATCGATCGCGTCGGCGCCGTCAAGGAGGTGCTGGCGGAGCATCCCGGCCTGCTCGCGGAACTGGATGCCTTGATCCGCGGGCTGCCGCGGCACGATATTTCGCAGGCGTCGTGGGACGAGGCCAACCGCGACTTCGAGGCGTTCGCCCGGCACCTGATGGCCCACGAAAGGAGCGAAAATGCCATCGTGCAGGAAGGCTACAACGAGGATCTCGGGCTCACCGACTGAGGGGTCGCGCCAGTGGCGCGTCCTTGGAGGAGCCTTGTGCCGTTCCCTGGATCGGTGCTCCACCCCGATCGGATTCGCTCGCGGGGCGCGGAGCACGGCGGCCTTCGCCTTCGTCGCGTGCAGCACGGTGGCGGTTGGAGGATTTCTGTCGGCCTCCCGGGCGGTGTCGGACGAGACGACGAAGCCGGATCGGGTGGCCACGTTCATGCGAGCCAAGCTCGCGCACTCGCAGAACGTGCTCGAGGGGCTGTCGGTCGGTGATTTCGGCCTCATCGCGAAGGGTGCCCACGACCTGTCCCTCGCGAGCCAGGATTCCAACTGGCAGGTCCTGCAGACCGAGGATTACGTGCGGCAGAGCGCCGAGTTCCGGCGGTCGTGCGACACGCTCCGCGCGGCCGCCGATGCCGAGAACCTCGACGCCGCGCTGGTCGCCTGGATGGACGTCACGATGAAGTGCGTGCGGTGCCATCGCTCGATGCGCGACGCCGACTGAGCCGACCCACGGTCGGGCCGATCCCGCCGGCACGCCCGCCCTCGTGCCGTCAGGCGAAGACGACCGTGCGGCCGCCGTGGAGAAACACCCGCTCCTCGAGCACCAGCCGCACCGCCCGCGCGAGCACGAGCTTCTCCACGTCGCGGCCCGCCTGGGCCATCCGCTCCGGCGTGTAGGTGTGGTCCACGCCGATGACGTCCTGGGCGATGATCGGCCCGGCGTCGAGCTCGGCCGTGACGAAGTGTGCGGTGGCGCCGATGAGCTTCACGCCTCGCGCGAAGGCCTGCCGGTAGGGGCTCGCCCCGGCGAACGCCGGCAGGAAGGAGTGGTGGATGTTCACGATCCTGTCGGAGCGCCGGCCGACGAAGGCGGGGGAGAGCACCCGCATGTAGCGCGCGAGCACGAGGTAGGCCGGGGCGTACGGGTCGATCACGGCCTCGAGCGCGGCCTCGTGCGCCTCCCGTGGGGCGCCATCGCGCACGGGGACGTGGTGGAACGGTACGGAAAACCTGGCCACGAGATCGCCGAGCGCGTCATGGTTCGAGACCACGGCCACGATGCGGCCGGGCAGTTCACCCACCGCGTCGAGCAGGAGCAGTTCGCCGAGGCAGTGCGGCTCGCGGCTGGCGAGCACGACGAGCGGCCGGCGTTCCTCACGGCTGACGCGCACGCGGGCCGCCCGGGGAAGCACGGCCGCCAGCGATTCCCGCAGGTCGGCAGCCGGGGTCGTCGCGGCCGGCGTCGTCGCGGCGACCTCCGCCCGGAAGAAGAAGTGGCGGGCGAGCGGATCGACGAACTCGTGGTTCGACTCGATGTTGAGACGGGCCCGCTCGAGCACGCCGGTGATCCGGTGGATGAGGCCCACCTCGTCGGGACAGTCGACCAGGACGATTTCACGCACGTGGCTCAGCCCCAGGGCCTCGAGGCGACGCTCGGTCGCTCGGCCCGCACGGGCTCCGCCGGCACCCAGGCCAGGACGACGTCATCCACCGTGACGCCGGACTTGAGCGCGGGAATCTCGAGGGGCTCGAGCGCGATCCGTTCCGGCTGGGACTCGAGCCGGATCTGTTCGAGTTCCGCCTCCACCTCCTCCTCCAGGAGCCGTCGCTTCTCCTCGAGCGACGTGAGGCTCTCCTCGGCATGGGCCACGTCTGCCTGCTGCCGGGCCGCACGGCTCGCGGTTCGCATCGAGGTGGCCGCCTTGCCGATCGTCGTGGACGAGAGACGTCGCCGGCCAAGCAGGGCCCCCAGCACGGCGGAGCCGATCGACACGTAGGTCTGCACCGACTGGCTCTTCGCCTCGGCCTTCTCCTTCTCGACCCGTTGCCTCGCCCGCTCGATCCGATCGGAGAGCCCGGCCAGCTTCGTGGCGTGCCGCGTCCGCACCTTCTCGAGTTCGGCATCACGCCACTCGCGCACGCGATGGGCGATCCGCGCGCGGAACGCGCCCTCCGTCTCGCCCGGTTCGGAGATGGCCTCGATCGCAGGGGCCCGCCAGGCGGAGAGCCGCGCGGTGCGGCCCAGCCAGCCCTTGAGGGACGCCCCGAGCGAGGCGTAGCCGCGCGGCCCGGACAATGCCGCCGGCACCGACGCGAACGTCCCGGCGCGGGGGGCCACCTCGATCTCCGGCGCCGCCGCGAGCTCGTCGCCGGCCTCCCACGCCGATTCGCCGAGGGTGTCGCCTGCCGGTGCGATGCGGATCACGTCGCGATCGACGTCGATCCGTGGACTGCGCGTCGCATAGCGGACACGGGCCCGCGCGAGGATGGCAGGCTCGTAGTGCACCGGCTCGTCGGGCGCGAGCGGTGCCCGGGGCGCGAGGAAGACCTCCTTCACCGCCGGCGGCAGGATCGGTCGTGGTCCACCACGCGTCGGGCCACCGGCCGACGCCGCCGGAGACGACCGCGCCGCGGATTTCGGCGGCCCGTCCACGACGCCGGACGCTGCCGCCGACAGCCGCCGGATCTCCTCGCGGAGAAGCGGACCACGCAGGTAGGCCATCGTCCAGCGCGACTGGAAGAGCGTCTCCTCGTCGCCGTGGACTGAGTGCATGAGAAACCGCCTCTGCCCCAGGCCCGAGAGGAGCCGATCGAGCCGGCTGCGGTCGAACGATCCCCCCGCACTCGCCGCCGCCCCCTCGAGTCCGTCGAGCACCCGCGCCTTGTCGCGGGCGGTCTGGAGCCGGCCGAGAAACCAGAGGCCGGCGTTGGACAGGCCCTTGTAGTCGAGATCGACCGGATTCTGCGTCGCCAGCACGACGCCGAGCCCGTAGGCACGCGCCTGCTTCATGAGCGTGAGAATCGGCGTCTTGCTGGGCGGATTCGCGGTCGGCGGCACGTAGCCGAACACCTCGTCCATCACGAAGAGGGCCTTGAGCGACGACGTGCCGCCCTGCGAGCGCATCCAGGCGACGGTCGCCCCGGCGAGCAGCGTGACGAAGGCCATGCGTTGCGGCTCGGCGAGGTGCGCGATCGACACGACCGCGACCCGCGGCTTGCCCGAGGGGGTCCAGAGGAGGCGTCCGACGTCGAGCGGTTCGCCGTCGAGCCAGGCCTCGAACCCCGGGGCGGCCGCCACGGTATTGAGCCGCGTGGCGAGCTGGAAGCGATCACCTGCGGGAAAGAAGTTTTCGAGCTCGAGAAAGCCCACCCGCTCGATCGGCGGTGCCGGCAGGGACCGCACGAGCGTGCCGAAGTCGACCCGCTGGCCGCTCTTCCAGAGCGCGTCGACGATCGCCGACAAAAGGACGTGCTCACGGCTGGTGCCGGGGTCGCCGTCGACACCGGCCAGTGCGAGGATGCCCGAGACCAGCGATTCGATCCGTTCGCGACGCACCTCCGGGTCGTCGACGGCGTCACCATCGGGCGGCTCCATGCTGCCGAGCATCGCAAGCGGCCTGCCGGCGCGGCTGCCGGGCGTGTAGATCGCCATGTCGGCGGCCGCGTGCAGCCGGCGAATGCGGTCGGCCGACTGGCCCGAGGCGGCGAGCCCCTCGGCCCAGGTGCGTGCGGTGCGCCGGGCGAGGTCCTCGACCGAGATGCCCTCCCGAGAGGCCGCGTCCGGTTCGATCCAGGGCAGGAAATCGGACGGCTCGAGAGATGGAAACGAGAGCAGCAGGTTCGCGAGGTCCCCCTTCGGATCGATGACGAGCGCCGGGATGCCGTCGAGCGCGGCCTCCTCGACCATGCCGACGAGCAGCCCCGTCTTGCCGCTGCCGGTCATGCCGACGCAGACGGCGTGCGTCGTGAAGCGGCGGGCATCGACCAGCAGGGGCGCGGCGGTGACCTCGCCCGATGCCTCGTCGACCGCGCGGCCGAGGTAGAAGATCCCCAGACCCTCGATCGCGGTCTCCAGGTCGTGGCCCTGGCCCCCGCGGGATCGCTCTCCCGCCGCCTGTGTGCTCGCACGCTTCATCGCCCGGCTCCGTCGCCCAAGGCCCGATTCGACGTCAGCGGCACGATTTGTGCAACCGGGTGCGCGCGGCCGCAGGTCGGACGGTCAGCGCCGCCGCCGGTCGCGGCGTGGGACGTGACGACGGGATCGCGTTCCGCGGTCGTGGCCGTCATCGATTCCGGCGTGGACCTCACGCATCCGGACCTCGTCGCCAATCTCTGGCGCAATCCGGGCGAGATCGCCGGCAATGGCATCGACGACGATGCCAATGGCTTCGTCGATGACGTGCACGGGTGGGACTTCGTCGAAGGGGATGCCGTGCCACAGGACGGATTCGGCCATGGCACGCACGTTGCCGGGATCATCGGCAATCAGGGCAGCGACGTCGATGCGACGCCGCGGTATCCGGGAGCCTATGACCTCGCCAACGTCATCAACGTCGCGGCGGCATCTCCGGACGGCGATCTGGCTCGGCTCTCCAACTGGGGCGCGACGCGGGTCGATCTCGCGGCCCCCGGCACGCTCGTCGTCTCGACCTGGCCGGGGGGAAGGACGGGCACCCTGTCCGGCACGTCGATGGCGGCACCCCACGTCAGCGGGGCGATCGCACTCCTTGCCGCCGCCCGTCCTGGAATCACGGTCGACGCGATGCGGGCCGCCCTGCTGGGCTCGACGCGGCCGATCGCCTCGCATGCGGGCCGCACCGTCACCGGCGGCATGCTCGATGTTCGCGGCGCGCTGGCGGCGGTCGGTGCCGGACCGCCTTGGACGCGCGGAGGACCGGACGCCGGCGGCGGCATTGCAGCCGGCCCGAAAGAAGACCGGCATCACGTCGCCCCAAAACGCCTACACAGCGCATGTTTCGTGCGTTGCCCAGATTCGCAAAATAGAATCCCGCGATCCTGAGAGCAGAGGCCGTGCGCAGGCGCGTGTCGAGGCGACGGGGTGCGGTGGCCTTTGGCCGCCGATGTCGTCAGCGATGACGACGGACGGAAGACGAGTCGAGGGGCAACCCGGTCGCGTGCCGGGGGGTCCGTCGCAGCGTAAGCCGGCGTGAAAGCGTTCCCGCACCGGGGGCCCTTTTCCGCCGGCTTTTTTCGTTTGTGCCGGATCTGTTCGCCGCCCAGGACCGCGTGATCCACGACGCCATGACAGCCCACTCCACTGCCCGACTCGCCCGCCAGGTGGCCCATGCCGCCGCCTCCTTCGAGCATCGCCTGCTCGGGCGCAGCCCCGGCAGCATCACGGTCGCCACGGCCGCCGGCTGCCTCACCGTCTGCGTGCTCGAGATCACGATCCTCGAGATCGAAGGCGGCCGGGTGCGACGGCATCTCGCGGTTCCAGCAGGAGTTCATCGGCCGCGGGCCGCGCGACATCCATGCGCACCTCGTCGGGAGCCTGCTGCTGGTGCGCCTGCAGGGGGTCCTCACGCCGGCCGAACGGCAGCTCGTCGCACCGCGTTCCAACGGAGCCGCCGACGGGGCCGCCGGCGACGGGCACGGCACCGGCGACGGCAACGGCAATGGACGGGCTCTGCTCAAGCAGGTCCGGTCGCACATGGTGGCCACGGGAAGGCCGCGGCTGGAGGAGGTGGTGCAGGGCGCCACGGGAGCGAGACTCGTGAGCGTGCACCACGACATCTCGACGGTGACCGGCGAGGAGGTGATCGTGTTTTCCCTCGATGCGAGCCCCACCTGCCGCCCCCCGCGCCGAAAGGTGTGATCCGCGTAAGGCCGTGGCCGCGGCAGAGGCCATGCTGGCCGCGGCGCGGCATGCTGGTAGCATCCCGTAGGGGAGTTCTCAGTTCTCCGAGGGTGCACCGCATCGTGGCATCGCCGAGCCATCCCTCCGCGCGCGGGGTCGTCGTGCTGCTGGTCGATGATCAGCCGATCATCGGAGAGGCCGTCCGTCGCATGCTGGCGACCGAGGAGGGCATGACGCTCCACATCTGCACCGACGCCGCCCGCGCCCTCGACACCGCGGTCGCGACGCCTCCGCACGTGATCCTCCAGGATCTCGTGATGCCCCGGATCGACGGGTTGGATCTCGTGCGTCGCTACCGGGCGGACGAGCGGCTGCGCGACGTCCCGGTGATCGTCCTGTCCGCACGCGACGAGCCGGCGGTGAAGGCCGACGCCTTTGCCGCCGGGGCGAATGACTACGTCGTCAAGCTGCCCGACCGGCTGGAACTCGTGGCGCGCCTGCGCTACCACGCCCGCGGGTACATGGCGCTGCTCGAGCGGAACGAGGCCTTCGCCGCCCTGCAGACGAGTCAGCAGATGCTCGCGGACGACATCGCCTCGGCCGCCAGGTATGTCCGGTCGCTGCTGCCGGAACCGCTCCGGGACGGGCCCGTGAGGGCCGACTGGCGGTTCATCCCGTCGGCGATGCTCGGGGGTGACGCCTTCGGCTACCACGCCATCGACGAGCACTCCTTCGCGATCTACCTGCTCGACGTCTGCGGCCACGGCGTCGGGGCGGCGCTCCTGTCGGTCTCCGCGCTCAACGCCATCCGCAGCAGTGCCCTGCCGCACGCCGACTTCCACGATCCCGGCAGCGTGCTTACCGGGCTGAACGCCGCGTTCCCGATGGAACGGCACAACGACATGTTCTTCACGGCGTGGTACGGCGTGTACCACGCGCCCTCCCGGCGACTCTCGTGGTCGGGCGGAGGCCATCCGCCGGCCCTGCTCGTCGACGGTACCGGCCGGCGACCGCACCTGCTGGAGTCCGAGGGCCCTCTCGTCGGGGCGATCGACGCCGTCGAGTTCTCCTCGCGGTCACTGGACGTCCCGCCGGATGCTCGGCTCGTGCTCTACAGCGACGGAGCCTACGAGATTCCGCTTCCGAACGGCTCGATGTGGGGCATCGAGGGACTGGTGGATGTGGTTTCACGGACCCTGCAGGACGGCGACAACGCCCTGGAGGCGATCGTGGCCGGGGCGCGGCTGGCGTCGGGGCACGAGGACTTCGCCGACGACATGTCGGTGGTCGACGTCTGCTTCCGCTGACCGGTCGGTGGCCTTGGCCACCGGGCCACGGCCGCCGACGGGGAAGCGGGCGAATCCGCGGCGCAACGGGGCTGAATCAGCGGTCGCGGTCGGCTTGCATGTGCGGCCCCGATCCGTACACTTGGACGGTTCGCGGCAGCGTCCGGCCGCTAGCGTAGCTCAATTGGCAGAGCAGCTGATTTGTAATCAGCAGGTTGCGGGTTCGATTCCCGCCGCTAGCTCAGCAGGAGGTTCCGGCGGGAGATCACGGTGGAGTCGTCGGTCGTCGGAGCGGCATTCGCCTCGCGCCAGCGGTGCGGGGAGAATGGGCGGGCCGGTCCCATCCCCTCGGTCGACCGGCGAATCATCCGGCGGGTCTGGTTGGGGCCGGCAACCGATCGTCCGTGTCGATGCGCGTCGCATCGATCCGGGTCGGTTCGTCCGGTCGTGCTGTCCCGGTTTGACGCCGTTGGCTCGGTGCCGAGGTGTTCGATCCCCGCGAGTTGCGTGATGTCACCTGTGAGGGGAGTTTCCCGAGCGGTCAAAGGGGTCAGACTGTAAATCTGATGGCATTGCCTTCGCAGGTTCGAATCCTGCACTCCCCAGTCGTATCCCGGGTGTCCGCCCCCCCGCGGGTGTAGCTCAATGGTAGAGCAATAGCCTTCCAAGCTAAAGACGAGGGTTCGATTCCCTTCACCCGCTCTTCGGCATCGTGCCCACAGCACCCGAGCGAAGACCCCATGCA
>Ga0172376_10006582_pt1 | contig 12600 bp, 25 predicted proteins | sample Lak35m_FD_121114 | JGI IMG/M metagenome (GOLD analysis project Ga0172376, IMG submission 121114) | Freshwater microbial communities from Kabuno Bay, South-Kivu, Congo - kab_092012_35m | ecosystem: Environmental > Aquatic > Freshwater > Lake | place: Democratic Republic of the Congo: South-Kivu...
AAGAACTTAGTGGCGATGGTCGTAGAGGAAATACAGCGGGGCGTAGCCAAGGAGATTCAGGCCGTGGAGAAAACGATAGTCGATGGGGTAGTGGCCGAACTGATACGGATCAGGTTCGATGAGATGGTAGCCAAGGCGATAAGGGGGAAGTAAGAGAAAAGAAAAGTCCAAAAAGTCCAAAACCCTTAACGTGAGCCACTTGAGACACCCCCAAAAACACCACGCTCTATAACAACCCACCACACCCTCAAACCGCCCCTAGGATCTCCCCCGTGCAGGAACTAACTCTCCCGCCCACTGTCTAACTTATATGGGCCAAGTTGCGTGCCCTACGAGCCCGGGGAACAAACACTACATCAGCCGGGAAATCACAGTCGTTACTTTTCGGGGGTTTTATGAGGACTATGGGTTGGACACAGTTTGTAAAGAAACCTGAGTTTGGGGTTGGGTGTGCGGTGGTGGTCAAGGCAACAGGCCAACGTGGAATAGTTACCCATGCTGATTGGTCGATGTTGATCAATGTCCTTTTAGAGGGCTTTGATGTCGTGACGTTTCGGCGTGACGAACTTGCTCTGCTTGGTTCTAATAAGTGGGGTAACTAACATGGAGACACAGTGCATTTTTTGTGGTGACTATTTAAGTCAAGGTCGTTGGGCGTTGGGGTATAGAACGTGCCTATTCTGTGGCGAAGAGCAGGCAAGACAGGAGAGAAGCACGTGGTGCGTGGCCCCCATGCACAAGAGCAATTACATGCTCATAACAAACAAGACAGACCTAGCAGGGCTGAACAACAAGGGAGGGCTGGTGAAGTGAACGGCGAGGAGTTTTTGTGTCAGGACTTGGAGGCCAAGTTGTTTAAGTGGTTTCTTTCCCGGTTCGACGCACCGAGGATCATCGCGGCGCGGCATAAGGAGTTAGTGGAAAGTGGACTATTGAAGGAGGGCTACGATGAAGACGGGAAATCACGCAAGTGACTATGCCGTGGGAGAAGTTGTCCGGTGGCGATGGAACAAAGAGGTTGGGGTGATAGTCAAAGTTAGTGAGGTGACTAATACTATCGAGGTGATCTTTGATAGCGGCAAGGAGCAGTTGTTATGGTGCGATCAGATAGAGAAGGTGTAGGGCTAGAAGTGGATGAAGCCGAGAAAAGATATTTGTGGGGGTACGAGCAAAGAGATTGGCAGACTTGGGAAGGGGACAACAGTGTCTATGCAGTGGGCGAAGTGGTGCGGGATAAAGTAACAAAGGTGACAGGAGTCGTCATCAAGCCTTTTGCCCAGACAGGGTTGTATGTCATGTTCCCCCAATTCGATGTGCCTCAGTTGGTACGTTCAGCAAACGTGGAGAAATTAAATGAAGATTAAAGGTGTTAGTGGTAGGAAGTATGTAGATTTAAAAGAAGAGATACTGCATCTATTAGATGGTCAAGAATTAACCGGGCTAGTAAACACTGTCGGTACGTCTGAATTACAAGGCAACATCCAACAGTTGAAGTTTGTAGTGCGGCACTTGACTTCTTTGATTCAGACCTTTGGGTTGTGCCGACCCGAGATGCAGTTGGCCCGGATGGAACTAAGCGAGGCTACCGAGCGGTACTTAGAGGACAAAGGTTATGACGAGAAGAACTATGGAGCGATTGCTAAAGATGTATTAGCAGAGATGCGAGCCAAGGGGGAGGTGTCCGATGAGAATTAAAACGTTGTTGGGTGAGAGTGAGGATAGGGGTGTGAAGTATAGGTTCTCAGCACACATCTTCTTAGAATACCCAACTATTCCGATTCCCTTAAAAGTAGCAATGGGGATTTTCCGTCAAGCAGATGCGGCAGAAGCATGGGCCAACAAATGCTTGAAAATTATGGGTGAGGATCATACTTGGGCAGATGCAGGGGATGCTCAAGAGATGGACACTTGGTTCTCAATGCACCTACCCCCTGATGACTTTGAGCGCGAGCACGCGCAGTAGAGGAGAAGTGAAATGAAAGTTTATAAAGTGGAGTGGCGGCGAGGTGACGGAATGGTCTTTGAGTGGCTTGCCACAAAGGCAGAAGCCAAACAGGCCATAAGAGAAGTAAAGGATGCAAAAGGTGAGGATGCTGAGGTATCTGATGAGCCGCAACTTTACGACATCCCGACTGATAAAAAAGGGCTTGTGCGGTGGTTAAATCTTTGGCATGGGGGTGACCTGCCATGACCCCACATGAAGCCGCCCAAAGCGTGGCGTGGTTTGCTTTTGTAGTTGTTATTGGTATTGGGTTGGTTATGTGGCACGACATTAAAAAGGAGAAGCGTGATGGCAAGAAGTAAGAAGTGGGACACCATATATGATCATAGTAATCCGACACTCATAGTGGACAAAGAATCATCGAAGGATTACATCATAGGCGGTGATGACGTAGGTCGACTGCGAACAATCGTGGATCACTTAAAAGTCGATTGGCCTGAGATGGCCGACACTTTGAATGAAGTGTTAAGTAATTTAGTGGAGGTGTGATGAGTAGAGGAGTAAGAGATTGGGGAATCGGAGAAGTTTGTTGGCACACCTTGCATGGGCGTTGCATAGTCAAGGGGATTCCTAGGCCTCCGATTGTTGGGTGGTTGGGTAACCTTTCTCCTAACTTGGTTGTCATTCGTGAGAGTGATTGCAAAGAATTGAGTTTTTATTCAGATGGCGGGAGTTTGTTTAATGTCCACGACCTTATTCCGATTGACGAGTGGGATGCAAGCAAGGAACTTAAGCGACTAGCGGAGGAGATCTGAATATGCCCCTGCATGGGAACTTTTTTTCCCGTTTGCACTCTAACTAATATGGGCATGATCCATCGCCCATGCACCGCCGGAAAATCACATGTGTGATTTTTTGTTTGTAGTTGAATATCTAACATCTTATGGAGAGATTGTATGAGCCGAGTATCTTTTGGACTATCAGTAGATTTTGACCAAGCGGTAACGTTGGTCGCAGAACTAGGGGAAGAGGTTTGCTATTTGTTTCAAGGCGAACCTGGTGTTGGCAAATCAAGCATGCTAAAACCTCTCAGTGCACGTTTTCCTACGCACGAAGTTGCTTACATCGATTGTGCGAATCTTGATCTTGGCGATATTGCCATGCCCTTTATTGATCGGGAGTTGAACTGCACTAAGTATTATCCGAACGCACACTTCAAAATGCACACAGGCAAGCCCGTCATCATCATGCTAGATGAGTTGACCAAGGCCAGCCAATCAGTGCAGAACATGCTATTGCCTTTGATCTTAGAGCGCAGGATCGGTGACATCAAGTTGCCAGCGGGATCTCTTGTGTTTGCTACGGGTAATTTGTTTGGCGATAACGTGGGTGATCATCTTAAAGCGCATGCTAAGAACCGTATGGATTGCGTACCGTTCCGTAAACCTACTACTAAACAATGGGTTAAGTGGGCCATGAATAACAATGTGACAGAAGAGGTGTTGGCGTTTGTTGATCAGTATCCCGAGGTCATGTATTCGTACATGGATGGGGGGCAAGAGAAGAACAAATACATCTACAACCCCAAAGAACAACAGTTGGGTTTTGTTTCTCCTCGCTCTCTTGAGAAGGCATCCTTTGTTGTTAAGAAGCGCAAGGCTATTGGTGATGAAGCGATGCTTGCATCTCTTATCGGCTTACTTGGCGAAGCGGGTGCTCGTGACCTACATGCCTTTGTGAATCTTGATGATAAGTTGCCAACGTTTGATTCGTTGATTGCAAGCCCAGACACGGCTCCGATTCCCGATGATCCGATTGCAGTTTGCATCTTGGTCTACAAGGCAGTTGTGCATGTGACTAAAGATCAAATGCCTAAGTGGGTAACGTACATGAACCGACTCAAGAAAGAGAACCAAGGTCTCTTTGCAAGATCTTTATTGGAGTCTCCAAACTCCAAGGCGGCCGGTAGCAAGGAGTTTATTGATTGGGCCACGCAGAACAATTACATCTTTGCCAAGGCTAACTAAAGGGTAAGCAGCACGCGTTAGTCACAATGTTATTTATCAGGAGATCTTTATGGACTTATCTAAACTAACCGCAGAACAGCGCCTGCAAAGAACCCATGTGGCTCTGATGGCGCATAAGAAGTTTATTCTTATGTCCGGTGTGCTCGTTTCCGGCGATGTCAATGTTATTGATTCGCCTAAAAAAACGGCTTGCACGGCTGGCCTTAATGTTGAGTACGGCCGAGAGTTTGTTAACAAGTTGACCGATAAGGAGTTAGCGTTCGTGGTCTTGCATGAGAATTGGCACAAGGCGTTTAAGCACTTGTTGATCTGGAAGGATCTACATGACATTGACGCTAAAGTTGCCAACATGGCTTGCGATTATGTGATCAACCTGCAAATCAAGAAGTATGACCCAAACGGTGAGACATGCGTCATGCCCGAAAACGGTCTGCTAGATGAGCGGTTTGATGGCATGGACACTCGCCAAGTCTTTGACATTCTGATGAAGGAGAAAGAAGAAAACGGTGAGGGTGATGGCGAATCCGAAGATGGTGGCTTTGATGAGCATGACTGGGATGAGGCTAAGAGTTGGGATAAGGATAAGATCAAAGAGGTTGAGCGCAAGATCGATCAGGCTCTCCGCCAAGGCGAAGTGTTGCTTAAGAAGAAAGGCGATGCGGGTAGTGGTGGTAGTCGTGCGTTCGGTGAACTCTTGAATCCTAAGACCGATCCCTATGAGTTGTTACGGGAATACATGGTATCGACTTGTAGTAACAGAAGTGATTCTTCATGGCGCAGGCCAAACCGTAGGTTCATATCGCAAGATATTTACATGCCTACGCAAATTGCCGAGGCTATCGAGAGTATCGTTGTTGCAATCGATACATCAGGCTCTATCTCTGACCGGGAACTTAAACGGTTCCTAACGGAGGTGGCGCACATGTGCGAAGTGGTGTCGCCACAGAAGGTGCATGTCGTGTATTGGGATACTAGCGTGTGTGCCCATGAGGTGTACGAGCAGGACAGGGTGCTTGAGATTGCTAGTAGTACCAAGCCCTCCGGTGGTGGTGGCACTGATCCGACTTGTGTTGCTCAATACATGAGAAGTAACAATGTGACTGCACAGGTAGTGATCATGCTTACTGATGGTTACATCGGCAACGTAACTCAAGCCGATTGGCAGGGCATGCCGCCTACCGTTTGGATGGTGGATGGGTCGAGGTCTGTAAACGTAGTTGGTAAAGTAATTTATCTTTAACTTAGGAGAGCAAAATGAGTATCTCAAATCAAGCGATGTTGGTAGAACTTAGTATTGGGCATTGGACTGCAAACAAGTTGGATCGGCAAGTGTCCGAAGAAGTTGATGCAAGCAAGGGCACTAGGGTCAAAGCGGGTAACTATCGTAAGAACTTACTCGCCGGGGCCAAGGAGTTGGAGGACATTAAGAACTTTGTCGGTAACTTTCGCAATTGGCATTACAGACAGACCATGCCGTGGGCTGACAGTGGCACTCGACTGCTGACTTTGAAGCGTTACCTTCCGTATGTGGGCGAGGTCAATGCCAAGATACAGGAGTTTGATGCGCTGAAGCGGCAGTTTATCTCAGTCTATCCTACTCTGATATCTCAGATGGCGTTTCAGTTGGGTAGTCTATTCAACCGTGACGAGTATCCAAGTGAGGATCAAGTTGAGCGTAAGTTTTATTTCAACGTCAATTACTTCCCTCTGCCCGAGGCGGGTGACTTTCGTGTTGATGTTGGCAACGAGGCATTGGCTGAACTGCAAACGCAATACTCTAGTCACTACGATAACAAGTTGAAGGAAGCGATGGCTGACGTATGGGGTCGTTTACATACCACACTGCAACATCTTTCTGAGCGACTGCAATCTTCGGATGACGGCACTAAGAAGGTCTTTCGTGATTCGTTGATTGGCAACGCAACGGAACTCTGCGGCATGCTGACTGACTTCAATGTGACTAACGATCCACAGTTGGAGCAGGCTCGGAAGGACTTAGAGCAAGCCCTGCTTGGTGTAACTGCCCAAGATCTCAGAGAGAGTGTGCTTGTGCGGGAGGACGTTCGGGCCCGTGTCAACGAGATCCTTAATAAATTTGATTTCTAAACGGAGAATCACAATGTTACAAAAAGGCGATAACATAATCTGCCGCCCGTCTGAGGCAATTGGTCTGATTGACCGATCAAAGAATCCAGAAACGGGCAGGCTCTTGGCACATGCAGTAGAACATCTTATGTTCTCGCATCCCTACAAGAAGTTTGATTTGGTCTTTGGTAAACACTTTATGTCTAATGGGTTTCAGGTGTATGACTTCGGGCTAGAGGTTTGCAACATTAGGTTTTATAAACCCGATGGTGAAGAGCGCACTGCGTTACAGGTGGAGTTTAGGTATAACTACAACGTGCATAGCAAAGCGCCAAAGGATTCCAAACGTACATCTAATATCAGTAAGATCTTAGATTTGGTACGGTTGATCAAGCCTACCAGCACCAAGGATCATGCGTCACGTTTCCATGTAGAAGAATTAATTGAAGAAACCACTAAGTTTGCGGCACACAAGCGAGATTTTGATCGGGTGTTTTCAAATATCGCCTATGACAAAGTGGAGACCAATATCTCACTGTTTGATGATTTACTCAATAAGCGAGATACGTCTGCGGTAGAAGCACTGCGTAATAAGTTTTACGAGAGACACAAAGCGTATGTTGCTGCTGCCGAACATAAAGTACGAATGTCCCGTAACTCAGCATTGGTCACGAAAAATCACAGTGGTGACTATCGGGTGGTGCATAGGGTTGAACCACATCCAGACAAAGATCGAGTGGCAGTAAAAGCGAACTACGTCATGGTTGACTATGCAGGGAAAAATGCTATCCCCCCAAACATCTACGGCAAACTATGCTTGCTTGAGATTGCGGAGCAAAACGATGGTGATACGCATGAAGTCGAAGGTGTCGGTCAAGTGATGAAACATGATACGGTTGGTTCCATGTATACTATTATTGGTGAGGACTTAGAGGGGCCTCCCATAAGTGGTGACGCCGGAACGCATAGTCAAATCGAAAGTAACTAAACTTCTTACGGAGAGGGGGGCCTATTGGTTCTACCCGGTGGCATCGGGTTATGGATCAGCAGGCATCCCCGACATCGTTTGTTGTTATAAAGGAAGGTTCGTTGGTATTGAGTGCAAGGCGGGCAAAGGTAAGACTACTGCATTACAGGATAATAACTTAGAGCGTATTAAACAATGTAGTGGCTTTGCCCTTGTTGTTCGTGAGGATCTCACGGAACTTATTGCGCTTTTGGAACTCATAGATTCACAGGCATGAACCCCGGGATAATCACATTGTGATTTCCCCCCGCAACCGAATTTGCTCCATCCCTGAAAATACAGGGAACTTTTTCTCTCCAAGTTAGTCCCACCCTAGCGGTGGGATTTTTTTGCCCATAGGATGTCGGGGAAATCCCGGTTTGAGACCCGTTCCCTACGGGGGAAAATACAGGAGAAATTAAATGAAGGTCAAGATTGATAATTTAAATATGGGCATATTGATTGATTTGTTGGCGCGGGAAGTAACCATACTCAGAGATGAGTGCGATTATTGGGACAGTGAAACAAAGCGGCTCAATAATTTGCTGGCTGAAAAGACCGAGATCATTAAGATGTTAGGCCATCAACTCAAGGATGCGCCCAAAAAGCGGGGACGACCCAAGAAAGTCACAGGTGTGACTTCCCCTGCAAAGCGTGGCCCGGGACGCCCGAAGGGCAGTAAAAAAGGGAAATCTACCTGATATCTGATATGGGAGCGGATCGAATCCGACTCCCTGCTTTTAAGGTGAGCCATGAATTTAGACACAATCTTCAAAATCTTACCGGACGGGGTTTTATGTAGGGAACTAAAACTTCTTTACATAAGCGGCAGGCTTTTTGAAGCACTAGAAAGCAGAGATATAAACAAGATGCCCCTCACAAAAATAGAAAAGATGTTTCTCAAATGGGCGATGAAGCAGTGGAAGAAGTCCGAGAGTGCCAAACAATACGTGCAAGACCGAGAAGCCATGAAACTTTGGGCGACAAAACTTGCCATAACAGGAGCAGACAATGAGCGAGAAGCAGTTTTCCCAGCCTACCCAACATTTTCAATCCCCGACTCATCCTACATCCCTCCATCCATCAGGGCTAACGTGGGAACGGTGGGAGTGGCCGTTCAAAACCCCACAGGAGCGAAGTCTAGTAGCGAAATACTTCAAGCGTACGAGGATTACAACCGCCAAAGACAAAAAACAAAAGGCATTAAATAAAGTAGGAGAAGCACTACTATGAGAACGTTAGAACAAGCCAAAAGAGATTATCAGAAGGTACTCAAAGGTGACGGGGGCCGATGCCCTTGTTGCAGACGTTGGGGAAAAATTAACGGCTATCAAGTAACAAGTACCCAAGTCAAGGGTATGATTTGGATGTATAAAAACTTCCGTAAAAACGAGTGGATCGAATTGGGAAAAGCCCCAAAATATATTCTCCGTTCCAAGGCGTTGGCTACCCTACGCCATTGGGATTTGGTTGAGAGAAAGCCCAAAGAGGAAAAAGAAGATAAGCGTGGCTCCGGGTTTTGGCGGCTGACGCAAAAGGGTCGTGACTTCATACGCAAGAAAATAATCGTGCCTAAACATGCGTTCGTGTTTGATAGCAGGCTAATTAGTTACTCCACGAGTAACGTTGACGTTATTCAAGCACTCAGTAAGAAGTTTTCTTACGAAGAACTTATGAAAACCACGCTGCGATTTAACAAATGAAAGACCGAGGGTGAGATGAGCGACTTGAGAAAAGCAGCAGAAGAAGTTGTTGAGGCATGGGGTTGGGATATAAGTGAGCCACGAAACAAAATATTGAGAGAAAGAATGGAAGCACTACGCCAAGCACTAGCGCAGCCGGAGGAGAAGAACGCATGACCAAAGAAGAAGCGTGGCTAATGTGGATGAAAGAGTCCAAGCACTATGTCGATTACGACTGGGACACCATCAAGAAGTCATCGTGGTGGGAGGCGTTCTCCCGTGGTTGGGATGCGGCGACAATCAATGCGAACGGTTGGGACGATGCCTACAAGATGGGCTTTGATGCGGGAAAAGAGATAAAATGAAACTAATTCTTTTAGGCGCACTTATTGGCTTGGCTTATTTTCTTTTTGATAACGCCCTTGACCGCCAATACAACCGTGGCTTTGCAGAAGGCCGTGGCACGGCACTAAAGACTAACCCGCCGAGTGAAGAACTTGAAATTGCATGTGCAGGGCTTTGGATCGGTGAACAAAACAAAAAGGCTGATAAGAAAAATGCCCGTTAGTATTGACCCAAAAGATCAAAAGATTTGGAATTACTTTACCGAACGTAAAACCCCAGTAACAATTAGACAGGTGATGAAGGCACTGCTGGTAAGCGAAACGCATGCTAGGCGGGCCTTGGAGTATTTTGTTTTCGGGAAGTTGGCAGAGCGACACAAGGTTGGTGGTGTGATGACCTACAAGGTGAAAGAATGAGCGACCCGATTATCCAAAAACTTCTTAACCCAACATTTGATCCCGAAGAAGCACAAGAGTTGATGCGTCAGGCGGCAATCAAGATTGAGCAACAGTCAAACTTTATACGAACACTAATAAAAGAGAACGAGAATTTACGTCAACAAGTCGAGGCACTGATATTAGACCTAGGCATAAAAGAGGGGCATTACCGTGGAGAAGCCAGAAATTAAATCACCCTATGAGTTCACAACAGATTGGTTTTCTTGGTCGCCGCCGGTCTGGACTCAGATAATTGCACAACTGCCATCCCGTAAAAGATTTTTAGAGATAGGTTCATTTGAAGGCCGCAGCGCTGTATGGCTAATTGAAAACGCCATAGAAGAAGGTGGTGACTTATTTTGCGTGGACACTTGGGAGGGTGGCGAGGAGCACAAAGCCCAAGGACATAATATGGGAGAGGTAGAGGAACGCTTCCATAAAAACATTACAGTTGCACTGGGTAGCCTTTATCCGAAGAAAATAAATGTTCAGTCATTTCGAGATACTTCACTTAACGCACTGTCTGCGCTATTATCAATAGTTCCCGAAAAGCGAGATCTCTTTGACTTCATCTATATTGACGGATCACACCAAGCACCTGACGTTATCACTGATGCCTGCATGGCGTGGCCTCTGCTTAAGGTGGGGGGAGTGATGGTGTTTGATGATTACGGATGGGGTGAGCCCCTGCCTGCGACACACAAACCCAAGATGGCAATTGACGCTTTTGTAGACATCTACAAAGAACGCCTGCACCTGATTCATAAATCGTATCAACTTATCGTGAGGAAAATAAAATGACTTCTTGGAAAGAATTTCCCGTAACACAAGAACAAAAAGAAGGTAAACCTAGCATGATGGTTGCTACGCCGATGTATGGTGGTATGTGCACAGGCCATTATGTTTCAGGGTTGCTTGGCACTATATTAAAAATGCGACAAGTTGGAGTGCCCGTCTACTGGGCACAAATTATGAATGAGAGTCTTATCACTAGAGCACGTAATGAACTTGCTCGACTATTTCTTGAGAAGGGGTTTGATTATTTAATGTTTGTAGATGCCGATATATCATTTGATGGTAACGCTATTGCTACTTTGATGGCTGCTGATCGAGATATTGTTTGTGGTATTTATCCTAAGAAAGAAATTGACTGGAAAAAAGTAAGGTCTGCGGCTGAATCTGGAAAAGAAAATTTAGCAGACTACGGCGGTGCGTTTGTATTTAATATGGCCGGAGAAAAAGCCGAAACAGACGGGGATAGTTGTATAGAAGTCCGACATGGTGGCACGGGATTTATGTTGATTAAACGGCGTGTCTTTGAAGAGTTAATACCTCATGTTCCTACATATCGAGTATCAACTGTAAAAAATTCTGAAACTGGAGAATTTTTAAAACCACTGACACATGAGTTCTTTGCCACAAGTATCGATGCAAGCGGAGCGTTGTTATCTGAGGACTATCACTTCTGCGAACTGTGGCGCAAGCACGGCGGCAAGATCTACGCCAATCCGTTTATCAAATTAGAACACGTTGGTACTTATGTCTTTGGCGGAGATGTTGTAAAAGCAGGCGGTAACCTGAAATGAGCCACATTCTCACCATAGACTTTGAGACCTACTACGACAAGGAGTATGGTTTAAACAAATTCACGACTGAGGAATACATCCGTCACCCGATGTTTGAGGTGATCGGTGTTGCCGTGCAGATCGATGACGGTGAGCCTGAGTGGTTCAGTGGGTCAAAGGACGACACACAACAGTTTCTTTTGCAGTTTAATTGGCAGAACTCCTTGGCCTTGGCGCATAACGCCATGTTCGATGCGGCTATCCTCAATTGGATCTTTAGTATTTCACCCAAAGGCTGGCTAGATACACTAAGTATGGCGCGGCCACTGCATGGGGTGGATGCTGGTGGGTCGCTAAAAGCCTTGGCCGAGCGGTACGAGTTGGGAGAAAAGGGTACAGAAGTTGTCAATGCCTTGGGTAAACGCAGGGCGTTGTTTGGTGCGGAGGACTTGGCACGGTACGGTGAGTATTGCAAAAACGATGTAGTGCTTACCTACAAACTCTTTAACTTACTTAAAGCGCAAAGGTTCCCCAGGAATGAACTCAAACTTATCGACTTGACTATTAAGATGTTTTCAGAGCCTGTACTAATACTGGATGTACCGGTTCTGGAGAAACATCTAGAGGGAGTGGTACAACGGAAAGAACTGCTACTCAAAGAGGCTGAGTCCAATAAAGAAATTATCATGTCTAATGATAAGTTTGCGGCTGCCCTAAACGCACTAGGAGTTGACCCTCCCCGAAAGAAGTCACCACGTACTGGAAACATGACATGGGCTTTCTCTAAGGTAGACGAGGATTTTAAAGCGTTACTTGAACATCCGAAGGAAGAAGTGCAGAACTTGGTCGCCGCACGGCTAGGTGTCAAGACCACCATAGAGGAGACCCGAACTCAACGGTTTATTGATATTGGTAAGCGTGGCCCGCTTCCGGTTCCGCTTAAGTATTACGCCGCACATACAGGCAGATGGGGTGGCTCTGATAAGGTCAACCTGCAAAACCTACCTACCCGCGATGGCAAGTCTTTGATTAAAAAGGCAATTGTTCCGCCGCCCGGCTTTACTTTAATTGACTCTGACTCCTCACAGATTGAGGCACGAACCCTAGCGTGGCTCTCTCAACAGGAAGATTTAATCGAGGCATTTGCGAACGGCGAGGATGTCTACAAGATCATGGCGGGAAAGATCTATAACAAACCCGTAGAAGAAATAACCAAAGACGAGCGATTCTTTGGCAAGACGGTGATTCTTGGTGCTGGCTACGGCATGGGGGCTAAGAAGTTCCATTTGATGCTCCGTTTACAGAACATAAACATTAGTGATTCAGAAGCCGAACGTATCATAACAATTTATAGAACGACTTATCCACGTATCTCTAACCTCTGGACGCAGGGCAACGATGCACTGGGCTCCATGCTGACGGGCAGTAAAAGCACCTTTGGCAAGCAGGGGGTAGTGGACGTAATTAAGGGAGGTTTCACGCTCCCTAGCGGTTTAAACATTTCCTATAAC
>Ga0172376_10006583_pt1 | contig 12600 bp, 12 predicted proteins | sample Lak35m_FD_121114 | JGI IMG/M metagenome (GOLD analysis project Ga0172376, IMG submission 121114) | Freshwater microbial communities from Kabuno Bay, South-Kivu, Congo - kab_092012_35m | ecosystem: Environmental > Aquatic > Freshwater > Lake | place: Democratic Republic of the Congo: South-Kivu...
AAAAAACCCCACCTAAAAAGTGGGGTTTAATTTTACCATATTTCTTCTTGTTTCATATAACCTAGAACACAACAATAAGCATCACTCATGTCAAAGTTCTCCTTTTTAAGAGTATTGTTCTTGGTATATACCCAATTAATTTGGGGTTCTCTTTTTGCGACTTGTTCCCAAATGATTTGTTTCTTATCGCAATCTTTTGGATAACCACCAAATAAAACAAGCTTCTTTTTATCATTTTCCTTAACCAACCAAGGGAAAGCATTCTTCCTTGAATTATAAGTTGAGATATATTCTGGAACTAAACCCAACACATCATAAATTTCTTTTGAAATCAAGGTATTATAACGTAATAGAGTTTGTATTGTATAAACATTATTACTATTAAGAAGGGGTTCTTCTATTATTACCTTAGTTATACCAAGTCCCCTATATTCTTCCAATTTTGTTTTAAAGATTTCAGTTTTAAGAAATAATTCCTTGATTTTGTTATCTTCCTTTGGTTTTACAACAGGAGAAATGTGGGTTAATTCCAATAATTCTTTTGATGATATATCAAAAAGTGCCCAACCAATTGTCTTGGTGGACACATCTAAACCTAGTATTTTGGGGGTTGTTTCAATAGTTTTTGTCATATTAGAAGTCAAATTTCACCACATACTGCTGAATACCATTTCTTGGATAAGGAGATTGTAGTTTTGATACAATCATAAGAGTTTTGTCAGAATCGTAAAGACCAATCTCGGATATATGAACTTTTTTGGTATTATCCCAAGTTGGATTGGACGATGCTAAAAACTCTGATTGACCCAAGTTTATTTTATATCTCATCTCATAAATTGTTGCTTGAATATCAGTTTCAATATTACCATAGAAGTAATATTCATCACCAAAATTAAGATTTGTGGTTGTTCCTGATGGTAAATCTATATAATCAGTTAAAACATAGGTATCCGCATTATCATACAATTCTTGTGTAATAACAAATGTAGTTCCAGTTAAACTTTCTTGAGTTAAATAACCGTTTATTGTTGTACCACTCAATTGGTCAGTATAATCAATAATTTTCCATTCAGTTGGTTCAGGTCTTCCATCACCATCAACTTTTTGACAAATTATTTGGAATGTATCCGCATAAAATCCATTTGATACAGAACAATATTCAGGACATATTGTTGTTGTTGTAGTTATAATTGGAAATATTGTTGTTGTTGTAGTTATAATTGGAAATATTGTTGTTGTTGTAGTTATTGGATTAAATTCATTTGACAGACAACCAAACTCCCCACCAAATCTTACACTTACATTTTGCGATGGTAGTGGATTACAACTCACATTAGGTCCTTGAATTGCTTGATAATAATTACAATGTAATGAATTAGTAAATCCAAAATTATTAGATAATCTATAAGTAACATATAAAGTTTGAGAATTACCAGTTAAAATACCCTCAACTGAATTATTGTCCAAACCACAAATATTTGGTGTAATTAACGCAACCTTTGGTGCTGGTAATGTCCAGTTTCTATTTGACTTATATGACATCGCAGCAATCAATTCTTCGTCATCAATAACAATGATTTTTAAGTCAGGGAATACCTTACCAACACGATTTGGAATATTTGGTGTCAGAGCATTAACATTTGGATTATCATCCCACAAATGGAAATATCTAATACCAGGGTCATTCATCTCAAGATTCTTAGTTGATTTGATATAATTAACTTGGAATAAATCCAAGTCCTCAAAACCTGGAGGATCAATCCAAAATGTTTGACCTAAACAACAAGCTGGATTTTTATGCCACATTAACCAAGGAAGATGTAATTTAAAGTTTCTACCTTGACCTGTTGTATCTTCCACACTATCATCAAAAGGTTGTGTTGCAAATTTTTCACCATAAAATAAATCAATTGTTTGATTTGTATAATGAATAATTGCAATAGCTTTTTGGTCTTGTGGTAAAACTTGAACAATTTCATCAAAAGAGTTTATGTAGAATGTAAAACTTGTATCTGTTTGACCACTACTATTAGCGTACCCCAAATATTCTTTTGAACCCAAATAATTAACCGAACCAAACTTGGTATAATCATTTGAAACAGATGAGTCAAGACCTGCTGGACTTTCTGACCAAGGAATATTCATATTCCAAACTTTTACATTAAATTGGTCGTTATAACAAACAGATTCAAAATTAATAACATCATTATTCCAATGAAGAGATGGTGTTACACTATCGTATATCTCCGTCATTCCTGATGGATAAATAATGGTTCTACCATAACAATCATTGACCAAATAAGAATAATCCGGCGTGACTCTATCTAAGGTCAAAGTGTTTAAACAAACTCCAATGATTTTATAAGTAAGAATGGGATAACAACTCTGAAACCCAACAACACATGTTTCACCCTCAATAGGCTCACAAGGACCACATACTATTGGAGCACAAGTTGTTGTAGTGGTTGTAGGAGGTGGAGGTGGTGGATTACAAGGGTCTGTTGTAGTTGTAGTTGTTGTTGGAGCTATTGTTGTTGTAGTGGTAGTTGCCGTATAGCAAGATGAGTTATTTTTACCATTACCATCATAAATTATCGTTATAATATCCCCAACTTTATAATTTCTGATAACATTTGCATTACTTCCACTATAAATAACATCAATGGTATTTGTACCATTTAGAGTATTCATTTGAACAATGTAATTAGCGCTAATAGCATAACAATTCATTGTTAAAGCACTCCAATTATATTGTTCTGTATTTGGAATTGATGCACCTAAGAAAAACCCTCTAGGTTGAGCTGTATTATACACAGATTCAACAATGGAATCCATAAAAGGAATTCCATAAGTATTTCCCCCAATTTCATCAACGAATATTGGGTATTTTATATTTTCTTTATTTGATTGAGGGGCACCAGCTGTATTCTGAGCATTAAAACTTGGTTCAAAGATATTATAATTGGTATAATTAAAATTAGGTATAACATTATAACTAACTTCACTATCCCCAATTTGAAAATAAGATATATTGAATCTACCTTGTGATAATTTTTGCCTACCAGCATCAGTTAGTCTGGTGTTAATTAAACCTGATGTATTTTTTAAAATGTATCCCATACCTAATAAATATATTAATTCATCTTTTATGCTGTTACTGCGGAACAACAACCACAACCACTAATTGACACATTTGAAATTGTAAAATTATGTTGGCTAGTTCCGATATAACAATTAATGAATTCGTTTTTATCTACAATGTCTATTGTTGTTAATTCAAATTCAGTTCCCAATGTATAACTCAACGATGACCATTCTTCATTAAAAGTTGTTAGATATAATGTTTCTCCTTGACATCCAGGAATTGGATTGAATGTTGAACCAGTTGTTGTTCCTGAACTTGTATTAGGTATTGTTATTGCATCAATAACCAATGAAGAATTTGATGTACCTGACGATGAAAACTCGTTTGGTGATGATTGGTATAAATTTGAATGATTTATTTTAAATGAAATTGTAACCCCACTTTGTAGTGCTGGGAATACATTCACATATGTTTTATATTCTGTAATTACTTGTGTTGGTGATGTACTAATAATCTGTGATGTTGTATTCAGATATATTGTATATGTAATTGGATTTGATGGGGGATTAAGTGTAACGAAATTGGTTGATGAATTTCCTGATATGTCATTTGCTATAACAACATAATTACCTTCACATAGATTATTGAAAATTGGGAAGGGATTATAAGTTAATCCATTATTGATTGAAAATGAGTATGGGGGATATCCACCATAGGCAAATATTGTTAGACCCCCATCACATCCACATATTGTTTGATTTATTGATACTTCAGAAGAAAATGACATATTTTTAATTTAGTTATAATTGACAAACACCATTAAGTGTATTTTGACAATAAATAAAGTTTATCGACGCTGTCAGAGGTGGACCAATAGAAAGATTTGCGGTTAATGTTACATCAAAATTAATTGGATTTGATGTACCAATACAAGGCCCTTGCCACCCCCTATTATTCCTTAACAAATTATTTAATGTGTTACCAGTCGTAGGAGTACCAATCCAAGGTATAATATCACTTACTTCAGTCTGAGTAGGGTCAATATTTGTTACATTAAAATATACATCACCATTACTACTATTTGTACATAATATTTCATAACTAGTTACCATAGTCGTACCTAAATTAAGTGTTGACCATCTAAACCAAGGAGTTTTATTATCACCACCACAAGCAATGCCTCTATATTGACTTGGAATGTTTGCACCATAATACCTCCACCAACCTTCATTAATAAAGAAAAATAAAGTTTTATTTTTACAAATTGGAGAACCAGTTGTAAGAGGTATTGTAGTTATAGTAACATTAATTCCTTGAACTGGAGTAACCAAAAACCAAGGACCAAGTGGAATACTATTTATTTGTGTTGTATTAACAATAGTCCAATTAGAATTAATCTGACTAAATGTTGATGCGGATAAAGACCATCTATTAATATTGTAATCCCAAATTATTAGTTCATTTCCTGTGTTTGAAATAAAAATAGGTGAAACAACTCCATTATCATTCGTAAAGGAATATAAAGTATATGAAAGATAAAATGTTGTTACTTGGGGTACACGACCTTCAATACTACTTATTCGTACAGTCATACACATACTATATTCTTCATACGAAGGTGTTGGTAAATTGATTGTCGTTGTAGTTGTCGTTGTAGGTATCGGTATAGTACAATTAATCACTTGTTGAAAATCCCCAAAATTATCAGTCACCTCAACAAAATAAGTACCAGGTAATAAATTAGGAATGTTAAATACATTGGAAGAACTAATAACACCATATGTTGAATTACCTGTTGAATTTAAAAGACGAATTGAATATGGCGGAGTACCACCCACAATCTGTAATGATAGACTACCACTACCATCAGGTTTCGATGGGGGTATTGGAATACAATTAATATTCATTGGATGTATGGTAATAACACCACATTCATTAATTGGTAGAAAATTATTATCAGAATAATTTGGTTTTGTAAAACAAGTACAATCACAAGTTTTAAAGTATTGACTACCAACAAAATTACCATCCCATTTTACAGTGGATGTGTAGGGATAATCACCAGTATAATCTAATGTAATTGTACTAGGAGTCCCCAAAGTTTCTGAAAACATCCATTTATTCAAATTAGAACTCCACCAAAGATATGTTGTTGGGGCTGTTGGTATTGTATAATAAACCTTACTATTATATAGTGTTGGCATTGGTGATGTTGTCCCACTAAGACAATCATAAGGAACTAAACAAAAATCATAAGTTATGATTTTATTATTACACCAAGTTGGAGAAAGTTCAAATAACCCTGTTGACATTTTATGTTGTTAATTATTGATAAATACAATTAATCATTATTTTCTACCAACGATTTCATAATATCAATATACTTTATGGTTGAACTATTTTTATCCACATAATCAAAAGATTTTGGATTCTCTTTTAATTTATCCAATGGACTCACATTGATATATTCACCCTTATAAAATTTATTATGTTTAAGGTCATCAGTTACCCCAGCCATATGAAGAATATTATGTTGTTCATATTTCTTTATATCATCTGTTGCCCAAGAAAAACTAAGTTCATCTGATATTTTAACATCACATTTAAAATACCATAAATTCCATAATAATGACCACATTTCAGCAGTCCAAAATTGAATAGCACCAAAATCAATTGGAAATTGTTTATGAAAATCCATCATTGTATTATATAGTGGAACACAATCCATATATATTTTATACCATTCACTTGATTGGGTTTTTTTAATAATATATTGACCACCACCTGAGTTATTTTGATTTATTTTAAGGGTGTCAATGTCAATTCCAACAACATCAACCATTTTTGTTAATAATGAATTCTTTTCTAAAGTCGGATGTTTCATTTCATATCTCTCACAACAACTTCTTAAATAATCATACCCAATATACCCAATTGTATCAGAAACATATATTGTATCATCCTTAATTAAGGAATTAAAATCAGGTAATTTTCTGAATATAATGTCAGCATCGTGTAAGAAAAATAGTTTCCCATATTGGGGAAATTCCTCCAACCATTTATATATTAGAAATGGTTTTATATTTGGTATATAGTGTTTTTTATGTCTTTCATCCAAGTAATGATGAACATTAATTCCCAACTCTTTTAATTCCAATGATTCTTTTGTTGGTTCTTTATTTCCCATAACCATTGCAAAAATGACATGTATTTGGTTGGGATTAATTCCCAAACTTATAAAGTTATGAACATAAATTCTAACTTGCCAATGAAAGTAGGGAACATCTGGTTGTGCTGTTACAAAAATTAAATCCTCCATAATAATAAATTATAGAGGATTATTTGATTTTATAAATAATATCGAATATTGATTGTACCATTGAAAGTCGCATTAGCTCCAAGTGGTGTTATACAAACCCACATTTCATCTAAAGTTCCATTTGTTCCTGAACCAATTTTAATTTGATTTTCATCAATGTCTAAAGTTGATAAAGCTGATGTGCCAGCTTCACCAATCAACGATGATAAGACAAACGTTGAAGCTGTTACTGTTGGTGTTCCATTTTGTAAAGAATATTGAAATGGTGTATTTGATAAATCAGTCCAAGATGGTGTTGTTGATAATGAAGGATTAAATTCTATTGTAACTAAATAATTATCATTTGAATTATTCAAAACAAAAACCTGGGAGATATTGGAATTTACCGATTTGAAATTTTGTTTCAATCTCATACCGATGTATGGATATTTGACCCCTGAAGTTGCCATTGTCGTTGTTGCTGTGTGTGCTATTGATGTTGTTTGATATAATGCAGCTAAAGGTCCTTCTGTTGAAACACCTGAACAAATCATATCTAAATAACCCGAACCAGCACCCGTTTGTCTGATTTCATATCTTATTGGTTGATTGGGTGAAGACATATAAACTGTGTCTTCATTATCTATTGATGTATGTGATGTAAAGTAATAAGGAACACCTAAAAATACCATTCCAAATCTCATTCTACCTACACCTAACCATTGATAATCAACCAACATTAATTGAGTTTTAGTCCAATCAATGCTTGAAACATCAATTTGTGTACTATCCCAAGTTGTTGTTAAAGCACTAAATATAGTAGTTCCACTTTTCCAAATTTGAAACGATATTTCATTTGTAACACCATTACTTTCCAAGAAAAATCCATCAAATACAGAATTATAAGGTGAACCAGTAGTTGACACAAACCCACCAATTCTCTTAATTACATTTGATTCTAAGGCTAAGTTGTTAAAACTTGCCTCAAATAATTGTGATTTTCCTGGTTGATATATTGGATTAGTTTTACTTTCTCTTATAACAAAATCGTTGTTAGCAGAAGTTGACATTCTTACCCTTGCATTAGTTTGATTGTAAACTGATGTTGCAGAACCAGTTGTCAATTCATTTACCAACAATGAATTTTTATCATATGTGTGTTTTATATCTAAAAGATTAGTGACTTGAGATACTCTTAATCTGCCAAAAGCGTCAAGATTGGCACCATCACTATATTCTACTTTATTATTAAAAATGTATGCCATATTATATTAACCACCAATTATTATTTCTTGCCACCAATGTAAGTGACATATAGTTTATGTTCATATCAACGTAAGAATTTCCATCTATCGTTCCACTTGATGGTGTTATTCGGATTCTATTTGAACCCGCATAACCACCTTCATCTTTTATTGTGACTTTTAACCCATCTAATGAATTTGGGGAAAATAATGTTAAATCAACATCTCCCGCATAACTAACCCCATTGTAACTATAACCTGAAATCAATACAGCTGTGGATGTAGTTACACCAGTTGTTGATTCATAAAATGTAACACCGGTAACTGAATTAATTGTTGCTGTAAAATTTGACCCATCACTTTGTCCAATTGTAAATGTATTACTGTTATATGTAAAAGAAGTAATTGAAGTTGATAAACTAACAACTTGACCTAAAGTCGCCTTATATGAAGAACCAGCTGGATTCTGAGATGTATCACCAGTAATTACAATGTGAATTAAATCATTAGAGGTTACACCAGTTGTTAAGGTTCTATCAGTTAGAAATGCCATTTATTTTTTATTTATAAATACTTAGGACATAAAGAAATATCCAACACCATCCATAAAATAAAAATCCTCCAAACTCATAAATTCTTTTATATCCTCACTACAATATAAAACCTTAAATCTTTCACACCCATCACTTGTTATTACCTTAACCCCAATTGCTGGGGCTGAATTAAATTGAGGTGGAAGAATAATTGTATTAACGATAGGTACTGTTGTTGCAATATAAGCCAATAATATACATTGATTACTAAAGACATCACATACATAAACGGTATATGGTTGATTTAAACCAAAGATATTATTAAAAACAAGTGCGTTCATTATAAGTTATATTACTATAAATATAACAAATTATAAACTTGCCAAACAATCAACACAAGTATTAAAGAATGTATTACCTGAAGATGGGAAGAAACTTCCATTCACATATGTAAATGTTGATCCCAATGGTAATGTTGGATATGTTGATGAGTAATACATATATTCCCAACATAAATCATTTGCAATTGTTTTGAACACTTGATTTGGTGTAAATGTTGGTATTGCCAAAGTTTGAATTACATATTCGGTTGGATTACCACATTGTCTATATACATAATAACCTGGTAACATAGATGGTGTAGGTGTTGGTGTCATTGTTGGAGTAACAGAAGGTGTTACAGTAGCCGTTGGTGTTGGTGAAACATCCGGGACACATAATGAACATTGACCAACATTTGAATAACCCAAAGGACCATCAACCAATGAAATTGAATCAATTCCAATTGTATCCAAATTATATCCCAAGAATGAAACACATTTTGAAACCCCATCAACCAATGCTTTGAATATCATAAATTGGTCAATCGTACCTCCTGATGGTAATGGAATACTATTTGTTGTATAATACATTTCACCAGTATAACAATCTTGGAATTGCTTACTACTAGGTGATTTAAGTTGTCCATCTATTGTATTAAAAACAACAGTTCCTGATACACTACAAGGTCTTGTAATCTGAGGTGTCGGAGTAGGTGTTGGAGTTGATGTTGCCGTTGGAGTTGGCGTATATCCACTAATTGTAACATCAATTGCTCTACCACCACAAGGGTCACTTGGTGATGGTGTTGGTGTCATTGTTGGAGTTGTGGAGATTGTTGGGGTAATACTTGGTGTGGGTGTAACCTCACAATCAAATATCGCATTAAAATCCAACACGGAACAATTAACAGTTGGGGTTGGTGTTGGAGTGGGACAAGCACCACTGAATACATAAGTGTCACACAAATCAGGGCACAATGAACTACAAGGTTGTTGACCTTCCAATAAACAAGTTCCATCTAATACCGTTGATAAACACCAAGTTCCACCAGTTGTATAATAGATAACATAACCATTTGTTTCGCCACTCCAATAAGGTTCAGAGTTATGAATTCCACCATATTTGAAGTAATCATCATAACCTAATCCAGTGTCATTCACACAATAATTAACGATGGGTTGTCTATCAATCTGAATACAATAGGGAGTTCCACTACAAGTATACAAGGTATATCCACTTGGACAAGTATAACCTGTATTTGTGGTCCCACCACTAGAAGATAGAGGAATGTCTTGACCAATAAAATCTAGTGTTGTAAATATTGTATCTGCACTTAATTGAGAATAACTTGTATAACCACTTAAAGTTGCAACAGAACCTGAATATATCTCAGCAACAAAAGCACCATCAGTACTAGGGATATTCAAACACTCCATTTCAATTATATTCAAACCCGAATAAAAGGTATATGGGAATACTTGATGGAAAATAGTATTTAATGATAGTGAACCCAAACTAGTACCAACAAAAGTTGCAATACTATCGAATATTAATTCACCATTAATTTTGAATCTCCAATAATCATCTCCAGATAACCCAATAAAATAAGTTCCACTAATTGGAATATCCAAACAATATGAAAATCCAATATATTCATCATATGGCGGTGATGGCGATGTTGAAGTTGGCCAAATCCCAGCGTTGTTTAATCTACCACTAGTTATTAATGGAACAACACCACCCCATAAACCATTCGCTAAATATGTTGGTCCACTAGTTGGTGATGCCGGAATACCTTGACCCCCAGCCAAAATATTTGGTATAACACCATTTTGGTCAACAATATATTGTGTATTAATTAATGGAGTTCCATTTTGAGTATAAACTGTTGTAGTTGTCCCAGTATTAAACAAGGGAAATGATAATTGATTAATATTATCATAAAAAATTACACCATACCCATTATAAGCGGTATTCCCAGTTGCATCTGTTGCTGTATAGAAATACAATCCCCCACTTGTTGCTGCGGTTGTGGTATATATACAATCATCTGAATCTATGGTTGGGGTATAACCCGATGGACATGGACAACTCATTCTTAAACTATCAAATTGGAGATTATTTCACAATTATTATCATCAACAACTTTAATATTATATGACAATTGACCATCCATAATTAATGGGACATCAAATGAATATGTTCCACCAGTATAGGTATCAACATAAACACAAGTGGTTAGAGGATCATCACATAAATAAATGTCAAAAGGTGTTGCACCAGTTACATCATTTATTGTTATTGTTGTTGGCATTTGACAAAATTGTTTTTAATAAATATATTAGGTAGTAAAACTTTGTGAATATTATGTTAGATGATAATGAAATAATCGTTGATATCCTTAAAGAAATTTTTGGAAAAGAAAAACGACATTATGAGTCCAAGGGTCAACTTTCGGTCAATTGCCCAATTTGTGATGAGGGTAAAAATAAAGGAAACTTGGAAATCAATTACTTCCAACACGTTTATCATTGTTGGTCTTGTGGGGATACAAACAATATGCACGGTTCATTATCCAATCTAATCAAAAAATATGGTAAGAAATCTCATGTCAAAACATATTCATTATTATGTCCATCAGAAGATAATAAGATAACCAAGAAGAAAACACCAAAATTAAAACTACCTGAATACTTCAAAAAGTTTAATGAGGTATCATCCATATATCCAGTAAGAAGACAAGCGTATAATTATTTAACAAATAGGGGGATAACCGATGAAATGATTGAAAGATATGGAATTGGTTTTTGCGATAACGGAAGTCATTCAGGACGAATAATAATCCCCTCCTATGACAAAAAGAATGAATTAAATTATTATATTGCGAGAAGTTGGGATTTACATAGTAGAGCCAAATACAAGAACCCTGAAGCAGAAAAAGATAAAATCATCTTCTTTGAAAGTTTGATAGATTGGGAAAAAGATATAACTTTGGTTGAAGGAGCATTTGATTCAATATTCATTCCTAATAGTATTCCAATGTTGGGGAAACATATGAGTTCATTATTATTTGATACCTTATATGAGAAAACAAAAGGGAATATAACGATTGCATTGGATGGTGATGCTTATGATAACGCAATAAAATTATACCACGAGTTAAATGGTGGGAACTTATATGGAAGAATAAGGGTTGTTAAATTACCACTTGATAAAGATATTGCTGATTTGAGGGGAAATATAAATGAATATTATATAACAATACGATGACAGATTTATTTAAGGTTAGAGAGGAGATATTGGAGATTGTTAGAAAAAGACAACAAGAACTACAATTGACATTTGAGGAAGAAAAACACCAATATACAATGTTGGATGTTGATGGAAATTTAAAAGATGATTGGTATTCTGTATCCAAGATAATCAAAAAATATTATGATGAATTTCCTGCTGAAGAAATTGCTTTAAAGAAAGCTAAAGGTGATGTTGAAGAACAACAGAAACTATTAAAAGAATGGTCTAATGCTGGAACATACTCCACCAATTTGGGTAGTAGAACTCACTACTTACTGGAACAAAAATCATTGGAAATGTTTGACATTAAAAAAGAAGTCAGACAACCCATCTTTGATTGTGATTTTGAACAGATATTGAAGAGTGATAAAATGGTTAGTGCTGGTACTGATTTCTTGGAATTAATGAAGAAAAGGGGTGCTCTATTACTAGATACGGAAATGGTGTTGGGGGATAATGAATTGAAATATGTTGGACAACCGGATAAGATGTGGTTGATTGAGAATAAAGAGAAAAATACTATTGGAATATTTTGTACGGATTATAAAACGAATAAACCTAAGAACTTTGAATCCAATCATTTTACCAAACCAATGAAACATCCTTTTGGGAATTTACCCAACAATGCGTTGGGACATTATTATGTTCAACTTCCATTATATTTAAGATTATTATTTAAAATGTTGGAGGGAAGTAAATATGAAAAAATTGGACTATTTGGGGCGATTATAGTATTATTGAAGGACGATGGGACATTTGAGGAGTTCAGAATTCCGATGAATGTTATTTCACAAGTGGCAAAACTTAAAATATTTTAAATTATGA
>Ga0172376_10006585_pt1 | contig 12599 bp, 10 predicted proteins | sample Lak35m_FD_121114 | JGI IMG/M metagenome (GOLD analysis project Ga0172376, IMG submission 121114) | Freshwater microbial communities from Kabuno Bay, South-Kivu, Congo - kab_092012_35m | ecosystem: Environmental > Aquatic > Freshwater > Lake | place: Democratic Republic of the Congo: South-Kivu...
CCTACCCTTGCTGCATTCCTGCCCTGGGGGAGTTCGGCACCAAAGTGCCGCACGGGGGATCTAACGGTAAATCATAGTTAATACCACCGATACTCTTAGCCATAAGAAAAAAGTAAGCAGCTTGACTGGAGGATTCGCATAGCGGCCGAGTGCGCACGCTTGGAAAGCGTGTGTAGGGCAACCTACCGAGGGTTCAAATCCCTCATCCTCCGCCAGAATTTGGGTAATTCCCCAAAAGTTACAAGTGATGAAAATTCGTATTCGATATTAGATAATTCGCGCACTACAACTGATATGCGAATCAGTAATGAATTCCTACCTAAGATCACCCCAGAAAAAGTGCGGAGGGAACGCTTTGATCACATTGCTGCTGTAGAGACCAGTTAAGATTAAAAGCTTTGGTAGAAAAACTATTTGAGCGGGTAATTCGCTCTACTACTGAGATTCAAGGGAAAGAAAAGGCACCTCAATCAAAAAAGGTTATCACGTTAGACTATGATCATAACCCAATTATCGATGCCACTCAGCTTTTCGAGTGGACTCCTGAAAAACATTTTGCTTGACAGTTAGATTGATCATCAATCACTCTAGTACCACAGAGGAAGGTAATTTAGTATTTGATTCAACAAATCCAATTCTGATTCCCTAGACGCATCAAGGCTAAAAACGACAGTTTCCTAGTTTTACTCCAACTAAATCCTAAATGAGTCTCTCTTGAGGTCTGATTTAAGAGCCTACCTTTGCATCAACCATAAAATGGTAAGCAGTATAAGATCTGCCTCCATTTCCGTCGATTAACACTCTCATAACTTCTAGCTTAACTATTAATATAGTCTTACCAAGTAACACCACTTTATCTAAATTTATGCACAAAATAACTCCCCTCGCTTGCAGAGTAAAGCTCCATATTTCAAGTAATTAGTGTGATTTTTATACTGGAATCTCAACAAGTTCTAGTGGATTCTTTGTAGTTCCGTCCAAGATTCATAGAGAGTAGATTATGGAGTCTGTTGAGTCTTGATTTGAGCTGAATATTTAGCCTGTAATTTCTGGCCTTGGCCCCGAAAAAATACAATTAGGAGTGACTCTCTGAATTTGCTAGGCTTCTAACGTGAATGTGAGCACTTACGCCAGCTTGGAAACAGCAGACTTTTCTGCTTTCACCTGGGATGATTTCCGATATTCGAACAAGCTAGAGCAAATTCCTATGAACGTTACTACTAGTCTAGATCAAACAGCTTCCTTGGCTGGATATGTTATTAATTTGCAAAGTAATTGTGAAATTACCATTTCAACAACTGACAGTGATTTCATTTCACTTATGTTCCTCGAAGGAACCGCATTCATCAACCACTTTGCTTTCGGAGATGACTGGCTTAGGTGCAATCCTACTTCCTTTGATAGCACTGATAATTCACCTTTTTTGATACGCATTAAGGGTCCTTTCTCATTTCGACTATGGGCAAAGAATAATGTCTACGTTCACTTATCCTCTCGTGCATTGGTAGATATAACTAAGCAGGCTGTAGTGCCCAGAAATAGAATTTCTAAGATTGTTTCCGAAGACATTGTGGATCTTCAGTACATAAATACTCGGTACTCTAAATCCAGTGTGCATTCAAAGGTTCCGATCTTTTCCCTGAGCCCAAAAGGATTAGATCGCCTTAAAAGCTATGCTGATAATAGTGAGCATAAAAGATATAGATTGAATCTTCATGACTCGGCGTCAGAACTTTATCAGGATATGGTAATTGCATTTATACAACAGACGTCAGTTCCTTGCAGTAGACATCGAGATAAAGATGAGTTCATTATTGTCCTTTCAGGAACTATTCAAGTCAATCTATTCAACTCTGAACTTTTAAAGATTAGAAGTATCAACTTATCTTCTGGTAGTTATTCTGAGCCATCAATAGTTTTTATTCCTCGAGGTTTTATCCACTCCTTTGAATTTCTAAGCCCTTTTGTTGTAACGAGAGAAATTACTACTGGGCCATTCAGGCCCGAACTCACAGAAGTGTTTCAATTTTAAATGAATATTAATACAGGCATTGCTGAACATTATCTACTTATTGGTAGTTCTAGAGGTTTGGGCAAGGCTTACTTCGATTCATTACGGCAGCAATCAAAACTAGTTTCGGGAGTCAGCCGCACCGGCGAAGGAGAGAATCAATATAGGCTAGATATTAGGAATAAAAATAGTGTATCAAATATGATAAAGAATTTAGTTGCCTCACAAGGTCTAATAAGTCACATAATTTTCTTCCTTCGGTTTCGAGGATCGGAGTCTGATGATTACTGGCAAAGTGAGCTCGATATTTCGCTAACGGGTGTCAGAAACCTAATCAAGATCTCTGAAGATTATTTTCAAATGTTTGGTAATCGAACGATAATTTTTATTGGGTCAACCACAAATCACCTTGTTAACCTCACGGCGAGCGACGCCTATCATGTCGCTAAATCCGGAATGTACAGCTTGATGAAGTACTATGCCGTTGTACTCGCTACTAAGGGCATCCGTTGCAACATGATATCTCCTGGTGTACTAATTAAACCCGAAAATGAAATCTTTTATCGTGAAAATTTAGGATTTCGAGATCGAGTTACGCAGACTGTACCACTGAATAGGCCGTGCCAAATTTCAGATGTCACTGCAGTTTTGGACTTTCTTACTGGCGAAGGTGCGTCGTATGTTACTGGCAATAACATTATTCTAGATGGAGGGGCTTCTCTCGCCCACTCTCGTGAGGCCCAACTGTGAAAAATCTTGATTATTTTGAAATATACAGCCATAAAAGGACTAGGTGTCGACTTTGTGAATCAGTAAAGCTAGAACAAATTATGCAATTGCGTTCTACTCCACCCGCTGAATGGTTCTATACCCATGAAAATTTGTCTAAAACTAAACACTTTTTTCCCTTAGAGGTTTTTTACTGTAAGAGTTGTTCGCACATTCAATCTCTAGATGTACTGGACCCAAAAGTACTATTCCAAAACTACTTTTATACATCGGAGTCTTCGCCAGGCTTATCAATTCATTTCAAAAACTATGCAGATGAATTAATCGAGCGATTTAATTTAGGCAAAGAATCATTAGTCGTAGATATTGGGAGTAATGACGGGACCTTACTTCATTACCTGCAATTGAAAAAGATCAATGTTGTAGGGGTTGAACCATCCTTAAAGCTGGCCCAATTGGCTGAAAATAGAGGAGTTTCAACTCTAAATGGTTTTATTGACACTGAAATAGTCAAAGAGGTCTTGTGTCGTTTTGGTGCAGCTGATGTTGTCACAGCTAATAATGTCTTTGCACACCATGACGATTTAGCAGGAATGGCTGCAAGAATTTCTGAACTTCTTAAGCCAGATGGTCAATTTGTCTTTGAAGTTTCAAGCTTTGGTCACTTATTACAGAACAAGATTTTTGACTACGTTTATCACGAACACCTTTCCCACCATTCATTAAAACCGTTAATTTCTTTTCTTAAGAAATTTGACATGCTCGTGGTTGATGTACAAATCATGATGAGTAAAGGTGGATCCTTGCGAGTTTATTCCCAAAAAGTAAAAACTAAATCAAAAGTGAAAGTTTCCACGGAAGTCGACAAAGTAATAAAATGGGAATCTGATACCGGAGTCTATGATTTAGATAAACTAAAAACTTTTCAAAAAGAAATTGAAGGGGTTGGAAAAAAAGTCAGAGATTACCTTGAGAAGAACAAGACTAGAAGAATTATCGGGTATGGCGCTTCCGCAACGACCACGACATTGCTATACAACTTCGACATTATTACATTTTTAGAGCGACTGGTTGATGATAACCCGGTGAGGTATGGCAGTTTCTTGCCTGGTTCGACATTACAGGTTTTGTCCCCAGATTCAATAAGGATTCCAGAGACAGTTGAAATCGTATTTATATGTGCTTGGAGACACTGGAAAGATATTGCGAATAGATCCTTATTAATTTTCCCTGAAGCTGAAATTCTAATTCCGCTACCTCAACCACATACATTCAAGAAGATCAAAGGTGAATTAATAAAGACTTTTTTATAGCGACAGCGCTTGCGTATAGTAATACAAAAATATATTAGGAGATGCCCCTACTTTTTAAAATTGAATACAATAAAATTAATTGAAATTTGATTCAGATTTACACTATTCATACTGAATTTTCACACCGAATTTCTTAATTCCTTCAATTATAAGTTTTTCCTAATCTATATAGGGTCTACCCCAATCTAGAATAATAACTTCACCTACTCCGGAAGCAATTTCTCCGCACGTATTCTTCTCTAAATCTAAACCATCGACCGAGCCATACAAAGAGTCATTTCCAATTAGACTTTTATGGATAACAACCAATAACTGATGAAAACTGAGCCTTTAACCCTCTTATGCTCAATCTTGGAATCATTATGGATCATTCATGGAAGCTAATCATTACACGATTTTATAATTATCCCATTGAACTCCTTTGCCCAAGAGGTTAGAAATATCAGTTGATTCTGAGAAGGTACCTACCAAAATTTGTATTCTCCCGATGGAAATAAGTCAAGTCCTTCAGCTGTAGTTGAAATACAACTAAAATCAAAGAAATTTCTACCTTTCTCCGCTCTTACAAGTTTACTCCGTTACTAATGCAAAAAACGTATACTTATATATTTCGAGTATTTTCGGCAAGTAAGCGTGCGATAGAGTCGAATTTCTTAAGATGACATACAGGTTAGTCCTTAACTTTATCAGATTGAAAAGAGTTTGTGAAAATAAAGCAAGAGTCATTAGAGATAATGATTACTTTTCTAAATTATCAAGGGATGTACGGGTTTAAGAAGGATTATAAGTTTTAGCCCCCAAACTACTGAGCAAAAATCGAATTGACTCAACTAATTTTCACAATTCAAAATGATACGCCCAGCAAAACTACCAGAGCGAAACTCTTGTATCGCTTTATCGGCATGATCAAGCGAAAATTCTTTAAACTGCAACTTCTTAGTTAATTCAGAACTACTTAGAGCTTTGGCTAAGAGAGGTATATCTTTTTTAGGTTTTGCGTTACCCCCATAAATTCCGACTATTTCCTTGCCATAGTGAAGTGGCATTGGGTCAATCGTAACCTTTAGCCCAACTTCTGTTACGCCCACTAAAGCTATAATTCCGGTTCGGTTTAGAACTTCATAGGATCTTTCAATGACTTCTGGGACTCCAGTTGTTTCAATTGCAGAGTCGAATAGAGTTTTTTGATCTATTTGAGAAATGTCGATTAAGGAAGTAGTAGTTCCAATTTCATGACAATAGCTAGATTTCGTAATGTTAGGTTCTACTAAAGTGATATCAGATTTGTAGAAGTGTTTTAGTAAGAATATAGTGGCTTGACCTATACCACCCCCTCCAAGTACCAAGGTTTTTCCTAATCTCTTACTCCCAACAACATGAGTAAGTGTGCCGTAAGTGGTGAGAAGTGAACAGCCAATTATTGAGTATGAATTTAAAGACTTGGATTCACAAGTATCAATAACTGTTAGGCGATTTTCAGAGACTACAGCGTATTCAGAAAAAGTTGTAATTTGACCAGCATTTATCCTCTCAGAATTAGCGAAATATCTTGGTGGTGACGCATCAATTCCTTCACATTTTATCCAATGAAGAATTACCTGATCACCATCAGTGCACTTATTTGAATCTCTACTATCAACAACCTGAGCGACAGCTTCATGTCCTAGTAGATGCGGTAAATACTTGTCAGGGCCCTTTACTGCATCAATTTCTCCAATTTGTGAGCCGCAGACAGCAGTCCTTTGGATTCTTACTAAGACTTGCCCTTCACTCAATTTGTCTCGAAACTCTAAAAACTCTATGGACAAAGGCTGTTTGCTTTGTCGTAGTACTGCAGCTTTGAATTTCAAAGGCTTTTCTCTAGTTCACTATTCAAAGTAGATAAAGCCATAGTCTCGATCATACCCAGTTAGGTTAAACCACCAAATCCACTCTTCGGGCGTTAAAAAAGCTTCACATGTGACTTGCCAATAAAGTAAGTTCTCTTTCTCTTTCTCATTTCGATACGACTCAACGCAAACGTATGAAGTTTTTGAAACTCGCTTTATCTCCGTGAGTGATGGATAGAGTTGGAAGGTGTATAAATTGTGAAAAGTATTAAGACTCAAGGCAAGATCAAATTCTTTATTTGACCAAGGTAGCGCTTCCGAAGAGCCAACCTTTATGGAGTTTTTCACGAATGGGTGGCTCTTTTCAACGGCATAGGTTGAAATATCTATCCCTGCAATCCTAATGCCGGGAAGAAGTTGTGAAATTTCAAATAAAAGATAACCCTTGCCACATCCGACATCAAGCACAGAGCTCTTAGAGGTTAATTTGTACTCTTGAATTACCCTTTCGGCGACCGGCGTCCAATACCCTGGTTTGTAGTTATACCCTCCGTAGCAAATCCGACGGTCGCCATCCCAGTAGTCGAAGTCCCACTTCTTAGCAAGTTCAGCAGCGATATGTTTTGGAAATTTTCTATCATTAACTCTTGCAAGGTAGTCACGTTTTACCGAGCGATGCTTGCTTTGAAGTAAGTCTATCTCCCTCATGGCTTTAGATTAGCGGCTTTACTCGAGTGGCAAAGTAATTCTCTGCATGGGTGGGATCTACTTTGGTTTGAGGGAGGTCAGAAACCCTTTTTAGAACCATAAGGAACCACTTTAGGGCAAAAGCGAGTCTTATCTCTCGCGGTATATCCAGATAATTTAAGCCGTAGGGTCTGCCTATCTCATCTGAGAATAAATGTGCGTTTTCCTCAGTAATAAAGAAATCTGGCTGGTATGTAAAGTCAAGGATCAATTTGAGGGGACTGTCAATGCCACTGTATTCAAAATCAATAAATACCAACCCATTATTGGACTCAATGCAGTTATGGAATCCGAAGTCTGAAGGTGATAGAAATATTTTACTTGATATCTGGCTTAGTTCGTTCAAATACCTAATTAGAGCTCTGTTTTTAGGTGAGCCTGCATTTACTAAATTTAAGTAAACCTTCATGAAATCTGCATAAGTTTGTGGTCGAAGAGCTGAAGCTATCCTGGCATCACCTATGCTATGAAATCGAGCGCCTAAATTCTCCACGACTGCAGATCCGGTACCGAGCGAATCTGCAGCGCGCGGTAAGGATTTGATGTTCCCGATCAAATTCTCGTTTATCTCTTTAATGAATTTTAATGCAGAACTAAAGTGGAATTGTGTCAGACTTTTGGGTCGGATCCCTTCAATGTATTGTTGAAGGATTGAATAGCTTTTTCTATCCTGGTTAAGTAGATTTGGAACCGAATTAACTCCCACTTTATGGCAATGTTTAAGGAATGAAACCTCTCTGTTAAAGCGTTCAGTTCGATCTACCTTATTTAGATATCTCTTCAAAACATAAATACCTTTTTCGGTTTCGACTCTTATGGCATGATTATTACGGCCTCCTGTTAGTCGCTCGGTGTTTAAGATTTCCTTGGGATCAAAAAAAGGCGATAATAATTCGATATTCATTTTAAACCTCAAATTTGAGGTACTTGTAAACTGATCGCCAATCAGAAATTAGATCATAATTAGAGTTTCTTTCTGTATTAGTCGAATTAAATAGAAGTCGAGTTATCTCATTAGATAGCAAGTCAAGAATCTCTACTAAATCATCAATATAAATGTTTGGCTTGACTAGATTAATAAATTCCACTTTCTCTTTTTTTGTATCAAAAAAGTGGACTCCATCTGTCAGAAGTTTTTCTATTCCTGCTGCTTGTAACCTATCCCGTGAACAATCTCTCAAGTTCAACTTGGGACCCATATAAGGAAATTCAGTCTTATGACTAATTATGGAAGTTTGCCATTGATTTGATTCAAGATAATTTAATAGTTCAATAAATTTAGGGTCAATTCGGGTGTACGCAACGTACTCAGTGTATAAAAAACCTTGTAGCTCTGTCCAATAATCTTCTCCGAATTCAGCTATTACTCGAAGTTTGAAGTCAACTTTATTGTTTGTGGAAATTTCCTGCAGTTCTACTCTATCTAACTTGAGTTGATGAAGTGAAGTTTCGTAGTCAAGGACTGTATTGTCTAAATCAAAAGCAATATAATTCATTTTTTAACTAAAGCTTTAACTTGATTTGCAAGTGAATTTGGGTCTAGGCCGAGATGTTTGCGGGCTTCTTCTAGATCACCGAGACCAACATGAAACGACAAAGGGGTTGAGATGCTTGTGAACTTGGGTCGAGATTCAAGTTTCGCAATTAGATCTGAGTAAATAGCGGAAAGGGCACCGACCGAGTTATGTTCTTCAATAGTTATAACATTTCTATATTTGCGGACAATTCTCGATAGCGCCTCAATATTAAGAGGTGATATTTGGGGGTGTGTTATGTGATCCACCTTAATTCCATAAGTTCTCAATATTTTGCAGGAATTGCTGACATTTTCAGATATAGTTCCACAACTAATCATAACTATTTCGGATTTTGTAGATCTAGAAGAAAAGAATGGGCCAAAATAATTGGGGTTTTCTATTACGGATTCAAGTTTGGCTAACCCTCCCTCACCCTTTTTTCCGATTCGGATGTAAGCGGGAGCTTTGCTTGCATAGGCAAAACGCAATACTTCTGCTAGCTCGTCCGGGCAAGAGGGTGCAAATATATGGAGATTTGGAAATTGCCGAAGAACACCAAGATCCTCAAGAGAGTGATGAGTTGTACCTAATTCTGAGTAACTTAAGCCCGACCCCGTTCCAACCATAATTACAGGTACTTGTGGATAGCAAACATCTAATTTTATCTGTTCAAAAGCTCTTAGATATAGAAAAGTGTTAATTGTATAAACAAAAGGAGTGAAACCTGTTTTTGCAAGGCCAGCTGCAACTCCGACCATATTTTGCTCCGCAACCCCACAGTTGAAGCTTCTATTCGGGAGACTTTTCTTAAAGAGATCAAATAGTCGATTTCCGATGTCGCCATAAAGCAACACTATGTCATCATTATCAACTGCGATTTTTATCAATTCTTCCGCAAACCTATTTCGCATATAACTCCGCCAGGGCTAAACGTAACTCCTCAGCATTTGGAGCACGATAGTGCCAGTTATTGTCACCTTCCATAAAACTAACCCCTGAACCTTTTAGGGTATGGCAAATAATTACTGATGGAGAGTCACCACTTTTAGCACTCACCAAGCAATCATCTAGTTCTTTATGACTATTCCCATTTGCTTCAAATACGTTCCAACCAAATCCGCCAAATGCTTGCGCAAGAGAAATAGAACCAAATGACTCAGTTGTGGGTCCGGTGGCTTGATACTTATTGTGATCGACTAAAGCAATTAAATTACCTAATTTCTTAGAGCTTGCAAAGATTGCTGATTCCCAAACAGTGCCCTCATTGCATTCACCATCGCTCAATAGAACAAATGTAAATATATCTTGATTTCTAATCTTATTACCAAGCGCCATCCCACAGCCCAGTGGTAAACCATGTCCAAGTGAACCAGTAGGAAAATCGACACCCGGTATCTTATGATTTGGGTGCTCCTCGAAAACAGACCCAGAATCCGCGTAACTCCATAACTCTTCTGCTGTTATAAGGCCTGTGTGAAAAAGCGCAGCATATAAAGCAGAAGCAGAATGACCCTTACTCAGTATAAATTTATCTTTTAATACTGGCCTTGCGCCAGAAGTATCAATTTTTAAGTGACAAGCGAATACGCAAGCAATAATGTCGGCGGCAGAGAGGGCAGATGCGAGATGGGCCGTTTGTTTAGCATGCGAAAGCTGTAGGCAAATTGACTTTATTTCCCGCCTCAAATTTTCAAATTCCAGTGATTTAGCATCCATGCCTATATTCTAGGGGACATCCAAAGAAAGATAGTCTAAGAAGTTGGATAGAGGTGTGGGAATTAAGTACCAATCATCAAGATTCGAAAATTTATTTATTTTTTGGCCTTTAGATTCAATAAGTCTGATTTTTAGGTAATCAAAAGCTGCTACATCTTGCCCAGTCTGAAGTTATTATTCGCTAGTTTAGAGTTTCTCAGAAGGATGCGCAATAAAGGGTCTAATCCATATAAAAAGTCTCGTTGTAGTGGGCTTTGCCGGCAAGACAAAGTCCATTCTATTTTCTGAGTAAGTTAGACATACTAAAGTAGTAGTACCCACATTTCTACCACCCGTTCCTGCTAACCTTATCTAAGATTTGAGTCTAAATCAGAGCAACGATAAAATAAAATGAATTTAAAGGTCATGAATTCATAACCATTAAATTGAGTTCAGAAAGATGTTGCTTTTCTTGTCTTGAAATATTAGTTTGCTTTCTATGAACCTATTACCTAAAGTGCGGGGCATTATCCAGAGTGGGCGGTTTAAATCACTTACCCCCTGCCAAAATACAGACATTTTTAATGTCAGTACGATAGGGTTAGTTATCAAAGAAATAAGGGGAATTATGAAGATTAAATCAGCACTCATTGCTGTATTAATAATCACAGGGCTTATGCCAATTACTACAAGTTATGCAAATGTGAAACCGATAGTTGAATCTTTTACCTTCACACCAAATGAGATTGAGTTAATATCTGCTAGCACCAATGTTGCATTTGAATTAGTAGTTTCTCACCCAGCTGGAATTAGAAATACAACCACCCAGGTAACTTTGACTGGTCCTTACGGCAGCACTCTTTCAACCAACCTTACAAGAACTGATTCACCTATTAATTTAACCTTTAATAAGGTCACATTTAGAGGAACACTTACCATCCCACAAAATATAAATAATGGTGCGTACACAGTCAGTGTTGCAGAGGTTTCTAATAACTCATCTGCTGGGTATGAGTATGGCACAGGAGTTATTACCCCAAATAAGTTGAGAGATTTAGTTGGTGCAGAGAGTGCGCTATTAGTTAGATATAATGGTGAATTAAATTTAGTTTATGACACATTTGTTGGGCCAACACATAACACAACTTTAGCAATTGCCTATAACAATCAATCTGTTTATAACAACAATAACCCACCGATTTGGAAGGTTGGGGAGACATATACCCCAAGTAAATACTTTGAGTCCAGAGTTTCTTCTCTACCGCTTGTAGTAACCACATCAACTCCAACCATCTGTTCAACTGATGGCAAAGAGTTAAAGTTAATAGCAACTGGAAGTTGCACCTTTAAGGTTTCAACTTCAAAAACAAAAGATTATGCATTAAAAGAGGTTACACAAAATGTAACAATTACCGCAGCAAGAAGTACGCCTGAATTAGTTGTAGGATCAATTGCCACTCAAACCTCAAAGAATCTTCCCAAAACAGTGGAAATATTTAGAGTTTATTCACCATCTGGAACCTGGGTTTTACCTCAGTCAACTACACCAACTGTTTGTATTGCAGCTGGATTCTATGTACAGATTGTTGGGGGAGGAACCTGTAAGCTAACTTATCAAAGCGAGGCAACTACAACCTATTTGGCCTCTGATTTATATAGAGTTTCCTTCGAGGTGACAAGAGATCCCCAAACAATTAATTTCTCATTGCCAGCATCGGCAAATCTTTCAAGTAAAACAGTTGCACTCTCTGCGATTGCATCTAGCGGTGGGTCCGTTCTCTATACAACATCCACCCCTGATAGCTGTTCCATCACAGGTTCCACCCTTAATTTGCTGAAAAGTGGTAATTGTTCTGTTACTGCTACTCAACCTGGAACATCGACTATCGCACCTATTTCAGCAACTGCTAATGTGATGATTGCAGAAACGGTTACTCCTACTAAGAAAACTATTACCTGTGTTAAGGGGAAGAAAACCAAGAAGGTAAGTGGGACAAATCCTAAGTGTCCTAAGGGTTATAAGGTAAAGAGATGATCAATCCTTTAAGGACTAAATCTCAACGCCAATATATTTAGTCTCTAGGAATTCCTCAATCCCAGCAAAGCCACCTTCTCTACCAAGACCTGATTGTTTAACCCCACCAAATGGGGCCGCAGGATCTGAAATCACACCTTTATTTATAGCCACCATCCCTGACTCCAAGGCCTCTGCTGCTCTAATTGCCCGCTTTAAGTCCCCCGAATAAACATAAGCAATTAAGCCAAACTCAGTTGCATTTGAAAGAGTAATTGCCTCTTCATCACTATTTGTAATCACAATAGGTGCAACTGGTCCAAAGATCTCCTCTTTTAAAATTGGATTATCTTTGTCAACAGTTAAAACTGTTGCTGGATAAAATGCACCTGCTCCATCTGGTGACTTACCCCCAGTTTTAATCTGGGCGCCATTTGATATTGAAGTTTCTACTAAAGATACAATCTTATCTCGCTCCTTAATGGAAACGCTTGCCCCAAGCTGGGCTCCGGTTGTCATGCCAGATGCCATCTTTAACTCACTCATTGCTTTTGATAGCTTATTTGTGAACTCATCTGCAACCTCACTAGCTACATAAAATCTATTTGCTGCTGTGCAGGCTGCCCCACCATTTCGCATCTTAGCTAGCATGGCACCGGCCACCGCCTCATCAACATTGGCATCTGCTAATACTAAAAACGGTGCGTTACCACCTAACTCCATTGAGCATCTAATGACATTATC
>Ga0172376_10006587_pt1 | contig 12593 bp, 12 predicted proteins | sample Lak35m_FD_121114 | JGI IMG/M metagenome (GOLD analysis project Ga0172376, IMG submission 121114) | Freshwater microbial communities from Kabuno Bay, South-Kivu, Congo - kab_092012_35m | ecosystem: Environmental > Aquatic > Freshwater > Lake | place: Democratic Republic of the Congo: South-Kivu...
ACCACCTTGCTGTCATTTTCCACGACACCCAACGACATGACGATGGTACCAAATGCCGGCGGGCCATTGGTGCCGGGGCCGGGCAGGATCAGCATCAGCGCGGCATAGGCCGTGAGCCAGCCCACCACCTTATCCGCCGCATTGCTGGTAAAGGGGCCGGGGCGCGGCTTCACCCAGGTTTCAATGCGAGAGAGCAATTTGGAAGACCCGGTCGAAAGCCGCATCACATCGGTGCGCTTCAGCGATTGCCGCGCCAGAAAACCCGGCAGCTTCGGCTTGCGAAAGCCAAGGCCCATTTGCACACCCAGGATCAACATGGGCGTGCCGAAGATGGAAGCCATGCCGGGCAGAAGCCCTGGCAGGCATAGCAGCAGGATCAACAGGCCAAAGGCGCGGTCGCCGAAAGCCTCGGCCATTTCGCCAAGGGTGATGCGTTCACCGGGGCAGCGTTCCACCACCTCCGCAATCAGGCGGGAAATGGGCGCGTTTTGATGATTGCCGGCAATCGGGGGCAGGGCGTCGTCCATGATGGGCTAATAGCGTCCTGGGGCTGAATGTTGCCGGTAACCGTTACATAGCGCTCTGGGGCCTGGGTTCAACTTTACCTTTGGGTAAGCTTGCCGCAAGCCCAACGCTTCACCGCCCCTGAAAGGCCGGTTTGCGCTTTTCCATGAAGGCCTTGCGGCCTTCCTTGTAATCTGCGCTATCGAAACAGGCGTTCAAATCAGCCTGGATCGCCGCCATGTCCCGATCCGCCTTGTCCTGCAAAACCGCCTGCACGGTGCGCTTATTGGCAAAAAGCGACAGAGGCGCATTCTGCGCCAGGGTTGCGGTCAGCTTGGCCACTTCCCCGGCCAGCGCATCCGCCGGCACCAGCTTGTTGATCAGGCCAATACGCTCGGCTTCGCGTCCGTCAAAGCGTTCGCCGGTCATCAGGATCATATGGGCATGGGCGGGACCAACCAAGCTGACCAGATGCTTCACCATGTCAAAGCCATAAGCGATGCCAAGCTTGGCTGCCGGAATGCCGAATTGGCTCCCTTCCGCCGCGATGCGGATATCGCAGGACATGGCAATGCCAAGCCCGCCCCCCATGCAAAAGCCGCGAATCTCTGCAATCACCGGCTTCGGATAGGTGGCAAGCTTCAAGCGCCCAACCGCGGTCTGCCGGCCATATTCCTTTTGCGCATCAGCATCCGATCGGATTTTGTCGAATTGGCTGATATCGGCACCGGAGACAAAAGCCTTGTCGCCCGCGCCCGTCAGCACCACGCAGCGGACCGAGGCATCCGCCGTGAAGACATCCAAGGCCTGGCCCATGCCATCCCACATCGCAACCGACATGGCATTGCGCTTTTCCGGCTGGTTGAAGGTAATGCGCCCAACGCCATCCTTGATGTCAGCAAGAATCTTGCCTTCCGCGAATTCCATCTGTCCTATCCTTCGCTGATCACGCCAAGCGCGCGCAGTTGGTCAATCTCAGCCGCGCCATAGCCGGCCTGTTGCAGGATTTCGGCGGAATGTTCGCCAAGCCGGGGCGGGATGCGCCGGACGCTGCTTTCAATCCCCTGCATATTGATCGCAGTGCCGACAATATGCGTGAGCCCGCGCTTTGGCGTCGTCATGGGCAGCGCCATCGCCAGATGTTTCACCTGCGGGTCTTCAAACACCTGATCCACGCGGTTGATCGGGCCACAGGGAATGCCGATGCGTTCCAGCAGGTCAATCCAAAACTCGCTTGGCTTGGTGCTGGTCACTTCGCTGATGGTCTTATTGAGCCTTGCACGATCGGCGCTGCGGCCCTTCAGCGTCTTCCATTCCTCAACCTCCAGCCAATCCTTCCGGTCCAAGGCTTCGGCGAATTGCACCCACATCTTGGGCGAAGACGCAGCGATATTGATCGGCTTATCGGCGGTTGGGAAAACGCCCATCGGGATATTCACCGGATGGTCATTGCCGGCCTGGCCTGGAATCTCGCCATCCATCAGCCAACGCGCGGCTTGCAAATCCAGCATGAAGACCATGGCTTCCAAAAGGCTGGTATGCACATAGCGGCCCTTGCCGGTTTTCTCCCGCTGGAACAGCGCCATCATGACGGCCAGCGCCAGCAGATTGCCGGCTGTGAGGTCCACAAAGGGAATGCCCGCGCGCATCGGCCCACGGCCTGGCTCACCGGTGATGGTCATCATCCCGCCCATGCCCTGGGCGATCTGATCCACGCCGGCACGTTCCCCATAAGGCCCGGTCTGCCCGAACCCCGAGATCGAGGCATAGATCAGCCGCGGATTGATCCCCTTCAAATCATCATAGGCAATGCCAAGCCGGTGCTTCACCTTCACGCGCATATTCTCAACCAGCACATCGGCATTGGCGGCGAGCTTCATGAGCGCGGCCTTGCCTTCCGGCGATTTCAGATTGAGCGCGATGGACCGCTTGTTGCGATGCAGATTCTGGAAATCATAGCCTTCGCGATCGCCGCCAAAGCCATCCGCATTGGCCGGCGGTTCGACACGAATGACCTCGGCGCCCCAATCGGCCAAATGGCGCACGCAGGTCGGGCCGGCGCGGGCGAGGGTCAGGTCCAGCACGCGCACGCCCGCGAGCGGCAGGGCGGCTTCAGCGGCAAGTTTGGTGTCTATCGGGCTTTCGGGCATGTCATTCCTCCGTCCCCGCGAGACTAGGTCGGGCAGCGACAGAGGGCTAGGGGTGGGGCGGAGGCCCTACCTTAAGCACTCAAAAAATCCGGTTTCCTTATCAGCCTGCCGATATTCCTTGGCGCGGAAATCATAGCGGGAGACAATCCCCATCACCTTGCCATCGCGCACCACCGGCAAATGGCGAAAGCCGCCATCGGCCATCATATGCAGCGCATCCATGGCATTGCCATCGGGCGGCAGGCAGATCGGGTGGCGCGTCATGGCCTCCACCAGGCGAATTTCGGCGCTGTCCTTCCCATGAGACAGGAAATGCACCGCGTCCCGACCAGTGAAAATGCCAAGCAATAGCCCCGCCGGATCGGTCACCAGCACGGCGCCAACATGGCGGCGATGCATGGCCGCGCAGGCTTCCTGCACGGTCGCATCCGGCCCCATGGTCAGGGGGTTCTGGTCGCGGACCATTTCATCCATGCTGCGGTTTCGCATGGCATCCTCCTGTCTTTGAACTGCAATATAACGGCAATGACGGGGTACGGTTATTGCTTCAGCGCAAGTTTGATTGTGGGATGGTGGTAGGATGCAGCGCGTTGATCTTGCCCTGGTGCTGGCGGTGGATGCCTCATCTTCCGTGGATCGGGCGGAGTTTGACCTGATGATTGGCGGCTATGCGGCGGCCTTCCGGGGTGCCGAGATCGCCGCCGCGCTGCTTGCCGGCCCGGCGGGGGCATCGGCGCTTGCCATGCTGTTCTGGTCCGGCGAAAGGGCGCAGGAAATCGCTATCCCTTGGCGGGTTCTGGGCAGCCCTGCCGATGTAGTGGCGCTGGCTGAGGCGATTGAGGGCCTGCCGCGCCTGGTCCCGCCCGGCGCCACAGCCTTGGGGGAGGGGATGGCGGCGGCGCTCGCGCTATTCGCCGCGGGACCGGAACTGGCGCGGCGGATGGTCTTGGATGTCTCGGGCGATGGGGCGCATAACCAGGGCCGGCCACCGGGGCCGATCCGCGACATTGCTGTGCAGGCCGGCATCACCATCAATGCGCTGGCGGTGCTGAATGAAGAACCCGATCTGATGGCGCATTACGCCGCCGAGGTGATTGGCGGCCCCGGCGCCTTCGTGATGCATTGCCCAGATTATGAGGGCTTCGCCGCAGCCATTCGTGAAAAACTGCGGCGCGAAATTACGGGGGTTTTCATCGCCTGATGGGTCTGGCATGGCTTTGCCCCATGATGTTGCTCATTCCCGGCCCCGTGCAGACTCGCCCTGAAACCCGCGCCGCCATGGCCCAGGATATCGCCCCCTGGGATCACGGTTTTCGCCCGACCTATGCGCGCATCCGCGAACGCGTGCGCGCCATCGCGGGCGGCATCGAAGGCGAGCATGTGACACTCCCTTTGCAGGGTTCCGGCCATTTCATCATGGAGGCCGCCATCAGAACCCTGGTGCCGCCGCGTGCGAAGATACTCATTCCCATGAATGGCGCCTATGCTGATCGCATGGCCCGCCTTGCGCGCGAAGCGGGGCGTGAGGTGGTCACGCTCAATCTGCCCAATACGCGCGGTGCGCAGGCCGAGGATATCGCCCCCGTGCTCGCGGCTGATCCCGCCATTGGTCATGTGGCGCTGGTCTATAGCGAAACCGGCAGCGGTATTGTGAATGACGTGCCAGGCATTGGCCGCGCGCTGCGCCAGGCCGGGCGGCGGATGCTGGTTGATGCCGTTTCCGCCTTTGGCGCGCTGCCCTTCAATATGGCCGAACATCCCGAATGCGATGCGCTGATGTTCACTTCCGGCAAATGCCTGGAAGGCATGCCTGGGATTGCTTTCGCCGTGGCGCGGATTGATACGATCAAGGCCGCAGGTGGGCAGGCGGGTTCCTGGTGCATGGATTTGGCGGATGTGCTGGCCCATTCGGAACGCGCGGGCTTTGGTTCGATCCGCTTCACGCCGCCGGTGCAGGTTTTGGCTGCTTTTGACGTGGCGCTCGATTTGTTCGACGCCGAAGGCGGGCAACCCGCGCGCCATGCGCGCTACCGCGCCAATGCCGATACGCTTTACGATGGTTTTGTTGCCATGGGCATCGAGCCCCATCTGACCAAAGCGGAACAGGGGCCGATCATTGTCACCGTGCATCAGCCATCCGATCCGCGCTTTGATTTTGCCCGCTATGTGGAAACCCTGAAGGCGCGCGGTGTGCTGATCTGCAATTTCTGGACAACGCCGGAACCGACCATGCGCATTGCCGCGATTGGCGCGCTGACGCCCGAAGATATGCAGCACGCACTGGCGATTTTCCGCGAAACCCTGGCCGAAGCCCTGCCCGCAGCCGCATGAAAATCTTCATCGCGACGCCGACTATCGCCAGCACCATGCAGGTGGAAACAACGCTTTCCATCGTGACCATGGTGAATGAATTGCGCGATGGCGGGCATGGCGCGGATTGGTTCAATTATGATGGCGCCTATGTGACGCGCGCGCGGCATATCCTGGCCAGTCAATTTCTGGCGCGCACCGATTTCACGCATTTGCTTTTTCTCGATTCCGATATCGGCGTGCCGAAGGGCGCGATTACGCGGCTATTGCAAACAGGGCAGGAGGTGATTGGCCTTGCCTGCCCCTTGCGTCATTTTGAGGATGCGCGCTTCGCCGAAGCGGCGCGTGAGGCGCCGGCGGGCTCGCCGGACTTGGCCCGTTTGCATGCGCTGTCGCGCAATTTCAACATCGAACCCGATCCCGCTGACCCCGTGATCCGCAATGGCTTGCTGCGCGTGAACCGCATGGGCTTTGGCTGCATCATGATTGCGCGCAGCGCCTTTGAAAAACTGATCGCAAGCGGTGGCGTCGCACGGCGCAAATCCGAAAGCTTCCGCAAATTCGGGCTGGAGGGCGAATACTGGGCGTTTTTCGACGAAATGAACCTGCCCGAGGGGTTTGTTTCCGAAGACTATGCCTTTTGCCGGCGCTGGCTTGATCTGCCGGGCAGTAGCATCTGGGCGCTGACCGATATGCCCATCGCGCATGTGGGCACCTATGCCCATCGCGCGGCCTATCTGGACAAGTTTCGCCCGCCGCGGCCTTGACAGCACTGGCCTGCCATGGCGTTGCCTGGGGGCATTAATCCAGGGAGTTTCAGGGATGGCCACTGATCTTGATATCGCGCGCGCCGCGACGCTGAAGCCGATTGCGGAAATCGCCGCGCGTGCCGGCATTCCGGCCGATGCTCTGGAACCCTACGGCAAATACAAGGCCAAGATCGGGTTGGATTTCATCGGCACCCAGGCAGACCGCCCCGATGGCGCCTTGGTGCTGGTGACCGGCATCAACCCAACCCCAGCCGGTGAGGGCAAGACCACCACTACGGTTGGCCTTGGCGATGCGCTGAACGCGCTTGGCACGCGCAGCATGATCTGCCTGCGTGAACCCTCGCTCGGCCCCTGCTTTGGCGTAAAGGGTGGGGCGACGGGTGGTGGTTATGCGCAGGTGCTGCCGATGGAAGATATCAACCTGCATTTCACCGGGGATTTCCACGCCATCACCAGCGCCAATAATCTGCTGGCGGCGATGCTGGATAATCACATCTATTGGGGCAATGAGCTTGGCCTGGATGCGCGCCGCATTTCCTGGCGCCGCGCGCTTGACATGAATGATCGCGCGCTTCGTGCCATCAATTCCTCATTGGGCGGTGTCGCCAATGGTTTCCCGCGCGAAGATGGGTTTGATATCACCGTTGCTTCCGAAGTCATGGCGGTGTTTTGCCTCGCCCGCGATTTGCCGGATTTGCAGCAGCGGCTCGGCCGCATGGTGGTGGGGCAGACGCGTGATGGGCGGCAGATCACGGCGGCTGATCTGAAGGCCGATGGCGCCATGGCAGCGCTTTTGCGCGATGCTTTCGCGCCCAATTTGGTGCAGACTATTGAAGGCTCACCCGCGCTGGTGCATGGCGGGCCCTTCGCCAATATCGCCCATGGCTGCAATAGCGTCATGGCCACCAGGCTTGGCTTGAAACTCGCTGATGTTGTCGTGACGGAAGCGGGTTTTGGCGCTGATCTTGGGGCCGAGAAATTTCTTGATATCAAATGCCGCTTGGCGGGATTGAACCCCTCTGTTTGCGTGGTGGTGGCAACCGTGCGCGCGCTCAAGATGCATGGCGGCGTTGCCAAGGCTGATCTGGGGCGGGAAGATGTCGCGGCGGTGACGCGCGGCATCAGCAACCTCGCCCGCCATGTCGAGAATATGGGCAAGTTCGGCCTGCCGGTGGTGGTGGCGCTGAACCGCTTCACTTCGGACACGGATGCGGAAATCGCGGCGGTGCAAGCGGCCATTCAGGCAGCGAGGACGGAAGCGATCCTCTGCACCCATTGGGGTGATGGCGCGAAGGGTGCAGCGGAGCTGGCGCGCGCCGTGCAGGCACGCATCGCCGCGAAATCCGCACGCTTCGCGCCGCTTTATCCCGATGCCATGCCCTTGGCTGACAAAATCCGCACCATCGCCCAGCAGATTTATCGCGCGCGCGATATTGCGCTGCCGGCGGATGTGGCGAAGCGGCTGGCGCGGTTTGAAGAACTCGGCTTCGGTCATCTGCCGGTCTGCATCGCCAAGACGCAATATTCCTTCAGCGCAGACCCAACGAAGCTGGGCGCGCCGGTGGATCATGTGCTGCCGGTGCGGGAAGTGCGGCTTTCCGCCGGTGCCGGCTTCATTGTCGCGGTTTGCGGTGACATCATGACCATGCCCGGCCTGCCACGCCGCCCGGCGGCGGAGACGATTGGCCTGGATGGGGAAGGGCGGATTGAGGGGCTTTTCTGAACGGCGTCTTTGGGCCTAGCCTTTGCTCCGGAGGGTATGGCCATGCTGAACATCACGCCCCTGCAACCGCTTTTCGCCGCGCGCATCGAAGGCGTTGATGCGGCGCAGCCGGTCGCCGCGCCGGTCATGGCGGCGCTGCGCGATGCGTTGGATCGCTATTCGGTGCTGGTGCTGCCCGGCCAGCATTTGGATGACGCTGCGCAAATCGCCTTCAGCGAGGGGTTTGGCGCGCTTGAGCAAACCCGCCCGGGCGCTTTGGGAGCGGGCAGCGCCGTGATTGTGCTGACCAATATGGGGCCGGCTGGCGAGATTGTCGCACCAAGCGACAAGCAGGTGTTGAACAACAAGGCCAATCGGCTCTGGCATCATGATTCCTCCTTCAAGCCTGTCCCGGCGCGGGCTTCCTTGCTTTCGGCACGGCAGATTCCAAGTGCCGGCGGCAATACGGAATTCGCCTTCATGCGCGGCGCTTTTGCCGCACTCGATGCCGCCGAACAGCAGCGCCTGAAGCAGCTTGCGGCCTGGCATGATTTCGGCTGGTCACGCGCCCGCGTTGATGCCGCACTGGTGAGTGATGCGGAACGCGCGCAGCACCCGCCGGTGCGCCAAGCCGTGGTGCTGCAAGAAAACCCCTATGGTCCCGCGCTATATCTGGGGGCGCATGCGCGCAGCATTGATGGCATGGGGGAAGCCGAAAGCCACGCCTTGATTGAAAGCCTGATGGCGCATGCCACCGAAGATCGCTTCATCTACAGCCACCGCTGGTCGCCGCATGATTTGCTGATCTGGGATAATCGCGCCGTGCTGCATCGCGCGACACCTTTCGCGAGCACGACGGAACGGCGCCATATGGTGCGCACCACGGTGGCGGGGCAGGGGCCGACAATCGCGGCCGCTGCCTAATTTCAGGCTTTCCTGCGCGCGCCCACAATCACGCCATCGGCTTCCAAAGCGGCAATCTCCGCCTCGCTAAAGCCCCGCGCCAACAACACCTCCCGCCCATGCTGGTTGAAGCGCGGCGGGCGCGTGCGCGCCCCACCAGGCGTGCGCGACAGTTTGATCGGTGTGTTCAGCGCGCGGAAATCGCCGATATCGGCGACCATTTCCCGGAAGGCGGTGTGGTCTGCCGCCATGGCTTCATCCACATGCAGCACCGGCCCGGCGGGCAGGCCAACCGCCAGCATGCGCCGCGTCAGGTCATGGCCATCTTCCGTCGAAAAGCGCTGTTCCAGAATGATCGTCAGCGCATCGCGATTGATCACGCGCGCGCCATTGGTCGCGAAGCGTTCATCCTTCGCCACATCAGGAATACCGAGAAATTCACAGAATTTCCGGAAGGCCGGGTCATTGCCGGCGGCGATGAAAATCTCGCAGGTTTTCGTCTTGAATTTGGAATAGGGCACCAGATTGGGGTGCGGATTGCCGGTCGCCTTGGGGCGCTTGTCGGACAAAAAGTAATTCGCCGCATGGGGATGCAGCAGCGCCATGCCGCAATCATGCAGCGTCATGTCGCAATATTGCCCCTGGCCGGATTTTTCCCGCTCATGCAGCGCCATCAGAATGGCGATGGCGGAGAACAACCCCGTCGCAATATCAACAATCGGCGTGCCAAGGCGCGTCGGCCCGGAGTTTTCCGTGCCATTGATGGACATCAGCCCAACCATCGCCTGCAACACCGCATCATAACCCGGAAAACCGCCAAGCGGCCCTTCACCGCCAAAGCCGGAAACGCGGCAATGGATCAGGCGCGGAAAGCGTTTTGACAGCACCGCCTCATACCCAAGCCCCCATTTTTCCATGGAACCCGGTTTGAAGTTTTCCACCAGCACATCGGCACCTTCCAAAAGGCGCAGCAGCACTTCCTTGCCGGCGGGTTTGGACAGATCAAGTCCGACGCTTCTTTTATTGCGATTGACGCCAACGAAATAGGAAGCATCGCCCGCGCTATCAAAGGGCGGGCCCCAATCGCGCACCTCATCACCCTGCGGTGGCTCAAGCTTGATCACCTCGGCGCCGTGATCGGACAGGACCATGGTGCAATAGGGGCCACCCAAAACGCGCGTCAGATCCACCACGCGCAGTCCCGCCAAGGCACCGGCGGAGCGCGCCAAACCACGGGTCGCGATGCTTGCATCATTCATGCCGCTTGTTTCCTGCCAAAGACCCGGGCGCAGAATTCCGGGTAGGTTTCCAGCATTTCATCACAGATCGGCCCGCGCAGCAGCGCGAGTTCTTCCGCGGTCGGATCAGGCGTGAAGGGCACTTCGCCCGTCACGTCAAAAGCAAAACCGGTCGCATCGCGCACACCCTCCACCGTCTCACCCGGATGCACGCTTACCAGCGAAAACCGCGCATGATCAGGATGGAAGCGGAATACGCAGCGCCCGGTCACCAGCGCCTGCGCCGTGCCGCGGCGAAATACGCCGGGCGGTGAGACACCGGGGGCGGAGATGTTATCCACCTTTTCGACAAAAACGCGCGGCGTGTGTTCTTCGCGGAACAGGATGGTGCGCGGCGTCATGAAATACATGAAGGCGGAACCGAAGCTGCCGGGAAAGCGCACGCCCATGCCGGGCCATTCGCCGGTACCGACCAAATTCAGATTGGCGCTGCCATCAATCTGCCCGCCGCCCAGGAAGAACAGATCAATCCGCCCCTGGCCGGTCAGGTCAAATAATTCGCGCGTGCCTTCCGTAAACGGATTGCCGCTGCGCTTATGCAGCAGCGAAAGCCGCACGGGATTGCCCTGCTTTTTCACCAGCCAACAGGCTGCTGCCGGCATGGGCGATGCCGCACCAACCGCGATATGGTGCGCGGGCGGCGCGCTCGGGTCCAGGATCAGCTTCGCGAGAGCAACCGCGATGCGTTCTTCAAGCTTGATCTCGTTCATTCTGCTGCCTGCGCCTTCTGGCCATAGACTTCGCGGGCGCACCAGGCCACAAAACCTTCTTCGCTGCGCGCCATGCGGGCATATTCGCTGACATAGGCGCCATCAAAGCCATATTCATCAAGAAGTGCCACCGGATGCGCGCCGCGTTCGGCAATGGCGATGCCGGCAATATAGGTCGCGTTGATGGCCCCGGAAGCGAGGCGCTCATCTTCCAGGAAATTGCCCGGCACCACGCGTTCCACCGTGACCAAGGCGCGCTTGGAGGCATGCGCAATGGTCGCGCATTCACGCCGCCGCCCCACCCAGACATTGCCTTCCTCATCCGCCATCAGCGCATGGAAAAACACGAAATCCGGGTTGAGTGCGGGCAGCAGCACAATCGGGTCTTCGCCTGCCGTCGCGAAGGGGTTGGGCACCACTTTCCAATCGGGCCTATGGGCCAGGATATCGCTGCCAATCAACCCGCGAAGCGGCATGAAGGGCACGCCTTTTTCGGCGGCCTGCAGCATGGTGTGCATGGCGGGGCAGGTGGCATCAATCACCTTGATCGCGCCGGCGCGGAGTGCCGCCGAAAAGCGCGGCGCAAAGCCGGCCTCGCCGAGTGATACGGCACTTGTCTGCACACTCGCGACACAGCCCGCCCCAATCAGGATATCGGTCGCAAAGCCCGAGACCGGTACGCCGATCAGATTAAGGTTACGCACCCCGCGCCGGATCAGCGCCTTGGCGAGTGCTACGGAGGGCAGGGAGTTATCCGGCGGCAAGGCGAGGCTCGCCCCATCGGGCACCTCGGCGGCGAGCGCTTCAAGGCTTTGCAAATTCATGGCGTGCTCCTTTGCCCTTATGCTACCGGGGAAGTCTTGCCGGGGCTAGCGTGGCTGCGGACGGCCCGTGTAGGTGCCGTCTTCTGGTCCACGCGGAATGCCTCATAATGTACTACCGCACCCAACCAATCCAGGGGATCGCCCAAGGCCGACAGCGAGCGCAACCGCTCATCGGATCTGCCAGCGCAGGGTCAGGGGTTATCGAGGCGTTCATCGCGTAAAGCGCCTATCACAAAGTCTTCCAGAGATGTAACTGCCCACGACTCCGATCCGGCGCGTAGCCATGGTCTCTATAGAACCGATACGCCGTCCTGGTACTCTCGAGAAAAATAGACCCACAGCCCCAGGCTTTGGCCGTATCCTCCAAAGAGAAAAGAATGGATTTGCTAATCCCAGAAAGGCGATATTTCGGATCAACGTAAAGGAGCAACAGTTCCCCTTTACCGCTGATCATCCCAACGCCAGCCAGAACACCGTCAATCTCCCCAACCAGGAGCTTCGACCGACATGAATGCAGCCATGCCTTCCATGCTTCGACGGTCTTGTTGGACATCCACGCTTGAATAGCGCGTTCGTCATTCCCGTGGTCTTCGGAGCACAGTTCCAGTATGGAGCGCCGTATAATGCAGATTCCGTCTTGGCCATCCTTTTCCATAGCTCGGCGTACCTGGATTTGGGACCGCGTCATTGTCCTTGCCTTTCCGACTCAGCGCCAAATTCCGCCATTTCCTCACAAGCCGACCTTGAAAATAGTATTGGGTTCAGTCTCTAGAACGATACGCGCTGAATTTCCCCGACCATACCATGTCCCCGCGCATCACGAGCGACTTATTTGGCGACCTGATTCACGCTGCCTTCGGGAAGCGATAGCAGCAATCGGAAGTTAGGGGCTGGCGTGGGCGCACCGCTCGGCTAAGAAGCGCTCATGCAACCCGTGACGCTTGAAACCGCAAGGCTGATCCTGCGCCCCTGGCGTGATGATGATCTGGCACCACTTTTCGCCATCAATGGTGATCCTGAAAGCATGCGATATTTCGCCGCCTCCATGACGCGGGCGGAAAGCGATGCCTGGGCGGCCAGGATGCGCGCGCATTTCGCTGAACATGGCTGGGGTTTTTGGGTGGTGGTGGAAGCGGCGACGGGCGATTTTGTCGGCGTGGTCGGGCTGATGACGATCCCCTGGCAGGCGGATTTTACCCCGGCGGTGGAGATCGGCTGGCGCATTGGGCCACGCTTTCGCCGCCAGGGCTATGCGGAAGAAGCCGCCCGCGCGGCCTTGGGCTTTGGCTTCAGGGCACTCGGCCTGGACAAGATTGTCGCCTTCACCGTGCCGGGCAATGCGGCTTCCTGGAAGCTCATGGAAAAGCTCGGCATGGTGCCTGCCGGCGCATTCGACCATCCGCGCCTGCCGGAAGGGCATCA
>Ga0172376_10006589_pt1 | contig 12591 bp, 6 predicted proteins | sample Lak35m_FD_121114 | JGI IMG/M metagenome (GOLD analysis project Ga0172376, IMG submission 121114) | Freshwater microbial communities from Kabuno Bay, South-Kivu, Congo - kab_092012_35m | ecosystem: Environmental > Aquatic > Freshwater > Lake | place: Democratic Republic of the Congo: South-Kivu...
ACTCCCCTCCCGCCTTCCCGTCAGGCGGGGAAGGCGGGAGGCTGGTTGAACTTAGCCTGACCCTTATATCCTAGTGGCAGAAATGGTACAAGGCAACAAAGGCAGGCACGGGCACAACCACTCGGCAGTTGAGCCCCGAAAATTGTCTATAACAGCACGCATAACATACGCTGTTCGTTGTCGCTATGTCGCTCAAGTTTTTGCTAAACAATTTCGTGTTGATGACGACATCAGAACCGTCCCGTTGGCTACATCGCAGTCGTGTGCGCCAACCGTTGTGTTATGCATAAACATACACACGATTGCATTTCATTACATCGTGCGACGCTTGCGTCATGTTCGACGAATCGGGGCCGAAAGTCGTTAAGACAACGCGTTGTTGCCACGCCCACCTGTGTCTATGGTTGTACGACTGTGTGTATGTGTGGTGTATGTGTGTCGACTACGCCCGAATGACCGGGACGTTTTCGCCGAAAACCCCATAGGAATTCGCATCGTGCCACGGGTGACTTATGGACATACCTACCTACTACCCCATGACCCTACCTACTACCCCATGACTCTATTCCACCCAGCCCCGTATACCCCATATCTCATATACCCCAATCCCTATTCATTCCTATCCATACACCCACTCTTGTATGACCCCTGTGCTACCCAGCCCCGTGAGACCATACCAAATACGCCCCTTTTTTTACACACCCATACACCGCATTTGTATTCACATTCGTATTCACGTTTTACGTCCCGTTTGCTCATAGTGCCACGGGTGGCTTATGGGCATACCTAAACATTTGTTCATCATTAGCCAAGCCAGCCCATGCCATAATTAGTGCAGCCCATTCAGCCCCGAGAAGGATTTGGTCGGTGGATAATACGAATCCTGACAACACAAACATCATTAAGTTTGAGATTGACGTGAAGGCTGGCAACCGCATTGGTCGCCGCATTGGAAGGGCCCTCAAACTCGGGGCCAGAACCATGAACACAAGCAGGGGATTAGGAAGAGTCCTTTATCAGGAGCCTTTTGACCCCAACGCTTTTGACGGCGACAACGATGGATTAGTACAAGACGGCACCGCGTTTGAACGCCCCGCTGTTCTTACTAGTCAACAAATACCCAAAGCAACCGTTCCACGAATCGCCCTGTCCTCAGCAACCCCCTCAGAAACTGAAGAGAAACTGCCGCCCATCGACAGCCCCGTTCGAAAACCGGACCCCCATAACCCTGAGTGGCGTGCCACAGCGACAGTCGATGAACTCGTAGACCTGTATATCCCTTCAACGACAGAGGGGTACTACCAACTCTTGGAACGCATTGAAGTCCCGAGAGAGGCCTATGAGACAGAAGCGGATTATCAGGTGGCTCTCTCCCTACACAGGGACACTCTTGAAGCGCGCCAACTTTTGCCGAGGCGCAAAGTCGAAGCGATGAAGTCGATGTACGAGGCGAAGTTTGGCCCCGGTTCTTTTGACAAAGACTCCAACACCGACCGAAAAAAATTCACCTCACGGGTACAAACTTTGTTCGGCAACCAACAAAAGTTCGGCCAAGCCATGGCCTATATACCCTCACCCCCAGGAGCGGGACTGAGCCCAACGCCCGCAGTGATGATGCACATACAACTGGCTTTTCTTAACTTTTTGAAACAGAACAACATACCCGGGACTATCTCCCGAATCATAAAAGACATCGAAGACACCCTCGACGCAGGTCAATATTTGCAACATCCAATGTTCATAGAAGTTCGCAAAAACGGCGAAATGAATCCAGACCCCCTCAGCGTCATGGAATACATACTCGCTTCATTGGTGGCCCCGATGGGTGTTTTGCGGGTTGGGTTCAACCAAGATGTATGGGACACCACGCAGATGCCTCAGTCCAAAGTCCGAATTAGCCCCGACAGAGAACAACAGATAGTGGACCTTCTCGAAACCTACCTAAGTTGGGTGAGCCAAAACACGAACTTGCCAAGCCAAATTCTTGACAGGCAACAAATTCGCAACAGGCTACAACTCGCAAAAGATTCTGGGTCTTTGTACGGTTTTTTCGGGACTGTTTTCCCAACCCGCGTCGACATGATATCGGACATGTTAATTCCCAACAGCGTTCCCTCAGAAAGCAAGCAAGACCGCCAACTGCTACGGGCGTTGATGAAGCGAACCCTCAAAGAAAACCCAGAGTTTCTTTTCGCGGTGCGCAAATTCGGCTTGCCACCCGTCATGATTCCGCATCGAGTATTCAGTTGGGCCGGGACCGATTTCGACTTTGATGACGAAGTAATTCTTTCTTCACCAAATAACGCGTCTAACAGGATAAAGGCAGCACGAAAGGAACTGCATGACAAGTTAGACAGCCTCTGGCGTGAATTTGGCAATAGAAGCGCCCTGGTGCAACGCCTACGCAATGAGCGTTCGAGGGCGATAAGACGGGGCAATGTTAGCCCTCAGGAACTAATAGATTTGCAGGCACAATACCTTGACTACGACAAAGGCGCGTCCGGGCATTTCCCAGTTAACCCACAACTTGGCGGATATTTCGAAACAACACTGGGAATGGTGGTTCTCCAACATGGGATGACTCTCTTGTCTGTTCTTAAACAATCGGAATCAGACAAAGGAATTCTTGAGATTGAAAATTCAAAGACGCTAGTAAATACTGTCGGTGAACCCGCGATTTTGGTTCACGAATATGCGCATTATCTCGATAACCTACTGCAACGCAATTTTGCGGCCGCCCTCTGGGAATCATGGAAGCGCAGCGGGCGCACGGATGTAAAAGCGTTTCGTGACGAATTGGCCTCACGAAAAACGAATCTGGGCTTCGGCGAATTTCTCGACGGGGTCAACACTCAAAGAAAAGTAATCAACATAATAAGAAAGCGGCGCAACGAACCCGAAGTCGGCTATGTGACCCCCGAAAAAATACCCAAAGGCGTTGTACTTTACGACTACGGAAACATGAACGACCAAGAACTTCAAAAAGTCATCCAAGATTTAGAAAGTCAATTGGAACAAATTCACGGGTCTCGTGACCTCCTGGACCGACGTCTTAAGGGTACTGATAACGCCAGAGACATCAGTCGGGACAGCATCAACTCGCCTGAATTATATGTCGTCACGCCTTACGGGCAAACCAACACCGCCGAGAGATTTGCCGAAGTTTTTGCTGCCGCGGTCACCAGACGTGGGCAAAAACACCCAATTTTAATCAACAATGCAGCGGTGAAACTTATCGCTCGCATCCTAGGCCTCAACGTGGAAACCCAGGACGTCACCAGGATGCAACGACGCCAAAGAGACCCAAACAGACTTCCCGGACAGCCTCGACGATACACCGACCAAATGGAAGACATTTCTGACAGAATTTTGACCGACCTGAAAGTAGTGGCGCCTGAAGCAGAACGCAAAGCCGACGGGCACCGTCCGGGGCTGCAATCATCGACGTCGAGCGAAAGTTTGCGTTTTGACCCTGACGAACGAAGTCGTTTGTCGTCTCGCACGAACTTGGGCATAGATACTGACGAACGCCTCTACGCGACGACAACACCAACCCTCCTAACCGATTATGCTTCGCGCGCTCGAATGCTAAAAATAGGCGACCACCATTTCTACGACAAACGCGTTCCTTTCGCCTCCCACCTTGACCAGAGAATGCGACAATCCCTCGGCGAGACCGCGGGGCGCCGTTATATCAACAGGAATCGACCACATCATGGCGACATGGTGCGCGCAATTTCATCAATTCAGTTCGGGTTATTCGTGGATGACATGCCTATTTACGACACAACCACGGAAGGCAACAAAGACATGTTGCGCGGTTTGGTCACGGGTAAAATCGCCAAACTCCCGTTGTCAAAGCGTTTGCCAATCGAGGAGGCATTAAAAGACGCTGTCGCGATTCATCTAGCCGTGCAAGCCGTCGAACCGAACAAACGCGAACTTTTCAGAATCATCAGCGTGGACAGAGAAACATTCTTGGAAGGTCTTAACACGGGCGACAGCATACCGATGCCAATCACCGCGTTTTCGCCCGACAAACCAAACAAAAACAACGCCGTGGTTATCCGTCTTGAAAAGGGTGCAAAGGCAATCAATCTCGGCAACGGTCATTTTTTGACCCAAGGCAACTTCGAAGTCACAAAAATAGAAGACAACGGCACCAACGTAATTGCGACCCTTTCCCACAAGGAAGTTTTCGACCCGCGCCATGACGCCATGCGCCCAGTCGACCGATTCTCGGACGTCCCGGGCAAGATGCGCAAAATGGGCGCGGCTTTGGCCCGCTACTCACCCGAAGAACAAGAAAAAATGAACATCGAGTTGCAAAAACGTAAAGACCGCACGGAAGTCCTCAAAAATCGTGGCTTGGCTTCATCCACCGACCCGCTCACGCAGTCCGAAATGACCGACTTCTTGGACTTTGAACGGTCAAACATAAATCGTGAAGAATATAAGCGTAAAACAGCCCCTTTGTTGCAACGGGCGCGTGAAATCGTGTCCTCCCACATAGAGCAATCTGTGAAAAAAAGACTTGCATCATCAATTCAGGCAATCAAAGAAAAGTACGGCACCAAGACCCCATGGAAAGACGATGCCGACGCCATCCGCAAATGGCGCACAATCGATAACAACACTGCAAGAAGGGCGGTCATGGTGCTCCGCGACCTACTAGAGCAAAATGGTCAGGTTCCATTCAGGGGAAATCCTTCATCGGTTTCAGACCGCCAAGACAGAATAAGACATTTAAGAGAAAAATTGAGGTTTGACGGCAGTTTTTCCGAAAGCGACCTTGAACAACTGTTGGTCAAAGGTTTATATGTTTTCGACCGGGACTCAGATTCAAATGCTAAGGGCGAGTATACGAACGAAGAACAGCGAAACGATTTAGTACCCATGCCCCAAATTCTCAATCCCCAAACTGAAGAACACAAAGAATTGCGCCAAGTATTGGAAATTGCCCTTGGTGCCCTCAAGGCGGTAAAACGGGCATATTTGCTAGACGGAAGCACCATTATGGTTGGTGACGACAAAATTTCCATAAAACCAGAAATGACAAGCGATAGAAGTAAGGGTGCTTTTGTCAGACTCATCGGCGACGAAGGAGGCGAAAGACTTTGGAACTACTCAGCCAATAGCCCTATTTCTTTCGAAGTAAAAGGAGAAATAAGGTTCAACGATTCGGGAACGGGTGAAACCAAAGGAAGCGGCGCTTTCGCTGCCCGAACTGCTTCGTATAGGCCGAGACCTGACAATTATTTTGAACGTATTATTTTCCTCAATGCAGATGGTCAAATTAGGGTCGAACATAAAAATATGTTCATCAACAGAAGCAACACAAAACACAAGGGCTTAGGTACGGTTTTACAGCAACATGCCGCGCTGTGGTGGAGACAGCACGATGGTACAGAAATGTATATACCCAGCCCAGTTTCAGACGGAGCAATCGTATGGCCCCGCATGAATTACCAATACAACCTAGCAAGCGGTGACGAGAGTGAGTTTAAGGAATACAGGCAACGCCTGATTAATCGAATGAGGAACATACTTCGCGCCGATATGTTCACGGACCCAGATTTGGACATTTCCAATGTGGGAGATGAAATGGTCGCATCAAAAGATTACGGTTTAAATCCAGATTTACGTCAGAGACTTATTGGATGGCTCGCGCTCGCGCGATATCAAGAATCCGAAAACATCAGCGACACGAGTCTCATGACGATTCTGGCAAACATCATCGACCCCTCAGAACTAAATCGAGACCAAAAAGCGAATTGGAGAGAGTTTTTCGCTGCCTCGAGTAATGCCTCACTCAGTCAAGTTGTCGGCAGGGAAGACAGTGATTGGCTTCCCGCTTTGGCGATACCGGATAGCCCAGAAGAATTTGAGGCTAGCAATGTTCCACCAAAAATCAGAAGTACCGAACGGGCAGAAATTATTGGGGCCATTTCCGACGACAAGACAAACGAATACGACTTCTTCATCCAACCTCTTGTTGATACGTCAGAAGGGCTGAATGCCCAACAAGCGGGGCGCATCGAAGCCATCATGAGGTCTAGCGACAATGTTTCACATGAAATTTACAAACCAGAAAGGCGTGCTGATTACGCGAGAGAAAGCGCTGGATTTAATTCACCACCCCAATTAATGACACGGGTGGAATTAGAGGAACGTATCGCAAAAGGCGACAAAATTCTCTACGCAATTAGTGGAAACGGCAACGAGGAGTACAAAATTGTTCCTGTAGCGGAACAGGGCACCAAGGACGTCATGACGTACGTGACCTCAGAACCATTCAGGTACTTACACAAAATGGTTGACAGAAAACAACCCGACCTTGACCCAACTCACAACAAAAACGGACTAATTGTCATCCTCGACCCCGAAGCAAGATTAACAACCACTGAACAAATGAGAAAAATTGGTAAGTCTTTGTTCGACGGCATTGATGACCCGTTGAAAGAACTAAAAGAACAAAACTTTAAAGGTCTCATGGCACGCCTAATCAAGAATTTCGGCACGGAAATAGAGGTCGAAGCAGACAATGGTCCAATCAAATTGGTTTTCCCGAAACCCAACATCAACAGTGGGAGCGGTGACGTTAAATTAATAGCATATAGGTTGGCCAAAGCATTTTTTGCTATTGAAAACCAAAGACGATTACAAGGAGACCCTCAAAGATTTGTTCAGTTTCGTGACGATTTCTTGGAAGAACTGGTAAATATAAATTCGATTTTCCGTACATCGCTCATCCCCACCTTATTGGGAATCGATGGCCTCAAAGACGGTACAAGATTCGAGATTTACAACAACAGGGTAATTCAAATTCTTGACGAAAAAGTATCCTTAGCCGAAGCGGCACGAATGATAGACGACCCAGCGTTTAGGGAAATACCTTCTCAAATTTATTATGCGAACAAAGAACTTAACGACATACTTGAACGCATGAACGGCCGACTGTCGGTCGAACAACGAAGTACGTGGTATCTCGATGAGGATGCGCGCCTTATGCCCGACGACGTAATCCAGACATCGTCACGGGGCCTCAATTCTTTTTCGTACACCAGTCAGGTGCGCAAGGATTTCAACGTCGACTTACAGCGAAATAGAGGATTGGCGTCATCTACGACCAACGAATCAAAACAACGAACCAAGCAACGCCTTGAAAATCGAAAGGGCGGGTATTCGTGGATAGATGTACGCGATGCTGCTAACAGCCCATTGGCCGCTCTTAATTTTTACGGCGGCGGCTTCGAGAACACAATAAATGGGATTAAAACGGAATGGCAACTTCTACGACAAGCACAAGATGCGTGGGATGCCGAAAATATGACCAAGGGCCCCGACGTACCGGTTGATTCAGAGGGACGCGCCAAAATTCAGCGAAGAATCGATGAATTAGCAGACACCATAGTTTTCTTAATCAATAGTTCGAACAACGCTCTTGAAGAAGCGCTAGACCACAATGCGGTCAGGCGTGCCCTCGGCACCATTATCCGTGAACAAAAAGATGTAGGAGATATTCCACCACGGGTAATCAAGAAATTAGAAGACTTGGAAGCGGAATTCCACAAAGACGCCAGAGAGCCAGTATTGGGCAAATTACTCGACTTGAGATTCCTTTTCAAACGTCAAACCCTCTTAAAAAACCTTCTCAATGATTTTGACCTTCAATACGAGGTTCGCAAAAAGTTGGACGGCGAGGAAGAAATTGAACTGGCTGACTTCAATGATAAAGACGAGGATGTCCGCGAATATGACATGTCGCTCTGGTTGTTCAGCCTGCTATTCGACCCCGAACGGGGCCCCAAACCTGGAATAGACAATGAAAAATACGCCAGGGGTGGTCCGCAACCGACATTTATGAACCCCAGAATGCGCCTGGACAAAGTGTTCCGAGACATTAGCCCTAGTGAGCGAGCAAAATGGCGAGCAAAACTCGACAAAAGACTCGACAGCGACCCGAACGCAGATTATGAATTTTACCAAATCGAATCAACGCCCACCATATTCGGCATTGCGCCAGAAGGCGTGCCGGCCCCGACTTGGCGGAAGATTCGTGCTGCCATGAGCAGAAGTAGAAAAACCCGATATAACGGCGAAAGGGCTCATGCGGAAGAAGCGGCGATGTCAATGCTTGAAACCCATCGACCCGATTTGGCGAATCTAAAATTCGTCAGGGGCATCAGGTCATCAACAACCGCTCCAGTCACCGCTATGCGCCCCAACTTTACGCAACGAACGATACGAGGCTCCCAACCCGACTCACCGCTGACCGACACAGAAAACCAGTTTGGTGCACGGCTTATTGACCGATTGCGAGGTCTTGGATACGATATTGAAATTGCTGACCTAATGCCCACGGGTAAATACGGCAGCATGTTCAAACTGATTAATCGAATCGAAAATCTTTCAGAAACCAATTACGATTTTAGTGACCCACTTCTTGGGGCACTTATACAACAGGCTACGGCTTTGGCGCGCGAAAATATGGCGGTCATCAAGATTGAGGGGCACAGTGTCAAAAAAGTTTTGGGACCACCAGATACGGAGGTCGTTGACATTCTCGGCGACGAACTCGATGTAGCAATGCTTCGGGTCATGGGAAGCCCGACCTATGAGAAAATAATTGATATTGCTGCGGCTTTCTACACTGAAAAAGCCCGACTCAATCGAGCATTCAGCACCCCAGAGGACAGTTTTGAGCCAACGACAGTGACAGACACCGCGTCACAAATCGCGTTGGAATTCGGTGTCAATCCCCGTTCTGCGCTTTATCAAGTCATGCGGAAACCAGGCGTCATCGAAGGAAACAAAGAGAACAAACGGGACATCGGTATCCAACCAATTACTTTCACCCTGGGTGACGATAAAACCGTCGTTGCCACAATTGGGGTGCTTGACCCGCAACGTTTGAAAGAAATTGAGACAGTTCTCCCTAGTCGTTATGGGGAATCAGTAAGTCTTGCGTCTTTGTTGGCGAGACTGGACGAATCGGACGCACGAACTAATGACGTAATTTTTGGTGTGATGAACGAAACAATCGGCACAGATTACCAAAGCAAACAACTCGCAAGACTCAGAGCCGAATACGCCGCAGCCAAAGAACTTGTCGGCGGTATGACGTTCGCCCCTTCGCCCGCTGGACGTCATGTCAAGCAACTCTTCGAACAAAGCGTTGAAAAATACAGAATATTGATTGACCTCGCAGAAAGATTGGGACAACGATATGTTCAACTACTTCAAAGTCGAGGTATCACGGACTCGGAAATCAAAGAAATGTTCACCTTATTGCGTCAACAAAGTCCCGGCGGTCCTTTTGTTAACGGCGAGTTCAATAATCCCGCTCTGGGTAATGTTTCGGTAATACGAAGCGCACTCGAAGGTTTTTTGCTGAAAAACTTGCGAAGTTTGAATCTACCGCAAATCACGGATTCCACAATCGATGAACTCGGTCTCCACGAGATTGGGCATTCGTTCCTTGGACAAGGATTCACGCGACATGGAGAATTTATTGCTAACTTTTGGCCATTCGCGCTTTACGGCCCCGCTTTCTGGCCCGTTTTCGCACGGGTGCAGTCAGGGCAGGAACGATTCGACAGATTTACAATTCAGGAAAAATTTGGTCACAAACTAACATCCGAACAAAAATTAACCCTCGCAGGGTCCGTCAAGGTTGCCGTCGGCGCCGACCGTGGTTATCTCGGCTTGACAATTCGCAACAGACAGCAAATTGAAAATTCTGTCTTTGAGCGAATCGACAACGACTCGAATCTCAATGATGCGGAAAAAACACAAATCAAGAAAGAAATTAAAGAACATTTCTTTATCAAATTTTCCGATGCAACTGATGCGGGTGAAATAGATGACAAAACAAGACGCCTTGCTGAAGAGGCGGGCGTCGACCCTGAGGCACTGCATTTAGCGATTAATGCAGGAACATCTGAAACCGCCATCCGAACCAATGAATTGCTCGACCCGCATATCCCCCTTCCCCCTCGAGTTTTTGGGTGGATGAGGGAAAACGGCACACCCGACAACCAGCCGTCAAGTTTGTCACCCGAGGTTCAGGCTGTGAATAGACGTCAAGAATTTCAGTTTTTAGTCAACGTCCTTCTGGAACTTCTCGGCAGGGGCCCCGCGTTTACCGGTGACGAAACGCCAGAGCAAATGGCTCTCGCCGAAAAAGAGGCGAAGGAAAAGAAGAACAGGGCAAAAAAGAAGTTTGCTAAAATGGTGGAAGCGGTAAACGAACTTGCCCAAAAATATCCTGAACTTGGTAAAGAATTTGCCGTTGAATTGAGGCAATTGAAATGAGAGAGAAATCAGTTTCGGCAATAGTTCAACAATTTATGAATAGTTTCAGCGACCAGGAGAAAGCAGACCTAGTTGAAGCAGATGAGGACTTCCTGGATGTGCTAGAAATCAGAGAAAAAAGAAAAAAAAGAAAAAATGTACAGAACCCAAAGGAATAGCCAAAAAACCCCGCAATGGGTTGATTTGTCCGTCAAGGATTTCCTCATCAACGCCCCGATGGAATACAAGGATGGCAACTACACGAAACCCGCGTTGCGTGAAAGCATCAAGAATCGTATTATGGCTGGCTCAAAAGGCGGGAGACCTGGACAATGGTCAGCGCGAAAAGCCCAAATGGTCGCTCAGGCATATCGAAAAGCGGGCGGTGGCTATCGCACGGGTCGCTCATCTCGCAAGCAACGCTCGCTTCGCAAATGGACCAAGCAACGCTGGCGTACATCGGACGGCAAGAAAGCGGGACGCGGCGGGAAGATGAGGCGCTACCTACCAGATGCAGTTTGGAAACGATTATCACCTTCACAACGGTCGGCGACCAACAAAAAGAAGTTGCAGGGCGACAAACAAGGTCGGCAATTCGTGAAAAACACGGAAACGGTGGGAAAAATTTCAGCGCGTTATCGCGCCAAATGATTAGACCCTGTTTCAGTATCCCGTGCTGATTTAACAAGGAATCAAATAGTTCGGTGCAGCCCTCCCAGACCGCACCGAACTACACCTTTTGAAATTTAGAACGGTTCTCCATCGTCGGTCCCGGCAGCAACCGAGACTTTGGTTGTTGATGGTCGTGTGCGTGGCGCAGAATTAGTCTGACGACTTGGCGTACTTCCACCACCTGCATTGTCCTGTTTCGCACGACGCTTAACGCTTTCAAGCGAACGAGTTGCAATTCCGATTTCATCGGCAATTAAATCAACCACCGAGCGCTTGACGCCTTCTTTGTCTTCGTATGAGCGTTGTTCCAACCGCCCTGTCACCACGACACCAATACCTTTTTCAAGTGTTCGCGATGAGTTTTCTGCAAGATAACGCCAAGCGGTCACATTGAAGTAAGAGGTTTTCTCTTGTTTTTCACCCTGTGCGTCGGTGTACCCGTAATTAACTGCGACCCCGAAAGCAAGACGGGGAGCCCCGGTTGCCGTGTAGGTCAATTCGGGGTCATTGGTGATGTTCCCCGAAATGGTTAGTGTTGCTGTTGCCATTATTCGTCTCCTTGTTGTTTGTAGCGAGAGCATTTTGCCCTCACCGACATCTTAATCGTTTGTATCGTTGAAATTGGCAAGTAATTCGTCAATTGGTTTTAATTTCATCGTAGCCGTGATGAGCCCATCTTGGTCTAATTTGAGAACATCAAGATTCACCGCTTCAAGCATAGTCGATGCGAAATCTAAACATGCGTCATTGTCTGGTTCGTTTGTCAATTTGCCGATGAACTCAGCAAAGTGTTCCAAAATATTCAGTCTTATTTCTTCGGGTGTGAGTTCTTTCATCTCCATCATCATATGCTACTAGCAGTAATGGTTCAAGACAACATCAAGCAGGCAAAAATTGCCCTGCCAACGGGTGCCCCGATGCGATGCGTTGCATTTCAGACGAAAACTCTTGATTTCCGTTCGATGCAAAAGCCATTAGTGTGGACAAATGTAGTTGAGTAATGGTCTCGTAGTCCCCGTATCCACCAGCCATTACGATTACGACTTTTGTACCGAGATTCTTGAGATAATCAGCCACCATTAGTTCTCGTTTGACGACGATTTCGGGCTTGACGAACGGGTAGATATCCACCCCTGCGTTGTAAAGCACCAAAGTGGGGTTGGCTTTTTCAACGGCATCCAAAACTTTTGGCAACCCGACATCCAAATAGTCCTCGCTATTCTCGCAAAATATGAGTTGTCGCAACGAATCTGGCTCATAGGAATCAAAATTAGAAGTCGAGTAATCGACCTGCATGATGTCGGTTCCTTTCAAATATTCATTCGTGCCACCGCCACAATGAGCATCCAAATCCAAGATGAGGACTTTATCGAATATCTCCCTCGCATATATTGCTCCAAGGGCAAGCGAGTTCACCGTACAAAAACCCAAACCATACGACCGTCGGGCGTGGTGAAGCCCACTCGACAACGAGCAGCCGAAATCAAAGAGACTTTTCTTGGCATCTTGAATTGCACAAAAAATGCCTGCAGTTGAGTTCAATACCATGTGGTACACCCCTGCATCCCAATCAAAACCATTGCTTTCCGCCAATGAACGGGGCCGACCAGTCATCACGGCTTG
>Ga0172376_10006590_pt1 | contig 12590 bp, 20 predicted proteins | sample Lak35m_FD_121114 | JGI IMG/M metagenome (GOLD analysis project Ga0172376, IMG submission 121114) | Freshwater microbial communities from Kabuno Bay, South-Kivu, Congo - kab_092012_35m | ecosystem: Environmental > Aquatic > Freshwater > Lake | place: Democratic Republic of the Congo: South-Kivu...
TATGGCACCCTGAGCTAAGAACCATTGTCAGTCTGGGCTACAATGGCACACCTGAAGGGTGTGACAACACCATGGAAGCTGATGGCAAGACCCTGGACACCGTGGTGCATGCTGAAGAAAATGTGTTGAGGAAAGTCTGGTTCTGGACTGCCAGAAAGTGCTTCTTGTTTGTGACCCATGCGCCATGCCAACGCTGTGCTCAGCAAATCATCAACAAAGGTGTGAAAAAGGTGTACTATCTGGACAATTACGGGGATCCTTCGGGGATCACCTTGTTGAGACGACATCAGGTGCATGTCATCAGGTTGCTGGCATCATGATGTTTGTGTACTGGACACCTGCTGGGGTGATGCTCAGCGACAAGACGTTGCGAGAGCTGCAACGGCGGCACCCCAAGTTGGAGCTGTTGCGCCAGTTCCGAACCATTCAGGATGCTCGGGCGTATTGTGTGAAGATGCGTTTTCAAGTCATTCTGGATGAACAACCAGAATGGACAGGCATCACACCTGAAGGGAGAGAAAGAATGCGTGAGAAGAAACGTGGCAACAACAATCCCAATGCAGGGGGATTGTCACCTGAACACCGAGCGAAAATCAGCAGAAACAAGCGGATGGCCTATCGTGGAGAGCACAACCCCATGTGGAATCGTCGCCACAACAGCAGCACCCGTTTGCTGATTGGGTTGGCCAACTGTCGTCGCCGTGGCCGACGCTGGGCCGTGGATGCAGAAGGACGAGAACACTTCATTGCCTATCACACGCTACCCCCAGGGTGGATGTGGGGCAGAAAAAGAAACGTGAACCCATCATTTTAACTCAGCACCCATGAATATTGTGATGCCCATGGCGGGTCTGGGAACACGAATGAATTCCAACACACCCAAGCACCTGATTCCAGTAGCTGGACAACCCATGTTTCTGCAGGCGTTGCAGACATTTCTGCCTGCTGGTGACCACCAATACATTTTCGTGGTGCGTGAGGAACATCTGGAGATGACACAACCCTGGGCTGAACACCTGAATGTGAAATGGGTCACAGTGCCAGGGGTGACCTCAGGACCAGCTGCCACGGTCTGGGCAGCACGCCATCAGATAGATGCAGATGAACCCATGGTGACATTGAATTGTGACCAGATGTTTCACTGGGATGGGACCACTCGCCTGAAACAAGCAGCTAAATATTCAGCAGCTGTGTTCACATTTTCCAGCACCAATCCCAAGTGCAGCTATGTTCATCAGGAACAAGGGTGTGCCGTGAAATTTGCTGAGAAACAAGTCATCAGCTCTCAGGCTTTGACAGGTGTGCATTACTGGAGTCGGGGTGAACATTTTCTGACCAGTTGTGAACAGATGATGCAGGATGATGTCCGAGTGAACAATGAATATTACATTTCCATGACCTACAACTATCTGGTGCCTAGCATGTGTGTGGGCGTGGTGGAAACCCGCCCAGATGAAACCATTCTGATAGGCACTGAACAGGAACTACACGATTATGAACGTTCAACATCTACGTGATTTTCACCGAGGCTGGGTGATTGGAGATTTCCAACCCAGTGTATTGCAAACCCAGGCATTTGAAGTGGGTGTGATGCTGCATCGCAAAGGAGAACTCTGGGCCCACCACACTCATCATCACCTCACGGAATACAACATTCTGGTGTCAGGTGACATGACCATACAAAACACCAGATTGCAATCAGGAGCAGTGTTCACCTTGCTTCCACATGAAGTGGCAGATCCTGTGTTTCATGAGGATTGTGTGATTGTGTGTGTGAAAGTGCCTGGCGTGAAGGGAGATAAACACCTGGTATGATGAATCACAACACCAGCTACCAGGATGTGAAACCATTCATCTTTGATGTGGATGGTGTGTTGACCGACACGGGATGCACCATCACACCTGAATTTCAAGAATATTTTCTGAATTGGATGCAACACAAGCCTGTGATGCTGGTGACAGGCAGTGAACATCACAGAACCCGAGAACAACTGGGTGATGCCATTGTGGATGCGGCTCTCATCACCTACAATTGTCTGGGCAACAGCATCTGGTTTGATGGTCAAGAACAATTGCACATCAACTCCATCAGGTTGACGCGTCAGGAACGTCTATGGATTCATCATGAAATCCTGCTGATGCAATTTCCAGGTAAACTGGGCAATCACATGGAACAACGTCGAGGGAGCATCAATCTGTCATTCACTGGACGACCTGCCACACCTGATGTTCGCAAAGCATTTGCCATCTGGGATGAACAGCATCAGTATCGTGCACGGTTGATTCACCGATTCAATGAACAGAATCCCAGATTGGAAGCATTCATTGGTGGTGACACCAGCGTGGACATCTGCCTGAAGCATGCCAACAAAGCACAAATTTTGAATTTGCTACCTCAAGCCATGGACAGAAACAATTTCATTTTTTTCGGTGACAAGTGTTTTCCAGGAGGGATAGATTATCCTTTGGTGAAATGGTCCCAAGAGAAATGGGGTGGCACAATCCATGAAGTGCAAGGACATCTAGCCACCTGGAACATTCTTCAGGAGATGTACTCATGAGGCTGGTGGTGTGTGGAGACAGCTGGGCCTGGGGAGCTGAATTGCTGAATCCCATCGCAGGTGAGAAGTGGGGTGTGAATGACATAGGACATGACCATCATTTCATCCCCATTCACAAGGAGTTTCGAGAAACACACCGGTATTCCTATCTGCTACAACAGAAATTGCAAGCTGATGAGGTCGTGGATTTAAGCTTCTGTTCCATTTCCAATGATTACATCATGCGAACATTAATGGACTGGTTGGCCACAGAAGGATATCTGCAAGGAAGAGATGCTTCCGACTTGCTCATCAGCATAGGATGGACCAGCCCAGAACGCACAGAATTCTATTACAAAAGCCGATGGGGTGACACCAACTGGGCACCCTTTGGTCCTTGGCAGCTGGACATGGCCTATGCTCCTTATCAAGCTGAACCAGGAGAATCTTCAGACCTGTTTGAATTCTTTCGTTTGTATTTTGAATATTTCTGTCACAAAACTGAATACATGCATCGTTGGGCCAGACAGGTCTGGATGATGCAATTCATCTTGAAGAAGTTGAACATCAGATATGTGATGCATCAGGCATTCTATCATGAATACAGCTTGTCTAGTCATCAATGGAATGATGTGAACTACTGGGATGTGAACAAGTTATCACCCATTGATAAATTCTTCTGGGATGATGTGGATGCCAAACATTTCATGTTCAAGAATGACACCAGATTCCGAACATTTCAAGGCTACATCAAATATCGTGGTGTGTTGAAGAATCAGGAAATGTTTGAACAATTTCATCCCAATGTGAACGGACATGCAGTCTGGGCAGACAAGATGTATGAATACATCAAGGACAACATTCTGTGAGTGTGGCTGTGGTGTTGCGAGGCCATCTTCGCACCTGGAATTTCTGCAAGACCAGTTTGTTTCAGGTGCTGGAATCCGAGTACACCAACATTGATTGGTACATGGTGACCTGGCGAGAAAGTGTGAATCACCAACGCATCCAATCTTTACACCAGGACTTTCAAGGTAGAAATTTCACTTTGAAGGTGGTGGAAGAACCATCATCTTTGTACAATGCCTGGACCAGCATCGGAAAATGTTGCATGGAAGTGGCAGACATCATTCTGGAAAAACAATACACCACAGTGGTGGAAACACGCCCAGATGTGTATTTGCATTTGCACCCAGAAGTGCATCTTCCTGAAGTGCAACCTGATGACTTCTACACCTCAGGATATGTAATAAACTGGGGACAGGTGATAGATTTAGGTGCCCATGATTGGTTCTTGATGTATGACGCAGCCAGTTTTCATCTGTTTGCTCATGAAAGATTCAACACCATAGAAGCACCTGTCACAGGACATTTGAAAATGGCCAGAACATACAACAAAGCATTGATGTCCTTACCTTATCATCAAGGATTTGATGCTGAATTGATTCGACCTTCCATCTGGGAAGTGCCAGATGTCTATGGGCATCATGGTGCTGTTTGGATGCAACAATGGGATGAACAGAAAAAGAAGGAGGTGTTGGTGCAACAGGATATTGCTTTGGCAGATTATTACACCACAGGTGTGGCATCCTTGAACAGGAGTGCATGCTATGAGTAAGGTGGCCGTGGTGATTCGTGGACATCTACGCACCTGGAATTTTGTGAAGCATCAATTGTTTCATGTCATGGAATCCAGATACACCAACATTGATTGGTATTTCAGCACCTGGCAGGAAAGTGTTACACCTGAAAGAATTCACAACATCCACCAGGATTTTCAAGGTAGAAACATGCGGTTCTACACCACCACAGGATGTCATGAGTTGAGTTCCTGGTTTGGACCTGGCAAATTGTGTGAACAGGTGGTGGATGATGTCATGGCAAAATCCTATGATGTCATTATAGAAACTCGCCCAGATGTGTACATTGAAATGGATGACCAACAACAATTTCCCATGGTGCAACCCAATTCTGTGCATTTCACAGGGTTGGATCTGGTGTACACCTTGGTGCCTGGCCATCAAAGAATGGATCATCATTATGGCGCACAAGATTGGTTCTTCATGTTTTCACCTGAAGTGTTTCAACGATATGCCTTTCGAAGATTGCGTCCTGTACCACAGGACAGTCATGGTGACATCATCAGAATAGCACAGGAACACAGCATCAACATCTACAACATGCAAGCCATGATGCGAACGGTGTTGGTGCGTCCCAATGTATTTCAACATACAGCTGATACTGCTTGGGTGTGGGGCCATGGACAACACTGGATTGAATCCTCCACAGATGAGAAAAAACATCATCTGAAACTTCATGATATTGCTTTGGATGATTACATCACCAGCAATCACACCATCAGTCTATGAAATTGCCTCCCATGAGACCTGACTTGACGTTCAATAGAATTGCTGTGGTGCTTCGTGGTCATTTACGCACCTGGCCCTACAACAAAGACATTGTGAAGAAGTTCTACAGCAGTATTTCACATGAAGTGGATTACTATGTGATGTTATGGGATTATGAACAAACCAGAAACTATGATGTCACCCAGGATTTTCATACATCAGAGTTGGTGAAACACCAACTGGTCCCTATTCCTGACAACCCAGATGAATTGGGTGGGCTGTACAATGGCTGGCGCGGCCCAGCCTATTTGGCTAGTTTGGCGTTGCCTGAGATAACTTCTAGAAAATACGACATGGTGTTTGAAACCAGACCAGATGTTATTCCTGTGTTGAATCACAAATTGATGCCAACAGCACCCACCTACAATGAATACTACACCACATCAATTCCCATTGTGAATCTACAGGGAGGGAGACCATCAGCAAACAATGCCTGTTTGGATGATTGGATGTTGATGATGCACCCAGACAGATACTCAGACATGGTGAAACGAGCAGAAGGTGTTCAGCAACACTTTTTTCGTGAGCTGAACACCTTCGGACATCAACGTGCGTTGGCTTTGTACATCCAACATCTGGGAATGAAAATTTGGCGTCCCAAGTGGTTGACTACATTTTTTGCAAGGCCCACCACCATTGAACATCTACCTGGCATCAATTTTGATGAAGGGTGGTGGCCTTGGGTACCAATAGGCACCAGACCGGACTGTAACAGGTTGATTGCCTATTCCAATGCATGGGGCTCACTCCCATTGGGAACCAAACTCCGATTACTGAAGCGTTATAACCTGGGGATGGAAGATTGGAGAAATGAATTTCACTGGCGAAGACCTAAGAGACCTTCCCCCATTTCTGAATAGCCACATTGTATTCTTCTCCTGGCTGCTGATAGATGGCTTGCCGCATGGCCATCACACCTGCCTTGGTGCCCATGGGATGACCATGTAAGGCACCGCCCACATTGGCCATGTAATCCACACCTATCTGTTTAGTGATGGAATCCACCAATCCTGGATGCATACCACAACTTAATGCTGGAATCACATTGTAGTGTCTTAGGATGTTCAATGTGTCCAGGAAATTCTCATCCTGTTGCATGTATCCACCCACCATGCCAGCGTGAATACTATCCACACCCATCATACCTGCCAGTTTACAAATCACATTCCACTTGATGTGATAGGCATGATTGGGATTGGTCAACACACGATCCCCGCTTTTCTGAAAGTGAATGAACAATGGCTCATTCAATTCTCGGATTCTTTTGTAAGTACCCAGCCCAGACCAGAAATTCACATGAACTCCACGACCTCCCAGGTCATACACACGTTTGGCACGCGTCACCACATCATCACCATTGATGCAATAGCAATACACCACTTTGGTGTTTTCAATCATCTTGGAAATTTCTTTCACACGAAGTTCCAAAGGACATGAGCTGGGGTTGGCCATGATTTCATCTTCTTTGATGAAGTTCACACCACCTTCCACCATCTCACCTACAATCTTCTTCAACACTTCCACATCATTGGCCACCTTGGGCTTCACAATGCCGCCTAACAGGGGCTTGTTCCAGGTTTCTGTGAAAGTTCTGGTGCCACTGATACCAAATCTAGGCCCACGGAAATATTTTTCTTCCACAACAGATGGAAAGATGATGTCATTCAAATGACAACGCAGAATATGATTGATGTCCATCTGCCCACCCATCAATTGACATAGAATCTGCGAGACACCATCACCTTGCAAGTCAATGTTCTTCAGTGGAAAAGCAAATGCTACTTCACCCGCCAACTTGGTTTTCAGTTCCTGTTCATCAGCCAAGATGATGATGGAATGGTCTTGAAACAGTTGTTCAGTTTCCCAGATGCTTCGCATGGAAGGATTGCCTACACTTTGTCCTAGTGCCAGGTCCCAGGCTGCCTCACGCAAATTTTTGTTGGAAGCCAGAAAATATTTCACAATGAAATATTCTGAGCTGTTGAAATCAGGGTTGAAAATGTGCATGCCAATCTTCCTTACGGTAATGAAATTCTGTGGAATGTTCACAGTTGTATATATCATTTAAGGTAACATCCAGCAATCTGGTGTTCACCAAATGAAATAGTGCATTGTTGTTCACTGGAAACAAATGGTTGCTTCTGTTATCAAAGAAAGGTTTATTGTCTCGGTCTTTGATGCGTGTTTCCAGGTCAGACACTTTTTGTAATGCTGTCAACATGGGTCCTGCACGATGTTGTCTGGCAAAGATGCTAGGAATGTAATCATGGTCTTCAAATGTACAGATGTTAATCAACCGTTTGTTGTTCACCTGACACATCTGTTGCACATCCAGAAAACATTTCTCTGCCACGTATTGTTGTTGAGATTTGGAAAACAACCAGGGAAACACTTCATTACTTTTGGTGAGAAATGTTCTAACTTGTTGTTTGAATGGTGTGTTATCACCATTATTATTTTTCAAATATCCTGCCAAGGCAGCTGGATGCGACAACGTGGCAGAATATCCTTCAAAGGGAACATCCACAGGCACTCTGGTGTAGTCCGTCCAGGCAAAAACAATGGCATCAAATTCCTGAAATGTTTTCAGAAACAACTCAAAGGAATACCAGATGCAAGTGCCTGACTTGGCATAGTTGGTTACTGAATGATGTTGTTTCAAGGTATAGGTCCAGGACCTGGTGTCCCACAAATCCTCAGTGAAGTGAAAATCATTGTGTGGTGTGGGTGCAGCATAGCTGTCACCGTAAATGGCAATCTTCATTCATGTCCTCCATGATATGAAGATTATTTATCACCACCTCGGGTGTCTCCGAAGATGTAGGTTTTCACAGCATGACAAGTATGGCACAGAGTCATGAGATTGTTTTTATCGTTGTTCTTGTGGTCACCATCCAAATGGTCCACACTGAGGAATCTCTTAGGAAATTCTATGATGTGACATGGCACTCCCAACCACCCCTGGTATCTACCTTTGGCATTCTCACAATAATCCTTTCGATGATTCTTGTACTCCCACCCCTGAATACCTAGATTGCTGAAATGACAGGGAGCACAGATTTTTCGATAGTAACGTACTCCAGCTTTGCTGGTGTACATATACTGTTGAATGTTGTCACAGTCAGGATTCTCACAGGTGCCTTGGATTCTAGGCATAGGATGTTCAGCAGTCTATGAAGAACTTCAATCCTACTGATTCACAAACTTTCTGGATTTTCAAAATCTGGGACAATGTGATGGAAGGTGAAGATGTATTGTAAGACACTGAGGGCTTCTCCTGACCAGGCCTTTTGTAGCCACGAATATACTTGTTGTATGCACCCCTGTTGGAATGATACCCGCCGCCATCAACAAAATTTCTGTGACACAACTCGGCCGACCACCCTTCATCCATATGCTTCTTGTAGAACTTCTGCATCTTGTTAATGATGCCGGGGGTCCACTTGATACGCCGAACAGACATTAGAACCTGCTTACGCTTTCTAGCCATGTTCTTCTCCTTGTGTTGTGAAAGTAAACGGTCAGCTTCTGTATGATGCGAATGACATAACCACTCTACATTGTGTAACCAGGGATTTCTCCAATCACCATCTTTGTGATGCAACTGTACGTTTTTTCTAGACCCACATACTACACACACCTTAGGCTTCTCTGATGCTACTAGTTCCAGATACCAGGGTTCATTTCCACGTTTTCGTATTGTGTGCTCTTGTAATCGTTCAGCATAATTGTGTAACCGGTCGTCTATGTTTTTCATATCTCACCCAACATACTCTTTCACACGGCGCTGAAATTCACGGTCACGCTTGTGCGCACCATTTCTATTGGGCTCCACATATCGCAGATGGTCTGTGAGGCCACCCACCGCCTCACCATTCTTGCGAATGGGTTCCCAATTCTGAAACTCCTCGTACTCCTCGTCCAGATAATCCCACTTGCTCATGAGAAATCTCGCTCCTCGTCCTTGGTGATTAAATAGTAGCTGATGTGGGCATACATGGCAGCACCCAACACCACGATGGCAAACAAGCACAGCAATACACCTACCACTTTGAATAACATATTACACCCGCTTCCAAACCAAGTAAATCATAATAGCGAACCCGATGGCGGCAGACACCCAACCTGCGTTCCCACGGCTCAACCAAACACCAATGGCTTCCATTAGAACCCCCAGGTTGTCACAGCCTGACGCATCTTCTGCTGCTGTGGCGTGTGAGAGATGGTGACCCAGGCATCAGCAATCTCTGCCTCCACAATGTCATGAGCATACACACTGCCCATCTCTGTGACATAGCCTTCCACTGAAGCCAGGCGAGTGTTACCACGTGCATTGTCCACCAGAGTGGCATACCAACCGTTTGCCAGCTTCACACGGGTTCCCTTCTTCAGGTCATTAGTCTTAACTAAGCTCATCATCTGCGGTCTCCTTGGGTGGATAGAGGGCTTCCCAACAATCACGACACAACTGGCCTGCACCATTAATGTAATACAATCGTTTCTGGATGTCAAGTGTTCTGGGTGTACCAGTCACCACTTTACAGCTGATGCATTCCTCGTACAGCTCATGCTTGTGAATCTGACGGTGAATGAACATCCCGTCTGTCATGCCAAGTACTCCGCGGAGTGCTTGCACTTTCTCCGATAGGTAAACCCAGGGCAATCGCATGTCACCTTCCCATTGTCATAAATGTTCACGATATATTTTCCCACATGCTTCATCTTCACTTGAGGCTTCACCTGAACAGGACGAATCCAATCAATGTCATCCAATGTGGTACCATCAGGCACCACAGTCCAAGTGGGCATCACAATGGTCTTGCCACCTAACACAGCAATGGCAGGATTATGAATGCTGGTGATTGTAATCATACCATCACCTGCTGACCTTCGTAATGAGCCAGAGCCTGCACCTCGTAGTAATCATTCTCGCACTCCACGGTGCAAAACTCCTGGTCCTCATCAATCCATTCACCGCAGATGCAAAGCTTGGGATCCATCAGGTCTGGATTCATACATCCTCACGTTGAAGTTATACATGAAATATAACAAAAAAGGGGACCTTTGTCAAGTGCCCTTCTAAGTCATTGAAAATCAACAACTTACAGAATCATACGACTACCCACCAAGAGGAAATTCATGGGTTTTTGATCCTGCACAATCATTACACGATGGGCAAACGTAGCTCCGAAACGTTTGGTGACTTTGTAATCTAATGAATTACCCACCATCATGCTAGTGGCTTTGTTTGTGACCAATCGGGTCATGTCACTATATGACACAGGACTGGCCATCACAAAGAATTGTGGTGACAACACCATGCGTTCATTCAATGTGATGGGTGGGTGCATCCAGAAACCTACAAGACTTGTGGCATAACTGGTGCCACCATCAGGCATAAACAAAGCAATCATGCCGCCACTAACACCTGCCACACCCCAACGAGGATTGGGCTTCACCCAGGTGTATCCCACCAGGGTCATTTTGGTGCCTTTTAGATAGGCCACCGTGGCAGAATGACTGCCGATGCTCTTCAATTTACCTTTCTCAAAATGCATCTTGGTGTAACTGCCTGACACAGCAGCTTGATCCAATGTGGTCCAGATGATGGCAGTACCACCATAACTCTTGTCACCTGCCAAACTGCTTTGTGACACACCCACAGTGAACAAGGCTGTCAAACTGCCATCAGGATTTTGTCCTGCCGTGAGGTCTGATGCCACCATAACAGGATTCACAGCCTCAGATTTCTTTTTCTCTTCCTTCTTTTCTTCTTTTTTCTCTTCGGACTTTTCTTCAGATTTGCTTTCAGACTTGCTTTCTTCTGATTTGCTTTCTGATTTGGAATCTGAGGAGGATTCTGATTTGGCTTCTGTCTTGGTTTCTGCGGGCTTGGATTCACTGCTACTGGAGCTGGCAGGTGCTGGTTCTGATGATGAACTGCTAGGCGCAGGAGCAGAACTGCTGCTGGATGGTGCGGGTGTTGCTGGAGCGGCAGGAGCAGGAGTAGAAGTGGCTGCTGATGTGGCAGCTGAACTGGCTGCAGATCCCGCAGCACTACTGGCTGCTGATGATGCCGCCGAACTGGCAGCGGCACTGGCTGCTGCTGTGGCTGCCGCAGCCGCGGCTTGTGTTGCCACACTAGTTGTGGTTTGTGTCACCACGGGATTGTTCACCACAGGGCAAGGCACGGTGGCTGTAACCTGTGCCACCCATGCCTGCAATTCTCCTGCTTGTGCTTGTTGTGCTGTAAATACTTTGGATGCCCCACGATACATCACCATGACACCTACACCATTCAAAGGAAATGTGGCTGTTTGAACAGTGTTGGTGCAAGGATCCACCCAAGTTTGTACCACAACTTGAGCCTTACCACAGCTCGTAGCTGTGAATAGTAAAACAACTAAAGCTGTAGCAAGATGTCTCATTTTCATGGCAACTTACGAAGTTTCTTTACACTATCTAATGGTACTTTGTGCATTTCAAATGACTTTGACCGTTCTGGCACATTTGGAAAGACATATGCTTCTGATTGTCCCTTGACCCAAATGACTTTCCAACAGTGTGTAGGAACCGCAACACGATTCATCTTTTGTGCTTCACCAACACATCCTGCCTTTACGATAACAGAATCATTTTCTACGGCAAGTATTCTGGTCCATTCTTCTAAGTTCTTCCATTGCCCACGATTCAAACCGGGATATTGTGGAGCCATGTTGGTGAAATAGAAACTTTCTGCCATATGTTTTTGATTACACCGTGCATCTGCTGCTGGTGAAATGTGTCCACGGTCAAATCCTGACTTCACATAATCTTCATCAATATCACTTTCCTTCTTTACGTTTGGGTCTGGAAGAAACTTGTCGGTGCGTTTTGCTGGATTTTTACATTCCAACTTGCTACGGGTCACTGTCCATTCCACAAGCACAGGATATTTCTTGCTCTTGGAAAACACAGATTCATAGTTTCCATGTTTCACACGAACTGTGTCTTGTGCTTCAATTGTACCTGCCAATAGGAACAACAATAAGAATTTTTTCATAAACAATTAATTTGCGAAGATTTTTTTACGAATCATTCTGGTGATAATTTTTGCTGATGCATCTTCCAATGCCTTCTTGGTTGATGTACCAATAGTGCTTTGATTGAACTTCACTTCACCGAAATTATCATCATTCATCAATGTCAATTCACGAACAGTAGTAGCCACACCTAAACCTGAACCTGTGAAGTATTCACCTGTTTCAGCATCCACAAACTTCACTTGCAACCCCAACCGTGTGACAACTTTGTTCTTCACGCCATCTTTTAGATTCACTGTTTCATCTTCTGACACAGAGAAATCATACACTTCAATGTAGGCAAAGTAGCGTGCCAACTTAATCTTGCCACGACCATCCAGTTTGTTTTCTGTGATACCTGATTGTGATGCTTGGAACTGCTTTACCATTCTGTTCTTGATTTCTGTCTTATCTTCTGTGAAGGTGAAACGATTAGTTTCTTCCAGAAATTCCACCACGATGTTGGTGACACCAAGTCCTACACGCTTGTCCTTCAGTTCTGGATACATAGCATACACTTCTTCGCTGATACCTAAACTTAATAGTTGAATGGGAACTTTTGGTCCTTCATAGTCCATCAA
>Ga0172376_10006593_pt1 | contig 12585 bp, 9 predicted proteins | sample Lak35m_FD_121114 | JGI IMG/M metagenome (GOLD analysis project Ga0172376, IMG submission 121114) | Freshwater microbial communities from Kabuno Bay, South-Kivu, Congo - kab_092012_35m | ecosystem: Environmental > Aquatic > Freshwater > Lake | place: Democratic Republic of the Congo: South-Kivu...
AAGAGGTAGCCGGGAACGGTCTGCAGATCGGCCCCCTGGATTTCGACGCGGACATCGCCCTGCCAGGCGCCGAGCAGTCCGGGCAGTGGCTGCGCGAAGAAGGCCAGCTGCCGCGTATCGGGATCACCGTCCTTCGTCGGTCCGGGCAGTTCGCGAAATCCGCGCGGCGGCCGGAACTCGACACCGAACGCGGTCCAGGCATGCGGTTCCAGCGCTTCATCCACGCGCTGGCGATACTCGAAATAGCGGCGCGATTCTTCCAGCCGCTGCTCGTAGGTCTGAGAGCCGCATCCGCAGCAGAATCCGATGAGGCCCGTCAGCAGGCCCAGACAGAAACGGCGATTCATCAGGCCCTCAGACTCCGATTGGACCACTCACAGGCCGGAGCCATCCGAGCGGTGGGTTCAGGGAGAACCGGCGGACGGGACGGACTGTTCCGCGATGTACCGCCGGTTATGAGCGAGCAGCGTATCGAGCTGCGCATCGCTGTCAGCCGAAACGTCCAGAAAACAGACGGCCATTTCCGCAGTGGATTCTTCGCCCCACCGGACTCGGCGCGCCGGATTGAAGGGATTCAGTGGATTGAAGACAGAATTGTCGAAGGTCACGACGAATTCGATCCGCGTGCCGGCAGGCAGTCGCAGAGGCTGCGCGAACGAGTACTGACTCTGCCAGCCGAAGTCCCAGTCCAGGATGCGGATCAACGGTTCGACGCGACCATCCGGAAGAATCGCCACGGCCTCCATCTGCCGGGCCAGCAGGTGCGCATGCGGAAGAATGGCGTGCAGCGTGGCATCGGCTGACAGGACATAGTCCGCGCGATGGACGAATTCGCGTTCGCCCGGCGGGATGCTCAACGACATGTTCGCGACGAACAGTTCTTCGATCCGCTGCCTGGCTCCGCGTTCCGCGAAGTAAAGCCCCAGTCGTCCGCGATCTTCGACCGACCGGCCGGCCGGGTGATAGTGAGTCTGCAGGACGACATCGGAACCAGCCTTGATCGGCCGGCCATATCCCGATGGAAGTCGCTGCGGCGTGATCCCGACCGCCCAGCCGCCGAGCGTTCCTCCAGAATCAAAACCCCAGTTACCGGTCCGCGCATAACCCGGTCCGGGAAAAGCGTCATCCAGCCTCTTCGCCAGACCCGCATCATCAAACCGAAAGCTGGCATGATGCACGACCTGCGGCTGCCCCGGACGGTACTCAATCGCGGACACCAGCCGGTCTTCAACCAGACCCGACGGCACAACGAAGTACTGATAGATGTCCGGGCCGTCGGCCGGGACGGAAAAGGCTTCCGGCACTTCCGCGATCAGATCCGGAGTCCCCAGTTGCCAGCCGCCCTCAAACTTCGGTGCGGCCGGTTCCTGCTCCATGTCGCCGCGCGGCTGTCCCGCGTCGATCCAGGAAATCAGCAGTTCGACTTCCCGTTCGGTGAGCACCAGTTCGTCCCGGAAATGTCCGAAGCCGCGTTCCGGCTTCCAGGGCGGCATCAGTCGCAGTTCCACCATGACCTTGATCTGAGCAGCGTGACGAACCACCTCTTCAAAGGACTCCAGCGGAAACGGAGCGACCGCGCCCTGTCGATGACACGTCGTGCAGTTGGAATAGATCACGGGAGCCACTTCGCGTGCGAACGTGATGAGGCTGCTTTTTCGTGAATGGTGTCGCGACTCCAGCAGACATCCCACCGGATGTGTCTGAGGCGTACGGACCGCACGACCGGCCAACCGGTCATCCAGTGCCTCGCGCAGATACAGCCGCCCGGCGGCGAGCCGCTTCTTCCCTACCGATGGAAACTGATCGTCAATCGCCCCGGCGTACAGCAACTGCCCCTGGGGAGTGGTCACGAAGGCGTGAGGCGTATGAGTGGCTCCAAAGCGTTCGCTGAGTTCTCCCGTCGAGTCCATCAGAACCGGGAACTCGATCGCGTAATCGGCTGCATGCCGCAGGGCCTCCGTTCGCGACACTGAGGGAGCGCTCAGAATGCCGAACAGCTCAATGCCATGCGGCTTCCCTTCCCGATGCAGGTGATTCAGACCAGGCAGCGCGTTGTTCGAGATCGGGCAATGAATCCCCAGGAACACCAGCACAACCGCCTGGCAGCCGATGGACTGACCGGGACGATGCAGCCGGCCGGCGAGGTCCACTCCTTTGAGGGGATCAGAAACAGTCGGCGGCGCGCGATCGTCGATCTGCAGACCGGGATGAGCTGGACGAGCAGTCGCACCCGGTTCTGTTGAGCTGCGCTGTGATGGAACGGAAAGGCCGGCCGGACTGGTACTGGCCGCGACATCTCCGTCTGGAGCACGAATCGCGAGCGGCTCCAGCGGAGAGCGCCGCTCAAAGAGTCCGCCGACGTACGCAAACGCGATCACAACGACGGTCAGCAACAGCGGCAATCGCCATGAACGTGCGGCGCTGGAAACAGACATCGGACCTTCCTGCCCTGTCTGAGTGGCATCGCTCGAAACGGAAGCATGCGAGCGCAGGCCGGGCTGTGCCCGGCAAATCAATTCGTTGCCGCTACTGCGTGCGAACGGCGCTGTCCTGGATGCCGTCCAGCAGCACGTTGCCGATGACCGGTCGATCCTTCATGGTGACCCACACGAAATGATCGAAGCGTCCGTCGGCCAGACCGGTCAACTGCGAGGAACCGCCCGTGGTGGCCAGCATGTAATACTCCATGCCCTTGCGGATGTAGCGGGCATAGACGTGCTTGTGTCCGGCGAAGACCGAGTACTTGCGGCCCTGCAGCGCGTCTTCGATGGCGGTCCATCCCAGCGCCGCGTGATCGACATTCTCGAACGTCCACGTCGGCTTGTGCATGAACACGAAGGTCCAGCGAACGTCCTTGTTCTCTGCCAGTACCTGACCTGCCCAGCGGCGCTGCTCTTCGCTGAACTGGTACGGAATCTTGTCGGTGACCGGCGGGTCTTCCGAATTCAGCACGAGAAACAGACAGTCGCGATACACGAAGTGGTAATAGCTGCGGCCGAACTTGCGCGACCATTCCTGGCTCATCGGCACGTTGCTGATGTCGTGATTGCCGGCACAGAAGAAGAACGGCATCTGCAGTCTGCGAACAGAATTCTCAAACTCGGACCATTCCAGCGCCCAGGCTCCGGGATCCTGCGAATAGCCTTCGATCAGGTCGCCCACCGAAAGCACGAATTCCGGCTGGAGCAGATTCAGTTTCTCGACGGCCTTCTGAAACACGCCCGGCCGATGACCACCGGTCCGATCCGTCACAATCGCGAACTGAAAGTTGTCGGGCCGATCGTTGATTTCCAGATGAGTCCAGGGATTCTTCGCATTCTGCTCGATCTTCATCCCGGCGGAGGCCGGTGAAGCCGCGGGTGCCGGTTCGTTCGTGCGAGTCATCGCAAAACGAGTGGCGGTCAGAAGAATCAGAACAGCCGCAACGAATAAACCAGTTCGACGCATTGAGGTGACTCCTGCCGGATCAGACTGACAAGCCGTTAGATCAGTGGCGTGAGACTATTCCTTTACCGTCGGCTCATCAATTGGGACCGCGCCTTTTGCCCGGAAACGGCTACGATCTGTTGCCTCGGCCCGCCCCTGGACGGCATCCTGTCAGAGGCTCTGTCTGTGTCATTTCCCGGAAGTCTCCCCGGTGTGAGTTCCGGCTTCAGTTCAATTCTTCTCGGACTGCTCGATCTCATGGCTAAGAAATACCTGAGTCTGCAGGAAGCGGCAAACCGTCTCGGCATCAGTGAAGACGCACTGAAGAAGGCGCGCGAAAGCGGTGACGTGCGCGGCTTCGCGGATCGCGGCAACTGGAAGTTTCGCGAAGAGGACATCGACGAATACGGCCGGTCTCTGCAGGCGGACTCGAATCCCGAAGTACCGCTGTTCGCCGGCAACGACATTCAGCTCGAACTCGGCGACGACGACAATGTCCTCGCCGACGATGACGATGCGATCTCCGAGCAGCCCACGGTCATCCGCAAACCCGGCAGCGATGTCCTGTCGGATGATGAGATCATTCTGAATCTCGATGAAGGCGCCTCCGACAGCGGCGTGCGACTGGTTCTGGATGCCGGCCTCACCGAGCCGGAAGGCGAATCCAGCATCGACATTCCGCTGCAGTTCGGCGACTCGAACGATGCCATCAGCCTCGACGACAGCTCGGACGAAAGCAGCGTCGATATCCCCCTGCAGTTCGGCGATTCCAGTCAGGAATTCGCACTGGACGACGATCCGATGGAGCAGGGCGATTCCGACAGTGATGTCCGTCTGGTCGGTCTGGATGATGAAGGCGGTTCGCTCGACGACGCCAGCAGCGAAGCCATTCTCTCCGGCATGGATTCGGACAGCGATGTCCGCCTGCTGGGACAGACTGCGCCGATCAACCTCAAGGACAGCGACAGCGACGTCCGGCTGATCCGCACGGACAGCGACAGCGACGTGCAGCTGGTAAAGGCGGGATCGGACAGCGATGTCCGGCTGCTCGGTCCGCGCGGCAAAGTTCAACCGGACAGCGACAGCGATGTCAGTCTGATCGGCGACGATGCCTCCGCATCCATCCTGGATGACGGCAGCGGTATCCGGCTCAGCAGCGACAGTGGCGTCCGGCTGGAAGCGGCGACGGACAGCGGCATCTCACTGGATATGCCCGGAGACAGCGGTCTGTCGCTGGAGATGGCGGCAGACAGCGGTATCTCGCTGGATCTGGCCGATGACAGCGGGATCGCTCTGGATGTCGGGACAGACAGCGACATCAAACTGGCTCCCGACGAAGAAGGCATCACGCTCGATACCGCCGGTGACAGCGGCATTTCGCTCGACATGCCGGCGGACAGCGGTATCTCGCTGGATTCGCCCAGCATGGAAGCCACGGTGTCGATGCTGAAAGTGCCGAAGCGGCGCGCGAAAGACGATCCAACGCTGGACACCTCTCTGCAGATTCCGACGGACGGAGTCGGCGAGAAAAGCGACTTCGAGCTGGGTTCGCTCGAAGGCGACAGCACCTCAGACACCAGCGTTCTGCTCTTCGATGACGAAGACGCGGACGAGACGATCGCTACGAAGCCCCGGGCCAAAGGCGGTGCAGCCGCCTCGGTCGCCGACGAAACGTTCGAACTGCAGGACGATGCGGACGATTCCCTCGATGAAGATTTCGCCGATGGAACGGATGCGTTTGACGAAGATTTCGATGTCGATGACGCCGGTGATGACAGCGAGTTCATGGCCGATGACGCGGACTTCGAGGACAGCTTCGCATCCGGTGAAGGTCAGAGCGAATTCGCCGGCGCTCCCGGTGCCGTACGAGTGGCGGCCGTCGAACAGGAATGGGGCATCGGCGTGTTTCTGATGGCAATGGTCAGCTCGGTCGTCATGCTCCTGGCCGGCTTCGTCATGCTGGATCTGGTCCGCTTCCTGTGGAAAGCCGAAGAATACGGTGGCGTCTCTCAGGGCCTGATCAACATCGTCGGCAAGTAGGACGCGCAGAACGCGTTCATGCCGAAGTCAGGCGGCCGGTTGAAAATGATCTACCCGGCGGGGGTGACGAGGCTCCACCTGGGGAGAGCGGGGTCGCGGTGGATGAGAAGGGTGAGTCGCTCCATCGCTGAGCGTCCGACTTTCACTCCACGGTCGTAAGCCCGGATGACCTGGTGAATCACAGGCGCTGGACCGCGCCAGGTCATGGCGCCCGCCCACTGGAGAGCCGTCTCAATCGTCGAGAGCAGAGTCCGGTTCCAGTGGCTTTCGAGGATGCCCCAGCAACGTTCAATCGGGTTGTATTCGCGGTGACAGGACGCCCCGCAGACCAGCTCGCCCCGAAGCCCCGTGCGGCAGGCGAACTCCGAGAGGCGTGACTGAGACTTTTCGTTGTCTAACCCGCAGCCGAAGGCGCCGGTGTCGAACGGCCACCCAGCTCGGAAAACACCTGCGCCTTCGGTTGCGGATTGAACAAAGACATCAGGCATCTTGAACATCTCACTGAAGGCCGCGCGAGGTATAGTCCTGTCAGCGTTGAGCGTTCCTGGAGGAAATCACAGACTGGTCGGGAACATGGAGACGCTGATGCCTGAATCCCGTACGTCCCTGCTGAGTGGGTGGCTGCTGGCCGTCACGATGCTGATCGGAACCGCGCCGGCGCAAAGCGTCCGGTTTGATCAGGACATTCAGACGGTGCTGGCTCAGCGCTGTCTGACGTGTCACGGCTCCGGAGAGGCTGAGGCGGGACTGACTCTGACTTCGCGCGCGGGTGCTTTGCGGAAGCTGGATTCCGGACGCGCGGCCATCGTTCCCGGACATCCCGACGACAGCGAACTGCTGCGACGGGTCACCAGCGCGGATGCGGACGAACGCATGCCGCCGAAGGGTGAGCCGCTGACGGCCGCTCAGATTGCCGCGCTGCGGCAGTGGATCGCGGAGGGCGCGGAATGGCCGGAACACTGGGCGTATCGATCGCTGCAACAGCCGCCGGTTCCGGCTCCGCAGGATGAATCGACTCGCGACTGGATCCGCAATCCGGTCGATGCCTTCATCGCCGCCGAGCACCAGCGGCAGGGATTGATACGGGCTCCCGAAGCGGACCGGCGAACGCTGCTGCGACGGCTGAGCTTCGATCTGACCGGCCTGCCTCCTTCGCTCGATGAACTGCGGGATTTTGAACGGGACACGAGACCGGAGGCGTATGAACGAGTCGTCGAACGGCTGCTGGCGTCTCCGCATTTCGGCGAACGGCAGGCCCGGCACTGGATGGATCTCGTGCATTTCGCGGAGACTCATGGACAGGATCAGGACCGCATCCGCGAACATGCCTGGCCGTATCGCGACTGGCTCATCCAGGCCTTCAATGCCGACCTGCCTTACAGCCGGTTCGCGGCCGCGCAGATCGCGGGCGATGTCCTGTGGCCTCACGATCCACAGGCTTTGACGGCCACCGGTCTGCTGGCGGCCGGGCCGTGGGATGAGAGCTCGCTGCGCGACATCCGCGAGGATTCTCCCGATCGGGAAGTGGCCCGGTATCTCGATCGCGATGACATCGTCACCACGGTGATGAACACGTTCGTCAGTACCACGGTGCATTGTGCCCGCTGTCACGAACACAAGTTCGATCCCGTCAGTCAGCCGGATTACTACGCGCTGCAGGCGGTCTTCGCCGCGACGGGAAAAGGCAACCGCCGGTACGACGCCGATCCCGCGACCGGAGCGCGGCGCCGCGCGCTGCAGGCGGAACTGGCTTCGCTGCCGGCGCGGAAAGCCGCCGGTGATCCCGCACTGCTGCCCGAAGAACGACGCGCAGCGGTACGACAGTTTGAAGCCGCGGCGCGCAACGCTGCGCTGGCCTGGCGAATTCTTGATCTGACCGACGTTCGCTCCGAAGGCGGAGCCGAACTCACGCGACTGCCGGATGGCTCGGTCCTCAGCGGCGGACCGAAGCCGGAGAAGGATACCACGATCTTCACCGGCTCAACGTCACTCACTGTCATCACCGGCCTGCGACTGGAAGTGCTGACGCATGAGAGTCTCGCGCATCAGGGACCGGGTCGGCAGGACAACGGCAACCTGCACCTCAACGAACTGAAGGTCTTCGTGGCCCCGCGCAACAGGCCGGACGAACGACGCGAGGTCACTCTGGCCCGGCCGCAGGCGGACTTCAATCAGACCGGCTGGTCGATTGAGATGGCTCTGGACCGCAATCCCGGCACGGCCTGGGGCATCCATCCCGAAGTCGGCAAGCCACACCGCGCGGTCTTTGAATTTCAGGAACCTCTGCGTGAAGCGTCATCGCTGCTGATCACCGTGCAGCTCGAACAGACACACGGCGGCAGCCACCTCATCGGCCGCGCGCGACTGAGCCTCACGGGAACTCCCGCGCCGTTGCCGCTGGATGTCGAAACCCTGCCCGAGGCCATCGTCCGGATTCTGGATCAACCAGAGCCGGAGCGGTCGAACGCGCAATGGCTGGAACTGTCCACCTTCGTGCTCGAGAAGGAATTGAACCGCGACCTGCAGATGCTGCCGCCACAGCAGCTCGTGTACTGCGGATCGAATCAGTTTGAACCGGATGGCGGCTTTCGTCCGGTGACTCAGCCGCGTCCGGTCTCGGTTCTCAAACGCGGTCTGGTGACCGATCCGCTGGAACCGGCTGTTCCCGGCACGCTCGGAATGTTTCCGGAACTGGCGTCGCGGTTTGATCTGCCCGATCCGAATGACGAAGGGGCACGTCGAGCGGCTCTGGCGCGCTGGATTGTGGACCGCCGGAATGTGCTCACCTGGCGTTCGATCGCGAACCGCATCTGGCAGTCCCATTTCGGTCGGGGCCTGGTTGATACACCGAGCGACTTCGGGCGCATGGGCAGCGTACCGACTCATCCGGAACTGCTGGAGTACCTGACGTTCGCGCTGCGGAATGGTTTCCGTCCTGAGGAAGACCCGGCCGCTGCGGATGGTGGCATTCCATCGCTCGGAGCGATGAAGGCACTGCATCGGCTGATCGTCGCGAGCGCCACTTACCGGCAGTCGTCCCGGCACGATCCCGCGATGGCAGCCCGTGATGCGGACAACCGGTATCTCTGGCGCATGCCGCGAACACGGCTGGATGCCGAGTCCGTGCGCGATGCCGTGCTCATGGCCAGCGACCGGCTCGACCGGCGCATGGGCGGCCCCAGTGACCGGCAGTTCGTGCTGAAACCGGGCATTCATGTCACGCCGCTGGTCGATTATCAGAACTTCGATCCGGACGCGCCGGCCAATCATCGCCGCAGCGTGTACCGCTTCCTGTTCCGCACGCTGCCCGATCCCTTCATGGAAACGCTGGACTGCCCGGACGCCTCTCAACTGACGCCGGTCCGCACCGCTTCGGTCACGCCGCTGCAGGCCCTGGCGATGCTCAACGACAAACTGATCGTGCGGCAGAGCGAGCATCTGGCCGGCCATTCGGACGTGCGCGATTCATTGCCCGCCGCGCAGATCCGCGTGCTCCTCGAACGGATTCTGCTGCGAGCTCCGACGCCTGATGAAGACAGAATCCTGCGCGAATACGCCGCGGAACATGGCCTGGCCAACGCCGCGCGGCTGCTGTTCAACACGAACGAATTCCTGTTCGTGGACTGAGATTCCGGCGGACAGCTTGAGACATCTCATACGGATCCCAGGAATTAACCGCGCGGGTCCGGGAGGGCGAGGCTCCTGCCGAGCCTGGTTTACGGCTCGGCAGGAGCCTCGCCCTCCCGATTTTCCGCGCGCAGATATTTTCTGCGATCCGTATCAGACAAGCCCGACGCGCCAGCGAGTGCTTCGGTGATCGGGAACCGGCGCGCTCCCATTACGCGCGGAAACCGTCAGAATGCGGGCCGCTCGACCTGCGCGAATCCCACACTGGAGAACGTCAGATGCCCACGGCTCCGTTTCACTTTCAGGAACTGTTTGAACTCGGCCCGGACGACACCGAATACCGACTGCTCACGAAAGAGCACGTGTCAGTCCAGCCGTTCCGCGGGCAGAACGTGCTGTGTGTGGAACCGCAGGCACTGACGCTGCTGGCCTCGCAGGCCTTTCACGACATCAACTTCTTCCTGCGTCCCGCGCATCTGAAGCAGGTCGCGGCGATCCTTGATGACCCGGAAGCATCGGACAACGACCGCATGGTCGCGCTGACCATGCTCAAGAACGCGGACGTCTCCAGCGCCGGCGTGCTGCCGTTCTGCCAGGACACGGGCACGGCCATCATCAACGGCAAGAAAGGTCACGCCGTGTGGTCGGTCGGCGATGAGGAGGCACTCGCGCACGGCGTCTACAATGCCTACACCGAAAATAATCTGCGGTACTCGCAGAACGCGGCGCTCAACATGTGGGACGAGAAGAACACGAACACCAACCTGCCCGCGCAGATCGACCTCGCGGCCTGCGATGGTGATGCCTGGAAGTTCCTGTTCATCGCCAAAGGCGGCGGTTCGGCCAACAAGTCCTACCTGTATCAGGAAACGCGCGCGGTCCTGAACCCGAAAGGCCTCGTCGATTTCCTCACTGAGAAGATGGTGACGCTCGGTACCGCCGCCTGCCCGCCGTATCACCTCGTGTTCGTCATCGGCGGAACCTCGGCCGAAGCCACGATGAAGACGGTGAAGACCGCTTCGACGAAGTATCTCGACCACCTGCCAACCACTGGCAACGCACATGGCCGAGCGTTTCGCGATGTGGAGCTGGAAGCGCAGATGCTGGAGCAGGCCCGGAAGTGCGGCATCGGCGCTCAGTTCGGCGGCAAGTACTTCGCCCTCGATGTGCGTGTCATCCGCCTGCCTCGACATGGAGCGTCACTGCCGATCGGCATCGGCGTTTCCTGCAGCGCTGACCGGCAGGCCAAAGGAAAGATCACGAAGGACGGCGTCTTCATCGAGCAGCTCGAATTTGAACCGCTCAAGTACATCCCCGAGGCACTGCGGCATCGCAAGGATACCGGCGCCATCCGCATCGACCTGAATCGTCCGATGGCCGAGATCCTCAAGGAACTGGATCGCTATCCCGTGACGACGCGTCTGCTGCTCAACGGACCGATCATCGTCGCGCGGGATATCGCGCACGCGAAGCTCAAGGAACGGCTGGAAGCCGGCCAGCCGCTGCCGGACTACTTCAAGAATCATCCGGTCTACTATGCCGGTCCGGCCAAGAAGCCCGAAGGCTATGCCAGCGGATCGTTCGGTCCGACCACGGCCGGACGCATGGATTCCTATGTGAATCTGTTCCAGAAGAACGGCGGCAGCATGGTCATGATCGCCAAGGGCAACCGAGGCAAACAGGTCACGGCCTCGTGCCTGCAGCACGGTGGCTTCTACCTGGGCAGTATCGGCGGGCCCGCCGCGATTCTGGCGAAGGAAAACATCCGCAAGGTGGATGTCGTCGAGTTCGCGGAACTGGGCATGGAAGCCATCTGGAAGATCGAAGTGGAAGACTTCCCCGCCTTCATCCTGGTGGACAACAAAGGCCACGACTTCTTTGAAGACGTCGGTCCGGGGTGTTCGCACTGAAGCAGCCTTGATCGTTGAACACGTTGTGCGTAAGGTCAAAACGTAACGCGATCACGCCGTGAAACGGGAATTTAGTCATGACTGATGACAAAGCAACGCTGGAAGCTCTTGACCTCTCAGTCTTACCGGTTCCTCCGGGGCTGCATGTTCTGGAACTTAAAGTAGATGACTACATTGACTGGTCGGGCGAACCCGCGCTTCGAGTTCAGATCCTTCTGGATGACGCCACTGACATACCCGGAGCTGGAGAGCAGATCGACGAACTCAAGCGCGCAATCCACAATCAGTTGCACAAGCACAGAATTCCACTTTTTCCTTACATCTTCCTTGCAAAACCGTGCGAACTAACTGAAGCAGAAGCAGACTGCGAGGACAGCAGTGATTGACGACCTGTTTATTCAGGCGCAATTGCTCGCCACGATAGATCAGCGCAGGCCCAAACAGGCAAATCTGCGGCGAGCAATCTCTGCAGCGTATTATGCAATGTTTCACTGCCTGATTCACGAAGCGACTTCGGTGCAGATCGGGACGCAGCATAGACAGGCTCCGTTTCGTCGAATTCTTGGCCGAGCCTTCACTCATTCGATGCTGAAGCATGTTTGCACTTCGTTCGGCGGCGGGGCATTGAAATCCACCATATCGAAAAGGCTACCTGCACCATTCGTCGTCCCTCAGGTTGTCAAAGATATGTCAAACAGCTTTGTCGAATTACAGGAGAAACGACACTTGGCAGATTACGATCTGACAGAGCGTTTCGATCGTTCTGACACATTAAATTTGATCGACCAAGCCCGGAGACACACACAGGCGTTCCAGAACTATCAGCTTTCTGATGAGAAGCGGTTCTTTCTCGCCTGCCTTTGGGCGTGGAAGGAACTGACGAGTCATCCATGATCAGCGAGAGTTCACAAATGGATCGCGACAACTTCTTCGTAGTGCTGGCGAGTCCGTTTTTGATTCATTTCTGGCACCGGCGAGAGGGCAATCCGTGAATTGCTCCGTTACATGCATACTCACGGATGAGTGATTGCAGATCAGTTTTCAGTTCGAGTGCAATGCTCGTTGTCTCCGCATGGCAGGAGCCCACATGGATCCAGTGAAGTTCGGTGTCATCGGTCTGGGCCGGTTCGGACGGCTGCATGCGCTGACTCTGGCGGGGTTGCCTGAAGCCGAACTGGTGGCGGTTGTCGCGCGGCGGCAGGAGAGCCTGGACCGGTTGCGCGGTGAGCTGCCTGATGTTCCGGGTTGGCTCGACGTGGATCGCGCGATCGAAGAATCCGCAGCGGAAGCGTGGGTCGTGGCCTGCACGACGGCCGAGCATGTGTCTGTCACTCGCCGGCTGCTGCAGGCCGGTCGGCGCGTGCTGCTGGAGAAGCCGGTTTCGGAATCGCTGGCTGAAGCGGAAAGCCTCGCGCCGCTGGTCGCCGCCGATTCTTCCAATCTGATGCTCGGCCACATCGTGCTCTTCAACAGTGAGTTCCAGCAGTTGCGGGACGAAGTCGCGCGGCGCGGGGCATTGAGCTACATCGACTGCGTGCGGCACCGGCCGGCCACGATCGTCACGGACTTTCCCGGTGAGAAC
>Ga0172376_10006594_pt1 | contig 12585 bp, 12 predicted proteins | sample Lak35m_FD_121114 | JGI IMG/M metagenome (GOLD analysis project Ga0172376, IMG submission 121114) | Freshwater microbial communities from Kabuno Bay, South-Kivu, Congo - kab_092012_35m | ecosystem: Environmental > Aquatic > Freshwater > Lake | place: Democratic Republic of the Congo: South-Kivu...
AGGAAGCGCGCATGCGGCGTCTGCCCGAGCAGATGCTGCCCCACCGCCTCAAAATGCGCGCTGCGGCCTTGCACCTGTTGGCTGACCGCATGGATGTCGCGGAAGCGCCGCTCAAAAGGATTGTCTTCGAAAATCGCGGTGGAGCCGGCTTCCTGATAGATCAATTCAACAACCTCGCGCGATGTCTGAATGGCGAAGGTGGAGGCAAGGCGGATCGAAACGCGTTCATCATTCGTCATCTCAAGCCCCGCTTCCGCGCGCGGCCAGCATTCGCGTAGCGTCTCAAGCAAAAGGCTGCGCGCGGAACGCCAACGCGCCTCACACCGCGCCACCAGGCTTTGAATGACATGGCTGTCGCGCATCGGGCGCGTGGACGCTGCCGGCGTCTTGTCTGACGCGAGCTTGATGAATTCATCCAGCATGCCGCGGCAAATCCCAAGCGCCACGCCGGCGAAGCCCGACGCATAGGCATGGGTCGTGGTGAAATGATACAATGCGCCGCCGGTTTGCCGATTAACCGGCAAATCCCGCTGCACCGTGTAATCATCCGGCACGAAAAGATCCTTCACCTCATAGGTGTCGCTGCCCGTGCCGCGCAGGCCCATCACGCGCCAATTATCGGTGATCTTGGGCACGTCGCGCTTGAACAGCATGGTGCGATCAATCGGGTTGCCTTCGGCATCGGCGCGTAAGGACCCATCACGTTCGACAACCTTGCAATGGCCACCAAGCCAGGTGCAGTGCCGGCTGCCGCTGGCAAAATGCCACTTGCCGGTCACCAGATAGCCACCATCAACAACAACGGCGCGCGATTGCGGCCCCATGCCCCAGGCGAGCACGGCGCGCGGGTCAGCGCCCCAAATCTCATAGGCGATTTCGGGCTTCAAATAGGCCGCCGCCATGGAACAGCCGGATGCCTGGCCGACACACCAGGCGGTGCTGGCATCAGCGGCGGCGATCACAATCTGCATCTGCACGAAATCCTGCAGCGGCACTTCCTCACCCCGGAAGGCGCGGGGCAGCAGGGTGCGAAACAGCGCCGCGCCATGCAGCGCGTCCAGCAATTCCTTGGGCAAGGCGCGGTCATTTTCGATCTGGCTGGCATGGGCCGCGATGATGGGGGCGATGCGCTTGGCCCGCTCCGCCGGGGCCTCGCCACCGACATAGGGGGATTGAGTGATTTCCTGCGCTGCGCTCATGCCACGGCTTCCTCCCGCTTTCGGGCCGGCAGTCGCCATTGGGTCAAGGCGCTGTCTCAGCCCCGTGTAAATCAGTCGCCTGACCAAATACCGCGCGGGGTGATTTGCGTCAATTCAAAGGTTTTTAGTTGCCCTGCCCGCGAATCGGCCTAGATTGCCCAAATCAGTCGCCTGACCAAAGCCCGGAGCCCATGACCAGCCTGCTCGCCCCGATTGACCCCTCAGCCAGTGTGCGCGACCGGATTTTGGATGTCGCGCAGATGTTGTTCGCCGATCATGGCTATACGGGCGCCTCCACCCGCGCCATGGCGCTCGCCGCCGGGGTCAATCTGGCGCAGTTGCATTATTACTTCGGGTCCAAGCGGGATTTGTTTCGCGCCGCCTATTTGCGCGGGGCGGAGCAGGTCACGGCGGCGCGGCGCCGGGCCTTGGATGGCGCCAAGGCCACCTGGCCCGATGGACGTATCCCGGTTGAGGTGCTGGTGCGCGCTTTCGTCACCCCCTTCATGCTGAATGGCAAAACCCCCGAAGGCCGTGCGACCATGCGCATGCATGCCAGGCTGAACACGGAACCCGATGATATCTCTCGGGAAGTGCTCAGCACGGTCTATGACGATACGACGCTTGCCTATGTGGAAGCCTTCCGCCGCGTGCTGCCCCATCTGCCGCCGGAGGTGCTGTATTGGCGGCTCTATTTCATGATGGGCGCCTATCGCTATACGCTGTTGCGGTCTGGCCGGCTTGAGATGATGTCGGGCGGGGTTTGCGATTCGGGCGATTTCGACATGGCGGTGGAACAGATTCTGCCCTTTCTCAGCGCCGGGCTTTCCGCCCCGGCGCCGGCTGAACCCGCCCCGCCTATTCCGCGACAACCCTGATTTTACTGGACCGTAATCTTGGAAACGCGGATCACCTCACGCCAGATGGGCACTTCGCGGGCGACCCTGGCGCGGAGCTCCTCGGGCCCGCCGCCGACCACCGGCGCGCCGGCCTGCCGATAGCGTTCCTGCACATCCGGCCGTTGCAGCGCCTTCACCACCTCCCGCGAGAGGATTTCGAGAATAGGCGCCGGAGTCGCAGCGGGGGCGAAGAGCGCCAGAAAAGTATCGGAATTGGCATCCTTGATGCCCAATTCTTCCTGGGTTGGCACATCTGGAAGATCAATGGCGCGGGTCGGCCCGGTTTGCACAATGGCGCGCAATTCACCCGAACGGAGCTGCGCCATAACCGAACCCTGCGCCGCGCTGATCACCTGGGTAGTACCCGCAAGCGCCGCCTGCGTCGCGGGGCCGGCGCCGCTGAAGGGCACGTGCTGCATGTCAAACCCGGCGCGGAGCTTCAGCAATTCGCCCGCCAGATGGGGCGTCGTGCCGATCCCGGGGCTCGCGTAATTGAACTTGTCCGGGCTGGCCTTGGCCTGGGCGATCAAATCCTGCAGCGAGGCAATGCCGCTATTGGGCCTGACGGCCAGCACATTGGGCGAGGCACCGAGCGTGCTGATGGGTGCGAAATCCCGGAAGGGATCATAGGGCGGGTTGCGGTAAAGGCTTGGATTGACAACAAAAGCGCTGGACGTGACCAGCAGCGTATAGCCATCCCCTGCCGCGCGGGCGACATAGCCAATGCCGATATTGGCCCCGGCGCCGCCGCGATTTTCGATCACCACTGGCTTGCCCAAAGCCTCGCTGAGCGGCGGGGCAAGAATGCGCGCCAGGATATCCGTGGCACCGCCGGGCGGAAAGCTCACCGTTAGCGTGATGGCACGTTCCGGAAAGGCCGCAAAGGCCGGCCGGAGCGGCAGGAGCGCGGCTGTCGCCCCAGCCAGAAGGGTCGCGCGGCGGGTGATTTCAGCGTTCATGGGCTGGGCATTTCCTCTGCTTTGGGATTTTGTACTTTGTCTGAGAAAGCCTGCGGGTTCCTGCGAAGCGCTGTCAAGCAGGCTGGCCAGGCCGGTTTTCTTGGCCGTCATGCGCAAGCAGATGCAAAAAAGCCGCTGCGTCGGTTGCGGTGCGGTAAACGCTATGGTAACGCCTGCCCGCGTCCGGGGCTTTCCTGGCGTTTCATCAATCTTGCGCAAGAACAGGACCGGGAATCCCCGTGGTTGCCACAGACCAGACCATTGATAAGGCCGCGCCTTCGGCGCCCAGCGCTGTGGGCGTTGCCGCGCGCTATGCCAAGGCGCTTCTTGACCTTGCCGATGACAAGCGCGCGACCGATCCAGGCGCCGTGGACCGTATCGGAACTGAGCTTGAAGCGTTGTTCGCGCTCTGCCGCGACAATGCGGATATGCGCAATTTCATCGCCGATCCGCGCTTCAATGCGCGCATCCAGCGTGAACGCATGTTCAAGATCCTGGAAAGCGCCGGCATCACCGGTGAGGTGCGGAACCTGGTTGGCGTATTGATCGCCAATCGGCGCCTTTCGGCCCTGCCTGCCGTTGCGCATGCCTTTGGCGCGCTGATCGCGGCGCGCCGCGGCCAGCAGACCGCGGAAGTCACCACCGCCCATGCGCTGAGCGACACGCAGCGCGCGCAGATCGTGGCGCGGCTGACGGAAGCTGGCTATTCCAATGTTCGCCTGTCTGAGACAGTGGACAAATCCATCCTGGGTGGGCTGATCGTTCGGATCGGTTCCCGCCTTTACGACAATTCCATCAAATCCAAGTTGCAACGTTTGCAATACGCCATGAAGGGGGCTGCCTGACCATGGAAATCCGTCCGGCTGAAATTTCGGAAATCCTCAAGCAGCAGATCGCTGGCTTCGATGCTGAAGCGAATGTGGCTGAGGTCGGCACTGTGCTGACCGTGGGCGATGGTATCGCCCGCGTTTACGGCCTGCAGAATGTCATGGCTGGTGAGCTGGTGGATTTCCCCGCTTCCGGCGTGAAGGGCATGGCGCTGAACCTTGAAACCGACAATGTCGGCGTCGTGATTTTCGGCTCTGACCTTTCGGTGCGCGAAGGCGATACGGTCAGCCGTACCGGTTCCATCGTGGACGTGCCGGTGGGCAAGGGCCTGCTGGGCCGCGTTGTGGATGGCCTTGGCAATCCGATTGACGGCAAGGGCCCGCTGACCGACGTGGTGCGCATGCGCGCGGAGGTGAAGGCGCCTGGCATCATTCCGCGCAAATCGGTGCATGAGCCGATGCAGACCGGCATCAAGGCGATTGACGCGCTGATCCCGATTGGCCGTGGCCAGCGTGAGCTGATCATCGGTGACCGCCAGACCGGGAAGACCGCCGTGATCGTGGACACCATCATCAACCAGAAGACCATCAATGCTGGTGATGATGAAACGAAGAAGCTTTATTGCATCTATGTCGCTGTGGGGCAAAAGCGCTCCACCGTTGCCCAGCTCGTGAAGACGCTGGAAGAACAGGGCGCGCTGCAATATTCCATCATTGTTGCCGCCACCGCTTCCGATCCGGCGCCGATGCAGTTCCTGGCGCCCTATACGGGCTGCGCCATGGGTGAATATTTCCGCGACAATGGCATGCATGCGGTCATTTTCTATGATGATCTTTCCAAGCAGGCCGTTGCCTATCGTCAGATGTCGCTGCTGCTACGCCGTCCGCCAGGCCGCGAAGCCTATCCGGGTGACGTCTTCTACCTGCATTCGCGCCTGCTGGAGCGTGCGGCGAAGATGGGTGATGAAGCCGGGAATGGTTCTCTGACCGCGCTGCCGGTGATTGAAACCCAGGCGGGTGACGTCTCAGCCTATATTCCGACGAATGTGATTTCGATCACGGATGGTCAGATCTTCCTTGAAACCGAATTGTTCTTCAAGGGCATCCGCCCTGCGGTGAATGTCGGTCTGTCGGTGTCCCGCGTGGGTTCCGCCGCGCAGGTCAAGGCGATGAAGCAGGTGGCCGGCAAGATCAAGCTGGAATTGGCGCAGTACCGCGAAATGGCGGCCTTCGCGCAATTCTCCTCGGATCTTGATGCCGCCACCCAGGCGCTGCTGGCGCGTGGTGCGCGTTTGACCGAATTGCTGAAGCAGCCGCAATTCAAGCCGGTTGCCGTTGAAGATCAGGTGATTGCGATCTTTGCCGGCACGCGCGGCTATCTGGATCGCCTGCCGCTCAATAAGGTTGGTGAATTCGAAAGCCGCCTGCTGGGCGAATTGAAGTCAAGCGCGCCGGATATCGTGGCCGCCATCCGCAATGATCGTGAGATCAAGAAGGATACGGAGGCGAAGCTGGTTGCCTTCCTTGATGGCTTCGCCAAGTCTTTTACTTAATTTCAGGCCCTCGGGAGAGTAAGCAATGCCCAGCCTGAAAAGCCTCCGCCTGCGGATCAATAGCGTGAAATCCACGCGCAAGATCACACAGGCGATGAAGATGGTGGCAGCGGCCAAGCTGCGCCGTGCGCAAAGCCAGGCCGAAGCCGCCCGCCCTTACGCTGAGCGTATGGAACGGATGCTGGCATCCCTTGGAGCATCGGTTGCCGGCACGCCTGATGCGCCGAAGCTGTTGGTGGGCACTGGCGCGGATAAGGTGCATTTGCTGGTGGTGGTAACTGCCGAACGCGGCCTTTGTGGCGGCTTCAATACCAATGTCGGCCGCTTCGCCCGTGCCCAGGTGCGCGCGCTGGAAGCCGAAGGCAAGACGGTGAAAATCGTCACCGTGGGCCGCAAGGGCGCTGTTTATCTGAAACGCGAATTCGCCAATCGCATCGTCGAGGAAATCAGCTTCGCCAATAAGAAGCGGATTGGCTTCGAAGATGCCGCGGAAGTCAGTGCCAGGATCAGCGAAATGCTGGATGGTGGCCAATTCGATGTCTGCACGCTGATCTATAACCGTTTCCGGAACGTGATCAGCCAGACGCCGGTGGGCCAACAGCTTATCCCCGCGCCGCTGCCCGAAGTGGCCGCCGATAGCGGCGCGCAATATGAGTTTGAGCCGGCCGAGGAAGAAATTCTGGCGCGCCTGCTGCCGCAGAACCTCGCCATTCAGATCTATCGTGCCCTGCTGGACAATGCCGCCGGCTTCTATGGCAGCCAGATGACGGCCATGGACAATGCCACGCGCAATGCGGGCGAAATGATCAACAAGCTTACGCTGAATTACAATCGCACACGTCAAGCGAACATCACCCGCGAGCTGATCGAAATCATCTCCGGCGCTGAAGCGCTTTAAGAAGGGATCACTGCCATGAAGAACAATGTTGGTCAGGTGACGCAGGTGCTCGGTGCCGTGGTGGACGTGCAGTTCCCCGCCGAGCTGCCCGCCATCATGAACGCGCTGACGCTGCAAATCGGCGAGCAGAAGCTGGTGCTTGAAGTGGCGCAGCATTTGGGTGAGCGCACGGTGCGCTGCATCGCCATGGACACGACCGATGGTCTGGTGCGCGGCACTGAAGTTGTGGACACGGGTGCGGGCATTTCCGTGCCGGTTGGCCCTGGCACGCTCGGCCGCATTTTGAACGTGATCGGTGAGCCGATTGACGAACGCGGCCCGGTCAGCGCCACCATGCATTTCCCGATCCACCGCGAAGCGCCGGCCTTTGAAGAACAGGCGACAGCGGCGGAAATCCTGGTCACGGGCATCAAGGTGATTGACCTGCTGGCGCCTTACCTGAAGGGCGGCAAGATCGGCCTTTTCGGCGGCGCGGGCGTGGGCAAGACCGTGACCATTCAGGAGCTGATCAACAATATCGCCAAGGGCCATGGCGGCGTTTCGGTCTTTGCCGGCGTTGGTGAGCGTACGCGCGAAGGCAATGACCTCTACCACGAAATGATTGACGCGGGCGTCATCAAGCTTGGTGATGGCAATACCGATGGGTCCAAGGTGGCGCTGGTTTATGGCCAGATGAATGAACCGCCGGGTGCGCGTGCGCGCGTGGCGCTTTCGGGCCTTTCCATGGCGGAATATTTCCGCGATGAGCAGGGCCAGGACGTGTTGTTCTTCATTGACAACATCTTCCGCTTCACCCAGGCCGGCGCTGAAGTCTCCGCGCTGCTGGGCCGCATTCCCTCCGCTGTGGGCTATCAGCCGACCCTTTCCACGGATATGGGCGCGCTGCAGGAACGCATTACCTCCACCAAGAAGGGCTCGATCACCTCGGTGCAGGCGATTTACGTGCCTGCGGACGACTTGACCGACCCGGCGCCCGCGACATCCTTCGCCCACTTGGATGCGACCACGGTGCTCAATCGTTCCATCGCGGAGCTTGGGATCTTCCCGGCGGTTGACCCGCTCGACTCCACCTCGCGCGCCATGGACCCGCGCGTGGTGGGTGTTGATCACTACAATACCGCGCGCGAAGTGCAGAAGATTCTGCAGACCTACAAGTCGCTGCAGGACATCATCGCGATCCTTGGCATGGATGAGCTTTCGGAAGAAGACAAGCTGATTGTTGCCCGTGCGCGCAAGATCCAGCGCTTCCTGTCCCAGCCCTTCCATGTCGCGGAAGTCTTCACCGGCACGCCGGGTGTCTTCGTGAAGCTGGAAGATACCATCCGGTCCTTCGCGGCGATCTGCCGTGGCGATTACGACCACCTGCCGGAAGCGGCCTTCTACATGGTCGGCACGATTGAAGACGCCGCGAAGAAGGGCGAAGAACTGAAGGCGGCGGCCTGATCATCATGGCGAGTTTCCAACTCGAACTCGTCTCACCGGAAAAGCTGCTGCTCTCCCGCGCGGTTGAGATGGCAGTGATCCCGGCAGCGGAAGGCGAAATGGGCGTGCTGGCTGGCCATGCGCCCATGATCGTTGCCTTGCGCGGTGGGGTGATTTCCGTGCGTGAAGGCGGCCAGGTGACGGAACAGCTTTTCGTCGCCGGTGGCTTTGCCGAAGTGGCGCCGGACCGCGTGACGATCCTGGCTGAGGAAGCAACCCCGCTGGCCAATCTTTCGAAATCCGAAGCGCAGCTTCGGTTGAAGGAAGCTGAGGAGGCGATGGCGGCGGCGGCGAATGAAACGCTCGAAAAGCGTGAAGCCGCCATGGCGCGGATGCTTTCGGCGCGGGCCATGATGGACGCTGCGACGGCGCCCTGAAGCCCTATCCAATCACAAGTTTCAGCGGGCGGTCCTTGGGCCGCCCGTTTCTTTTTGGGTGGGTTGTGCGCCTGTCTGCCTTGAAACCGCCGCATCTTGGCACAAAAACATAAATAGGAAGGGTCGCTAGGGCCCATCATGGCAAGGCGCTCGGGGCAGGCTCATGAAGCATTGGCATATTGATGAGATTGCTTGGGATCGCTTTGATCCTTCCAAGGTTGATCCCGAAATTGTGCCGCTGATCAAGGCCGCCGCCATGGTGGAACGCAATGCGGCGGATTACGTGACCTACCTCACGCGCGTTTTTGCGGAAGACCCGGATTTCAGCGCAGCGGCTGAACATTGGGGGGTTGAGGAAACGCAGCATGGCGATGCGTTGGGGCGTTGGGGCATATTGGCTGATCCGGGTTGGGATTTCGCCGCGGCGTTTGAACGCTATCGCGCCGGGTATCAGATTCAACTGGATGCGGAAGCTTCCATTCGTGGCAGCCGCACCGGCGAATTGATCGCGCGCTGCATGGTGGAAACTGGCACCAGCAGCTATTACTCTGCGCTTGGCGATTCCACGGAAGAACCCGTGCTGAAGCAGGTCTGCCGGCTGATCGCCGCTGATGAATACCGGCATTTCAAGCTGTTTTACGACCATATGAAGCGCTATCTGGCGCGGGAGAATCTCTCCTTCTCCAAGCGCCTGCGCGTGGCGCTGGGCCGCATTGGGGAGACAGAGGATGATGAGCTCGCCTTCGCCTTCCACAGCGCCAATGAGCCTGAGGGCACGCCTTATGACCATGAACGCTGCACCACCGCCTATATGGGCCGCGCGATTGGGTTTTATCGCTTTCGGCATATCGAACGCGGCATGGGGATGATCTTCAAGACCATTGGGCTTGAACCGCGTGGGCGGGTTTCAGACCTGGCGGCCAAGGCGTCCTGGCGGCTGCTGCAATGGCGTCGGGACAAGTTCCGCGCGGCGCTGGCGAAATTTGCCAATGAGAATGCCGCGCCTCTGAAGCGGGCAGCCTGAAAGGGGCCGCACCCAAACTCCATAAAACGCGCACCGGATGCATTCAGCATCTTGTCGGCAAGCGCAAAATAAAGGAATGAACGAGGCTTGTTCGCCCTTGGGGCCGTGCTTGTTCCTTACGCATGGCAGGCCCCGCAAGGATCAATTCGGGCGAAAGCCTGCGCAGCAAAGGAGAAACGGCAGATGCGCGTTTACTATGACCGCGATGCGGATGTGAATCTGATCAAGGCCCGCAAGGTTGCGGTCATTGGCTTTGGCAGCCAGGGCCATGCCCATGCAATGAATATGCGCGATTCCGGCGTGAAGGATGTGGTGATCGGGCTGCGTCCCGGTGGCTCCGCGCAAAAGGCGGAAGCGGCCGGCTTCAAGGTGATGGCGCCGGCGGATGCGGCGAAATGGGCCGATGTGGTCATGGTGCTGACGCCGGATGAAGGCCAGGGCGACCTTTATCGTGAAAGCCTGCACGCCAATATGAAGCCGGGTGCGGCGCTTGCCTTCGCGCATGGCTTGAATGTGCATTTCAACCTGCTCGATCCCCGCGCGGATATTGATGTGTTCATGATCGCGCCGAAGGGCCCAGGGCATACGGTGCGCAGCGAATACCAAAAGGGCGGCGGTGTGCCTTGCCTGGTCGCTGTCAATCAGAACCCTTCGGGCAATGCGCTGGAAATCGCGCTGTCCTACGCTTCTGCCATTGGTGGTGGGCGTTCGGGCGTGATTGAAACGACCTTCAAGGAAGAATGCGAAACCGATCTGTTCGGTGAACAGACCGTACTCTGCGGCGGCTTGGTGGAATTGATCAAGGCCGGCTTCGAAACCCTGGTCGAAGCCGGCTACGCGCCGGAAATGGCCTATTTCGAATGCCTGCATGAAGTGAAGCTGATTGTGGACCTGATTTATGAAGGTGGCATCGCCAACATGAATTATTCCATCAGCAACACGGCGGAATATGGCGAATACGTCACGGGCCCGCGCATCATCACCAGCGAAACCAAGGCTGAGATGAAGCGCGTGCTGGAAGATATCCAGTCCGGCCGCTTCGCACGCGATTGGATGCTGGAAAACAAGGTGAACCAGGCGAGCTTCAAGGCCACGCGCCGCCGTCTGGCTGAACACCCGATTGAAGATGTGGGCGAGAAACTCCGCGCCATGATGCCCTGGATCAAGAAGGGCGCCCTGGTGGACAAGAGCCGTAACTGATCCGCGAAAGCGATCAGGGTTACGCTTTCATCGGGCCGCCTGGGCAATCGGGCGGCCCTTTTTCCTGGATGGAGCACATGGCCTGGGCCTATCTTATTCTCGCAGGGCTTTGCGAAATCGGCTGGCCGATTGGCCTCAAGCTCGGTTGGGCTGCGGGCGGTTTGCGTTATGGCTGGTTGGCCTTCGCGATACTTTGCATCATCGCGAGCGGCGGGTTGTTGCTGCTCGCTTTGCGGGAAATCCCTGTTGGCACCGCCTATGCCGTTTGGACTGGCATCGGCGCGGTGGGCGCCTTTCTGGTGGGCATTACGCTATTCGGCGATGCGAATACTGCGCTACGCTGGGCTTCCGTGGCCTTGATCACCGCGGGCATTATCGGGCTGAAACTGGCGTGAAGGAGCAAGTGCCATGACCGACACTTCCCATATGATGGCGGCAGATACCGATTACCCGCGCGATTTTCTGGGCTATGGCGCCAATCCACCCGACCCGAAATGGCCGAATGGCGCGAAGCTCGCGCTTTCCTTTGTGCTGAACTACGAAGAAGGCGGCGAGAATACCGTGCTGAATGGCGATGCCGGCAGCGAATTGTATTTGCATGAAGTGCCGGGCGGATCACCGATATTGGGTGAGCGTAATCGTACCGTCGAAAGCCAATTCGATTACGGTGCGCGGGCCGGCGTGTGGCGCATTCTGCGCGCCTTTGCCGCGCGCAAACTGCCGCTGACCGTCTACGGTGTGGGCCGTGCGTTGGAGCTGAACCCAACCGTTGCACGCGCTTTCGCCGATGCGGGGCATGAGGTTGCTTCCCATGCCTGGCGCTGGATTGATTATCACAATATGGATGAGGCGACGGAGCGGGCGGAAATCGCCCGTTGTGTTGAGGTGATTGAACGCCTGACAGGAACGCGACCGGTTGGCTGGTATACGGGGCGCATCAGCCCCAATACCCGCCGCCTGGTCGCGGAACATGGCGGGTTCTTGTATGATTCCGATTCATATGCGGATGATTTGCCGTTTTACGTGACGGCAGCGGACAAGCCGATGCTGATCATCCCCTATACGCTCGACAATAATGACATGAAATATGCGGTGCCGCCGGGCTTCACTGCGCCGGATGGGTGGGAGCAATATATCACTGATTCATTCGAAACCCTGCTCGCGGAAGGCCGCGCTGGTGCGCCAAAAATGATGTCGGTTGGTTTGCATTGCCGGCTGATCGGGCGGCCCGGGCGTGCGGCCGCGTTGGCGCGATTTCTGGATAAGGTGGCGGCGACGCCGGATGTTTGGGTGTGTCGCCGCGCCGATATTGCGCGCCATTGGTGGGCGCAGCATCCACCGAAAGCATGAGGGAAACGCCATGTCCTATCCTTTGGAAAAGCGCGAATTGATCGCCGAAGCGCCGGGGCTTCGCATGCAGATCCTCACCTTGGCAGCGGGGCAGGAAGTGCCCTGGCATTGGCATAGTGAGGTGACGGATACTTTCTGGTGCATGGATGGGCCGATGGTGATTGAAATGCGCGCGCCGCGCGAAAGCGTGGAATTGGCGCCGGGCCAAATGCATGCTGTGCCTGCCAAACGCGCGCATCGCGTGACGGGCAAGGATGGCGGGCGCTGCCGCTTTGCCATTCTGCAAGGGGTTGGCAGCTATGATTTTCAGCCTGTTGGTGGTGCGTGAATTTCAAACCTAGAAGAAGGAAAAATCCCATGTTGCAACGTCGTGCCCTATTCGCGCTGGCCGGAAGCTCCTTGGCTGCCCCTGCTTTGGCGCAAAGCCGCTACCCGTCGCGGCCCATTCGCGTGATTGTGCCCTTCGCCGCCGGCGGCGTGATTGATGTGGTGGCGCGCATCGTGACCGAGCCGCTGCCGCGCATGCTCGGTCAGCCAGTGGTGGTGGAAAATCAACCAGGGGCGGGCAGTACCATTGGTGCGCGGACTGTGGCGCGGGCTGCGCCGGATGGGCATACGCTTTTGCTGAATGGTGCCGCGCATAGTGTGATCCCAGCGCTTTATCCGGATGCCGGATTTGACTCGATTGCCGATTTCATCCCGATTTCGACTCTTGGCGATCAGAGTTTTTTGGTGGCGGTGCATCCATCGCTGCCCGTGCGTGATGTGCCGCAATTGCTGGCCTGGCTGCGCGACAAGCGCGGGGAGGCAACCTTCG
>Ga0172376_10006595_pt1 | contig 12584 bp, 5 predicted proteins | sample Lak35m_FD_121114 | JGI IMG/M metagenome (GOLD analysis project Ga0172376, IMG submission 121114) | Freshwater microbial communities from Kabuno Bay, South-Kivu, Congo - kab_092012_35m | ecosystem: Environmental > Aquatic > Freshwater > Lake | place: Democratic Republic of the Congo: South-Kivu...
CAACCCGATCCTCGCCGCCCGGCCGTACATGGAGCCTGCGCTCTTCGCCGACGCCGAACTCGTCACCGACCTCTCCGACTTCGAGCTGGCCGAATCCCTCCCGCGGACCGCCCGCGATCAGATCCGATCGTGGGGGCGGGCCTGGGCCACCAACGACACCGAGAAGCTCAAGCTGATCACCGGGGACCAGACGGCCCGGGTCCGCTACATCGGTCTCGGAGGGTATGTCTTCGACGACGATTTCCAGGTCCTCTCGGCCTCCGAGTTCCCCGACGACACCTTCCTGGTACGAATTCGTGTGGTTCTCCGGGGCGCCAACGAGTCGATACTGGAGATGGACATGGATCTCACGGTCACGTCGGCGAGCACGGGCTTGCCGAAGGTGAGCGGATGGGGTCCGGCCGGATCCGGGTTGCGGACCCCCGCTGACGTAAGAGTCAGCGAGTGACCACAACCGGGAGAGAAAAGCAACAAACAAGAAGACAGAACGGAAAGGTCTAACAAAGGAGAAACCATCATGACCCTACTGAGCACCATCCAGCATTTCGCAGCGAATATCGTCGACCTCGCATCGATGCTCGTCACCGACGGCGACGGCAACTTCGGACAGGACACTCAGGACGCCATCGATTTCGCCGACAGCGAAGGCGCGTTCACCGTCGTCCAGAACGTCTTCCGAGTTGTCGGTATCGGCGTGGTCGTCTGGACCGCCAAGGGGGTCATCACCGCGCTCATCGGGGCGAAGTACCCCGACGCGGCGAAGAAGCTCATCGGTGGCATCATCGCTGCGGTGCTCTGCTTCCGTCTGAGCCTGCCTCTGGGCCTAGTCGAGGGTATAGGCAACCTCCTCGAGAAGGTGTTCTCCTCGTTCAACAACGTCCTCCAAGATGAGTAGGAACGGACTCGTTCCTGCTCCGAAGGTCGTAACGCCATGACCGAACCTATGCAAGGACCCGTGATGTTGGCGGTGACCAACATCCTACGTCCACCACCGGCCCGCATCGGCAAGATCAGCGAGAAGATCATCCTGCCACGCACCATCGAACTGCGCAAGCTCATAGCGGTGTCAGTCGGCGTGTTCGCCGGCATGGTCTTCTGGTTCTTCCCGGTCGGTCTCTTCTTCTCCTACGGGATCACGCCGCTGCTGGTGTTGATGGGTCTCGGTGGCATGGCCGGCTATCTGGTCGTCTCGTGGTCGCCGTTGCGCGGGGAGTCTTTCGGTACGTGGATCAGCCTCTCGGCGACGACGACCCGTCCGGGCAAGGTCCGCTTCGAGGGTGAGCGCGTTCGAGCGTACCTCGGCGTGGCCCCCCTCTCGTTCGTCGCCACCGGCTCGGTGCGGGTCCGTTCCGCCGCCGTCCAGGTGCCCGCAGGCGCGGTCGATGAACGGGGAGTGCCGATCTCTCAGGACGCGCTCCTGCGTGCGCTCGCGGAGTCGGCGCACCGGCAGCTCTCCCTGCCTCCCCGCTGAGCCGCGACCCGCGCGCCCGTCTACCGTCACCCGTGCGCGGTGTCAGTTCCCTATGCGGGGCGCTATTTCCGTGACGACCCGGTTCGTCTGCAAGGGGTTGGCGTAGCCGCGCTCGACCTTGGAGACGTCGCCGGTGGCGTTGGTATGGATGATAAACCCGCGGGGGAGGAGCATCGCGACGTGCCCCTGCGACGGGAAGACGAGGTCTCCCGGCTTCGCCGCGTGCACTGCGATGGGCACCACCCATTCTGGTCGCGAGTGCCCCGAGTGCGGGAAGAGGTGCCTGGTGGCGAAATGGGTGCCGCCGCTATTCATCAGGACGCCGGCCGACTCGTAGGCGCGCGAGACGTACGACGAGCAGTCGAAGGCGCGCGCCGTGCTGCGCAGGTCCTGGCTGTAGGTCACGCCGAGGTTGTTGAACGCGAAGATGATCGCTCTCGCCGCCTCGGGTGTCGGCGCCGCGGCGACCGCTTCGACGCAGAGCTCGCGCACCCCGACGTCTTCCGCCCCGTCACGCAGGACGGTCCTGCCGGAGATACTGCTGAGCGGTGCGACGTTCGGGCACTGGTTGCCGTTGACCGTCGTCTGCCGTGAACTGAACACCGACGATGGGAACAGTCCCTGGTAGTCGAGCCAGTTGAGCATCGCCGACCGGTCGCCAGGTGTCTCGCTGATGTAGTCCATGGCGATCTCGGCCCTGCGGCACTCCCCGCTCGCGGCGCACGTGCCGTTCCCGCGGTACCAGGAGTACGCGAACGTTTCGGCGACCCCGACGTCGCCGTTGATTTCGGCCCACGTGTCCGCGAACAATGCCCCGTTGTTGTACCCCCACAGGGCGCCTTTCCAGTCGCCGGCCCGCCGTTGCAGGTCGAGGAGCATCTCCGCAGCGGTCGCGATCTGGCGCCGCACGTCGCCGCACAGCGTGGGAGTGGTGTCGAACTCCTTCTGCATCATCCCGAACGCTCCCTCCGAGGGGCATCCGGCCTCGGGGTCGAAGTTGCTCTCCTGCTTGGCGACCGCGGCGAGCAGGCGCGGGTCGATGCCGTATTCCTGTCCGACGGCGTTGAACTCCTCGTGATAGGGGACGGTGTCGTCGAGGAAGCCGAACCCGACGAGCGCCGCTCCGGTGTTGCTGACGAAGATGCCGCCGTAGTAGCCGACGGCGACGTTGATCAGGCGCGACCCGAGCGAGAGCGTCCGGTCCCCGTTCTCGCTGGACACGCCGGGCCGGGCAGCCAGGGCGATCCGTACCGGGCTCAGTCGTTGCACCCACGCCGCGGTCTCCGCGGCGACCCCTCCGTAGGACACTGCCCGGGAGAACGCCCGTCCCGCGAGCATCAGGACGCGGTCCCCGACGCTGGCCGGCACGTCGAGGTTTCCGCTGGTGCGCGCCGGAATGTCGAGATCCGCGTCCTCGGTGCCTGAAGACGTGACCGCGTCACCGTTGACCGCGCCGGCGAGGACGCCGAGCCATTCGTTGTCGGCGTAGGGCCGTTCCTGGACGCAGTCCGGGTTCGTCCGCATCGTCGCGACGATCGCCTCTAGCCGCTGGTCGAGGCCGCTGGTCGCGGCGATCAGATCGTCGTCGGTCCGGTACGCGCCGCCGCTGCGCGAACCGGTGGAGTCGAACTCGTCGGTGCTGCCGGCGTAGGCGAGTTCCTGTGCCTGCGCGGCAGTCATGCCCGGCAGCAGGGCCGCGTCGCGTGCGGCGGCGAGCACTTCGTCGACGAACGCCCTGCTGCAGGATGTCTCGACTGTCAACGGTTCCCACGGACCGAGCGCGTCGAAGAGACCGGTGCCGGCCGGACCGGCGACCGGACCCACGAGGGACCATCCTCCGATGCTGGCGTTCCAGCGTCCGCCGCGCGTGGCGACCGGGGTACTCTCGCCGGCGATGAACGCTTCCGCCGCAGCGATGATGTTCTGTTCGACGTCGCACTGGCCTGCGTCCGGTTCCGGCGCGTAGCGCTCGAAGACGACGGCGTCGAGAGGGAACACGCCGGCGTGGGCTGCCGTCTCGTCGCAGTCCGTCGCGCCCCAGTTGCTGGCGTTCCAGGACACCGCGAGTGCCTCGTCGACGCCGCGCGCGACGGCGTCCGCGGGGCTCAAGGTCCGGTAGGAGACGTTGCCCGCCGCATCGACGGCGACGTCGGCGACCGACGCGAGTTCGACGTTGGCGAGCGCGCACCTCCAGTAGGAGTCGATGGCGTTCCCGACGTAGGACTGCTCGTCGAGCGAACCTTGCTCGGGGACGAGACATTCGCGTTCCTCGGTGGTGCCGAGGACCCCGGATCGGTCGGCGACCAGCGCCCAGAAGTCGTGGACCTGTTTGGCGGCCTCGCTGTCCCCGCCGCCGGCCTGCTGGGCGAGGTTCGCGATCCCGCGGGGGAAGGTCGTGCCGACTTCGTCGGCCACGCCTCGGGCGGTTTCGGCGAGGATCTCCGCGAGCGCGTCGGCGGAGTCGCAAATGTTTTGCACGCCCTCGCCGAGGTCGTAGCCCGCAGCGGCGAGCGCCGCCGGCAGGAGCATCAGTGGCCCTGCGCCCTGTGCCGGAGTCTCGCCTTTGACGGGGACGGCGAGGGTCGGGCAGTCCCCGGTGGGTGTGGGGAGCACCCCGGGCCCGGAGAGTTCCCCGGAGACGGGGAGACCGGCGGAGACGGCGTTTCCGGTGACCGACGCTGCGATCAGTCCGGCCCGGGTTCGTTGTGCCTCGTCGTCGTAGTTGCCGGTCGCGTCGGGTACGAATCCGCGCACTTTGGAGGTTTCCGCCCAGTCGACGATGCGGAGGTTCTGTCGTCGCGCGTCCTTCTCGCGCAGGACTTCGTTGTAGGGTCCGGCGTTCTCCCCGTCGAGGTTGACCCAGATGATCGGGTAGTGCGGGCCGAGGGTGTTGACGAGACGGTCGACCTTCTCGGCGAACTGCTGCCGGTCGACCGTCTCGTCCCCTCCGAGGGAGACGACGAGTTTGCGCACTCCGTCGACACCGTTCTCGTCGAGCCATGCGGCACCACGGTCGATCGTCCCGGTGGGGACGGGGACGATCTCGACCGTGTAGCCCTGCGGCGCGAGGAGCGCGTCCAGGTAGGTGCCCGCGTTCGCGAGCGTCCTGTCGGTGAGGACGATGATGGTCTCGGCGTTCTCGTCATCGATGGTGCGTGCCGCCGGGAGAGGTATCGTCTGTTTGTACGGGTCGATTCTGCCGTGGTAGGTGGCGTTCGCCCCGATGGCCGCGAGCAGCGTCCACGGGATCTTCTGCGAACGTGCCGCGTCGATGTAGGCGTCGAGGTACGGGTCCGGGATGTCGAGCTGGTCGGAGAGCGCGACGTCGTAGACGCGGTCCTCGGGGGCGTCTGCGTCGAACGTCGCACCGAACAACGTGGCGATCACGACGAGCGCGAATGACGCGAGGATCGGAACGCCGCGTTTGGCGACCTTCAACGCGATCTTGGTGACGATCGGCGGTATGCCGGCGCTCGCCCCCGCGGCCTGAAGGCTCTTGGTCAGCTTCTTCTCCAGGCCCGCCTTGGCTCCCGCAGGGCGCGATCGGCCGGCCGCTGGTTTCGATCCTGGAGTTCCGCTCGTCTTCGGCGACGCTCCGGCGAGTCGACGCGTCGCGTCGCCGACCTTTCTGGGGAGATTCTTCGCGGCGCGCGCGAACGGCGATCCGCGCACGAGCCTGTCCCCAAAAGTCCCGAAGGGGGGTTTTTTCTGGCGTTCTCCTGCCGCCGCCTTTTGTTCCTGTCCGCTCTCCTGGAGTTTCCGCTTCGGCCCGGTTTTTCCGGTTCCGCCTTGGTTTCCGTTCTTCCCCGGCCCTTCGCCGTTTGCCGCCTTGGTATTTTGTGCGCCGTTGCTGCGTCGCAGGTCGTCGCCGATCACGGGTTTGTTACGAGGGCCCGTTTCGCGTGGGCGCGACGCCTCATCACGCCCCTGCCTGGAGTTCTCGCTCGCCGCCGTCGTTGACGGCTCGTCGTGGTGTCGGCTGGTATCCGGGAGTGCGGGGATCGTCCCGCCGTCGACATTCGGGGACTCCTGCCTGGTGTCGGTGGCGTTCTGTACGCTCGTACCGCGGGCGTCGCCTACTTCCTCCCGGACTCGACCGTCGAGCGGCGCGGCACGCGTCGCTTCCGTCGTCGCTTCCGTCGTCGCTTCCGTCGTCGCTTCCGTCGTCGCTTCCGTCGTCGCTTCCGTCGTCGCTTCCATCGTTTTAGACTCGAGTGCTTCTTTACCGTGGTTCGCCGCGATGTGCGCAGCGACGACGCCGGCGATCTGCTCGTCGTCGAATCCGGGAAGGTCAAAGTGCTGTCCGCAGAACGGACAGGAGACGCGGCCGGAGCGAGGGGTCTCAGGTTTCCCGGTCACGGCTCACCCCGGGAGGTACGCCCATCGGCTCTCGAACGGTGCCAGTACCACCGGGACGTCGCGTGCCGGTTCACTACCGGTCGTGTCCGGATCGACACGAATCACGAACCGGACGGTACCGTCGGGGTTCGCCGCGAAGAAGACCAGGCCGACGATGGAAGGTTCGTCCCATGTGGTGAGCAGGACCGGCGGAGTCTTGCCCGGGTAGACGCTCACGTCGGCGAAGTCGCCAGTGAACAGGGCGAACACGGCGCTCTGTGCGCTCGTCCACGCCGTAGCCGGGACGGCCGCTTCCCCTCCGTCTAGGAGAAACACCGCAGTCGTCTCTCCCGGGACACCCTCCACGGGCGTCGTTCCGCTGTCGATCGGGACGTTTGAGGGGTCCGCGCCGGTTGCGCTCGTCCCGGCTTCCGCCGAGTTCTCGTCCGGTATGGACGTGATCGTCGCGTCCGCCCGTTCGGGCACGGGCGTGTCGGAGAAGACCACCCCGTAGGCGAGCATGAGAACTATCACCCCGGCGAACACGTAGGAGGCCGGAAGGAACCATTCGGGGACGTGGGGGCGTCGTGCCCCGCTCCGGTAGGCCTTCTTGGCGGATTCGGAGAGGAAACCCATCAGGTGCTCTTCGTTCCGGGGTTCTTGTCGCTCGGGATCGCCGTCGCACCCGCTGCCTCGGCGACGTTCCTACTGCTAGGTGCGCCGTGCACGGAGGTGCCGGCCTTGGCGGTACCCGTGGCTTTGATGCTGCTTTCGATGCCGGCGAGCGTCTCCTGCAGTTTCGTGTTCGCGTCGGCGGACTGGCTTCGTTCGGACTGCATCAGGATCGCGAGGTCCGCGATGGCTTGCTGCAGCCCGATCGTGTTGTTCTTGAAGTCTTCCAGGACCTTGTTGACCGCGTCGACGGTCGTCTCGATCTTGCCGACCCCTTCCGCGAAGCTGCGCTCGAAGTTCTCGGCGAACTTCGTGTCCCGTTCGGACTGGGCGACGATTTGCTTCTCGAGGCTCTCGCTCATCGAGTCAGCGATCCCGGTCACGAGCCGTTCCTGGCTCTCCTCGAGTTTCTGCATGGTCAGGCTCATGCGTTGAGCTGCCGCGTTCATCGCGGACGAATCGCCTTTCGTCTTAGCTGCATCGAAGAGGTCTTTCGCCGCGTTCACCGCGACGAGCAGTTGGCTCACGCCGTCGGCGAGCTTCCCGGCTTCCTGCGAACTCGGGGAGGGACCGGCCGGTTCACCCCGTTTCCACATCTCTTCCGTTCGGCGCTTCTCCTCCCCCAGCGTTTGCATCTGCGCTAAGTTGGCACTGACCGCGCCGAGGTGGACTTGCATATCCTGTTGCCTGGCGACTTCGATAGCGGTGGTCACGAGCCTTTTCTCCAGACTCGGGTCCGTCGCGACGATCTTGAGCGTGTCGAGAATCTCGTTCGGTTGGCCGTTGCGCCACTCGGTGACGATCTTGCGACCTTCCTTGGTGTTGACGTCGATGCCTTTCAGGGCGAGGACGTCGACGGGCGTACCGTCGGGATGGGCGACGCCTCGGGCGACGCCGGTGGCCAGTAGCCGTCCCCCGTACTCGCTCTCGGTCTCCGGTCGGCTCTGGTACTTGCCGTCCGTGTCGTGCCAAGTGACCATGCGACGTTCCTTGTCCTCCGCGGGGAGCCAGTGCACGAAGTGGCCAAGTTGCTCGTCACTGAGGTCCTTGCGCTTACGTTGCGTGTCGTAAGGCATGGGCAGGACTACGCCGGCAGTGGTGGCGAGCATCATCCGCGGCGGGTACCCCTCCTCTCGTCCTGCGGAGAGTCGCAACCCGTCGCGTTCGGCTTCGGTCAGGAGTCGACTCGACCCGGTGAGGTTCTCGGCCCAGCCTGCGAACATGTTCTCGACCGCCTTGCGGAGACCTTCCTTCTCCGCCGCAGCGCGCAGCGCGTCGTCGTCGAGTCCGCCGGGGTGGCTGTCGCGCAGCGCTCGCAGACGGGCCTCCGCGTCGTCGACGCTGGTGGTGACGACATTCCTGGCGTTCTGTACCGCATCGGTGCGGTAGTCCCCGAGGTCCCGTCCTCGCCGCAAGGCGCTCTTGCTGTAACCCATCGCGATTGCCTCGTCCTCGTCGATGGCTTCGCCGGGCCCCCTCCCGAAACGTTGTTTGGCGAGGACGAGACCTACGCCGATGGCGCCGAACTTTCCGCTGAGCGCGGCCCCGGTGATCGCCGCCCCGGTCCTGTCGCGGGCGTCCCCGATCGCGTTCGCGACGCCCGTGATACCGGTGCGGTCGGCACCAGTCTTGAGACCGGCGCCGACGCGGTCGGCGACGTCCTTGAGTTTGTCCCGGGTAGTGCCGGGGATGCGTGCCCGGTCGATGCGGTTGCGCATCCGCGCGATGCGTCCCGGCGCGTTCCCGGACTTCTGCATACGGCTGGCGATGCGCTGCTGACGGAGGTTCGCCGCTTCTGCGTCTTCTTGCGCTACGTCCGCGGCCCTCGCCCGGCGTCCCCGCCACGACCAGTTTGACGCTTTGGGGGCGAACCGGTCCAACTTCTCGATCTTCTTGCCAACCACGGGGAGTTTGTGCATAGCCTCTCCTGAGGCCATCTTCTTAGCGAAATTCGCGAACCCGCCCCCACCTTGCGTGAGCGCCGCCGTGCCAGCGAACCCCAGGGCGCCGTTCGCCGTCAGGATGTCACCCATGCCGAGGCTCTTGAGGACCTTGCGGACCGCGAAGAACGCGCCGATGGGCGCCAGGCCGCTGACGAGCGCCCCTATGAACCCGCCGGGGGTGAGGTTGCTCAGGAGGGCGCGGAACACGCCGCTGATGATGATGATCATGGAGAGAATGACGGTGAGCAACCCGTGGCTGAGCAAACTGACCATCGTCATCTTGAACAAAGGCTGCGCCTGCTTGGTCCGTCCGATCGCGGAGAGGAAGATCGCAGCAGGAAGCGCCAGAGCGAGGGCGACGACGGCGAGCATCATGGCGACGAGCAGCCCGAGTCCGAGTAAACCGAACGTGACAATGAATGCTATGGCGACCAGGAGGGAGATCAGTCCTCCCATGATGCGGACACCAGGTGACCCTCCGCCGTAGGCGATGGCGTATTCGCGGGCGGCGCGGAGTTGTTCGCGATGTTCGGTGTCACCTTTCGCGGTGGCTTCCCGACCTTTTCCGGAGAACACGTAGAAGGGTTCGTCGTCGCCGAAGCCCTCGGTGCCGTTCATCACCCCAGCGCAGAGCGGGTCGAAGGGGTTCACATCGCCGCTCTCGGCCCATGCCCCGTCGAATTCGACTTGCCCGGTCCAGGTGGACCCGTCGAGCTTGCACGCGGCCCACGCGCTCATCGCCTTACGTTTATCCTTGTTGTTGGTCGCATCGAAGGGACCGAAGACCGTGGGTATCTCGGCCGGGGTGCTGTATTCCCTGATACCGCCGCCGTAGGCGATGTGGGCGATGCGTTGCTGTTCCTCGGCGGACGTGCCGGTTTCGCTCTCTGCGTAGTGGCACATCACGCGGTCGGGGATGTCCGACGCGTACGGTCCCTGCGAACTCGTGAAGGTGACCGGGTTGCCGAACGCGCCACCTTTCCACGATTCGTAGAGGGTGGTCTCCCAGAGGCGGGAGACGACGATGAGCGTCTTCTCCGGGTTCGGCCCGGAGGCGTATGCGCCGTAGATCGTCTCGATGTAGGCCCGGCAGGTCGCGTCCCCGGCGCCGCCGATCTCCGAACCGGACCCGCGGTTGGTGAGGTCGCCGTCTTCGGGGTTCGCCCCGGCGCTCCCGGCGATCTCCGCGTCGAGGCCCTTCTCGTCATCGTTGTCGGTGTTGATCTTGAGGACCGGGTCGGTGATCGGCGAGGTGAGCTTGTCGACGATGTCGAGGATCTCGCGGGCCATCCAGGGGATCGTCCCCGCGACCTCAAGCTGGGCGTCGCGGTCGCCCTTGAAGTTCGTGACCGCATAGTTGGAGCGGTCGACGATCATGTAGATCAGACCGAAGGAAACGGCGAACACCACGAACGACCGGAACGCACCGGTGACTAGACCGGCTTTGAGCTTGACGAACTCCTTGACGAATCGCCACGCGACGAGACCTGCGATCGGAAGGGCGAAGTAGAGTATCCTGTCGGCCATGAACGCCGCCCCGGAGTTGATCGACTCGGTGCCGGCGGTGATCAGGACCTTCGAATCGAACCCGAGTTTCAGCACCCCGAGAACGATCAACCAGAACCACTGGGCGAGCAGATAGAAGAACTCGGCGATCATCGCCGGGAACGCCTTGAAGCTGCCCGCGATGCCGAATACACCGCCGCTGGTGTCGACGTCAAGTTCGACCGAACGCCACCTCCACGCGGGGAGGTCGTCGACGTCGTGGGCGCCGTCCCACGGTTCCGCGTAGCACGCGTCGACGTTCTGAGCAGAGCATGTCGCCGCCGGGGCCGCGTTGGTGGCTCCGAGGAGGCTCATAGACGCCGTGGTGTTGACGTCGGTTGCACGGACGTTCTCGACGACCGGATCGGCCCCTGCGGCACCACTTGTCGACACGGCGCCCGACGCGAGGATGAACGACCCGGCGCCCGTAATGAGTACGAGGATGCCGAGTAGGAGGGTGATGGCCCGGTTGGGGCGTTTGTCGCGTCGTGGTGTGGGTGCCATATCCGTCACCCGTTGGCGCTTTTTTCCCCGACTCCACCCGGCCCGTCCTCGTTCTCACGGGCTTGGCGGTCCAAGGGGTTTGTTGAGATGGCCCGACGCATTTCTTCGGGTACCGGCCAGATCATCACCGCCGAGTGGCGGTCGCGCAGGTCCCGGTGGAGCGCCATCGCCGGACGTGCCGGCGATTCCGCCGTGGCGGCCCGCGGACCGCAGTTCTTGAGCCAGTTCACGCGCGACGCCGACGGCTCCAGGCCGCAGAGTTCGAGCGCAACCTTGGCATCACGCTCATCGGAGAGTCTAAGACAGAAGACCCGTGAGAGGTAGGACTCCATGTCGCGGCTGACGACGTCGGCCACTCTCTGGGTGGCGAATACGGGAAGGATGTTCAGGGACCGCCCTTCCCGCCCGAGCTGCGTCAGCGCGGCGAGGCCTTCGGAGTAACCGAGGAACGTCCACGCCTCGTCGACGATAAGCACGCCGCCGTGCGAGAGCATGAGGATCTCCAGCGATGCACGGGTGACGAGACGGATCGCCGCGAGTGCGATTCGTTCGGGCCGGGTGTGGACGTTCGCCGGTTTACCAGGATCGGGCAACTCCGGCTTGCGGTCGAACTCGATGAGCATCAGTCCGCTCTGCGCACCGAACGGGGTGAGCGGTTCGAGGCCGACGCCGAGCGCGAACAAGGACGACCCTTCGACCTGCTGACGGATCTGCAGGACCATCCCCTGGTCGCGCATGAATGGGAACGCGTCGGCTACGCACTTGGCGCCGGACTGCGCCGCCTGTTTGAGCGCGCTGCCGAGTTCGAGTTGTTGCGACTGGGTGAACCCGCCCTCGCCTCCGAGCACGCCAAGTATGTGGTTGGTGGCGATCTCGGCGGCCACCAGCGGCGGCGCGTAACGGAACGGGTCGAACGCTCCTGGCCTCTCCTCGAGCGCGCTCATCTTCACGACCTGTCCACCGACGAGTTTCGCCATTGCGTCGAGCGAGTCGTGGCCTTTCGGGTTGATGAAGATGCACGCCTTGCCGTCCACGGTCGCCTGCACGGCAAGCATCTGACAGAGGAAGCTCTTGCCCGATCCGGAGTCACCGGCGACTAGCATCGCCGCGGGCTTGTTCTCCTTCGCAGCCGCCCCCGGATCGAGGTACACCGGCGTGTAGTCAGGTACCGCGACGCCGGTGTAGAGGCCTTGACGGTCGCCGAGGTTCGAGAAGCCGTTGAGGCCGGCGAACGCAATCATGGCGATGGAGACGTCCTGGAGGAACGGGTTGACGCGCCGCGACGAGCAGGGGAGGGTCTCATCGAGCGCGCGGATCTGCCGGTGTTCGAGCGGCTTTACCTCGATGCCGTAACTGTTGCGCAGAAAGTCGATGTAGGTCTCGTCGGCCTCGCGCACCGGCCTAGCCATCAGGATCGAGCAGTTGGTGAGGATCGGTTCGCTCGCTTCGACGAGGAAATTCTCGAAGTCCTGCGCCTGCTGGAACGCCGTCGCGTACTCGGGTCGCTCCAGGTCGCCGGTCGCCGCCTCCTCACGCATGGTCGCCTCGACGCGCCGCTGCGATCGCCGCGCCCGCGCCCGGGTGACCGAGGTGTGCTCGAGTTCGGCGCGAACGCTTACCACTTTCGGGCCGTACGGATGACTGGTGGCGTCGAGAGCCCACTGGGCGTTCGGAGCGAACATCTTCGAGTTCTGGAAGCGCATGAGCGCCGAGATTTCGAAGGTGTCGTACGCGGGAACCCGCACAGCGGTGGTGTCCTCGATGACGAGCGTGTCCGTGCCCCGACCGTTGTTGTACCAGGACTCGAGCTGGGTACGTTCCTCCGCCGTCATGATGCGTCCCCCGTAGCGGGCACAGATCCCCGCGATCATCAGGCGGTCCTTCTCGTAAGCGCCACGATCGGGAACGTCCTCGGCAAGTACTTTCGCCGCGACGCTGATCGCCTGGTCGAGCATCCTGGTGTTGCCCGCCGCGATCGCCGTGCGCAGGCGCACGCCGACGAGGAGAGCCTTCTTCGGCGCGGTGAACTCGAGCATGCGTCGCTGGAATTCTGTCAGCGCGTCGCCGTTGCCTTCCGGCGGCCGGACCGGACCGTCCCAGACGATCGAGAC
>Ga0172376_10006596_pt1 | contig 12581 bp, 16 predicted proteins | sample Lak35m_FD_121114 | JGI IMG/M metagenome (GOLD analysis project Ga0172376, IMG submission 121114) | Freshwater microbial communities from Kabuno Bay, South-Kivu, Congo - kab_092012_35m | ecosystem: Environmental > Aquatic > Freshwater > Lake | place: Democratic Republic of the Congo: South-Kivu...
GAGCAGCACGCAGCAGCCAAGAACGCTGGCGCAGCTTGGTCGCGCAAAGACGGCCTAGCTGTCGAGACCCTAACCAACTATGCCCGAATGCTAGGGGAGAAGGTTACTCGGCTGCAATTCGCAACGGCGCAGCTTGATTGGAAAGAAGGCTGGATGGGCGAAAACCCCGGCAAGACTAGCGCGGCAGTCGATAAAGCTTGGTCTCGATTCAAAGGGGATCTCGAGGATATGTTTGAGATCGAAATCATCAAGCCCGAATCGGACAACCCATTGTCCCAGCAGCGATCAGCAGAACGGGCGCAGAAGAAAGCAGACCTACTCGCAGCCCACGCCAGCAGCAGCCCGGATCAAGTACGGCAGCAGATCGAGTCGAAGTACTCAGCCCTCGCCAAGAACCCGACTAACAGGGATCTCAAGAAGGCCGTGAAGGATCTCGAGACAGTACTCAAAGAAAAGACCAGCGAGGAGACCAAAGAACGGATGGAGGCCTTGAAGGCGCTACGCAGCCAAGTACGGGAGGCAGCCAACAAGTGCAGCGAGTTTATGGCACTCAATGCAGCCCTCGATGTTCTGTCGGGCGCAGCCGACTTTGATTACATGACAGGCGCAGATGAGGAGCTACACGAAGAAGATCAAGACTAGACCAGCAGCACCCAGCAGCAGCCCCGGCCATGCGCCGGGGTTTTTTATTGTCCGGCCACCCAGCAGCGCACCGGGCGCCCAGCGACCCCACCCATCCCCGACCCCCCAAATGTACGCAGATGTTGCTAGACCGCCACATACACACTGTTTTGCACTGTCAATATCACATTTATGAAATGGCCCCCACCCCCTAGGTAATTTTTGCCGCTAGGGAGATTAAGTCCTCTAGTTAAACACCCCCCTTGTCTTTTTGATTTCCAAGCCCCCGGGGGGTATATAATTTTTTCGTGGGGGCGCCCTTTTTGACGATGGGGTTTTCTAAGTCCCCCACACCCCCCTGCGCAACCCCCTGCGCCAGAAACGCAACCCCCTGCGCACCCCCCACACCTCTTGCATTTTTTAAAATCGGTGTTATACTCGGCGCCAATGAAACGCACCCCCTATACTTTTTTGGAGCCTCGTTTCCTCCATGACACTATCTATTACGCCAGATAGCGCCCACCCTTTGCCTGATTCCTATGATGATCAGGTAGCTTCTTCGTTTTCGGAGAATGCTAGGGTTGCCGCATCAACCGCCGCTTTACTTTCTGAACTCGGTATGCCGTTTGAGATGACGGAGGAAGACGAGAAGAAGGCACAAGCATTGTTCCGATCTGTCGATACAACCAAAAAAACTCAGAACAATCCACCACAGTTATACGAAAGCCCAGTCGCAATAAGGCTCTCGGCGCTGCTAAGTGAGTACGACAAGGCCATTGTGGCTGATGCCGCCCAAGCCAGAACCTACATATTAAATAAGCTGCTGGATATTTCGGCCTGTGGGGACACCAAACACGAACTGCGGGCCTTAGAACTTATTGGGAAGATGTCGGATATTGGTGCGTTTACTGAAAAATCGGAAATAACCATCACCCATAAGACATCTGGAGACCTCCGTAAGGCTATTGAGGACAAACTGAAGCGGCTACTGCTATCAAATACACAGGACGTTGAGGATGCAAGGCCAAGCGCCGAAGAAGAACTGGGTTTAATTGAGGTCGAGGCGCATGAGATAGACGGGGATGGCGGTGCAGATAAGCCAGAATGAGGTCAAATCCCTTCTAAATAACCTCGGCTCTATACCCGAGGCAGATTTACGGCGTCTTTTAGAGGATCTAGACAGGCTGGAGGTCATAAAAGACCGCGAGGACGCCTCTACTAACTTCATGCATTTTGTAAAAAAGGTCTGGCCTCACTTTATTGAGGGGGCGCACCACAAGCGGATGGCACGGGCGTTCGAGCGGGTGGCTAGGGGGGAACTAAAGCGCCTAATTATTAACATGCCACCCCGGCACACTAAGTCTGAGTTTGCCTCGTATCTGCTTCCAGCTTGGTTTTTGGGCAACTATCCGGGTAAAAAGGTGATCCAGACCAGCCACACGGCAGAACTAGCCGTTGGATTTGGTAGAAAGGTACGAAATCTTGTCGATCAAGACGTCTATACAACGGTATTTCCGGGAGTTGGGCTACAGGCGGACTCTAAGGCTGCTGGGCGGTGGGCGACTAACGCCGGTGGAGACTATTTTGCTATCGGTGTGGGGGGCGCTGTCACGGGTAAAGGTGCGGATCTCCTCATTATTGATGACCCTCACTCGGAACAAGAAGCCGCCCTCGCAGAAATAAACCCCGATATCTACGACAAGACCTACGAGTGGTACACATCAGGCCCACGGCAGCGTCTCCAGCCGGGTGGAAGCATCGTTATAGTGATGACGAGGTGGTCAAAACGCGATTTGACGGGTCAAGTACTCAAAAGCGCCGCTCAAAGGGGTGGGGAAGAGTGGGAAGTCATAGAATTTCCAGCCCTTTTGCCATCTGGGAACCCACTTTGGCCTGAGTTTTGGTCGCTAAAAGAACTAGCTGCCTTAAAAGAGGAACTTCCCAACAGTAAATGGCAGGCGCAGTACCAGCAAAACCCTGTTTCAGAGAGTTCAGCCATAGTTAAGCGGGAGTGGTGGCAGATTTGGGAAAAAGATGACCCGCCGAATTGTGATTTTACTTTGATGGCATGGGATACAGCCTTCGAGAAGAGCCAGCGCTCCGACTACAGCGCCCTGACCACTTGGGGAGTGTTCTACCACCCAGACGACACTGGGATTTCACAGGCAAACATCATACTTTTGAATGCATTTAGGGATCGGATGGAGTTCCCAAGGCTAAAACAAGAGGCGATTGATCAATATAAAGAGTGGGATCCAGACTCAGTGATCATAGAGAAAAAAGCCTCTGGAGCGCCCCTGATTTACGAGATGCGGGCTATGGGCATACCAGTGCAGGAATTCACGCCAAGCAAGGGTAACGACAAGATTAGTCGCCTAAACGCCGTGTCAGACCTATTTGCCTCTGGTAGAGTCTGGGCACCGAACACTCAGTGGGCGGAAGAAGTTATAGATGAGGTTGCATCTTTTCCCGCTGGCGAGCATGATGACTACGTTGACTCTGTATCTCTTGCGTTGATGAGATTCCGCAAGGGCGGATATTTACGCACTAATTTAGATGAGCCTGAAGAAATTCCGCAATTTAAAAGGCGCTTCGAAGGCTATTACTAAGGATAAAACATGGCAATTGATAAAGCATTAGGGCAAGCCCCGCTAGGATTAGATCTTGAGCAGATGATGGACGAGCCTGCTATTGAGATAGAAATCGAAGATCCAGAGGCTGTACGTATTGGGATTGACGGCAAACCCATACTAGAGATTGAGGAAGTAGAAGCAGAAGATGACTTCAACGCTAACCTTGCTGAAGAGATGGAAGATGATGCGTTAACAGAGTTATGCGGTGATTTAATTGGCGAGTTTGAGGAAGATCTATCAAGCCGCAAAGACTGGATGCAGACATATGTAGATGGCTTAGAGTTGCTGGGTCTAAAGATTGAAGACCGGACAGAACCTTGGCCCGGAGCCTGTGGTGTCTATCACCCACTATTAAGTGAGGCTCTCGTTAAGTTCCAAGCTGAGACAATCATGGAGACCTTCCCAGCGCAAGGGCCGGTCAAGACTCAGATCATTGGCAAAGAGACTCCAGAGAAAAAAGAAGCAGCTATTCGTGTCAAAGATGACATGAACTATCAGTTAACCGAGGTTATGGCTGAGTACCGACCCGAGCATGAGCGGATGCTGTGGGGCTTGGGGTTAGCAGGTAATGCGTTCAAGAAGGTCTATTACGACCCATCGCTTGAGCGTCAGGTGTCGTTATTTGTGCCCGCCGAGGATGTCGTCGTGCCGTATGGGGCGTCTAATATCCAGACCTCTCAGCGTGTCACACATGTGATGCGCAAGACAGAGAATGAGTTGCGTAGGCTACAGGTAGCAGGCTTTTATCGTGATATAGACCTTGGTGATCCAGTTGATTCATTTGATGAGGTTGAGAAGAAGATCGCTGAGAAGATGGGCTTTCGTGCCTCATCCGATGATCGGTACAAGATCCTTGAGATGCATGTTGACATTGACCTCCCCGGCTACGAGGACAAAGACGAGGATGGGGAGCCGACGGGCATTGCGTTGCCTTACGTTGTTACTATCGAAAAAGGCACGCAAAACGTTTTAGCAATTCGACGCAACTGGAACCCTGATGATGAACTTAAACAAAAACGCAATCATTTTGTCCATTACTCATACATCCCGGGATTTGGCTTCTATGCTTTTGGTCTTATCCATCTCATTGGCGCTTTTGCTAAGTCTGGTACTTCTATCATTCGCCAACTTGTTGACGCTGGTACTCTCTCGAATCTCCCCGGAGGATTCAAAACTAAAGGTCTTCGGGTTAAGGGAGATGACACGCCAATCGCTCCGGCGGAATTCCGAGATGTAGACGTAGCCTCCGGCACTATTAAAGACAACATTATGACGCTCCCATACAAGGAGCCGAGTCAGGTGTTGTATACCCTCTTGGGCACCATCGTTGAAGAAGGTCGTAGGTTTGCTAGTGCAGCAGATCTGAAGGTATCCGACATGAGTGCCCAGTCTCCTGTTGGTACAACGCTGGCTATATTAGAGCGCACGCTTAAGGTGATGAGTGCTGTTCAGGCACGGATTCACTACAGCATGAAGCAGGAGTTCAAACTCCTTAAGACCATCATTCGTGACTACACCCCAGAAGAGTATGCATACGAGCCAGTAGAAGGGCCACCACGGGCTAAACAGTCTGATTATGACGACGTGGACGTGATCCCGGTCAGTGACCCAAATGCGGCAACCATGTCGCAGAAGGTTGTTCAGTATCAAGCAGTCATGCAATTGGCTCAGGGAGCACCGCAACTCTACGACCTTCCATACTTACACCGGCAGATGCTTGAGGTCTTAGGCATTAAGAACGCTGCTAAATTAGTTCCGATGCAAGACGATCAGAAGCCTCGAGATCCAGTTTCAGAAAATATGGATGTGATCAAAGGCAAGCCGCTCAAGGCTTTTGCTTATCAAGATCATCAAGCCCATATTACAACCCACCAGACATTTATGCAGGATCCATTGACTGCACAGATGATTGGTCAAAATCCAATGGCACAACAGATGATGGGAGCACTACAAGCCCACATTGCTGAACACTTTGGATACATGTATCGCAATCAAATTGAGCAACAAGTTGGAGCACCAATACCGACGTTTGAGGATGAGGATAAGCCGATTCCAGAGGACGTTGAGTTTGCCTTATCTCGTCTGGTGGCTCAAGCATCTCAACAACTGCTTCAGCAGAACCAAGCCGCCGCTGCACAACAGCAGGCTCAGGCTCAGTCACAGGATCCAATTATCCAGATGCAGATGCAGGAACTTCAGATTAAGGGCCAAGATCTCCAGCGTAAAACGCTTAAAGATCAGACAGACGCCAAACTTAAAGCACAGCAGCAAGAGATTGAGCGGCGACGCATTGAGTCACAAGAGAAAATTGCTCAGGCCAATGTGATGGTCAAAGCCGCTTCTGAAGATGAGAAGCTAAATGTTAAAAAATCTGATGCCCTAATCAAAGCTGTGGCGGAGGATGAAAGAATTAGGCTGGAGAGGGACAAAGAACTTCTCCGGCTTCGTAGTAGGCCACAACCTTCCAAAAAAGGAGAGTAAATGAGTAACGACATTCTCAAGTATCTTTCAGACAAGATACGAGAGGAAATGAAGGTGATTGAAAACGACACGGTTTTAGGCCATGCAAAAGACTTTGGGGACTACAAGTACGCTTGTGGGATCTATCGTGGCTTACTGATCGCAAATAATATTCTTATGGAAACAGCAGAAAGGATGGAAAAAGACGATGACTGAACTTGCCATCGCTACAGAAGAAGGTGAAGTAAGTACTCTGCCAGATACAGACGAACGCAAAGCCAAGCAGTTACCGGATCCTTCGGGATACCGCATTTTATGTGGAATTCCTAACATTGAGGAGCAGTACGAAAGCGGGATTATTAAATCTTATGACACGCTGGCGCACGAAGAACTGCTAACTACAGTCCTTTTTGTCGTGAAGATGGGGTTGGATTGTTATAAGGACTCCACAAGGTTCCCATCAGGGCCTTGGTGTAAGGTAGGGGATTTTATTCTCGTGCGCCCCCACGCAGGTACGCGACTCAAGATTCATGGTCGTGAGTTCCGCATCATCAACGACGATTCTGTCGAGGGAGTAGTTGAAGACCCCCGTGGAATCAGCCGCAAATAGGAGTAAGACATGCCATTACCAAAAGAAGCAGAAGGAAAGCCCGAATTTGAGTTTGAGATAGAGGGTGAAGATCAGGGTAAACCCGTAGAAAATGAAGTAGCAGCTAAGGGAAAACCCGAAGTTGATATAGAAATTCAGGACGATACGCCCGAGGAAGACCGAGGCAGGACACCACTTCCCAAGGAAATTGTCGAAGAATTAGAGGCAGATGAGCTAGAGGAATATTCCGACAAAGTAAAAACTCGTCTAAAGCAGATGAAAAAGGTCTGGCATGACGAGCGCCGGGCCAAGGAAGCCGCTTTCCGTGAGCAGCAGGAGGCTCTAACCGTTGCCCAGCGGGCGATTGAAGAGAATAAACGCTTGAAATCTAGGCTGACTGAGGGGGAGAAATCCTTCATTGATACGGCCAAAAGCGCGGCTGAACTTGAGATGGAGATGGCTAAACGAGCCTATAAAGAGGCTTATGAGTCTGGAGATTCGGACAAAGTAGTGGATGCGCAGGAGCAACTAGCTGCCGTCAACTACAAACTCCAGCAGATAAAAAATTACAAACCCTCTTTACAAAATCAAGAAATTGCTGTAAATAGTCCCCAAGAGCAAGTCCAAGTCCCTAAACCGGATCCAAAAGCGAGTTCGTGGCAAGAGCGAAATCCTTGGTTCGGTACAGACAGACTGATGACTAGTTTGGCATTAGGGCTGCATGAAGACTTGGTCGCCCAACACGGTCAGGCGTATGCAACGACTGACGAGTATTACCAACGTATTGACAAAACAATACGTGACAAATTTCCCGAGAATTTCGGGGACGAGATTAAAACGACTAACGGGGGCGGCAAGCCCGTTACGCGCACCGAACGACCTGCCACAGTAGTTGCTCCGGCATCGCGTAGCACATCCTCCAAAAAGATAGTGCTTAAGCAGTCGCAGTTAATGATTGCGAAAAAATTGGGTTTAACACCTGAGCAATATGCTCGGGAATTTGCGAAGACACAGGAGAACTAACATGGCAGAAAATAGACTTGCACGCGAACTTGAAAATCGATCAACCGTAGAGCGCCCCAAGGCTTGGGCACCCGCTTCAGCATTACCGGAGCCGGATAAACAGCCGGGATATGCATACCGTTGGATTCGAGTTGCCTCGCAAGGGCAGGCCGACCCCAAGAACACATCTTCGAAGATGCGTGAAGGGTGGGAACCTGTTCGGATTGAAGAGCAACCTAAGTTCCAGATGTTAACTGACCCCAATAGTCGATTTAAGGACAATATTGAGGTCGCCGGACTGTTACTCTGCAAGATCCCTGTTGAGTTTATGGATCAGCGTAAGCAGTACTACGCCAAAGCCACTAGAGACAACATGGAAGCCGTAGATAACACGTTTATGAGAGAGAATGACCCGAGGATGCCGCTCTTTAAAGAGCGTTCTTCTAAAACGTCATTCGGTAAAGGTAAATAAACTTTTAACGAGGTTAAAAAATGGCATATCCCACCGTATCAGGCCCTTACGGGCTTATCCCGATCAATTTGATCGGCGGTCAGGTGTTTGCTGGTGCAACCCGTCAGATTCCCATTGGTTCCGGTGAGACAACCGCTATTTTCTTTGGCGACGTTGTTAACTTGAATACTGATGGTAATGTGACGAAGTTAACCACCACGGACTCTGGCTCTGCTGTTGGCGTGTTTCTGGGTGTAACTTACACAGATCCTACCTACGGCCCCACCTATCGTCAGTATTACTCCGGCGGTTTGACAAACTCCACGATGCTTGCATATGTGCAAGATGATCCGGATGCTTTGTTTAAAGTCGCAGTATGTGCTACTGGCACTACCACCATCAGTTACTTAAACCGTACTGATGTCAACCGTAACGCTGCTTTGGTGCAGAACTCTGGTAATACAACCACAGGTGATTCTCGTGTTGCAGTGAACAACGCTACAAACACGACTACCACTCTGCCTGTTCGTATTATCGACACCGTGCCTGAGACAGCAATTGCTGGCTATCCCGGTTCTTACACGGAAGTGATCGTGAAGTGGAACTTTGGTGTGCACCGGTATTACAACGCCACTGGCGTATAAGGAGCATATTAAATGGCTATTTCCCGCGCACAACTACTGAAGGAACTCCTCCCGGGACTGAACGCTTTGTTTGGTCTTGAGTATGCTCGCTACGGCGAAGAGCATAAAGAGATTTTCGAAACCGAAACCTCTGAGCGTTCCTTCGAAGAAGAAACCAAACTGTCTGGCTTCTCAGCCGCTCCTGTCAAAAACGAAGGTTCTGCCATCGCTTATGACAACGGACAAGAGGCATGGACGGCTCGCTATAACCACGAAACCATTGCTCTTGGCTTCTCGCTGACGGAAGAGGCAATTGAGGACAACCTCTATGACTCCCTGTCCAGCCGGTACACCAAGGCTTTGGCCCGTGCTATGGCTTACACCAAGCAGACTAAGGCTGCTGCAATCTTGAATAACGGCTTCGACTCCAACTATACTGGTGGCGATGGCGTTGAGTTGTTCTCGACTGCTCACCCCCTAGTTTCTGGTGGCACCAACAGCAACGAACCCGCAACTCCTGCTGACCTTTCTGAGACCTCCCTTGAGGCTGCTGTTATTCAGATCGCTGCTTGGACGGACGAGCGTGGCCTGCTGATTGCTGCAAAGCCGCGTAAATTGGTCGTTGCTCCTTCCAACATGTTCGTTGCGACTCGTATTCTTGAGACGGAACTGCGTGTTGCTACGGCTGACAACGACATCAACGCTCTAAAGAGCAATGGTTCGATCCCAGAGGGTTACACAGTTAACCACTTCTTGACCGATCCTGATGCTTGGTTCTTGACAACTGACGTTCCCAATGGTCTGAAGCACTTTGTCCGTACTCCGCTTGCGCAGTCAATGGACGGGGATTTCGACACAGGAAACGTTCGTTACAAGTCCCGCGAGCGTTATTCGTTCGGCTGGTCTGATCCGCTAGGCGTCTTTGGTTCACCGGGCGCTTAATGTTGTAAGAAAGGGGGGTTGCAAAACCCCCCTTTTGTTGTATTCTTCGGGTACTAGGAATTTTTTCACCGGCACAGACTGACCTAGCAGACTTTGTAGAGACTGCGCCGGAATGTGCTACAACACAAAGGAGTTTTAAATGGCTCGTACTACCTTTTCAGGCCCAGTCGCCTCAGACAACGGCTTTATTGGAAACGTGACCGGCAACATCGCTGGTTCAGGAACAATCACACACGCTACTACCGCTGCAATTAATGCAACGGCTACAGCAACAGCGGCTGAAGTCGCTACCGGCTACATTACTTCAACCTCTGCCGCAGCAACAGTAATTACCCTACCTACAGGTACGGCTCTTGGCGCAGCGCTTGGTGCAACGCAAGGGACTGTATTTGATCTATATATCGACAACACAGCAGGTTCAAATGCGGTAACTATTGCCGTAAACACCAACGCTGTTCTATCTACCGCCGCTGTTGATACCGCAGGTTCGTTCGGTGACTTAACCGTTGCGTCAGGTGCAACTGGCCTTGCTCGCTATACGCTTATGTTCTCTAGCGCAACCGCATACGCATTTACACGTACTGCTTAATTAGGAGGGCGCTATGGGTATGCAATATGACGTAAAGTCAGCGCACGCTTCGTCCTCTGGTGTATTGGTTAACTACCGTACTCGCCTCAAGGGTGCGGTGGTTTCTGCTAATGCTTCAGCAGCGGCTAGAAATACTGTGTTTGCTAATAATCTTACGCAGACTGGAACGTATGACATTCCGGGTAGCACCACTTGTACTGTAACTATTTCAAATCACGGTTTAACTACTGGAGATCGTGTTTGGTTAGATTTTACAAGCGGTACTGCGGTAGATAATGTATATACAGTAACTGTTACCGGCACTAATACCTTTACCGTTACAACCGCCTCTTTAACGACTAGCGGTAACGTAACAATGTACGCAGACATTCTTTGTGAGGCTGATTCTTACAACCCAACAGCATTTAATGTGCTGATTCCGGGTGAAGGAATTTTGGCTGAACAAGGTATTTTTGTAGGTTTGGTAGCGAATGTCACGGCAACAATCTTCTACGGATAACCACATAAATGCAAAACGAAAAAGGTTACACGTTAGCAGGCCATAAGATCTTCTTTGGCATCCCTGCTTACGACCACAAGGTTTCTCTCAAACAAGCCATTTCTTTGATGCGGTTTGCTCAACAGGCGCCACAGCATGGGATTGACATTACGGTTGGGAGTATCTGTGGGTGCTCGGTAGTTTCCCGGGCACGTAATCTTTTAGTTCAGGATTTCTTGGAGTCCGATGCTACGGAATTGATGTTCATTGATGCGGACATTAACTTTCAGCCAGAGGACATTGTTCGTTTGATGGCGTGGGTTACGGAAGACAACATTGATATTGCCGCTGGTATCCCATGTGCTAGAAAAGCAGAAAAGACCTACATCGTCACGCTTGATGAGGACGATAAGGGTGTCACCATGAACGGTATGGGGCTGGTACGTGCTAAACGTGTGGCTACCGCTTTTATGATGATTAAACGGAAAGTCATTGAGGATCTGGTTAAAGACAACCCGGAGTGGCATTACTGGGACGAAAGAACCGGGCGCTCAATGTCGGCTATTTTTGACTTTGCCGTAAAAGACAACTCCTACGTAGGTGAGGACTATCTGTTCTGTGACCGCGCCCGTGCGGCAGGCTTCCAAGTTTGGGTAGATCCGACGATCAAGTTGGGCCACATGGGTGTACAAGAGTACGAGGGCGATTACGGAAACGAAGCCTTTTATCCACGGCTTGTTAAAGATCAGAAGGTGTCAAATGGCTAAGACTCCTGCATGGCAACGCAAAGAAGGTAAGAACCCAAAAGGTGGGCTAAACGCGAAGGGGCGGGCATCGTACAACGCTGCTAACCCCGGTAAGCCCGGACTTAAGGCTCCTCAACCCGAAGGCGGCGCACGCAAGAAATCATTCTGTGCTCGGATGACGGGCATGAAAAAGAAATTAACCAGCGCTAAAACTGCTAACGATCCAAACAGCCGTATCAATAAGAGTCTACGGGCGTGGAAGTGCTGATATGGAACAGTTTTTCTTAGTTGGGTGGTCGGCTTTACTAACTGCTTTTGTAGCAGTAGTTGGGTTTATTGCTCGTGAAAAGAACGAGAAGTTAAAAGATCTCGAAGATAAAGTTAACAACGCTAGAGTGGAGGTGGCCCGTGAAAACGCTACTAAAACAGAAATTGCACAACTTGTTGAACACTTTGACACAAGGTTTAACCGCCTTGAAATCAAAATTGATGGCCTTATTTCAAAGGGGTAAATGATGGCAGAGAAGTCAGACCGCACAAAGATGATTGAAGAGTCTAAGGTAGACCCCGATGAAGATATTATGACTCGGGGCGTTCGTGGTGCTATGCGTGGTATAGCGCTAGGCGCGAGTAAAGCCGGAGACTTTGTTAAACAAGGCGTAGAAGATTTGAAGCGCGGTGCTGAGACCACCGCCGATGACATTCATATGCTATTAGGTACAAAGCGCGGCAAGATGAAAGAAGACTATTTAAACGAAAAATATCCATATCGTTCTGGCGCTCCTGAGAAAAAATCTACGCCCGAGAAGAAGCGGGCCGGTGGCACTGTTGGTTCAGCATCTAAACGCGCCGACGGCTGCGCTACTAAGGGTAAGACCCGTGGAAGGATGGTGTGAGATGGCTAGAAATTTTGAAGACTACTATCGGGATCAGGAAGCAGCAAACCCTATGACAAAAAAAGAAAAGGCGCAAGATATAGCCAATCGTGAGTATGAAAAACGTATGTTGGATGAAGAGTCCAAACGCCTAAAGGAAGAAAGTAAGCCTGAATTTAAAGCCCGCGTAGAAAGGGCTATTCGTGATCGCGGCCCAATATCTGGTGGCGGTTCTGGTGCGGGTGTAGATATTGAAGGTTTACCCAAGAAATTAAAACCCGGCCCCAAAAACATGAAAAAAGGCGGGATGGTTGGGTCTGCTTCCAAGCGGGCTGATGGCTGCGCTACTAAAGGCAAGACCCGTGGGAAGATGGTCTGATGCCAACCGTATCAGCCAAACAAGAAAGATTTATGCAAGCGGTGGCTAATAACCCAAAGTTTGCAAAAAAGGTGGGCGTACCAACGTCCGTAGGTCGTGAATTTACGAAAGGAAAAGACATGAAAAAGATGAAGAAAATGGCTGCTGGCGGTATGCCTATGGGGTCAGACGGCAAACCTACTTTTGTAGGTGA
>Ga0172376_10006597_pt1 | contig 12581 bp, 10 predicted proteins | sample Lak35m_FD_121114 | JGI IMG/M metagenome (GOLD analysis project Ga0172376, IMG submission 121114) | Freshwater microbial communities from Kabuno Bay, South-Kivu, Congo - kab_092012_35m | ecosystem: Environmental > Aquatic > Freshwater > Lake | place: Democratic Republic of the Congo: South-Kivu...
CGTGGTGGTGGTGAGTGCTCGGGCTGGAAAGCCCGAGCTACGTTTTTTGTGGCCGTGGTGGTGGTGAGTGCTCGGGCTGGAAAGCCCGAGCTACGTTTTTTTGTGGCCGTGGTGGTGGTGAGTGCTCGGGCTGGAAAGCCCGAGCTACGTTTTTTTGGGGCCGTGGTGGTGGTGAGTGCTCGGGCTGGAAAGCCCGAGCTACGTTTTTTTGGGGGGGAGTTACAACTATCAGGCTCGATAACAGGTGGTCGGCGAGGTGGTTGTTGCTTGCGGGACGCCCTGCCGGGTTCTAAAACTACCACAGGTGGCGGGTGATGCAGAAGCCAGCCGACTGTTTTTTCTCAGGTCCCATGAAGAAACTCAACCAAATGACTCCAAACGACAAGGCTCGTGAGCTGGGCGTCTGCTTTGAACCTCAGCCGGCCGGCTACCTGAACATGTGTGTTCGTACAGGCAATCTGCTGATCACCTCAGGTCATGTGAGTGATATGAAGGGAGTTCTGGGTGGTGGTCTGACGGTTGAGCAGGGTTATGCAGCGGCGCAGGAGTGTTGTCGGAAGATTCTGCGTTCAGTATTCAATGCTCATGGGACACTGAATGATCTGCGGGTGCTGAAGGTGCTGGGCTGTGTGTATTCGGCACCGACATTTATTGAGCAGCATCTGGTGATTAACGGCTGCAGTGACATGCTGCATGAGATTTTTGGCCGGGATGGTGCCGGCTACCATGCTCGCAGTGCTTTGGGCTTTGCGGCCCTGCCGACGGGTGCGGCGGTGGAGGTTGAGGCGATTTTTGAGATCGGGGCGGGCTGAGTGGGCAAGCGGGGCAAGTCTGTTTCGCGGCGTCTGAAGGCGGATCCTGATCCGGATCCGCCGGTTCGCTGGGTGGAGTCTGTGGACGAGCCGCTGCTGGTGCAGCTGCGGCGGAACCGTCCTGCGCTGGTGGGTTTTGTGCTGAGCGTGGTGCAGCTGTGCGGGCATGTGGCGTGGCTGGCACTGGTGTGGTGGCTGGAGTCGACGGGGCGGGCGAAGTCGCTGGACGGCGGTTCGCTGCTGGCGTGGGTGATCGCATTGTTATTGTGCGGAAGTCTGCTGCTGACTGGTGTGTCATTGTTTGTGAATTTGTTTTACGGGCTGCGTCGTGAGCCTCGTGCGCTGGCCCTGCTGGGGCTGGCGATTTCATTTTTTGTGGGCGTGCTGGCCACTGCAGTGGTGTTTCTGCAGGGGTTGCGAGCGATGTCCGGAGCTGGCTGATCGGCGAAAACAGCCGATTTGTATTGCCGGTGTGGATTGCTGCTGGCCGCGACCGGATGTGTCTGGCGGGTGAATCCGCGGGGGCGGTTTTATCCCGATAATCTGCGGAATCGGTCTGATTTGACCGAACAAAGGCCTCAGGAGCGGTGAAATGCGGCTGACCGGTACGACCGGATCAATCGATTCTGGTGTTCCTGCCCGCAAAATCGAAATATTTTCACAAGTCCAGGGAAATGCGGGATCGATATTAGAAGTGACGCTGAGGTTTTCAGCGGGTGTGTTTGGGATTACGACAGAGACTGCCGCAGGTTGATGGCTGTGCGGCGAGGATCAGGACTCATGGCAAGCTCCCCGGTTTCATCAGGAAACAAGACCATGCGAACCTTTGGCAGGCACCTGCGGCGCGGGGTCGTGCTTTCGACAATCTGCCTGTTGCTTCTTTCGAACAGCGGCTGTACGCTGACGGGTGGCTTCGTGAGTGTGTTGTGGACCTACATGCGGTTCTTCAAGACGCTGCCTGCGGTGCCGGTCCCGGCATACCAGAGCCAGCTGATTGAAGACAAGCTGTGGGAGGACGAGCGTTACAATCGGGTACCGGTGCTGGACCCGGTTGAGGGTGATGTGTTCTGCGTGGATCCTCCAAGCGAAGATCAGGTGATGCGAGCCATGCCGAACGATCCGGCTGGTGGTTTTGCCTTCTTCCAGGAGACTCAGATCAACAATGTTCGGATTGTTGTTGAGCCGCTGGTTGATCGTCTGGACGACTGCAAGGTGTATCCGCTGGTCGGGCCGGCTCGACTGCACCACTGTCACTACAAATGCACGATTTACTATGACAAGACGGTCCGGGCTTACTGGCCGGTGCCGTTTACTCATACCGACCAGTCTCAGGAAGTGGTTTACATCGACAAGGACCATTTGATTCGGTGTGCTGGTCCGGCGATGCAGTGATTGCAGGCAGCTGAGCACTGAAAGAGCATGCAGGGGGGGATCCGTCAAACGGATTCCCCTTTTTTTATTGGTGCACCCGGAGCGGCTCGCCCGTTTTCCGTTTCTGCGATAGACTACAGCCGTGATCAGACTGGATCCGCCGCCTGCAGAATTGCGGCGGTTCCTGATGTATGTCGGCATTGGAGAAAAGTGATGGCTCTGCCAACGTGTCCTTCCTGCGGGCAGTCAGTGCTGGATGATGATGCTGTGGATTGTCCGTTTTGCGGTGCGGCGATGGACGGGTCTCGTGGTGCCCGGAATACTCCGCAGCCCCAGCGTAATCCGGCGGCCAGTCGACCGGGTGCGAGGAAGCAGCCTGAGTCGCCGGCGGCGAAGCCGTCGGGTACTGGTGGAGTGTCGTCAGGGGGTGGTGGCAGTTCTGGGAGTAAGCCACCGGCTGGTGGTTCCGGGAAGCCGGGTGGTCGGATGGTTGTGGACGAGGACGATCCATTTGGGATTGGTGCCGGCGGTGGCAATCAGGCCGTGGCGGCGTCGCTGAAGCCAGAGAAGGGACGGCTGCAGAAGGTGGTCTGTCCGATGTGTGAGCAGGTGGGATTCATCCCGAAGGCTGCACTGGGGAAATCGGTCAAGTGTGCGAATGTCAAGTGTATGGTACCGGTGTTTACGGCGGAGGATCCAGCGGAGCAGAAGTCGGAGCGTCGACCGACTCGTCTGGCGGACGAGGCTGAAGCGATTCGTCGAGCGGCCGAGGCATCAGCACCGAGGAAGCGGAATCCGCTGTTGATTTACGGTGTGGGTGGTGCGGTGCTGCTGGGTCTGACGGCGGTGGTGCTGCCATTGCTGACGAAGAAGCCGGATGACCGGGGGCTGCAGGCGCCTCGTGATTTGAGTGCCTTTGAGCAGCTGGCGGCTGAGGAGGAGGCGGCAGCGAAAGCTCGTGTTGAAGCTGCATCCGCGGCAGCTCGAAGTGTCGAGCCGGGGCCGGGAGTTGTTGTTGAAGAGCAATTGAAGCGGATGATCGTGCTGGCTCGTCAGGAGCTGCGGGACAAGCCGCTGGCTCGTCGCATGACGGGGGATCTCTGGCTGCGGCTGGGGAATGCGAAGGAGGCGGCTACGGAGCTGAGTCAGCTGGTGGTGGTGGATCGAAGTCGATCGTTTTACCGTGTGTTGCCGCAGTCTGGTCAGTACTGGCGTGCGCGAGCTGCTGGAAATGCGGCGGCGGCGAAGCAGGCATTTGCTGCCTGTGAGGCCGAGATTACGGGGAAGACTCTGCCGCGTTCTGGTCGTGCAGCGCTGGATGCCTGTCTGGCATTTGCCGCGATGCTGGTGCAGGAGGGGCGTCTGCCAGAGGCGCAGCAGCTGCTGGCGACTCGTCAGCTTGACCGTACGATTCCGGACAATCTGGATTCGATGGTGAGTGGGGCGTGGCTGCACGTCTCGGCGCAGTATCGTGATTTAGGTCTGGTGGCTCCGTTTGCGGCCGAGTCTTACCTGTGGAGTGATCCTTTGCATGTGGCAGTGGCGGCTGTGCTGGGTTTGCAGGGCAGCTGGAGTGAGGCGGCTGCGTGGTCGGCAGCGGCTGGAGATGTGCGTGTTGCGGCGGATGGGCTGGTGGCGGTTGCCGATGCGGCGAGGGTGAGGCAAGCGGGTGCGGCTGCAGCGGCGGTGCTGGGCCCGGCGGCCGAGGCATTGACGGTGCCGGGATTTGCTGTGCGTGTTCAGGCGGCGGTGGCAGCGGCAGCTGGCGATGCCTCGCTGGTGGATGCCTGTGTGCAGCGGTTATCTCAGGAGCCGGCGGCGGTGCGGCTGGCGATGCCGAGTTTGTCTGAACTGGTGCAGCGGAATCCGGGCCCGGTGCCTGCTTCGCTGCCGTGGGCGATGGCGGCGATCGAGACGGCGCGGGGGCTGATTTTGACGAATCGGGCAGCGGATGCTGCTGCTGTGCTGAATCGAGGTTCTGAATTTCTGTCCGCAGCAGCTCCGCCGACGGCCGAGCTGCGACTGTTGTTACGGCGAGCGGAGCAGGAAGAGGGTGTGGTGAAGCGGGAAATTTCTGACGCAGTGCGTGAGAAGAACGAGCAGAAGCTGGATGGATTGATGCGGAATCTGGAATCGCGGGCGCGTCAGCTTGCGGGAGGTGCTGAGGATCGGCGTGCGGTGCAGATTTTGCTGCTGAGTCGGCTGGTTTTCAGCGGTGGCAGCGACGCAGTGCTGGCTCATTTGCAGTCATCGGCGGAGGTTTTGTCTGAGGTTCAGCTGGACGCGATGAGCAATTTGATTTTGGTGGCGGGGCTGTTATTGCAGGGAGAGGCGGCGGATGCTGCGAAGTTTGCTGCTGTGACGGCTGGTGCGGATGCAGTGCGGCAGCAGCTGGCACCTCCGGCGGGCGTGATTGCTCCGCAGGCCTGGGTTTTGGGAGCGACGGGGGGTGTGGCCTGGCAGAGCAGTCGTGATTTGCGGAGCACAGCGTATCTTGCGCTGGAGGGCAACTGGGAGAAGTCGGCGGGGATGCGACTGGCGATGGTTTGCGAACTGACGAGAAGTTTGACTCAGGGCAAGTCGTCGCTGAACGGTCTGGAGGGCATTTTGATGCTACAGAACGGTTTGTGGCGTGAGGAGGCGTGGCAGACAGCGGCGCGAGCGATGGCGGATCGTGGTCTGGAGCAGAATCTTCTGGAGTGGGTGGCAGGCAAGAAAATCAACAGTCTGGAGCAGATTTGCCTGCTGTACGGGTTATCACAGGGGTTGGCGGTTCGTGCGGGCGCGAAGCCGGTGTCCCAGTAATCGGGTATCGGTTCCGGCGGGTTTGTTTTGCGTTTTGACGGTCTGGCGAGTACAACAGGGGTTAGTCTGGAATTCATCCCGCCTGTTGAGATCTGCTGCCATGTTCAATTCCGCTGCATCTGCTGTGCGTTTTTTGGTGTCCACTGCTGCTTTGGCGGCTGTTTCGATTGTGGATCCTGTGTGGTGTCAGGGTCAGCAGTCGGATGAAGCGAAGCCGGCTGCGGCGGTAAGTTACTATCGTGCTGTGCGTCCGATCCTGCAGCGGAACTGTTCTGGCTGTCATTTTGCGGGCAAGCGTGAGGGTGGTTTGTCGGTGACATCTGTGGCTGAGCTGCTGAAGGGCGGGGACGCTGGTGCGGCCGCGGTGCTGGGCAAGCCGGACGAGGGAACGCTGATCGGCAATGTGTCGGGCGACGCCCCGTCGATGCCCCTGAATGGGACTCCCTTAAAGCCTGAGCAGGTGCTGATCCTGCGGACGTGGATTGAGCAGGGCTGCGTTGATGATACTCCGCCGGCGGTCGAGCGAGTTGTGTCTGCCGAGAATCCTCCCGTGTATACTCGACCACCGCTTGTGACATCGCTTGATTATTCGCCGGACGGGCGGCTTTTGGCGGTGACTGGTTATCATGAGGTGCTGCTGCATACTTTGGACGGCAGTGCTGCTCCGAGGCGTCTGATTGGTCGTGCTCAGCGTATTGAGTCGGTGGCATTTTCGCCGGATGGTCAGGTATTGGCTGTCGCCGGGGGGACTCCTGCGTTGTTTGGAGAGCTGCAGTTGTGGAATGTGGCTGAGGGCAAGCTGCTGCATTCGCTGACGATCGGCACGGATTCGCTGTTTGGTGTTTCCTTCAGTGATGACGGCAGTCTGGTTTCTGTGGGTGGAGCGGACAATCGTCTGCGGGTGATTCGGGTGGAGAGCGGAGAGCAGCAGATGCGCATGGATGCTCATGCGGACTGGGTGCTGGGGACGGCATTTTCGCTGAAGAACGATCATGTGATCAGTGTCAGTCGGGACCGTTCAATGAAGCTTTCGATTGTTTCGAATGGTCAGTTTGTGGACAACATTACCAGCATTACTCCGGGTGCACTGAAGGGTGGTCTGGCTGATGTGCAGCGGCTTCCGGGTGCGGAGGAGGTGCTTGCTGGCGGAGCTGACGGCGAGCCTCGTCTGTACAAGATCTTTCGCGAGAAGGCTCGACAGATTGGTGATGACTTCAATTTGATTCGTGCCTATCGACGGTTTGACGGTCGTGTGACGGATGTGGATGTGTCGAAGTCTGGTGCTTTGTTTGTGGCGGGTTCCAGTGGAGCTGTAACCGGGGCGGCTCGTGTTTACACCATGGCTGATCCGAACAAGGTGGTGGATTTGCCTGGGATTACCGGACCGGTGTTTGCGGTGAGCATTCGAGCGGACGAGGCGCAGGTGGCAGTGGCGGGATTTGACGGGATCGTGCGTTTGTTCAATGCGACGAGTGGGCAGCTGGAGTCTGAGTTCTCTGCGGCTCCGCTGACATCAGCGACAGCGCAGAAGTGATTCGGTTGTTGGGTGTCAGATCTGCTGTCAGGCGATATGTCTGAGTTCGCTGGGCGTTGCGCGGCTGTGGTGTGCTGTTTGCGGGGGTTGCAGGCGGGTGTGACCTGCGTGAGCAGGTCGTAGTGGCCGCTGGAGTTTGCAGGAAGGCGGGCGGGGTTGCCGGGGGTGTGGGTACCTGCGCGGCAGGAGCGTGAGCAAGGCCTGCGCGTGCTTTACGGGGATTCGTCTGCCGACTCAATCACTCGTCGTCGTCTTCACCGTACAGCAAATCGCGGTAGTTCTTATGCTGACGGCGATCTTTCTGACCCGCACCACGACGTGTTCCGTCGTCGTCTTCGATGGGGCGAGTTTCTTTTTTGCGTCGGTCCTTCCGCACACCGGATTTTTCAATACGGTTGCGGCCATCGTCTGGAAAGGAGAAGTCGTTTCGCATGAGAGCACGTGGACTGGAGTTAGCCTTTCGTTGGTTCTGGAGCAGCCTTGGCCGCGGGACGCGACACTTCATACAGTGTTTTTATATCGAGGAAGACCGGTGATTCGCAACAGTTTGACGGGGAAATCGGGGTGTTCAGGGGGCAGGAAACGGGAGTTTTTGGGTGATTTCCGATGCTTCTGAGGGTGGTTTTCGGCCAAATCTGCCGTTTTTGAGGGGCTGCTGCGGGAGTTCAACGCGAAGCTGGTCAGTTTGCCGGGGTGGAGAGGGTGGTGAGCACGGCTTGTCCGGCCTGTTGCATGCCGCAGAATTCGAGGCAGCGACTGCTGAGGTTTTGGCGTTCCTGCGGGCTGAGGTTTGGGGGCAGGGAGCGGATGGCGTCTGCCAGCGGGGTGTCGGGAGGGTAGAGTTTTCCGTGCTGCAGCATTTGCAGTCGTTCCGGGAAAGCACCATGTGCGGGCAGCAGTGAAGGGATGCCGAGCAGTGCCGCTTCGAGGACATACAATCCTTTGGGTTCGCGATATTCAGCGGGCACGCAGAGCCAGTCGAACTGTGAGAGCAGTTGAAATTTTTCTTCGCGGGTGCTGGGGCTGCCGAGCCAGAGCAGCTGTTGTTCGCAGCCTTTTGCTGCGGCATTGAATCGCTGTTGGAATTGTTTTTGGTGCAAAGCCGGGAGGAAGCCACCGATGGACATTCGGAGCGACGGGTTTTGCGGGAGCAGCTGCGCGGCTGCGTCGAGAAATAGGAAGGCTCCTTTTTCGGGGCAGATGCGAGCGAAATAGCCGATGTGCCGCTGTGTTGTCGGTGAGTTTGGCGTTGCAGTCGGGGTTGCCGGGGGTGGCTGCACGGCGAGCGGGATGGTGTGGAATTTGCGGGGTGGCAGCTGCAGCAGCTGACTCATGTGGTCGCTGTAGTAACTGCTGTGGGTGAGGAACATGTCGATCTGGCGACAGTTTTCTGTGATTTTCTGGATGGCGGTGGTTTGCCACGGTGCCGGCAGATCTTTGAGGAAGATGTCATCTCCCTGGATGAGGCAGGCGAGCTGTCCGTGCCATTGTCGGCGTAATTCCGGCACGATTCCTGAGATCAGTGCGTTGCTGAGTACGATGACATCGGGTTTGAGTTCGAGTGCGAGGTACTTTACGAGAGCTTCGATTTCGCGGCGCTGAGGTCCGGAGGATCCTTTGAGGAGATCGACGGTGAGTGGTCCGAGCTGAGCAGCTGAGGTGCTGCTGCTGAAGCGTGAGAGGAAGGAGACGACGCCTGGTCGATCAAGCCAGCTGCGGCACCAGTCGGGCAGCAATCTCCAGCCTGGCAGTTTTGAGTCGAGGTAGACGTTGATGCCACCCATGAAGACCTGGGTGGAGCTGGCATTGTCTTCATCGACTCGCACAGGGGTGTACGTGGGCAGCAGCAGTGCATCGGCACCTGCCATTCTGAGTGAGCGTACGAGTGTGTTATCCTGCATGCAGGACCCGCAGAACATCCCTGCTCCGCCGGCGGTGATGATGCAGATTCTCATGGCGTATTATCCGTCTGAGCCGAGCGGGGCAGTGATCAGGCTGCCGGCGTTTCCTGTGGTGAGTTTTTAATCAGGAGTACGGTGGCCATGGCGAGTATGTCCTGATTTTCGACGGCCATTTGTTCGAGCAGGTCCAGTCTGCCGGATTCGACGCAGCAGGCGGTGAAGGAGAAGCCGTTGGGGTCTTCCATGCGTGAGAGGTGTGGGGCAGCGAGGGGCAGGATTTCTGGGGTTTTTCCGCAGCGCTGAGCGAGGTCGACCAGTACGAACGCGATGAGTCTTTGGTCTGGTGCATCGGGTTCCTGCTGCAGTTTGCGGGCGAACCAGCCGAGACTGCCGTCGACGTCGATTCCGGCAACGGCCTGCAGGAACTGTTCGCTGGCGGTGTAGTAATCATCGAAAGGGACATCTGCGGGGTAGCGGAGGTGATCGCTGAGCTGCTGTCCGTAGAGGCTCATGTCGATTGCCAGTCGCAGTTCGGGATCTTCGCGGTGCAGGTGTCTGGCGAAGCCGACGATGGCGTGCAGGTGTGAGACATCGATGTGGTAATTTCCCTCTGCAAACAGGAACTCGCGACCGGCGATCAGCTGTTTGAGTGAGAGATCGGGTTTGAGGGCTGGTTGTCGTCGTTCGACATCGCGGCGGACGTTTGCCAGCAGGTCGGCGTGCAGGTGGCGAACCATAACGGCGGCGGCCTGTCTGCGTTCGGCGGGCGTCATTTGTCCGATCATCTGGCTGAGTGCCGTGACTGTGTTGCAGGTTCCGTGTGTTTTCAGCAGCAGGGTGATTCCGGCGACGGGGTGAGCACCTTCGTAGAGTGCGACGTTGAGGACTTCGTCGTTTTCGGCCCCTGGGTTGCCATCGCTGTTGTTTACGAGATTTTCGACAGCGTCGCGTACGGGTTGTGGTTCGCGAATGGTGCGAAAGTAGGCCCATGCATCAGCGAGCTGGTTATGCTGCAGAAAGTGGAAGCCGGCTTCGCGAGCGGCATCGGTGTAGGCTTTCCGCCATGCCGTTTCCTGAGCTTCGGGGATATCTCGCAGGGAAGTGGGCTGAGTGATGGGCAGTCCCAGTTCTCGGCGGGAGCGGATCATGCGAGCATCGAACCAGCGATGAAAATCGTGCTGTTCCAGGAGGGTCTGTTCGAGTGTGTCGAGGATTGCTGCGGGGGCATTGGCGGAACGCAGTTTTTCGAGTGTGCTGGACGACATGGCGGTGTTTTTTCAGGCGGGCAGGGATTGAAGTTCGGGAGGGGGTGTTGACGGCTGGATCAGCGGGATCCTGGCGGGCAGTATTCTTTCAGCCATGCGAAGATTTCATTGTGCCAGTAGCGGCTGTTGGCGGGTTTTGTGACCCAGTGACCTTCATCGGGGAAGTTGATGAATTTGCTGGGGACACCCAGTCGCTGCAGTGTGGTGAAGACCTGCTGGCCTTCGCTGACGGGGACTCGAAAGTCGAGGTCATTATGGATGATCAGCATGGGAGTTTTGAAGTTGGCGGCGAATTTGTGTGGCGAGTGTTTTTCGTAGGAGGCGCGGTTGGGGCCCCACGGTGTACCGCCATGTTCGTGTTCGTCGAACCACAGTTCTTCGGTGGTTGCGTACATGCTTTCGAAGTTGTAGACGCCGCAGTGATTCACGAGGGTACGGAATTTGTTGGTTTGTCCGGCGAACCAGTTCATCATGTAGCCCCCGAAGGAGGCTCCGGCGGCGAACATGCGTTCGTTGTCGATCCAGGGCTGTTGTTCCATGTGAGCGAGTCCGGCCATGAGGTCGACGAAGCATCGTCCGCCCCAGTCGCCGCCGATCTGATCGCAGTATTTTTGGCCGAAGCCTGTGCTGCCGCGGGGGTTGGGCAGGCAGACGACATAACCCTGAGCGGCCCAGATTTGGGGATTCCAGCGGAAGCTCCAGCTGTCAGCCCAGGCACCCTGCGGGCCTCCGTGAACGAGGAAAGCGAGTGGCCAGCGACGATTTTTATCGAAGCCTGGCGGTGTGAGGATCCACATCTGCATGGGATCGCCGTCGGCTCCGACGACATCGACGGAGGTTGCCTGTGGCAACTGCAGCTGTTTCAGGAGTTGTGTATTGGCGGCAGAGATATTGAGCCCGGGTACTCGTGAGCGCAGGACATCTTTTTCGAGGAGTGTGGTGAAGACTTCGTTGGGTGAGCGGAGCGTGCTGTAATTTCCGGTGAGAACGGAGCCGTCGGCAGAGACTGCGAGGCTGGAGATTGTGCCGGCGGACTGAGCGCGGCTGGCGACGTTGGGTCGGCTGACTGAGATTCCGAAGACTGGTTTTTCGCCTCGCATTTCGGCTGTGCTGAGGATTTCATCATCGGATCGCCAGACGATTTCGTCGAAGGACAGGTCGACTTCCGCGGTGAGTGATGTGGAGGGGCTGGTGAGTGCGCCGTCGGGGGTGCAGTCGGCGACGACGATTTCCCACTTATCTGCTTCATAGCCCGGTTTTCGCTGGACTCGCCAGGCCAGTTTTTTGCCGCCGGGCGAGAACACTGGGTGGCCATCGGCTGCGGGATTACCGGTGGTCAGTGTTTCCCAGCTGGTGGTCCCGCCAGTGGCGGGGACGCGGCACAGATCGTAGTTGGTGCTCCAGGCTTCATTTTCTGCGGGCACAGCCGAGAAGATGACGTGGGACCCGTCGGGGGAGAAGCAGTAATCCTGTGGTGCGGAGAAGGTGGAGGAGGTGGGGTTGGCGTCGCGGTCACCGGGAGTGACGTCGCGTGGTTCGCTGATGGTGAGTTCGAGTCCGTTGTTGCTGGTGACATCGACCACGAACAGGTGCTGTCGTCGATCTTCGACGTAGCTGTCCCAGTGTCGGTAGAACAGTTTGCGAAAGGTGCGTGCTTTGACGGGCGAGGCTTCGATGGCTGCGGCTTTATCGCGATTTTTGGCATCGCTTTCAGCGAACGGCAGCTGGGAGAATTCGGGGTAGACGGCGGAATTGAAGACAATTCGACCGCCGTCGCGTGACCAGATGCCTCCGGAGGCTCCGGTGCTGATGGTTGTCAGCTGGCGGGCTTCTCCGCCGAGTGTGCTGATGGCCCAGAGCTGGCTGGTACCGGAGCGACTGGATTCGAAAAGGATCCAGCGTCCGTCGGGCGACCAGCGGGGATTGCTGTCTTTGGCATTAGTGCTGGTGAGCTGCCGGGGTGGCTGTTGTCCGTCCACGGAGGCGACCCAGATCCGTGAGACGGATTTGTTTTGGTGGGAATCGGTAATTTCGACGGCTGACCATGCGACCCACATCCCGGTGGGGTCCAGTGCCGGCGGGCTGATGCGTCGAAAGGCAAACAGGTCATCAACGGACATGGTGCGCTGCTGCATGGCGGTCTCAGGTGTGGCGTTGTTCTGAGCGAACAGCGAGGTTGTGCAGAGGACAGAAGAGAGAGCGAAGGAAACGAGAACCAGCCGCATGATCTGCTCCTGCGGGAATGCCGGATTGAGTAGCAAGAAGTCGCGAGCGTCCGTGACTTTGTGTGTAGCATGCCCTGCAGCCGGGCTGAAAGTCCAGCAAGCGGGCAGGAAAAGCCGAACTGGGAAGAAATCCGGAATTTCCGTGTTTGCCGCGGCGTTTGGCAATGACACCGTTGTTGCGAGCGCAGAGACTCTGGGGGATGTGACTGTTTCCCGGGTCCCTGCAGAAACTGGTGTGGAAAACATGAGGCGGGAACGATCTGGCGGGTGGATTTGTACTGGCGATTTTTGGCTGCGGCAGTTGTCGCAGTTCTGTCTGTCGGTGGCAGCGGTGCTGTCGGCGGCTGAGTTCGCTGTCGGGGACGAGTTTCCGGCCGCGGCGCTGCAGGGCATTGTGCAGCAGCACTGTCAGTCGTGTCATGATGGTGCGACGCGTGCGGGTGGACTGAGTCTGGAGTCGTTTGCGACGGACCTGCATGATGACTCGGTATTTCACTTATGGAAGCATGTGTATGACCGAGTGCTGTCGGATCAGATGCCGCCGTCTGAGGCGCGGCAGTCGTGGCAGGTGGCGGACCGTGATCGTCTGCTGACGTTGCTGAGCGGTCCATTGCAGCGGGCGTCGCTGGTTCGTCAGCAGCAGGAGGGTCGGGCGCTGCTGCGGCGAC
>Ga0172376_10006599_pt1 | contig 12575 bp, 13 predicted proteins | sample Lak35m_FD_121114 | JGI IMG/M metagenome (GOLD analysis project Ga0172376, IMG submission 121114) | Freshwater microbial communities from Kabuno Bay, South-Kivu, Congo - kab_092012_35m | ecosystem: Environmental > Aquatic > Freshwater > Lake | place: Democratic Republic of the Congo: South-Kivu...
ATCCTGTAGCGAGATCAACGAAGAACGACGACGGGTCATGGAAGGCTCCTGTTTACTTGAGGTTGTGTGGGCTGAGGATAGCGGTTTAGAGGAAAAAGGGCAAATTTAAGTGACTGTCCTTAAATGTGAAGGCCGGCTTCGGCTCGCTTGAGCGCGTCCATGATCTGGCTGTCTGTGAACTTCGATCGCTTCATTGCAGAATTTCCTTTCAGAGAAAATTCTACTTCTGATTACCCCGCTTTTGCGGGGGGATTACCATATTTCTTGGCACAACATTTTTACGTATCTAAATTATGATATTACAGCTCAGTAGTGGTTCGCACTTTCAGTCGATAAGATCGTATTCGGTCGGTTTGGAATTATTTCCTTTGAATTTATATAGTCCACGAAATCAAGCATAAGGTAGTCATTATACTTCCTTGCGAACAATTGGAGACCAAATGGCAACCCCGACGGTGATCGAAATAGCGGTATATTAAGCGCTGGAAGGTGTAGTAAAGTCCATATTAATGAAGGGTCCGGAGCTTCCATCATGTTTCTTTTTGGTGCCTCACCGGCAGTGGATAAGCATATGCAGGCATCGTACTCCGACAACAATTTATCCATTTTATTAATTAACTGCTCTTGAAGTTGTAGCGATTTATAATAAGTGTCTCCAGATATCTCTTTTCCGCGCGCGATCATCTCACTCATTACAGGAGAGATTCTCTCGCTCTGACGGTGCTCTTCTGCGAAATAGTAAGATAAACTTTTGTCGTAGATAGCAGCGTGTATTTCGTGGATTTTTTCAAACTCCGATGGTAGCGTCAGTTCTGTTACTTTTATTCCACCTACGGTGTCTAACTTATCCGCGAACTCAAGAAGTGATTTTTGTGCATATGATGGAGCCTGCGACCAAGTGTGTGTTTTGACAACAGCAATATTCCACGGACGACTCGCAGGTTTTATTTGCCTAGTTTGGTCCTTCAGGATCTTGTAACTGATCGGGAAATTGGGACCATGAACGCGTAACACGTCGAAAACACGTTTCAGGTCGGATGGATTTGCAACAAAAAAACCAACCGTGTCGAGGCTATCTGTTGTTTTCAGCGAGCCAGTTCTCGGCAATAGCCCAAATGAAGGTTTAAAACCGTAAATTCCGCAAAAACTCGCAGGGCGAATAATAGATGCTCCTGTTTGAGTTCCAAGTGCCACTGGCACCATACCTAAACTAACAGCGACAGCGGAGCCGCTAGAAGAGGTACCAGGGGTGACATCCATATTGTGGGGATTTAGAGTTTCATTGAGCGCGTGAACCGCAAACTCTGCTGTGACAGTTTTGCCAGCGACCAAGCCACCGGCATTCTTTAGATAATAAACAACACGAGCGTCGTTGCCTGGCGTGAAACCTCGCCATATTTCGCTTCCCATCTCAGTTGGAAATTCGGCAGTGTTAAACACATCCTTAACAGCGACAGGAATCCCTTCTAGTGCGCGCAACCGCTTATTGCCCGCCAACAATACTATAGCTTCTCGTGCACGTCGCCTAAGTGTGTCGGCGTCAAAGCTAACCCAGGCATGAAATTCGGGATTAAATCGATCTATCCTAGCTATACACTCTTCTGCTAGGCTGATTGGATCGAGGTTGCCATCTTCAAACTGACGATGGATTTCTGCAATCGAGTATTTTAAAAACATGATATTAGTCCTGCTCCCTCGGATCGGGACGATTGCGATGCTTAGCTATAAGTTGCTCGAAGAACGGCACGGTAACCTCACGGTTTTGATGTATCTTCGGATGAACAGGTACATCAACGTCAATCAGTTTCAGATGTTTTAGTTGTTTGATTGTTTCGAAGAACTGCGCTTCTGTTAGGTTGGTTATTTTTAGGTAGTAGTCAAGCGCTCCTGGTCGCTCAGAATCAATTTCCCGAGCTACTTTGAAGCCCTCCTCACGTGTCATCAGCCCATTTCTCACATCAAGGCATGCCTGAAAGGTAGAACGGCCGTATCCCCGCTTTAGGTAGCATGTAAAATCGTGTACGCCTGCCATGATGCACTCGGCACTCTTATAGCCTTTGTATGCACCTTCCATTTCTGTCTCTTTCCAACCATATTCTTGGCGTATGAATTCGGTTTGCCGTTCCTCATCCCAAAACACATAGTCACCTAGGTGAATACCATAGACTCCGACTCGTTCAATCTCCTCGATTGTCGGAACATTAAAGGGATATAGATCACGTTCAGAAAGGGTTTCACACACCATTTCTTTTGGTTGTCGCTTAGCAGATACTTTAATGAAATACTCTCGGTCAAACTTATGTACTGGATCTTTATACGAGGCGCGACCAGATGATTCTGCAATTGACTCGCCCCAGATCAGCAGTGGAATATTAAACCGGACTGCTGCCTGCAAAGGGAATGCTCCGACGCCAGAGTGACAATGCCAACATGCATCCCCTATCGCACCGAGTGACCGATTGGCGATGCGATTAACCAACCCACGGTTCGGGGTGAACATGATATGGTCTACATTAAATTGTTGGAGGGCATTTTGTAGGTTGTACCAACCGGTTTCACTATACCAATTGTGGCTGAATGTCACGGTGAGTGGCTTCATACCATAAACGTTAACCAATACATGCAACTGATAGACGCTGTCTTTGCCACCACTAATCGGAACTATGCAGTCATAGTTGTTACCTGCATTTGCCTTTGCGCTTTCTAACAACTTTCGAAGCTCAATTTCCCGCTCGACCCAGTTAATATGAATTTTTTGTTCCGACGACTGGCAAGCTTGGCATATACCAATTTCATCAAATTTCAATCCTTCCTGCGTTTCAGGCATACAGCAACGAACGCAGTAACGAAGATCCTTAAATGGTGTATTAGATTTTGCGTACATAATTTTCCTAGTTACTTGTATCAATCACATCGTGATGTATTGTGTCTAAAAACATTAGTGCCATCTTTTCAATTCCCTCATGCGGCAAGGCACAATGTGGTGCCCACGGTGGCATTGAACAAATTACCCGTTTGCCGGACTCTACTGAGATTACCATCGCCATCGTTTGGCAACCTACTACAACATCAGCCCACGCTATTGACTGTTCCAATTCGGGCCTAACATCAATCGATATTTCAAATGTTCGAGGGGAATCTAGCCAGCGATCGTATTTCCCGTGAGGATCCGATGGATGGGGGCGCAACCGGACTTCCGCCACTGGACTGCGAAATAGTTCGTCCATATGCAAGAAGAAATACTCGAGCGCATCAAACTCTCCATTTTCACGCCCATTAACCCAAGCCTTCCTGAACGGCTCTAAAACATATAGAACTTTTAACTTTGAACAACTTGGATTTGACAGAGCATTAATCCGGTCAACAGTGCGTGCTATGTATAGATTGGGCTTCTGCTCAATTTCTATTCCAGGAAATGTCTTGTCTGCTATATTTTTTGCATAACTGTCAGTTACCCATATTTCATCCGGGTTAACCTGCCATCCTTCGATGCAAAAGCGATCAGAATAGTTAATCCAGTGATCTATAACCGATATAGTTCTAATTCCCATTTTCTTAGCCTGATCTAGCGCCTGAAGTTCCAAAGTTGAAGCCCATCCGGTGCCCGCGAGCAAAGTCTGGGAGTTTTTCATTGCATCATCTAGCGAGGAACAACGCACGACATGTTTGATGTCGAAGTTATCAAGCAGGTAATTCGCTGGCCCTTGCGAATAGATTCGGATGGAGTTTGCCAAACCAGGCGACGCCTGTATACATGACTCAATCCAAGAATAGATAATATTCGCTGCGCCAGCATCGTGACACACAACAGCAATTGGGGTAGGAAGCGTTTCAAGCATTGCGGAAGCGGGCGTAGTAAAGCGTATCCATAGGAATACCTTCAACTATTTCTTGAGCCCGTCGGGTGCATTCAAGATGCATACCCGAGCGTTCAAATATCTTTTTCATTCCCTCATTGCAAGATAGCGTACCTCCTGTCACTTTCCGCATGCCACAGTGTTCAATAAGCCAATTGCTAGCTGTCTGCCACACATCTAATCCATAGCCGTTGCCCCATTCCTGGGTGGCACCGATCAGTATTCCAATATCGGCCGTTCCATGTGGCATAGCAGCATAGATGGTCAGCGTGCCGATAGCATCACCTCCCGTGGTTCCGCGGATGGAGAGGAAGAGATTGTCGGTGTTTTCGAACGACGCTAAGTACGCACGGCTGCTTTCGATACTATGATGTTTAAAACGCTGGTTGCTGAATCGGACTACCGTGGGGTCGTTCAACCAATTCAGATACTTATCTGTGATATCAGAGTTGTCAAAGCGAACGAGCCGCGTTTTCTCCCCGACGAGACCAACCGCGGGAAATGTTGCATTTGGTGATTTCTCAACCGCCATGTGCACGGTCTCTTAGCTCAGGCAAAGCGCGCCAGACTTTGTGAAATGCAGCTGCAACGTCATCAAGATCGGCATAACTCATTCCTGGGCGCATCAGTTCATGCAGAATAACCCGCTCAAAATGAGCGCGTTCGACATTGGGACAGGTGCCACGGCTATAGTCAGGACGTCCGTCGTAGAGCGGAGAAATGAACGGGTAGCCGTTCCTGCCGTAGGCGATTTTGGACTGATACATAGGCTCCAAGTAAATCGGCTTTACGTATCCCACGCCGACAAGAGGCCCTTCACCTTCGCGCTTCCGGGTAACTGGGAGTTCAGCCCGAAGGGCCTCTACCAAGCGTTCGCGTGACACGCCGGTAACCGTAGCATCGTAGTCCATCGTGTGCTTGTAGTAGACATGCTCATTATGTGGTGAAACGAATGGCATCCGTAACCCCTCAAGACCAATCAACCGCTGTTCAAGGTAGCGGACATTCTCCTGTCGCTGCCGTACGAGTGACGGTCCCTTCTTGAGCTGCTCGCGTCCAATAGCCGCCTCAATCTCGCCAAGACGGAAGTTAAAGCCAATCATGTTGCTCAGATCGGTTACTCCCTTCTTCGCCACCACCGCTTCGGCATGGTTCCGGATCAACTGCAGACGCTCCGCATAGCGATCATCATTAGTCGTTACGATACCGCCCTCGCCAGTGTGGATGTGCTTATGATAGTTGAGCGAGAAGACGCCCATATCCCCCAAGCTACCGACTTGTCGGCCTTTGTAGGTTGCGAAAGGTACTTGCGCACAATCCTCGATCACTACGATGTCATGCTTACGCGCTAAGTCCATGATAGGGTCCATGTCGGCAGCCTGCCCGAAAATATGGACAACGATGATCGCTTTGGTGCGTGGGGTGATTTTGGTGCTGATCGTTTCCGCTGAAATGCAATATGTCTCAGGATCGATGTCTGCGAAGATCGGCACACCTTGAAAGATCAGCGCTGCAGTGGCCGATGCTGCCATCGTATAAGGTGAGACGATGACTTCGTCGCCAGGACCAACCCCGGCAGCCCCAACTGCGGCATAGAGACCACTGGTGCAAGAATTCACTGATACAGCATGCGACACGCTGGCCATAGTTGCCCATTCGCGCTCGAACGCCTGAACCTCTGGGCCTCCATAAAAATCATCGTGCCATGCCCCCAGAAATCTTGAAAGAATTCCACTGTCGAGGACTTTCATTACGGCGCGCTTTTCTTCTTCTCCAATCACATCGTAGGATGGAAAAGAGATCGTTCGGACTGGAGGGCCGCCGAAGAGGGCAAGTTTATTGTTCATTAACTCTCCGATTACTATGTGACGTTCAAAGGTTTTTGAATAGAAAGTTGCTTAGCTTGATCACAAATACGTATTGCGACCAGTGCGTTGCTTCCTGTGGACGACTCCACGTGCTCACCATGAGCAACACGACATACCTCATCAACGGCTGCCAGCATTGCACTGCGCAGATTTCCGGCGACACGTTCCAATCCACTATCAAGGCTGCGATAGTTCCTGAACATGGGACTTTCGACAGCACGACGGAATCGCCATGCCATACCGCCATCTTCCATGGCAATTACGCCAAATTCGGTCACTATTTGCAACTCGAACAGCGAGTAATCACGAGCGTAGCCGCAGGAAATAAACACTGGGATGCCAGAATCCGTTTGTACGAACATAGGCACACTTGGATCATCCTCAAAACCATCGTATATCGGCATACCAACGTCGGTCAGCCGAATCGGCCCCAGCAGTAGTTGCAACAGGTCAACCATATGTGAGCCGTTATTACTCACGCCACGGGTATACACGCCGCTCACGGAGCGCACTTGACCCCAAGCCCCTGTGTCCAGCTCTTGTTTCAGTTGGTTGGCGCTTGCATCCCAGCGACGGTTGTAATTGACTATCAGCGACACTCCAGCCCGGTCGCATTCAGAAACGATGGCCTCAGCATCCGCCACGTTCGAAGCTAGTGGCTTTTCACAGAAAATAACTCGTGGCCTGAGCGCAAGCGCCGCACGTACATCGCTCAAATGGGAACTGGTTGGGGAACAGATACTGACGACGTCAATTTGTGAAACGTGTTGACTCAGCGCCTGCATCGACGCATAACCTTCCTTCACGCGCCAGCGTCGCATGAACTCGTTTCGCATTTCCGGATTCGGGTCAACGCAAGCCAACAAGCTGAAGCCTCCGTGCTGGTTGTAGGCGCCGGCATGCGTCAGTGGAAACTGGCCAGATTTTCCGTCAGCGTCAAATCCGCCCGCGATGTTGCCACATCCAATGATCAGGCAAGATAGCGTATCTCGTGTGTTCATCTTATCTGCGTGAGTCAGACGGAAAAATGTGGCGCCAGAAAATACCCTGAATCATGGCTCGAAAGATTAGCCAATTCGCGCGTAACCCGGAGCCGAATCTCGAACTACCTTGCCGTTCACGAGTGGAGATCGGAACCTGACGGATATCCCAACTTGAGCGCGCGGCATGAATTGTCAATTCTGTGCCAATGGATGGGTATGTGCAAAGACTGCCTATAGATCGAAGCTTTGATAGTCGGTAACCCTTCAATCCACAAAGAGGGTCTGAAATGCCCCAAAGCACGTTTGCCACATAGGCAAATAGCGACTCAGATACGCGCTGAAAATGATCCCGCATCCCCACCACGAGATCAGCGCCATCTACAAGTTCGCGTAATACACCATCAATCCGCGATGGAACATGCTGCCCGTCCCCGTCGACAGTTATCGCAAAGTCGAATCCCTCAGTCATTGCTCGCGCTAGTCCGCTTGCGAGAGCGGTGTCATAGCCGCGATTGACTCCATGGGTCACAACGAAAGCACCTGCAGTTTGCGCCAAGCGTCCCGTGCCATCGGTGGAGCCATCGTCCACCACGATTGCCGTGCCGTAGGCGGAGATTCCGGTCACGACCGATATGATCGCTTCAGATTCATTAAAGGCTGGTATCACAATGGCAACTTTGACAGCTTTCACGTTAGGCTCATTCGATATCGATGATCTTAAGATGCAGACCACGCTGCAAGCTATATCGGATTCTCCTGCCGAGGACCTCTCCCATGCGATGAGGCGGCAAGCCATCGGTTGGACAGGGTCTTAAAACCTCAAGGTCTTCTTTCTGAATGACTTCGCCAGCGGCAATGTCGCGCACTAAACGGATGGCTCTACGCTGCAAGATGGCTGTCTGCGCCTCATTTCCCTCGATCTTCTTGACTCCGTTGCCCAAGGAATTCTCGAGTTCCCGGGTTCTTTCAACCATATCCTTCCAAGCTTGGGGGCTCATTGAAAAAGCGTGATCCGGTCCAGTCCGAGTTACATCATCCGTAAAATGTTTCTCTATAACTCGAGCACCCAACGCCACAGCACCAAGTACTGTAGCGTGGCCCGGAGTGTGGTCGCTCAGTCCCAGAACCATTCCCGGATACATCGCCTGGAAACTACGCAGCACGTTCAACTGGATAAATTTGAAATTCTCTAGGCTACCCGTATAGTTCGTGTTGCATTGCATCAATACAAATTGGGAATTAATCGACGTGGCTGCAACAACGGCTCGGTGGACGTCATCCATGGTGGAAGCGCCTGAGGCTAAGACTATCGGCTTGTTCTTGGATGCGATGTGTTCAATCATCTCAATCCATGTGATGTCGCCTGATCCAATTTTGTATGCTGGTACGTAGGGATCAACGTGATCGACGAGATCAAAGGCATATGGACTAGTAAGAAAGGTTATTCCAACCTTGTCGCATGCCTCCTTTAAAGCAGGTGTCCATCCCAAGTCTACCGATGCATCCTGATAAACATCGAATACGCTTTTTTTCCACTTGGACTGATGGGACTGTTGCTGACCGAGACTCTTGAATCCAACATCACTGACAATCGAGTTAGCCTTGAAGTGCTGAAACTTCGCAGCGTCTGCACCTGCCTCTCTTGCCAGGTTAATCAATTCGATCGCACGTTGTAGATCACCGTCATGATTTGCAGCAATATCAGCAATGAAATAGGTCGGCTCGCTTGAGCCAATTCGTTTTCCCTCGATTAAGATTTCTTTGTCGTAGTTCATTTCAATTCACCTCTGTAATCATCTGCAACTTCCCTAATTTGGCTATCCATGTCAGGCAAATCAATGCCGAATGTCTTTTCGAAATGAGTCACGTTTAATCTCATATCAGTAGGTCGCGGAGCTGTGAGTTTCATATCCATAACAGAACCAATACGCATCTTGTCGATGTTTATCCCAAGGCAACTGGCAAATTTCTGAGCAAAGTTAGCCTTGCTAATTCCATCACGTGTTCCAACATTAAATACGCCTGCTACCCGCGCTTCAAGTGCGTTTGCCACATAGTTTGATAGAGATTGGATGCTTAAAGCACTGAAAAACACATCGTCAAAGACAGTAAAGTTCCGACCTTCAACTAGCGATTGAAAGATCCAGTCGGTGAGGCTTTGTCGAGAACTGTTGCAGCTCTTGCCAATAAAATTCGTGCGAAAAATAGTCGCGCCGACCTGGTGAGCCAATAATTCACCTGCGTACTTGGTCATCGCGTAATTATTTATCGGTGAAACAGAACTCTCTATATGAGGCCCAATACCAGTATAAACATGATCGGTCGATATATGAATCAAATGTGGTCTTGATCGCGTTTCAAGAATTGCGGAAACAAGCACTTCAACACTGCGAACATTGGCCATATAAGCCGCAGACAAGTCTGCTTCACAAACATCAACATTCGACAATGCAACCAAATTGATTACCGCTACTGGCTGAATCGAAATAAGTAATCTGGTAACTTCTTCCTTATTAGTAGGGTCGCAGCAAATATCGCCGCTATTGCCTCGGCTTTGTTTGAGAACTCGATACCCGGAATCACCTACTACTTGACACAAGGACGCACCAAGTAGTCCATAAGCTCCGAATACGACTACAGGGGCCCGAGTGGTTTGCGAACGTGAATGCATCGCTCATGCATCGCTCTTATTAACTGCATGGTAAAGCAGCTCCGCCCGATGCCAGTCTTCGGGTGTATCAATGTCAACAACACGCCATTGAGGAATGACCAAACCAGAGCCATGACTCTGTAGACCTAGGCCATCTAACCAAGCGGTTACCTTCCCCCAATAGAACTGGCCGGCATCGAAATAGAATGTCTCAAGATCCTGAGTACGAGTCCACTCGTTTTGAGGATTTAGTGGCTGAACACGTCCATCGGGAAGACGTCGCAATGCTCGCTGTATCACTGACGGAAACTCAGTGACCGGATAACAGTAACCCGCACCAGTACTTTGTAGCAGTGTGTACGCAGAAATAAGATCTTCTGTACGAATAAACGGGACACCAGGATAGATACAACAAGCAAATTCAAATGATGCCCCTTGCTCTTGAAGAGTTCGGATCGTATGGGCGATAACTGGAACGGTTGGCGTGTGATCATCAGCAAGCGCAGGTGGTCGAATGAAAGGAATTTCTGCTCCAAACTTCTTGGCAATCGTCGCTATTTCATCATCATCAGTACTGACAACAACTCTATCAAACAACTGACTTTCGATGGCTGCCCCAATCGCATGCGCAATCATTGGCCGACCAGCGAATTCCTTAATATTTTTTCTTGGAATACGCTTACTACCGCCGCGAGCAGGAATTATTGCAATTTTCATTTCACACCTTCGATCCTGGAATCTATATTAAATGATGCATAGTTGGTTTTATCTCGGTATTGCACAAATAGTGCTTACAAGTGCTTCTCCATTAAAAACCAAGAAATATCGTCCTGAGGATACTTCGGATCGCGACGGTAAGCGAACCCATAATCTATCAACTGCATTTCTGGGAAGCTGTCGAGAATTTCGCCTGCGAAATCTCGTTTGAAAAGTCGGTCAGAATGACCACGATACGAAACCTCCACCGGACTTTGTGAGTAATATTCAGCAACCATCAGACAGCGCGATGTGCTGCTCACAAGTTTTTCGTAAACGCTAGGTAGGAAGCTCGGCTCAATGTGAATTAACACTGTTTTGATAAGGGCTAACTCCCATTGCCGATCCGGAGAGAAATCCAAAATCGAGGTGTTGAAAATCTGGCTTGGCGGAATAACTTCACTTAGCTGAGCGGCGGCCTCATTGTTGATCTCGATGCCGAATGCCTCCATCTCAGGATAAAGAAGCTTAAGCGCACTGAGGTTCATGCCGATATTTGCGCCAAACTCGATACAGCTACTTATTCCTTGAGCTCTATGCAGTCCCCTGGCGAAAAAATCTATGTTAGACGCAAGCAACGCACTACCGCGATTTCTTGCAATGTACTCTGTACCAAACTCACCGGCCCAAAAAGCTTCCTGAGGGGTATTAAATTCATTTTTCATCATGTGTCGTGTCCAAATAAGTCAGAAAATCCATTGAAGCTTCGCTTTGATAAAGTTAAGTATGACGGGTGTCTGAACCTGCAAGGATATCGTGACTAAATTAAACCGATCTTTTCACGATTGATACCGATCCATTCTCGGAGGCAATCAATAGTCATCCACTCTTTGTTGTTATCCGAGGTATAGCTAAAATCAGCATTAACTAATTTTCCACCATTAATGCGAGCCGGATCTTGGCTCCAGCCATGAATAGCCGGCAAAATCTTGAAGTAATCATCGTACTCATAGGTATGAGCTGCGTCCTCGCAACTTATCATCTGCTCGTGGAGCTTCTCACCCGGCCTTATACCAATGATCTCGTGCTTTGAATCTGGTGAAATAGCCAAGGCGATATCAGTCACTTTCATTGAAGGTATCTTTTTAACGTAGATTTCCCCCCCCACCATGTCCTCAAAGGCTCGCCATACCAAGCTAACTCCCTCCTCAAGCGTAATCATGAAACGTGTCATGCGTTCATCATTAATCGGTAACGCTCCTTTTTCTGCGATATTGAGGAAAAAAGGAATAACTGAACCACGGGAGCCCATAACATTTCCATAACGAACTACAGCAAATACAGTTCCCTGCGGATCACCATACGAGTTGCCGGCGATAAATAACTTGTCCGAAGCAAGCTTTGTAGCGCCATACAGATTTGCAGGGCTGCTCGCCTTATCAGTCGACAGAGCCACTAATCTCTTGACGCCAGCATCGATAGAAGCATCGATAAGATTCATGGCACCAATTACATTTGTCTTTACACATTCGAATGGATTGTATTCAGCGGTAGGAACAATTTTGGTTGCGGCTGCATGAACCACATAATCGACCCCGTGGAGAGCGCGATGCAAACGCTCCTTGTCACGAACATCACCAATAAAGAAGCGTACTCGATCATCACCGGCATATAACTTTGCCATTTCCCATTGCTTCATCTCATCACGGGAGAATATTATCAATTTCTTGGGGTTATATTTCTTGAGAGTAAGCGGTACAAACGTGTGTCCAAAAGATCCTGTTCCACCTGTAATTAATATAGTTGATTCATTGAGCATTATGCATCCCCTGCTTTACAATAATATTGTCGATAAATTCAATAAATCGCGAGTTGTCTGCGTCAAAGCACATCAGTTGCTCAACCACAGGAGTACTGATTAACTTCCATTCGTCGTCACTGACCTTGGTGATATAGTTCATCAGTCGCTCTACTTCGCCTTCATCACCTTTCGATGCCCAAAAAGGCCCTGACTCCGGCAGATCTGCCGGCCAACCAAAACGTCGATCGTTAACTTGGAGAACTTCCCCTCGTAGTGGGAACGCTACACATTTCAAACCACGTCCAAGAGCTTCATAACCCAAGGTCGAATCAATAAACACTATTGCACTTGCTTGATCTATTTTCTTATAGCTATCCAAGTCTTCACTTTTTTTCCAATACTCCCATCCGGTATCCCCAAGCAAATCAGAAAAAAACTCAAACTCTGAATTGTTTTCATTAAATGAAGTACCACACACCTTCAGAATAATACCGACTTTGTTGCAGAAATCTAGCAGAGGAGGCAATAGAATTGACTCGCTTGAATAGAAATCACTCCACAATATATTTCTTTCACCAACCGGCATAGTTGGCAGGCCATTACTCCCATCCTACTCCAATAGTGGCCACTTTCTTTTTGATCTGCGGCCCGGGAGACGACTGATATGCCTCAAGATGTTAGCCAACTGCTGAGCGGTGTAGGGAGAGCCCCGGGTCAGAT
>Ga0172376_10006601_pt1 | contig 12571 bp, 13 predicted proteins | sample Lak35m_FD_121114 | JGI IMG/M metagenome (GOLD analysis project Ga0172376, IMG submission 121114) | Freshwater microbial communities from Kabuno Bay, South-Kivu, Congo - kab_092012_35m | ecosystem: Environmental > Aquatic > Freshwater > Lake | place: Democratic Republic of the Congo: South-Kivu...
ACAGTAATGAGTGTATGTATTCATTTTCGGCCGATCAAGTTGATGGTGGAATAGTTACCTTTAATGCAACACACCCTAAATGGAGTTTTGTGAAATTAAATGCCAACGGTTCAGTAATACAAGTAGCAGAAAAGAATCCTATATCTGACATTGCCACCGTAGGCATCTATTATTGGTCTAAGGGATCCGATTATGTTCGATATGCCCGTCAAATGATCGATAAAAATATAAGAACAAACAATGAATTTTATGTTTGCCCTGTATATAATCAAGCAATAGAAGATGGTAAAAAAATTAAAATCAGAATGGTAGAAAATATGTGGGGATTGGGTACACCTGAAGATTTAAAACATTATTTAGAGTATGTAAAATGAAATTAATTGCTCATCGCGGTAATACAGACGGTATTATGCCAGATTTAGAAAATGAACCTGGTTACCTAGATTTGGCTTTACAAAAAGGGTATGATGTAGAACTTGATGTAAGAGTATTAGGTAGTGAAATCTTTTTAGGACATGACAGACCCGATTACGCTGTTAGTGCCGAATTCCTATTAGAAAGAAAAAAAAGACTCTGGGTGCATTGTAAAAACAGAGACGCAATTAGTATGTCAATAAAACTGGGATTGAACTTTTTTTGGCATCAGGAAGACGACTATACATTAACTAGTTACGGCTATGTTTGGGCATACCCAGGAAAAGAAAATATACCCAACACACCGACCGTTTTAGTGATGCCCGAAAAGCATTGGAATTTAGATACAATAAAAAATTTCACTGCATACGGAATATGCAGTGACATCGTAAGTAAAATAAAGGAAAAACATGATAGTTTGGTTTAATTGCAAAATCACAGACACAAGATTGAATCCAGAAAACATTGAAAGATATAATCTCAGAAATGATAATCGATTCGATGTTGCAAGATATAGTTTTGCCAGTTTTGCACCATTGGCCCCATTGGTAAGCAAGTTTATCTTTAATTTAGAACTAGCTGATCAACATAAAGGCCGAGAACAGGAAATGGCGGATTGGCTTAGAAAAGTGTTGCCCGAAGATAAACTTGTGCTGCATTGGTATAGAAGAAACAATATTGCACAATGGAAAGAATTTCAAGAAGAAATTAAAGATATCGACGACGATTTAATCTTTCCTGCAGGCAATGAAGATCATATTTTCTTTGATAGCACAATTAACGTTTTTAGTAAAGGTTTAGAATTAATTCGCAATGATCCAGACCCGTATGCTGTATTAATGACTAGCCATTGGCCTGAAAATATTAGAGCAGCTCATGTGTTTAGTGGAACGTTACTAGATTCAGGGGATTACGTTACATACAATATGCCTAATAATGATGCGATCAGAGTTATGAAAAGAGCATATTTTGATCAATACGTAGATGCAATTAAAGACAATAATATGACAGTTTTCAGAACCGAACATTGGAATAGCGTTGGTCTCGTTAACAACAAATTATACATTCCTACAAAAGAACAGTTCAGACATTTTGATGGTTATGCTCACGTACAAATTGGGCCAGACGTTTGCCCTCCTTTAGAGATTCCAATAGGATTTTTTGAAGGCATGAACATTGCTTATGGTTACAACAAAAGATTCGAAAACACAGTAAACATCAATCCTGCTGCAGAAAATCTTTATACCGTCGATGCCGATTCGGGCACAGACTATAAATTTCATGAATCCGAATTTCCTGCATTTTGGAAAAATCATACTAAAAATTTAGATAGTAATATAACTGCAGATGATGAAATCCTAAAAATTGGTTACGATACCCATTTGTTAGCAATGTCAAGAATTTACATCAATTGGTACCATGTTGGACAAGTATTCAATGATTCGAATTGGCCACCGGCATTTTGGTTGAACAATCACACTAAAAAATATCTATTTACAGATGAATAACAATGCAGTATAATAACTTTTTAAGGAAAAACTATGAGTGACTATAATCGTTCATTTAGCGGTGAAGCTAAACTCAAACTAACTCAATTGATTAATGAAGGAATGACTGTACTTCAAGAAGTTGAGGATTTGAATGCAGGACTCAATGAAACAATTAAAGCCATCGCCGAAGAACTTGAAATTAAACCAGCGACGCTAAAAAAAGCAATCAAAATTGCACACAAAAGCAAACTACATGAAACAAATCGTGATCATGACGAACTAAACACCATTTTGGAAACTGTTGGTAAAACCCTGTGAGCTACGTAGACGGATTGTTTGATCGGCAGCGTGATCGAATACACGTAGTAGAACGTGTTCAAGGTGAACGTGTATATAAAGAATATCCTGCAAATTATATATTCTACTACGACGACCCAAAAGGCAAGCATAGGACCATTTATGGTACTCCGGTTTCTCGATTTTCTACACATAACAATAAAGAGTTTCAACGAGAACTTAAAATACAAGGTCGTAAGAGACTGTGGGAAAGTGATTTTAAACCTGTGTTCAGATGCCTTGAAGAAAATTATTTGGGTATCGATCCCCCACGTTTACAAACTGCATTCTTCGACATTGAAGTAAATTTCGATCCGGTCCGTGGATTTAGTCCGGTATCTGATCCATTTAATAAAATTAACGCGGTTAGTGTTTATTTGGATTGGTTAGATAAATTAATAACCTTAGCGATTCCACCGCGGTCAATGTCATGGGAAACTGCTGAAGAAATAGCTGCTAAATTTCCCGACTGCTATATTTTTGAGCGTGAGGAGGATCTATTAGATACTTTTTTAAATCTAATAGATGATGCTGATATATTATCAGGATGGAACAGTGAAGGTTATGATATTCCCTACACAGTAGGCCGTATTACCCGTGTGTTGAGCAAAGACGATACCCGTCGTCTTTGCCTCTGGGGACAGTATCCTAAACAAAGAGAATTTGAACGATTTGGGGCAACTCAAATTACATTCGATTTGGTTGGTCGTGTACATATGGATTATATGCAGTTGTATCGCAAGTATACCTATGAAGAACGACACAGTTATAGTTTAGATGCAATCGGTGAGTACGAACTTGACGAAAGAAAAACTGCTTACGAAGGCACATTAGATCAACTATATAATAAAGATTTTCCTAAGTTTATAGAATACAATCGTCAGGACACAAGACTTCTTGCAAAATTAGATAAAAAGTTAAAATTTTTAGATTTAGCAAATACCATTGCTCATGACAACACGGTGTTGCTCATGACAACAATGGGTGCAGTTGCAACTACAGAACAGGCAATTATCAATGAAGCACACAGTCAAGGATTGGTCGTTCCTAATCGGAAAAGTCGGGAAGAAGATGGAGGAGAAACCCAAGCGGCAGGTGCCTATGTTGCTACGCCCAAAAGGGGTATGCACGAATGGATCGGCGCAATCGACATCAACAGTCTCTATCCCTCAGCTATTAGAGCACTCAACATGGGGCCCGAAACAATCGTAGGACAACTACGTCCCGTAATGACTGAAAGGTACATTAAAGATAAAATTGATTCAGGTACTAGTTTCGCAGAAGCATGGGAAGGATTGTTTGGCAGTTTAGAATATACTGCAGTGATGAACGGAGAAGCGGGGACTGAAATTACCATTGATTGGGAATCTGGGGGTAGCGACGTTCTTAGCGCCGCAGATGTTTGGCGTTTGATATTTGACAGCAATAAAGATTGGGTGTTAAGTGCCAACGGCACTATCTTTACTACTGATCGTAAAGGTGTAGTTCCGGGATTATTGGAAAGATGGTATGCGGAACGAAAACAGATGCAGGCAAAATTGAAAGAGGCATTGACACCCGAAGACCAAGAATACTGGGGCAAACGACAGTTGGTTAAGAAAATTAATCTGAACAGTTTGTATGGAGCTATTCTTAATCCAGGTTGTAGATTCTTTGATCAACGTATTGGACAATCGACTACGTTAACAGGTCGTGTTATTGCCAGACATATGGATGCATTTGTTAATGAATGTATATTTAACAAATACGATCATGTAGGAGATTCCATAATTTATGGTGATACAGACAGTGTGTATTTTAGTGCATGGCCTGCTATTCGTGAAGATGTAGAAGCTGGTCGTATGGAATGGAACAAAGAAATTTGTGTTCAACTATATGATCAAATTGGTGAGCAAGTTAATCAAAGCTTTCCTTCATTCATGGAACGTGCATTTCATTGCCCTAGACAGAATGGTGCAATTATCAAGGGTGGCAGGGAACTGGTTGCTAGCAAAGGTTTGTTCATAAAAAAGAAACGCTACGCAGTTCTAATTTACGATAAAGAAGGCAAACGTAAAGATGTAAAAGGTAAACCGGGCGATGTTAAAGCAATGGGACTGGATCTAAAACGTAGCGACACTCCCAAAGTGGTGCAAGACTTTTTAAGTGAAATTCTGCTCAACGTTCTTACTGGTGCAGAAAGAGATTACATTATTGACAAGGTGAGAGAATTTAAAATAGCATTCAAACAACGTCCAGCATGGGAAAAAGGTACGCCCAAACGTGTTAATAATCTGACCAAGTATGTTGCAGACGAAGTCAGGCTTGGCAAAGCTAATATGCCAGGGCATGTTCGTGCAGCCATGAATTGGAACAACTTGAGACGCATGCATAGTGACAATTACAGTATGCAAATCGTTGACGGAATGAAAGTAATTGTTTGTAAGCTTAAACAAAATCCTCTAAACTATACTAGTATGGCATATCCCACCGACGAACTTCATATACCTAAATGGTTTAAGGATTTGCCATTCGACGATGGAGAAATGGAAAGTACCATTGTTGATCAAAAAGTAGAAAATCTATTAGGTGTACTCAATTGGAAAATTGCAGACAGCACAAATATTTCTTCAACGTTTGATTCTTTATTTTCTTTTGAATAATATGAAACTTTCTGAATTAGTAAAATTAAAAAACGATCTATTAGAGATTCAATCCAATTTGAACAAATTTTTAACTTCCAGTGAAGAACTCACATACGCACAGACTTATCTCAATGCATTATCTACCTTAGACTTTACTTTTACTAAAGATATTTGCGGATTTTTTGATATTCTTTCTAAAGAAAAAAACACATTACTGTCTAATTTACACAAACAAATTAGGCAAATTGAAGAAAAAATCAACAATCAATCTGCAGTAATGTTAACCCGAGGGTATAAAATAAATGATGCTGAAGTTTGCAGTATAACTTCTACAGAGATGGAAAGACTTAACAGGATCGAACAAGCAGATCCAGGTGTAAAGAATTTAGTTAAATCGCAAATTGCGTTAAAAACATCTCCAAGATTCCCTTGTTTAGAAATTGGACCCGGGGATGGACAATGGACTGAATATTTAGTAGCTGCGGATCCCCTTTATCTAGTAGATATTCATCAAGAATTTTTGGACTCTACAATTAATAAATTCGAACCTTCATATAGGCCTCGGGTCCGGCCGTATGTGTTTGTTGAATCGGAAGCTAAAAATCATCTATTAGAAAAGTTACCCGAAGGTCAATTTGGATTTGTTTTTGCTTGGGACGTATTCTCCTTTTTTCCTGCTGATTTTTTTGAAAGTTATCTCAATTCTATTTTTAAGATATTAAAAGCTGGCGGTACAGTAATGTTTAATTATAATAATTGCGAAATTTATCAAAATGCCAAATATGCTGAAACAGGCTTTAAAAGTTGGATGCCAAAATATCTAGTAGAACAAATAGCTAAACGAATTGGTTACGACATAGAAAGCCAAGGTAATATAGGACACGTCTATTGGATAATTTTAAGAAAACCTGGCAGTTTAACTACTGTAAAAGGCATGCAAGGACTTAGAAGAATTATATCTTTTTAATTGCATTTTCTAAATACATTACGTATAATATTAACATTCATTGGAGAAATTATGAAAGATCATTTACTAGACATTGTACAACATACTCACGGCCTGGGTGTGATTGACTTTGTGAAAATTGTTGGGTCAGAAACAGAAACCGCAATCGAAGCTATTGCTGAAAACAAAAGCGTAATTTTGCAAGCTAAATTTAGCGGCCCTATGGCTGAGTTTATTGGCACGTTTGGCATGCCGAATTTGGGTAAACTTAATACCATTCTTAATATTCCTGAATATAAAGACGACGCTGTGATTACAGTGATTCGTCAAAATAAAAATTCCGAAGATGTGCCAGTTGGTATTCATTTTGAAAACAAAACTGGCGATTTTAAAAACGATTATCGTTTTATGAGTGCAGAAATTGTAAACGATAAACTAAAATCCGCAAAAATGCGGCCGGTTAAATGGCATATCGACATTGTGCCCAGCGCGGCCAGTATCCAAAAACTTAAATTTCAAGCCAGTGCTAACAGTGAAGAAACTACCTTCGTAGCAAAAACAGATAAGAATGATCTAAAATTTTACTTTGGTGATCATAGCAGTCACGCTGGGGATTTTGTATTTCAATCTGGAGTTAGCGGTACATTGTCTAAAGCCTGGCATTGGCCTGTTGCAGTTGTTATCAGTATCTTGAATCTGCCCGGCGATAAAACATTTAAAATCAGTGATGAGGGTGCAGCTATGATCACAGTTGACAGTGGTATTTCTCAGTACAATTATATTCTGCCTGCACAAACAAAATAATAACTGAGTAACAATGTTCACTATTCCACAAGACAATTTAACAAAAAAGCAAAACGACTACGCAATATTTTTGCCGGCCTTAAGTAGTTTTTATTCGAGGGATATCAGTAAGCAAAGACTAGATCCAAATTATATTGATCCGGCAAGAATCCCTGCGGGATTTGAACATGGTATTGAAGGGATGAATTGGCTCAATGACCAGATTGGGTATTTTACTTATAAGTGGAATTTATACAGTGCAGGTCATGCTGATTTAGATGTAAACAAACCACCGGGTCGCGATGATATGGTTCGTAATCGCGATCCTAATACATTTATTTTAGGTGATAGCGGCGGATTTCAAATAGGTAAAGGGGTGTGGGAAGGCAATTGGAAAGATCCAAATTGTCCCAAAGCACAAAAGAAACGATCTCAAGTTCTTTCTTGGATGGATGCTTACATGGATCGGGGCATGATTCTTGATGTTCCAGCATGGGTTGCACGTAGTCCTGCAGGCCAAGCAGCCACAGGAGTAACTTGTTATCAAGAAGCAGTCGATGCAACTATGATTAACAACGAATACTTTATGCGTAATCGTACTGGTCGTTGTAAATTTTTAAATGTATTGCAAGGTGAGAATCACTCAGAAGCAGAAGATTGGTATCAGCAAATGAAAAAATTCTGCGATCCTAAACAATATAGCCAACCGTTTGAAGGTTGGGCTATGGGTGGGCAGAACATGTGTGATGTTCATTTGTTGCTTAAAAGAATTGTGGCTTTGAGGTTTGATGGGTTGTTGGAACCAGGTTTACATGATTGGATGCACTTTCTTGGCACTAGTAAATTGGAATGGGCTTTGTTGTTAACTGATGTTCAACGTGCTGTGCGTAAGTATCATAATGAAAATTTCACTATAAGTTTTGATTGTGCAAGTCCTTTTCTTGCAACTGCAAATGGTCAAATTTATTATGATGTTGCAACTCCTGATCGATCAAAATGGAGTTACTTCATGCAACCCAGTGTGGATGATAAAAAATATGCCACTGACCATAGGTCTTTACGTGATGCTATTTTACAAGATCAAGTAATGGATTCATTTATGGCCAGTCCGATTAGTCAAAGATTAACTGTGAAAGATGTTTGCATATACAAGCCTGGCGACCTTAATAAGATTGGTCGAGAAGGTCGTACAAGCTGGGACAGTTTCAGTTATACTTTACAAATGGCACATAATGTATGGATGCACGTGAATGCAGTTCAAGAAGCTAATAGACAATATGATCAAGGACTATGTCCTGAAATGTTAGTAGCAACCACTGCCAATAAACGAGATTTTCGACAATACGATCGTAATTTCTTTAAGGATATTGTAAATGATATTTTTGCTACTAGTGATCGAGGACGAGCAGATGAACTAGTAGAGCATTATTCAAGATATTGGAAAAGTATTATAGGTACACGCGGTACAGTTGGTAAAAAGACTATTAATGCGTCTTATATGTTTAACAATTTGTTTGAGTCTGATTCAGAGGATTATCCGGCAAGAGATGACAGTGATTTCGATGAGCAAAGACTTAACGATTTAGAATCTACTGTAGAGTAATAAAATGAAAAGTTTAATTATAGGCATGGGTATAGGACAATTATATAAACAAGTCCTTGAAGAACTTAAATTTGAAGTTGTCACTACTGATTTAAACAAACCCGCTGACTACAAATTTTGGCAAGATGCTGTTCGAGATCATCAACATTTTGATACGGTTCATATTTGTACACCAAATTTTACACATAACAGTATTGCGTTTGAAATTGCCCCCCATTGTCGTATTTTGTTTGTAGAAAAACCTGGCTTACAATACCAATCAGACTGGAGGAAATTAGTCAGTCAAAATCCTAAAACCCGCTGTATTATGGTCAAGAATAATATGTGGAGAGATAACATTGAAGAATTACAAACTCTCTATAAACAAAGCAATGAAATACGATTTCATTGGTTAAATGAAAATAGAGTTCCTTACCCGGGTAGTTGGTTCACTGATAAAAAACTTGCATTTGGGGGAGTAAGTAGAGACTTATTTCCTCACTTGTTGAGTTTGTTTATTGCACTGGAACCACAGTACGAACATGCTGCTTGGTTATATAAAAATTCATGGCAACAGTGGGAATTAAAAGATTTAACAGATGGTGATTATGGCAGTGTAAATTTCGATGGAACTTATAACGTAGACGATAATATCGACCTAGAATGTACTATAAAAAATCGGAGATGCTTTTTCCGTTCGAGTTGGCGCACTCTTAAACCCAACGACATCGGTATTCATTTTGATTCGACATTTGTAGAATTAGGTCTTTGTCCAGAATCTGCTTATCGTAATATGATAATGGATTGCATAGACAACATAGATAATAGACTATTTTGGGACAAACAGTTTTATATCGACTATTGGATACACGGAAAAATAAATTTATGAATAAAGTATTAGTTACAGAAGGTAAGGGCTCATTCGAAGAACGAGAATTTACTACAGGTAAATTAACAGACAATAGCATACTAGTCAAAAGTTTAATGACTGGTGTTTGCAGAAGTGATATTGACATGATGTTGGGGTCATTTGGTCCGTTGCCTGTCAACATGCAAGGACATGAAGGTCTTGGGCAAGTAATTGCTATAGGCGATAGCGTTGAAGATGTCAAAATTGGGGATTATGTAGCAACCAGAGGTGAACCGGCATATGCAGATATGTACATTGCAAAACAATGTGAGTATGTACGTGTTCCTGAAGCGCAGCCAAAATATATTATAGAGCCGGTTGCATGCGGTATCAACATTGTTGGACAATCATTTACTGAATTAGTTAAACATAGCGGAAAAGGAAAAAAACTTTTAATTTTAGGATCTGGTTTTTTATCTTGGGTAACTTACCATACTATTATTCTTAATAAATTACAATACATGATTGATATTGTAGGATCAAGTAATAAAAATTTGTGGGAATCAGTAGCAAGATTAAATCAAACACCCTTAGGTCATTATGATGTTGTTATTGACCTAAGTTCTAATAATATATTATTTGAGCAAGATATTATCGAAAATCAATCATTGATAATTATGGGAGTACAAAAACCAATTACTACAGATTTTGGTAACTTTCTTTGGAAAGCCTGTACTATAATATTTCCTAGCCCAAGGTCAAATACTTTTTATTCATCAATGCAAGATGCTGTGCATTGGATTCAAACTGGTAAACTCAATGTTGACAAATTTTGGACTAAAGGCTATAATAGACAGACTGAATGGCAACAAGCATTTAGCGATGGTGTAAATCGACCAAAAAATTATAGCCGTGGATACATTTATTGGGAATAAAATGGCAATAGATACAAATGAACGTCAACAAGTTGATTATTTTGTTGGTACTGAAGTAGAAAATACTGCAATGAAAGGAGAAAAAACTCTTTTCGTAGTAGGAGTAAAACCTGTAGAAGAAATCATTGCTTTACTTAATGAACAAACGATTAAACATGTTTATTTAGGAACCAGTCAAAGTTTTCATCCCCAAAATCCTTACGAGTGGCAAGAATGGAATGAAATGATCACTGGATTACTTGTAAAAGATTATTGGGTCACTTTGGATTTTGATGTCGAATATGCAAGGGATTTTCACGAAGAAGGTTGGTGTGAATACAATAATTTCATTCCAATGATCAGTGTAAAAATCCCATATATCAAATTGTACAACTATAATACCACTGTCAAAATTGACGATATGACTTGGGGGCACAGTAATCCCGGTGTTTGGTGTCATCCACTTAACGAACTTAAAAACAGAAGTGTATATACAGATTGGCGTGAGTATACCGGAGATACTCCTGTACTTCATAAAGGCGAACAAAAGTGAATCAAGAACAAAGAGAACAAGTAAATAGAATTATGGAATATGCGGATCGAAAGATCTGGGTAACTTTCCAAAAAGAAGGTATGCACTGCTATCCTGCAGCAGCATCCGACCCACAATTAGCAACAGGAGATTATTACGATGTGTCGTTTCTTGCAAATCCTCATAGGCATATCTTTCATTTTCGTGTGTGGATTGATGTTCTACACAATGATAGAGACATTGAATTCATCCAATTTAAACGATGGCTCGAATCGTTGTATTCTGGCTCATCGAGTGTTTTGCAACTAAATTATAAAAGTTGTGAAATGATCAGTGACGATCTATATGTACAAATTGCCGCACGTTATCCAAATCGATCAGTTTGGATCGAAGTCAGCGAAGACGGCGAAAACGGTGCCTTGATCAAATATGAAATTAGTCAACCTTCACTTTCAGTAGGCATTTAACATGGCAGATAAAAAATTCTCTAAGCATTACGGTATGAAACCTGAAGTAGATAAAATATTTACAGACTTGGAAGATTATCTAAATTATTGTAGAGATAATATGTTGAGATACGACGAACGTGATCTATACAAAACAGATCAATGGCGCAAGTTCGAAAAACATCGCAATCGTATGCTCAAAGAAGCACAAAATGGCTAAGGTTTTTCTAATAGACCTAGAACCTGTAGAAACTAGGTACACTGCACAATGGAAAGTGCATGTACCCGAATTACTTAAAAAGGCAGGACACGATGTTGCGATACTATCTGGCCCTAAAGATATTCCTAATTCAACCACTCCAGGTGCTTTTCTTAACTTTGGTGGCACAAATATCTATAAGTCTTTACAAGTTGAGGGCATGGGTAGGTTATTTTGCTCCGGATCAGTTAAGCCTGGTGATCATTTTTTGTTTACTGATGCTTGGCATCCTGGTATTATAAATCTCAAGTACATGAGCGAATTACTGGATATCCCAGTAATTACTCATGGGTTATGGCATGCTGGCAGTTATGATAACTATGACTTTCTGGGTCGATTGGTTGGCCCTAAACCTTGGGTAAGACACGCTGAAAAAAGTTTTTTCTATTCTTTCGATCATAATTATTTTGCAACTGAATTTCATGTAAAGTTGTTTTTTGATGAGTTGTTGCACGATGGTTGCACTTCGGAAAATCCTTGGTATGCTGAAGAATGGGAAGATAGATACACTGACGACAATTGCAAAATTGTAAGATCAGGTTGGCCAATGGAATATATGCCAGCACTACTATCAGCATACGCTAATCGACATAAACGTGATTTGATTGTATTTCCTCACAGAATTGCACCAGAAAAGCAAGTAGAGATTTTTAGGGATTTACAAACATGTTTGCCCGAATTTGAATTTGTAGTTTGTCAAGATCGGGAACTGACTAAAGATGAATATCACAGTATTCTATCTGAGGCAAAAATGGTTTTTAGTTGTAGTTTACAGGAGACATTGGGTATCGGTGCATATGAAGGTGCCCTATTAGATGCCATGCCTATTGTACCAGACAGACTGAGTTATACTGAAATGTATCCGGAATGTTTCAAATATCCAAGTGCATGGACAGAAAACTGGGCTAGTTATATTCATTACCGAGATTATCTTGTTAATCATATAAGAGTAATGATGAAACACTACGATTCATATCGTGGCCGAGTAAAAACTACAGCAGCAAATTTATCCAATAACTTCTTTTCAGCTAAACAACTTCTTGCTAACATTCGATAAAATTTTTGAATTCGAGCAGCAATTAGCTCGATTTACAGGGGCACCTTATGCAATAATGACGGACTGTTGCACCCATGCAATAGAACTTTGCTTACGATATGAGCATGTTCATTATTGCGAATTTACAGCATTCACTTATCTAAGTATTCCAATGACTATGCATAAGTTAGGAATAACTTATAGATTAGTGCCAGAATATTGGACGGGTGAATATAAGTTTCATACTACAAATATTTGGGATAGTGCTCGGCGGTTAGAATCAAATATGTATCGCCAAGGAATGATGCAGTGTCTAAGTTTTGGATGGGACAAACCTTTGGCAATTGGCCGCGGTGGTG
>Ga0172376_10006602_pt1 | contig 12569 bp, 7 predicted proteins | sample Lak35m_FD_121114 | JGI IMG/M metagenome (GOLD analysis project Ga0172376, IMG submission 121114) | Freshwater microbial communities from Kabuno Bay, South-Kivu, Congo - kab_092012_35m | ecosystem: Environmental > Aquatic > Freshwater > Lake | place: Democratic Republic of the Congo: South-Kivu...
CTGTGTCTGCCGATGTTCCCGGAAGCCTGTCAGACGACGGGTTTCCCACTGATCGCCACGCTGTCGGTGATCGGCATCATCTATGGTTCGCTGTGTGCTCTGTCGCAGCGGGACATCAAAAAGCTGGTCGCGTACAGCTCGGTGGCCCACATGGGCTTCTGCATGCTGGGGATGTTCGCGTTGAACACCGAAGGCCTGACCGGCGGCATCCTGCAGATGATCAATCACGGCCTTTCGACGGGAGCTTTGTTCCTGCTCGTCGGGATGGTTTACGACCGTTACCACACGCGCAAGCTGGATGATCTTGGTGGTCTGGCCAGCCGTCTGCCGCTCATCACGGTGAGCATGGTCTTCATCGCGATGGCCAGTATCGGTCTGCCGGGACTCAACGGCTTCGTCAGCGAAATGCTGGCGTTGATCGGCATGTTCAAGAGGCATCCGCTGTATGCGGCGCTCGGTGCGACCGGAGTGGTGCTGGGAGCCTGGTACACGCTGACGATGGTGCAGCAGGCGTTCTTTGGAGAACTCAAGGAACCGCGCGGTCTGCACGGTCCGATTCACGATATGTCCTGGCGCGAGTTCACGGCGCTGGCTCCCCTGGCCGCGCTGTGTCTCTGGATTGGTTTGTTTCCGCAGTCGATCTGCGATCTGATTGAACCGGACGTGCGCGTGCTGGTCACCACATTGAACGGTGGTCCGGGCACGCAGTCCACCGCTGAAGCTTCACTGCCAGTCGTTCCAGGGGCGGAGCGACCGGACTACGTCGCTCAGTCGATCCGCGATTGAGGTTTCCCCGGACGGCTTCCGATCGAAGGAGGCCGTCGGATCAAGAGATTAGACAAGAGATCAAGTTTGTCAGGCGGAGTGTCAGCGAACTGTCCGCCGTGTTTAAGGAGCTGGCTCCGTGCCCGCCGTCGATCTTGCCATTCAGCAGCTCAATCACGCCGTCACATTGATCATCCCCGAGGTGATCCTGCTGGCGACGATGTGCGTCATGTTTCTGATCGGCCCGTTTCTGGTGTCGGAAGCCGGGCAGTGTGAAACCGGTCTGCGGCACCGGTGGGGAGCCTTGTCTCTGCTGGCCGTCGGGACCGCGTGGTTTGTGTGGTTCAATTCGGCCGATGCCGCGCCGGTCTTCAGCGGGCCGTTCCGTGTGGATGCGCTGGTGTGGTACACACGCGGGCTCAGTCTGACGATCGGTGCCGCGCTGGTTCTGGTGCTCTGGAATCAAACCGATGATGCGCACTCGGCCGAATGTCACGCCTCGCTGCTGGCGATTCTGGCGGGGGTCAACTTTGTTTCGATTGCCAACGATCTGACCGGTCTGTTTCTGGCGCTCGAACTGGTCAGCATTCCGACTTATCTGTTCCTGTATCTGCCGCGCCGCCACGTCACGGACCGCGAAGCGACCATCAAGTACTTTCTGCTGAGCATCTTCTCTTCGGCGCTGGTGCTGTACGGCATGGCCTGGCTGTATGGCGTGGCGGGAACGACCAGTCTTCCCGGTATTCGCGAGCACTTCGCTGCCGTAAGCGCAGCGGCCTCCAGCACAGACGGAAGCGGAGTGGCATCCGGTCCCGTGTTGATTGCGATGGCGCTGCTGATCGCGGGACTGGGCTTCCGCATTGGAGCGGTGCCGTTTCACTTCTACGCGCCGGACGTGTTTCAGGGTGTTTCCGTCGCCAGTTCCGCGATGCTCGTGTTTGTCCCGAAGGTCGTCGGATTCGTGAGTCTGCTGCGGCTGATTCCGCTCATGAATGGAGCGGTCACGCTGGAGAACTGGGTGCCGGAAGCTTCCATCCGTTCGCTGCTGGCGGCCCTGGCGGTTGTCACGATGCTGGTCGGAAATCTGATGGCGCTGCGGCAGAAGAACGTGCTTCGGCTGATGGCGTTCTCCAGTGTGGCTCATGCCGGTTACATGCTGGTCGGTCTGGCGCTGGGTGATGGACTGGCGGCCGTGGGTGGTCCGGGTGCTCTGCTGTTTTATCTGGCCGCATACGGCCTGATGACGATCGGCTCCTTCGCGCTGCTGAGCGCGGCCGGCACTCGCGAGCATGGTCTGCAGACCGAAGAGGAACTTGCCGGACTCAGTCGGACCAGTCCGCTGATCGCGCTGCTGCTGACCGTGAGCCTCTTCAGTCTGACCGGTCTGCCTCCGACGGCCGGGTTCCTCGGCAAGCTGAATCTGTTCCTGGCCGCATGGGGCGAAGGAACTCCCGTGGGCCGGATCCTCGCCGTGATCATGGCCGCCAATGCTGCCGTCGCCGCGTGGTATTACCTGCGGTTGATCACGGTCATGTATCTGGACCCGGCCGCGAAGACCGAACGAGTCACGACACCGCAACCCGCCGCGATGGTGGCCGGCATCGCCTGCTCGGTGCTGACGATCGTTCTGTTCGTGGCTCCGCAGTGGCTGTGGGATGTTGTCTCCCGCGCGGTGAGCTGAGGCAGAGCCGGCCTCAATTTACTTCTCGTGGTCATGAATGAGACGTTGACAAGCTCGATGCGCCAGCGAGTGCGTCCCGCGTTTGGAACACACTTGCCGGCGCAGCGTGCTTGTTGAAATGTTTCGCTGATGACCGTGCATGGTGTCATCCTGGCTCAGCGGCGCGACGGGAAGGCCAGGATCTGGCCATCCTGGAGCAGTCGTTCGCGGAGTTTCTCCCGGTTGACCTGCTGGACGGGAACGGTTTCGTCAATGGCCTGACAGGCGGCGGTGGCGGCGGACTGACTGGTGACCATGAAGACCGGCTCCATCCGGATGCTGCTGAAGGCCGTGTGGCTGGCGGACAGCGCGAATGTCACGAACAGGTTTTCGCAGTCGGCCGCTACGGGCACGATCGCGCCGTACCCGATCTGATACGGGCCGAATCCGCCGCGTCCGCCGGCGGTTTTGCCTTCGCGAGCGACCACGCCGTCCTTGACGATGCGCCGGATCTCATGCGTGTCCGTGCCGTATGAGCCGAGGCCGACAGAATCCGGAGCGATCGCGCGGCCGTGTGTGTGATGTTCGGTCAGGACCAGATCGCTGATCATCCGCCGGGCTTCGCGGATGTAAAGCTGATGCGGCCAGCCTCCGTTGTCCGTGAATTCATCGCGCGGCAGTCCGAAACGCTGCATGTCATGACGGACTTTGACCGGGACTCGCGGGTCCGTGGCGAGGAAATGCAGCAGACCGCGGTGATAGTGCTCATGTTCCCGCGCGATGACTTCCCGTTCGGCATAGGTCGCTTCCGGCCAGGCGTGACTCGCGCCGGGCAGATTGCCGCCGAATGTCGCGGTGTTGAAATCCCACTTGTCGTTCGGCAGCGGATCGTGCTTCGAGAACCAGCGCAGGTCCATGTCATCGCCGATAGCCTGACAGGCCGCGATGAATCGCGCGACCAGTTCGTAACGCGCCGGGTCGTAATCCGGAGGTGGCTGAATCGGCAGTCGGTCAGCGGCGGTCGTCAGGCACAGACGGAAGCAGTAAGCCTGAACTCCCGGAGCGGGATCGCCCTGTCTGCCTGGTTCGCCGGCCTGCACCAGCGGGAGCAGGCCGCTCGCCGGGTCGCCCGGTCTCACATACGGGTCGAGCGGAAAGTCGCGGTCCCAGACGCCCTGGCCGCCGGGAACTCGTCCATTGGGGCCGGGCTTCAGATGCATGTTACGGGGCCGGTACTTCTCCGTGTAATGGATGCCGTTGTACTGCTCGCCGTACTTCGCGTTGCCTTCGCGCATCAGCGTGTAAGCGACGCCAGCCTTCGCCATCAGGTCACCTTCGTAAGTTGTGTCGATGAACATCTTCGCGCGGCAGACGGATCCGTCTTCGAGAATCAGCTCGACAATTCTCGCTCCATCCTTTGCGACGCGGGCCAGCCTCGCGCGGTACAGCGTTCGCGCGCCGGACTCGTTGAGCATGTCTCGAAAGACCTGTTCGGCCACGTGCGGTTCAATCGAGTACGCTCCGCCTGTGGCCGGACCGCCTTTGCCTTCGAACGGTTTGTCCCAGGCGAGCCGCTTGCCGTAGGTCGCGACCAGCCGTGTGAAGTATTCGCGAGCGATCCCGCCTACAGTCCGGGGATCGCCGATATCCACGGCGCTCAAACCGCCGGAAGTCATGCCGCCGGGATGACGACCGGGTTCGAGTACCAGGACGGACTTTCCCATCCGGGCAGCCTGCACTGCTGCGGCCACTCCGCCGGAGGTCGCTCCATAGATACAGACATCGGCATTGAGAACCGGAGCCGTAGCGGACTGTGTTCCATCGGGTGGAGCCGCCTCCAGAATCAGACGGCAGGACAGCAGCGGGATGACGGCAAGCAGCAGTGTGCGAGGCAGCATGAGGTCTTGTCTCCGGCAGCCGGGGTGTCGTTGGTTCTGAGCGTCAGCGGATGCGTTCCGGGTTGCGGAGTTTCAGTGAAAACTCCATGTCCATAAGGCCGTTTCCCCGGAAAACCAGTGCGGATTGTCGATGTTCGCATTTTTCGCGAAGTCGGTGATTCAGCGGTGTGCTTTCGCGGGCAACAGCGAGTAGTTATACCCGCGTCCCGCTGACGACTGCTTCTGATCCGCCTGACGATCGAACTTCCCGCCTGTCTGCCCCCGCCGTTTCAACCATTTGAAAGCCTGAGCGTTATGGCTCGCACTTTGTATTTCCCGTTCTCGCTGCCGGTCTGCTGTCTGGTGGTTTTCGGACCATTGCTGCTGGCGGGCTGTCGTGAGGAGCCGCTGGTTGTTGTTCAGAAAGTCGCGAAGCTGGAGAAGCCGGCTGCCCGCGACCGCATGCTGGCGGCCGTGGTTCCGGTGGGTGAGACCGGCTGGTTCTTCAAGCTGGCCGGCAATGGCGAGCGGGTGAAGGCGGAAGAAGAGAAGTTCCGGAAGATGCTGGAGACTCTGACCATTGCCGATGGCAAACCGGTCTGGAAATGTCCCGAAGACTGGATGGAACAGCCTGGTCAGGGCATGCGTGCGGCGACTTTCGAGATCGGTTCCGGTGATGAGAAACTGGAATGCTCGGTCATCGCGCTGCCGGCGGAGAACCCGAAGTCCGACGATTACCTGCTGTCGAATGTGAACCGCTGGCGTGATCAGCTGGGCATTGCGAAGCTTTCTCTGGATGAGCTGAAAGTGTCGCTTACAAAGTCAGAAGAGCTGGGACAGATCAATCTCGCCGATCAGACCACCGTGACGTGGGTGAATCTGGCAGGGTCGTTGAAGCCGTCGTCGAGCATGGCTCCGTTTGCGGGTGGCGGGGCTCCGTTTGCCGGAGGAGGCCGACCGCGTGAAGTGCCTCGCGCCGCTGGCCCGATGGGGCCGGCCGGGCCGCCTGGTCCCGCTTCCGCGACAGCTTCGGATGCCGGGAATTCACCGGCGTCCATTCCGGAGCTGACGTTTGAAGTGCCGCAGGGCTGGGCGCCTGGACGAGTCAATGCGTTCCGCAAAGTGGCATGGACCGTTCGCGATGGCGACAAGGCCATCGAGATTTACATCAGCACCAGCGGCGGCGATCTGGAAGGCAATGTGAACCGCTGGCGCACTCAGGTGGGGTTGGAACCACTGGAAGGCGCCGCGCTGGCGGAGACGTTGCAGACAATCGAAGTCGGTGGACGGCCCGGTCATTACGTTGAGCTGAAAGGGCCGGAGCAGGCGACGCTGGGAGCTATCGTGCTCGCCGAAACCGGCTGGTTCTTCAAGCTCAACGGCGATGCTCAGGTCGCGGAACGGGAGAAGGAAAACTTCCGGCGCTTCCTGGCTTCGGTGAAGTTCACGGGGAATCCGTGATCTGTCCTCTCAGTCGTGGAGCGACTGAAACGCGTCATCGAGTTGCTCTGCGACTCAGTGAAAATCCTGATTCGTGCTCCCGCAGCACGCGGCAACGCCAGGTCTGACCTCACCGTTGCTGACACTGAACCTTCCCGTGCCAGACCGGCCAGAGTCTCAATCATGTCCGTTGATGCTGAATCCACTTTTCATCCTGAATCATCAGTACCGGCCTCGCAGATGTGGCGCGAAATGCAGCAGGCACTGCGACCGATCGCATCGCTGAAGCTGACCGTCGGTCTGTTCGCCTGCTCGATGGTGCTGGTCCTGGCGGGCACGCTGGCTCAGGTTGAAGCCGATATCTGGGATGTCATCCGGCAGTATTTCAGGTGCTGGTTCGCGAAGGTGCCGTTGAGCATCTTCCATCATCTGTTTCAGCCGTATCTGGATCTTTCCGAAGTCAAAGTCGGCTTCTGGTTTCCCGGCGGATATCTGATCGGGACGCTGATGGCCGCCAACCTGTTCGCGGCGCATCTGTCAAAGTTCAAACTGCAGGCCAGCGGTCTGCGGCTGGCGGCCGGTTCGCTGGTCACGCTGCTCGGCGCGGGAATCACCTGGCTGGTCATCGAAAGCGGACACAGTCGCGAAGGTCTGCAGAGCGCTTCGACCGAGTGGTGGAACACGGTCTGGACTCTGATGCAGGGCATGACGCTGCTGCTGGCCGCCGTCAATGTGGCCGGTCTGTATATCGCGGCCCGCGATCGCAGTTATCAGATCGTGCCGCTGATTCTTTCGCTGGCTCTTCTGGGGGGAGCCGCGTGGTGGATGTTTATCGCGGCCGACAAGCGGTTCGACGATTCATCCATGCGCATTCTGTGGCAACTGCTCAAGGCGGAACTGGCAGCCGTCGTGCTGCTGGCGGGATGCATTCTCCTGTTCCGCAAGCGAGCCGGTGTCGTGCTGCTGCATGCGGGTATCGGACTGATGATGGCCAACGAAGTCGTCGTCGATTCGCTGCACGTGGAGACGCAGATGATGCTCAGCGAAGGCGAGACCCGTTCGCACGCGGACGACATCCGCGAGATTGAACTGGTCTTCGCGAATTCATCTGATCCGAAATTCGATGAGGAGATCGTCGTCCGTCAGCCGCTGATTCGACGCGCGGCGGATGGGGCCGATCCGGAGTCGCGGACGATTCGCGATCCGCAACTGCCGTTCGATGTGGAGATCGTCGAGTTCCTGCAGAACTCAAGGATGCTCGATCTGCCAGCCGGTCAGAAGAGCAAGGCCACCACGGGCACCGGATTGAAAGTTTCCTTTGAACCCGCGAATGCATCGACGGGCACGGACAGCGGTGGTGAAGTCGATCAGTCCGCGGCGTTGATTCGGCTGATTGACCGTGAAACGAAGAAGGAAGTGGGAACTCTGTTGACCGGCGTTGTGCTGCAGATGATGGAAGATCCGGAACTGCCTCCCAACCGCGTCACGGCCGGCGATCGCGCGTGGGATGTGGCAATGCGGTTCCGGCGCTATCACAAGCGGTTTCAGATTCAAGCGCTGGATGTCCGCAAGGAGGACTACGTCGGAACGACCACGCCGCGCGATTACCGCTCGGTGATCCGGCTGGTCGATCCGGATACCGGAGCCGATTTCGAGCAGAGCATCTGGATGAACAATCCGATGCGCTATTCCGGTGACACGTTCTATCAGTCCGGCTATTTCCAGGATCCGCGGACGGGGGTGGAAACCACCACGCTGAGTGTGGTCAGCAACACCGGCTGGATGATCCCGTATATCTCCTGCATGATCGTCGGCACGGGCATGCTGGCTCACTTCTGGCTGATTCTCGTCCGGTTCGTGCAGCGGCGAGTGACCGAGACCCGTGTCTTCAACTGGTTCGGACTGGGACACATACTGTTCGATCTGCTGGGCGGACGAAGGTTGTCCGAGTCTCTCGCGCCGCCCGCGAACCCGCTGACGAAACCGCAGGAGAAAGCTCCGGTTCCGGGCAGTCGCAATCCGATTCGCGCGGAGGTTTCCGTCCCGTCGAAGACGTGGATGCAGTCTGTGGTTCCCTGGCTGCTGGCGGCGACCGTGGGACTGTGGATGCTGTCGAAGGCCCGCGAACCCTCCGTGAAGGACGGGCAGTTCGATTTCAATGCGTTCGGTCAGATTCCGGTGGTTTACGAAGGCCGCGTGCAGCCCATCGACACGCTGGCTCGCAATGCGCTGCTGGTGCTTTCGACTCGGACCGAATGGAAGGATGCCGAGGACAAGCGGCAGCCGGCTGTGCGCTGGCTGCTGGATGTGCTGACCAATCCCGAAGCGGCGGGCGAACACAAGGTCTATCGGGTCGATCACCCGAAACTGATTGAGAAGCTGGGACTGGAGCGCCGCAAGAGTCATCTCTACTCCGCGAAGGAACTGCAGAACGGCGTGCCGAAGATCATCAACGACGTGGCCGCGGCGCGGAAGAAGGACTCGAAAGCGCGCACTCCGGACGAACGCAAACTGCTGGAACTGGCTCGCAAGATGGAGCTGGTGATCCTGTTGACCGAGACGTTCAATCCACCGGACATCGACATGGAACGTCTGCAGCAGAGCCTGCCGCAGGTCATGCGGCAATTGCAGAATCTGGATCAGCAGACGCCTCCACTGATTGTTCCGCCTTCAAAGGGCACGGGTGAGGAAGACCTCAGCAGCAGTGACGAATGGCAGACCTATGCGCGCGGCTGGACCCGCTCGTACCTCGCCGTTCACGCGCTGGGTAAAGAGCCCGGCAAAGAGGTTCATCTGCTGACGAAGATTCTGGTCGCCTATCTGCATGGTTCGACCGATGAATCCGCTGACGAGCGGAAGACTCAGGTCGCGGACTTCAACCGGCAGGTGGCTGAGTATCTGAGTCTGGTGGCACGCTCCGGCACGAAGGACTACGACCGCGAGCGAGTGAACTTTGAAGCCTGGTACAACCACTTTTCGCCGTTCTACTACGCGGCCTTCGCCTACCTGTTCGCGTTTGTCTTCGCGCTGACGGGGCTGATCGACTCCACGCGGACGATGAACCGCGCCGCGCTCCTGACCATCGGCGTGACTCTGCTGATGCATACTTTCGCGCTGGGCGCCCGCATCTACATTTCCGGCCGGCCGCCGGTCACCAATCTGTATTCATCCGCAGTCTTCATCGGTTTCGGATGCGTGGTGCTGGGGATGATCTTCGAGTCGATCTATCCGCTGGGCATCGGCAACATCGTGTCCTCGGCGCTGGGAGCCGGCACGCTGGGTGTGGCGTATCTGCTGGCCGGTGATGGTGACACGTTCAAGGTGCTGCAGGCTGTGCTGGATACTCAGTTCTGGCTGGCCACACATGTCGTCTGCATCACGCTGGGATACTCGACCACTCTGCTCAGCGGAGTGCTGGGCGTGTACTACGTCCTGGGCGGGATCATGACTTCCACGCTCACTGCCGACGTGCGGAAGATCATCCATCGCATGACCTACGGGACGGTGTGCTTCGGCATCCTCTTCAGCTTTGTGGGGACGGTGCTCGGCGGCCTGTGGGCCGATGATTCCTGGGGCCGGTTCTGGGGCTGGGATCCCAAGGAGAACGGCGCGCTGCTGATCGTCATCTGGAACGCGCTGCTGCTGCATGCCCGCTGGGACCGGATGGTCAACGAACGCGGTTTCGCGGTGCTGGCCGTGATCGGCAACATGGTCACGACGTGGTCGTGGTTCGGCGTCAACGAACTTGGAGCCGGCCTGCACTCGTATGGATTCACCGAAGGTGTCTGGTCCGCTCTGTGGGCCTTCTGGATCTCACAGGTTGTGATCGTTGGAGTCGGACTGATTCCGACCCGCTACTGGATCAGTTACCGCGATGAAGCATCCGGTACGACAGCAGCGGCTTGAGTTCCGGCGGCTGGATGTTTCAGCCTCCAGGGCGGCGCTGGTAGCGCGGGCTGGCTTGTTCCAGGTACTTCCACTCATCCGGAGTCAGGCTGTTGCGGCCTTCGCGGTTCATCTTGTCGAGCAACCGGTCGACTTCGCGTTTGACGGCCTCCAGTTGTACCGGATCATCAATGTCGGGCGGCTGGTAGAGCTTCACTTTCGGGCGCGATCGAAACCGTCGCCGGAGTCCTTTCATCCATCCGCCGACATTCAGCCCGGTGGCCTGGTTGCGGAAGAAGCGGAACTGAAAGACGTAATACGCGCCGGCTGCGAACGCGCCGCTCAGATGCGCGTAGCTCGCGATACCGTGGCTGCCGGAGTTCACGCGGAACAGATCGAGCACCAGGAAGCCGGTGGCGATCCAGCGGGCTTCGATCTGCACGGGGAGGAACATGATCGACATTGGCATGCGCGGGAACAGCATGGCTCCCAGCGTGACCAGACCGACCACTCCGCCGGATGCTCCGCTGACATGCACTGCGATGTCGGGCGTTTCAGACGGCAGAGCGCGGATTCCGACTTCCGTCAGGCCGCTGATCGCCACGGCCGCGAGGTAGAACGCGACGGTCTCGCGGGAGCCGTACACGGATTCCACAAAGCGGCCGAAGATCCACAGGCCAATCATGTTGAACAGCAGGTGGCCGAAGTCGGCGTGACAGAGGGCATATGTGAGGACTCGCCAGACCTGCCAGTGCCGCAGATGATCGAGGCTCAGGATCAACAGATCCGTCAATCCGCCGGTCAGAATTCCGAACGGATTGCGTTCCGTCGTGAGGTTCTGCAGAAAGAAGCAGATGACGGTCAGGATCACCAGCGACTTGATGCCCCATTCGGAAGAGGCCACGGGATGAAAGCCCCGGTTCGATTCGTCGCTGCGGTAGTAATCCCGACTGTAGATGCCCATGAGCGTCTCCGTTCCGCCGCCTCTCCATCACTTCCCATCCACGCATCCGCGGAAGGTATCCCGCACGCGATGTTCACGAAACGCGCTGGAGCTTTCGACCGACCGAGATTCTGTGTGGTTTCGCGACGGGATGACTACGGACTGACTGATGTCACGGAAGACGGCTCAGTGGCCTCACCCTCGGGAAGCGAACGGGTCAACTGCACGTTCTCGTTCTGCAGGCGAATGACTTCGTCAAACAGGGCGCGCAGTTCGTGGCGAAGAGCATCCACTTCGGCCAGCGTGACGTTGCGGGCTTCATCTTCGTCTTCCAGCGCTCTCACCAGCCCGTCCCACGCGGATTGCGGCAGGATGTTCTTGTCGGCCGCCAGTGCCGGGTCGCCGTTCAGTTCCAGAGCGCGCTGATTCCGCTGCTCGGTGGCCACCCGGATTTGATTCTCCTGAACCGTTCTCAAATTCTGAGTCGCCTTCAGGAGTTCTTCCTTCCGCAGGAGGAGTTGAGACCCCTGAATCAGGTGCTCCATGGCGGCGGTCGGTGCCGAACCGTAAACGCGACTGCCGCGACCGGGAGTGAAGGGGCCAGGCCAGGTGGCTCGGTCGCTGTCGCGGAGAGGCCATCCCGCAGAGGCGATGGCTCGTTGAGGTTCGACGGCCGTGATCTGGAACGGACCGAAGTAAGTCGATTGCCCGCCGGCTCCCGGAACGAAGATATGGACCTGCTGATTCTGCTGCAGGCCGGCGGTCTGGCCGATGTTCAACGCCAGTTGACCAGGACCGCTCACGCTGGTTTCGACATCCAGTCCGATGACCGGTCCCCAGCCGTGAATCAACTGCTGATATTCCAGTTGACGATCGCGAAGATCCTTGCGGGCCTTCTCCAGTTCAGGGACCGTTTTTTCATACGCGCTTCGTTTCTGGTCCATGCGGGACATCCAGGCATTCCGGATCTGCAGAAACTGAGCACTCAGCACGGCCGCTGCAACCGCGCCGCAAATGGTCAGGAATGCCAGAATTTTTCCCAGAATGTGCATCGGACGGCCTTACGCGCAGGAGAGCGGACCAGAGGGCACGCAGTGGAAAGATACCGTGAGAAATCCAGCGGCTTCATCGGCATCGTCGGACAATCGCGGTTACCTTGAGTTTACGGGGTCATCCTAGGCCTGCTTTTCCGGCACGGTCAAGGAGATAGAGATTGCAGGAAGCCGCGCGGCTGCGGCAGGAAACACCGGTTCTGACGGCTTCAACAGTCATTCCGGTCTGACGGCGTTTATGGTGGCCCGCGCCGAGTCTTCGCCTTCCATTCATGCGTGCATCACACGAACTTGATCGGCGGAGGTCCGTCGATACCATGCCCCGGCTTGATCGTCGGGGGAACACCGCATCTGAATTCCATTCTCTGGATTTCTCCGCACGATCCGGCAATTGACCGCAGTCTCCCGATCAACAGTGACGGAACGGTGGTTGTGTGCGAGTCTGCCGGATATTCCATCCGGCTCCGAAGTCATTCTGTGTGTGACCTGAACCCATGCCGGTTCCCTTTCACATCGCGATCCTGCTTCTCGCGGCCGTGTTTCTGCTGCTTCTGCTGACCTTCCGGATCAGTTTCCGTCCCGCTGTTTCGATTCCGCTGCTGATCTCAAGCGGCCCGGAACAGAAGACGACGAGTCCCGGTCAGACGACGCAGTGGCTGCCGTCGGGGAGATGGGATCTGCGCGAAGCCCGCCGCGGATCGCCGGTTCATCGGCGCTTCCGGTGGGTTTTGCTGTTCACCGGCGGTTAATTCACTTCGCTCGTCACTTCCTGTCCGTGATCAGATCTGCTGATAACGCCGCCTGCTGGCGGCTCATATTCTGCCGGCGGTTTCGACTCCGCAGCCGGTGGTGCGAGAGACTGCGTCCTGTGGGTCGGCATAAGGGCGCAGTGCAATGGCGGGTGAATTGATCACAGCGGCGGTCATCGGTCTGGTGGCTGGCGGCGC
>Ga0172376_10006603_pt1 | contig 12568 bp, 9 predicted proteins | sample Lak35m_FD_121114 | JGI IMG/M metagenome (GOLD analysis project Ga0172376, IMG submission 121114) | Freshwater microbial communities from Kabuno Bay, South-Kivu, Congo - kab_092012_35m | ecosystem: Environmental > Aquatic > Freshwater > Lake | place: Democratic Republic of the Congo: South-Kivu...
AGCATGCACGGACACCCTGCACGGACAGCATGCACAGACAGCCTGCACGGACAGCCTGCACGGACAGCATGCACAGACAGCCTGCACGGACAGCCTGCACGGACAGCCTGCACGGACAGCCGGCACGGACAGCCGGCACGGACAGCCGGCACGGACAGCCGGCAGGTTGGCGGGAGTGCATGGGAATCGAACCCACCTCGCCCGCTGTTCACGAGCGACGACCGGCTTTGAAGACCGGGCGGCACACCAGCACCGATCCACTCCCGCACGGAGCCTCGCTATCATCCCGCGTGCGTGAACGCACTGCAAGCTGAGTTGTCCGCCTTCCCCGCCTTTCTGGCTCAGGCCCTCGACGCCGCAGGCGATCCGGGCGCGCGCCAAAGGCCGGCGCCTGAGCGCTGGTCGCTGTGCGAGGTGCTCTGGCACCTCGCGGACATGGAACGCGAGTACTTTGCGCGGGCGCTGGAAAGCGGAGGCTGGGAAGGGTTGATCGCACCGCCAGCGCGGACCGGAATGGCTCTGGATCCGTATTTGGCGCTGGAGCGCTTTCGCGGCGCACGCCGCGAGAACCTGCAACGAGCCGCGCATGCGGCGCTGTGGCAGGCGATCGCGGAGCACGATGCCCGGCACCGTCGGCAGATCTTGTCGAACAGCGCCTGAGGCGCTAGCCTTCCTCTGGTTCGTCCTGCCTTTCCCAAGGAGTCTCGCATGCGTTGGTTGCTCGCGGTTGCGGCGTTGTCGCTGTTCGTGCTGGCCTGGATGTGGTTGCGCCAGCCGCACCCCCCCGCAGGCATCGAAGCGCTGCCTGATTCGAATCCGCCGACCATGGCACCTGCTCCCGCCGCTGGGCTGGAGTCACCATCAAGAGTGGAGCCCGCGCGCCAGTCCGCGCCCGCCGACAGCGCTGTGCCTGCAGCCGCGCCCGCATCCCTGACGACCGCCACCGTCGGTCTCGCCCGCATCGTCGGCCAGCTACTCGACGGCAGTGGCGCGCCGCTCGCCGGCGGCAGCGTGAAGTTCGCGGGCTTCCCCGCCAACGCCGATCGCGTTCGCAAGCACGGTAGCCCTTCGAACTGGAAGGACCTCGAGCTCTTCACCGACACGCAGGGCCGCTTCGAGATCCGCTTCGATCCGCCGCCCGCCTTTCAGTTCTCGCTGAAGCTCACGGCGCAGCGTCATGCGGGGCTCTCGTGGCGCTGGTCGGAGTTCGAAGCGGGCCAGCAGCTGGATCTGGGCAGCGTGCAACTGGCGTTGGCGGGCTCGATCCGCGGGGTGCTGGTCGATGCGGCGGGACAACCCTGCCGTGGCAGCTGGCGCGTCAGCGCGAACTCGGCCGCTGGGTATCGCGACGAGCGCATGCCGGTCGGCGCTTCCCGCGAGGTGGACGGAGCCAGCGGTGAGTTCCTCTTGAGCGATCTGGCTCCAGGAATGTGGAAGCTTGGCGCGAGCACGGCGCTCGCCTCCAACGTCGAGGGCCCCATGGTGGAAGTCTTCGCGGGTCAGGAGAGCGAAGCGCGCTTGGTGTACTCGGGACCAGCTCTGGATCGCACGATCCTAGTGCGCGTGCAGACGCAGCCTTACCACGGGTTCGCAGCACCCAAGGTGGAAGTGCAACTCCTACGCGGCAGTGAGCCGATTCCCGCAGCCAGCGCCGATCCGCGTCCGGCTTCCAACCAGCAGCGCTTTGAGAATCTCGAGCCCGGCAGCTACAGCGCGCGTGTGGAGCATCCCGCCTACCTGCCGTGGCGCGAAGACGGCATCCAGCCCGGCTCGCTGGTGACGGCGCGGCTCAAGGGCAACTCGCGAGTGCAGCTCAAGGTGCTCGACGATGCCAGCGGCGAGCCGCTCTCGCGCTACGAGCTGCGCACGCGCTTTGAAAAGGCGAACTTCAGCCCCAACGAGTTCGAGCTGCTGAAGGCCGATGCAGTGCCGCCCGCCGACGGGCTCTTCGAGGGTCTGGTGCCCGGCGACCAGACGCTGCTCGTGCGTGCCCCGGGCTACGCGACCTGCGAGGTGCCGCTCGGCGTCGTCGAGCCCAGCAGCACTGCCGTGCACGTCGCACGAGTCCAGCGCGGCGTGACGCTCCGGGTGCGGGTGCTGCGCGCCGACGGTGAGACGCCGGTGGAAGGCGCGCATGTGCGCCTGGAATCCGCCTACATGCGCAGCGGCTCGATGATGCAGACCGACAAGGCGCCCAGCACGACCAGCGATGCACAGGGCTGGGCGCAGTTGGAAAGTGTCGCGCGTGGCGAATACACGCTGCATGCCCTGCTCGCGCCGCTCTTGCGCGCGGAAGTGGTGGTCGCGTTGAACTCTACAGAACCTGTGCAGCAGTCCGAGCTGCGATTGCCGCCCTACGGCTCCTTGAGCGGCGTGATCGAGGGCGCGGATCCGCAAGTCCTTGCCAAGGCTGGCGTCGAGCTGTGGCCGGCGGGCATGCAGGAAATGGAGCTCTGGACGGAGTGGCGTGAGGCCGGCCTTGCCAAGCGCGCGAAGCTGCTGCGGCCTGATGCGGGGGGGCGCTTCGAGCGCAGCGCGGTGCCCGCGGGTCGTCACACCGTCAAGTTGCAGTTGCAAGCCAACGAAGTGTTCGGGTTTCGCGGTCAGGGCGCCGTGCTCGTGCTGGGCGAGATCGAAGTGCGCGAGGGCGAGACGACACAGGCGCGCTTTGCCATGCCGGAGCAAGCGCTTGCTCGCGTGCGCTACAGCGTGCGCAGCGCGCTGGGATGGGAAAAGGGTGCGATGGCCGACGCCATCGCGATCCGCGAAGGCGGACTGGGTGGACAGCCGCTGCAGACGCTGCTCGACCACCAAGGCAAGGGTCTCAGCGACTTCATCAACCCCGGCGAGATCGAGATCGTGCTGCGTGGTCCGCAGGACGAATGGCAGTGGTTCGCTCCGCAGCGCTACGTGCTTGCGGGCGGGCAGACGCTGGACGTCGAGCTCGATCTCTCGATCGTGCCCGGCAAAGTGCGCTTGGTGGGCGCCAGCGATGGCGAGGTGCTTGCTGCGGTGTCCGGCACATTCCACCTCGAGGGTTCCGCGCCCCAACGCCGTCTGCCCTGGCGGACCAATCCGCAGGGCATGCTGGAAGCCCTGCTCGAGCCCGGCAGCTACACGCTCGAGCTTTACGCCAGGCCTCCGCAGAATTACCTGCCGCTGAGGATCGTCTGGCCGCCGGCGGCCGAGGGGACTGAGTGGAAGCTGGAACTCGTTGAGCCGCGCTGAGACGAGCTCTGCTACGCGCGCACGATCGGCACGAGCCGTCCCGGCGCTCCGCTGCGCGGGCCGAACGGCAGGCCGCCGCACAGCCGCGCCTCGCAGGCCTCACCGGCCTCCGTCCAGCGCGCACGCACCGCAAAAGCGATGCCGTCCGCATCGCGATCCCAGTCCGGGGGCAGATTCACGCGCACACCACGCGCTCCGGTGTGGATCGCATCCCCCACGCGCACCTCGAGGCTGAGATCGGCCCACTCGCGCCCGCCTTCCATCGACACCAAGAGCTGCTGGCGGTGGCGGCGCACGAGCAGCGTGCGCGGCGCCTGATGCGGATGGCTGCGGAGCAACGCCACGCGCAAGGGAAGCGGATCGGCCGGCACGACGCGCACGCGCTCGAGCGGACCATCGAGCAAGAGCTGCGCGCCATCGGCCAGGCGCAGCAGCGCGAACAACAGCGGGTCGGCGCCGGGCTGCTGGGCTCCGCCGCGCAGCGCGACGGGCACTTGTGCATGCTCGCCCGCTTCGAGCGCGAGGGTCCGCGGCAGCCCGTGGATCACGAACGCGCCCATGCGCGGCAGCACACCCAGCGTCACCTGCACCGGCTCTGGAAACGGGTTGTGCACGTGCACCTGGAATTCCCAGGCGCCGCGCCAGCCCGTGTTCGCATCGCCCTCCAGGCGCAGGCGCGGCAATTCCAGCGGAAACGCATGCTTGCCATCGGGCGTGCGCGCCACCAGCGCCTCCACCGCCTGCGCGCGCAGCGCTTCGTGCGTCAGCATTCCATCGACTCCCAAGCGCAGCGCCTGTTCGAGTTCGTGCGGATGGTCGGCGTGCGTCCAGCGCTCGAACGGCGGCCGCTGCAGGCTCTCGCACCGAGCCCATTGCGCCACCGGCAGCCACGCACCGCGCGCACCGCTGGCGAGCAGCGCTGCCAGCTCGCGCTCATCCAGTGTTGGCGCGCGGAAGAGCGCCGCGAAACCACTGTGGACGGCCTGGCGCACGATCGCGGGGTCGCTCGAGACGACGCGCAGGGCGGGCGGCGGAGTCGGGAGCAGCTCCTTCAGAAGCTCGACCGCGCGGGCTTCTTCGAGGCACAGGCACCAGCGCCCCGGAGCGCTCACCTGCGCCAGATCGAGTAAATCCTCGGCGCAGTCGGGGGGCATTCCGCGGAGGCGCGCCGCGAACTGTGCGCCGATGTCCACCGTCGAGACCTGGGCGCGCGTGTGCTCGGCGATGCGCCCGAGCCCTTCGAGCACCGGCTCGGGGGCCGCGATCAGACCACCATCGCGGCTGTACCACAGCGACACCGCAAAGCCATCGAGTCCCAGCGCGAGCGCGCGCTCGCAGCCCAGGCGCGACGCTTGCGGAGCCTCCAGCACGGAACCCTGCCAGCCGAGGATCCACGGCGGAGCGCGGCGAGCGCCGTGTCCCCGACGCGCGGCGCGCTCGTAGAGCTGCCGCAGATCGAGCCGCGTCCTCACAGCAGGCGGATGGCGCGGCCCCGCGGCGCGAGCACCGTGCCCACGCGCACCACGGGCAGCTGGCGGCGCTCCAGCTCGGCGCGCAGGGCCGCTTCGCGCTCCGCGGGCACGCAGATCAGCAGGCCGCCCGAGGTCTCGGCATCGAACACGAGGTTGACCAGCGCCTCGTCGAGCGCTCCGACGAGTTCGACCTCCTCCGCGAGCGCTGCGCGGCCGCGCTTGGCACCGCCCGAGCAGTGGCCGGCGCGCGCGAGCTCCAGCGCGCCGGGGAACAGCGGCAGTGCCCCGGTGACCAGCTCCAGCGTCACGCCGGAAGCGCGCGCGATGTTGCGCGCGTGGCCCACCAGCCCGAAGCCGGTGATGTCGGTCGCGGCGTGCGCCTGGCAGGCGTTCATCGCCTCGGCGGCGCGGTCGTTGAGTGTCGCCATTTGGCGCGCGGCAGGCTCGAGTTCCTTCCAGCTGATCACGCCGCGCTTGGCGGCGGTGGTCATCGCGCCCATGCCCAGCGGCTTGGTCAGATACAGAACATCACCGGCGCGCGCGCCGCTGTTGGCCTTGACCTCGCGCGCGTCGACGATGCCGGTCACGGCAAAACCGAACAGCGCTTCCTTGGAGGCCACGGTGTGGCCTCCCGCGAGAATGCAACCGGCCTCGCGCAGCTTCTCGATGCCCCCGCGGAAGATTTCGGCCGTCCACTCCGGCGGGAACTCGCGCGGGATGCCCGCGAGATTGAGCGCGCTGAAGGGCTTGCCCCCCATCGCGTAGACATCCGAGAGCGAATTGGCCGCCGCGATCGCGCCGTAGTAGTAGGGATCGTCGACGACGGGCGGGAAGTAGTCGACGGTCTGGACCAGCGCGGCATGCGAGTCCCCGGGCAGACCTCCGACGCCCCGGAGCTCGACGATGCCCGCATCGTCGAAGGTCTCCGGTCCGACGAGCAGACGCCCGCCTGAGCCTGCCTGTATGCCGCGCAACACGTGCGCGAGCTGCCCGATGGGCATCTTGGCCGCTCAACCCGCGCAGTCGGCGTAGTCGGTGAGGCGTTGCTTGGCGCTCTCGCTCATGATTCCTCCTCTGCAAGAGCTTAGGGGATCAGAGCTTGCGATCCAACCCGCGCGAGCCGCGGCCGCTCGCGCCGTCCTTTCAGGTGCATGCGCAACATCTGGATCCTGTGTGCACTGGTGGGCCTGTGGGCGGCGTGGCGCATCGAGCCACAGCCACAGCCGCAGTGGAGCATCGCCTTCGAGGCTCGCCGTCAGGCCTTGGAACTCGAAACAGCGAGGGCGCCGCTGGAGAGCCGCGAGTCGTGCACCCGGACGCCGCTGGAGCCCGCCGGGCCTGTGGAGCTGGGGGGCGAGCGGGCGGAGGAGCGGGCGCAGCGGCGGCAGTCCGACTGGGCCCGCTTGGGTTCCCTGCTGGCGCAAGGCAAGCAGTACGATGCGGCGCGGCTGGAATCGGAGTGGCTGGCCGATCCGACGCTCGCCGACCGCGCGCTCGCGCACTTGCAGAGCGACGCCGCGAGCGACGAGTTGACGAACTTCGGTTGCGTGCGCTTGGTCGTCGCCAACGTGGCGCGCGAACCGGAGGGCCTCGAAAACGTGCTGCTGGCCCTGCCGCGCGTGCCGCTGCCGGCGCAGCAGGATCTGGCGCAGGCCTTGGCGAGCCTGCGCCGCGCGGATGGCAAGGAGCCGCTGCTGGGCTGGCAGCAGTTGCCGCTGGCCCTGCGCATCCTGCGGGAGCAGCCTTGGCAAAGCGAGCGCCTGGAACTGCTGTTCGTGCACCTCGGCGAGGCGCGCATTCCGGAACATGGGGAGCCGCTGCTGCTCGAAATCGCCCACGACCCCACGCTGCCCGCGACGCTCGTCGCCAGCGCGCGCAGCGCCCTGATCGCCCGCGACCCGCAACTCTACGGCGCGCGCTTCACAGCGGATGGATCGCGTCCGCCTTGAGCCCACGGCGAGCGAAGGCTCCGCGCGTGTCGAGGATCGGCACGCCGCCGCGGGCGAGCCCGGCGTAGTCGAAGGCGGCGTGGTCGGTGACCAGAATCCAGGCCTCGCAGGGCTTGTCCGTGGGCACGGATTCGAGCCCCAGCTCCGGCAGTTCGTGCACCCAGGGATCGCTGTACTGCACGCGCGCCCCGCGCTCGCCAAGACGGCGCAGGATCTCCACGCCCGGGGACTCGCTGATGACATCGACTTCGGGCTTGTACGCGACGCCCAGCACGCCGACGACGCGGCCGCGCAGGCTGCCGAGCAGGCCCTCGAGCGCGTCGACCACCGCCTGCGGCCGCTCGCGGTTGATCCGGATGGCTTCCTCGACCAGCGCGGCGCGAACGCCTGCGGCGCGGGCGGCATGCGTGTAGTAGCAGGGATCCACCGGGATGCATTGCCCGCCCGTGCCCGGGCCCGGCTGAAAAGGCATGAATCCGAAGGGCTTGGTGGCGGCGGCGGCGAGCACCGCCTGCGGATCGAGGCCCTGGGCACGCGCAATCTGCGCCAGCTCGTTGACCAGCGCGATGTTGACCGCGCGGAAGACATTTTCGAAGAGCTTGGCGGCCTCGGCCACTTCCGCGCTCTCCACCAGGTGCACCGTCTCGACGAAGCTCGCGTAGAACGCCTGAGCGAGGCGGGCGCTCTCCTCGCAGGTGCCGCCGACGAGCTTGGGGATCGTCGCGGTGCGCGCACCCGGACGTGCGGGATCCTCTCGCTCGGGCGAGGCCGCGAGCCACACGTCGGAGCCGGGCAGGCGCCCCGCGGCGCGCAGTTCCTCGCCCACGATGCGCCGCGTGGTGCCCGGATGGCTGGTCGATTCCAGCACGATCAATCCGCCCGAACGCACCCGGGAGGCCAGCGCGCGCGCGGCGGCCCGCACGCAGGACAGATCGGGGCGGCCGCCGGCATCGAGCGGTGTGGGGACCGCGATCAGCGCGATGTCCAGCGGGCGCGAGGGCTCCAGCTCGAAGCGCTCGTGTTCGATCAACTCGCGGGCGAAGCGCGCGCCCAGATGCGCGATCGGGGTGAGCCCCGCCAGCAGGGCGCGGTTGCGCTCCGGATCCGTATCGATGCCGGCCACGCGGTGTCCGGCATCGAGCAGCGCCCGCGAGAGCGGCAGGCCCACGCTGCCCAGACCCACCACGCCGATCCAGGCCTCGCGCGCCGCGATGCGCGCCGCGAGTTCGCCCGCAAGCAGCGGTTCGCCGAGCGATGGCGCGGAACTCTGGATCCGGTGCTTCATCGGGCGATTTCGACGCAGGCGGCCAACAAATCTTCCTCATCCCCGGGCAGAAGCGTGCGCGGATCGAGCCGCACCCGCTCTTCCTGAATGCGGCTGAAGACCGGCACTCGCGCGCTGCGCAGCGCCAGGGACAGGGCCTGCGCGCTGCGGCGCTCGTGGCGCACTTCGACCACGAAGGTCGGGATCCAAATGCCCGGCGCGCTGCCGCTGCCCGGCTGCGAATGATCCTCGAGCACGCGTGTCTGAAAGCCCGGGAGCGCACCGATGCGCTCGGCGAGCGACTGCGCGCGCGGCTGGATGGCGGAGGCGGGCTCCAGCAGCATGCGGCGCACGGGCAGTTCGTCGCCGCGACCGGCGAGGATCAGCTCCAGCGTCGCTTCCAGACCCGCAAGCGTCACCTTGTCGAGCCGCAGCGCCCGGTAGAACGGATTCTGCCGCAGCGCGCGGATGGCCGCCTGCCTGCCGATCAGGATGCCCGCCTGAGGCGCTCCCAATAGCTTGTCGCCGGAGAACGAGACCACATCGACGCCGCTCCTCAGCGCCTCCCGCAGCAGCGGCTCATCGCCCAGCACGGGCGCGATCGCGCGCATCGACTCATCCTCGAGCAGACCGGAGCCCAGATCGAAGGCGCTGACCACGCCTCGTGCACGGGCGAGCGCTGCGAGTTGTGCGGGGCTGGCTTCCTCGGTGAAGCCGATCACGCGGTAGTTGCTGGTGTGGACCTTCATCAAGAGGCCCGTGCGCTCGCTGATCGCGCGCTCGTAATCGGCGATGCGGGTGCGGTTGGTCGTGCCCACCTCCACGAGGCGCGCTCCCGCCCGCGCCATGACATCCGGAATGCGGAACGAGCCGCCGATCTCGACCAGTTCGCCGCGCGCGACCAGCGCTTCACGCCCGCCCGCGAAGGTCTGGAAGATCAGCATCACGGCTGCCGCGCAGTTGTTGACCGCGATCGCGGACTCAGCTCCCGTGAGCCGCGTCAGCAGCGCGCCGAGCCGATCGTCGCGCTGGTTGCGCTCGTTGGTCCAGCGGTCGACCTCCAGCACGCAGTACGAACGCGCGACTTCGGCCATGCGCGCGGCGACCTCGGGGTGCACGGGCGCGCGTCCCAGACCCGTGTTGAGCACCACGCCCGTGGCGTTGACGCAGCGGCGCAGCCCAGCCCCCTCTTCGCCAAGCAGCAGCGCCTCGAGCGCGCGGTATTGCGCCTCTGGCTCCAGCGCACGCTCCAAAGCCGCCTGATCGAGCCGGGACTCGCGCACGGCCCGACGCAGCTCTTCGAGGTGGCGCGCGGCGATTTCCTTGCGGGCGCGCGCGCTGACGCGGGCGAAGAGCGCGCTCAGGCCGGGCTGGCGCAAAAGCTCGTCGACCGAGGGCAGCGCGCGAAGGATCGAGGCGGGGTCGCTCATGCGGGAACGGGGCCGAAAGTGTCGCGCCAAAGCCCTCCCGGGGCAAGCCTTCCATCGGCTGCCCGACCTCTGCATCATGGGCCCCATGGAATCAGGCGCTCCCGGCGAACCAGAGGCGATCTCGGGCGGCACGCGTCTGGTGATGAAGGGCCTGGTCGGCTGCACGGTGGTCGTGGTGCTGCTGGGATTGGCCATGTTCTTGCTGGTCAGGCCGCGCGCCCGTGCCAAGCAGGCCGAGCAGCGCGAAGCGATCCGTCAGGATCTGATGCTGATCGAATCGGCGCTGGGCCAGTACCGATTGGAGAACCGCGACGCCTGGCCGGAGAACCTCAACGTGCTGCTCGTGCCCGACGAGCGCGGCAAGAGCCTGCTCTCCCCCAAGGCCCCGCCCCGCGATCCCTGGGGCCAGGGCTACCAGTACGCGCCGCCCACAACCGGCGAAGCGCGCGCCAGGATCTGGACGCTGGGACGCGACCGACGCGCAGGCGGCGAAGGCGAGAACACCGACTTTTCGAACCGCGATTGGCCTGCTCCCCAGTAGGCTCTGCGCGCCCTCGACATGAGCACGCAACTGGAGCTGCCGACGCATTGGAAACTGCGCCCCATCGATGCGCCCCTGCGCGACGCCCTGAGCCGCTCGCTGGGACTGTCGAGGACGCTGGCCGGCCTGCTGGCGGCGCGCGGCCACCATGACCCGGCGGCGGTGCGGGACCTGGTCGATCCCAAGCTGGGCTCGCTGCACGATCCGCGGCTGATGCCGGGCATGCAGGCCGCCTGCGAGCGCGTGCGCGCGGCGATCGAGCGCGGCGAGACGATCCTCGTGCACGGCGACTACGACGTCGACGGCGTCACGGGAACGGCGCTGCTGATGCGTCTTTTGAAGCTGGTCGGCGCCAAGGCCGTCTGGCACATCCCCGATCGGTTCAAGGATGGCTATTCCTTCGGCGCGCACTCGGTGCAGCGCGCAGTGGCCAGCGGCGCCCGACTCGTGATCAGCGTCGACAACGGCACGAGCGCGGGCGAGACGATCCGCGAGCTGGCTCGGATCGGCGTCGATGTGATCGTCACGGACCACCACGAGCCCCCCGCCGATGGCACGCTGCCCGAGGCGGTCGCGATCCTCAACCCCAAGCTCTCCGGCTCGAGCTATCCCTTCCGCGAGCTGTGCGGCGGGGCCGTCGCCTTCAAGTTCGCCTGGGGCGTCGCCCAGACGATCAGCGGCGCCGACCGCGTGCGGGCGGATCTGCGGGACTTTCTGGTCGAGGCGATGGCCTATGTCGCGATCGCCACCGTTTCGGATGTCGTCCCGCTGGTCGATGAAAACCGCGTGCTCGCGCGCTACGGACTGCGCTCGCTGGAAACGAGCCGGAATCCGGGCCTGCGCGCACTGCTGAGCGTCAGCAACCTCAACGACCGCGCGCTGGATGCCGAGGACATCGCCTTCCAGATCGGACCGCGCATCAACGCCTCGGGACGGCTGGGCAGCGCCGCCAAGGCCGTCGAGGTGCTGCTCGCCGAGGATGAAGGCTCGGCGCGCCGCGCCGCACTGGAGCTCGATCTGTTCAACGAGGAACGCAAGCGCATTTCCGCCGAGCTGCTGCCGCGCGTCCTCGAGGCCGCACAGGCGTACCCGGATCCCGCCGAGCATCCGCTGCTGGTGCTCGCGGGACAGGGCTGGCATCAGGGCCTCGTGGGCGTGCTCGCGTCCAAGGTCGCCGAGCAATTCGATCGTCCCGCGATCTTGATCGGACTCAACGGCCAGAGCGGACGCGGCAGCGCGCGCACGGTCGAGGGCTTTCACCTTCTGGAAGCAATCGAGGCCGGCCGCGAGCACGTCATCCGCGCCGGCGGTCACGGGCAAGCGGCCGGTCTGGATATCGAGAGCGAGCGCGTCGACGCGTTCCGGGCGGCGGTCAATGCCAAGGCGCGCGAAATGCTGCGAACGAAGCCCCGAAGCCGGCGCACGCTCCTGATCGACGGCGAACTGTCCTTCGGCGAGGTCAACCAGGGCTTGATGCGCGACCTCGATCGCCTGCGCCCCTTCGGCGCGGGCCACGAAAAGCCGCGTTTTCTCTCGCGCGGCCTGCGGCTCGCGGAAGAGCCGCGACTGCTGGGAGCGGATCGCTCGCACCTCAGCGTGCAGCTGCGCTCAGGGGCGCAGTTGCTGCGCGCGATGGCCTTCCGCATGGGCGCTCGCGCCGGAGAGTTGCGCCTCGGACAGGACATCCAGGCGGTCTACACGCCCAAGTGGAACCACTTCCGCGGCGAGACGAAGCTGGAACTGGAACTCGTCGATTTCCGCTGCGGCTAGAAGCGCAGCGTCCAGCCGAGCTTGAGCGCCGCTTCCTGAAAGAGCGGCACGATCAAGTCGCCCTGGCGCTCGACGCTTTGATTCCAGACGATGTAAAGGTCGCGGCCGGGCGAGAGGATCCAGCGCAGTCGGCTGTTCCAGCCCAGCGTGTCGCTCTGGTTGTCGAACTGGACGAAGTTGTTCCAGTCGATGTCGGGAGTGAAGGCGATGTTGGAGCGCCAGGTGCCGATGTGCGTGGTGAAGGACCCGTCCTCGAGATCCACGCGGCTGATCTGATAGCCCAGCGAGGTATTGAACAGGCGGCTGGGCCGCCAGCCGACATCCAACGCGATGTCTTCACGCGTTCCGTCGTAGAACGTGCCGCCTTCCAGCGTCAGCTCCGCGGAAACGGGCCGGCGCAGCGAGGTGTTGAGCTCCAGACGAACGCGCCCGTAGTCGTAACTGCTCGCAGGGATCACGATCCCGTCCTTGATTTCGAAATCATCCGCCAGGACATCGCGGATGCCCTCCAGCTCGAAACGAAGCGCATCCTCGCTCTCGAACTCGGCCCCGAAGGGCTGCAACTCGACGCGCGCCGTCTCCAGATCACCGTCCAGATCGGTGGTAAGCTCGCCCTCGGCGGAAAACTCGTACTGCCGAACGGCGTTGCCCGGACGCGGCTGGTATGCCACCCGTGCGAGGTAGTTGCGCACGCCGGTCCTGGGGGCGAAGCCCAGCGCCGGCCGGAAGTTCTCCTGCACTTCCCGGGCGGAGGCGCGCCAGCGCCACAGATCATTGGGGCCCTCGAGAGAGGCTCCGCCCGCCAGATCGTCCCCGCTGCTGCCTTCGGTTTCGCTGCGCAGCAGCCAGAGCGAGGAGCGCAGGCTCTGGTTGGTGCGCCACTGGCTGGTGCGGAAATTCCAATCCAGCCCGTA
>Ga0172376_10006606_pt1 | contig 12564 bp, 10 predicted proteins | sample Lak35m_FD_121114 | JGI IMG/M metagenome (GOLD analysis project Ga0172376, IMG submission 121114) | Freshwater microbial communities from Kabuno Bay, South-Kivu, Congo - kab_092012_35m | ecosystem: Environmental > Aquatic > Freshwater > Lake | place: Democratic Republic of the Congo: South-Kivu...
CTTCCTCCATTTGGTGAGTGCGTTATCTCCAGCCGCACTGAGCAGACTCATGTAAAACCAGGAATCGTCCGGGTTTCCGGTATCAAGCGTGCCCCACGCGAAGGAGTCGTCGTGGTAACCGAAGGGGAGATCGTCATTGGCGGCGTAACTTGAGTTGCTCGGGTCCGCAGGGTATCGGAGGAGGACGGGAGTCTTTGTGAAAGATCTTGTGTAGGCTTCGAGAACTCGCTTCTGAGTTGCTTTGGAGGCAAACAGTTCGTCTCGGGGCCAACTGTGCCATTCACCCCAGGCACCCAGTAGACCTGCAGTGAGAAACCCCAGCCGCTTGTCACCATCGTATCGTTGCCCGAACTCCTGAAGAAAACGCTCCATCGCAACCACAAGTCGTTCGTCGTCGTAGTCGGGAGTGATGTTCTTTGTTGGAGGCTTCTCCTCGGTGTTGGTCCACGTAGTCACTTTGACGCCGTCATCTCGCAGGAACAGAGGCAACCCTGAAGGCTGATTGGGATATTCGATCCAGATGCGAAATACGGCCTGGCACCCGCGCGAGGCGATCAGGTCCAGTCGCGACTCCAGCGGTTGCCAATCGTACGTGTCGCGGCCCACGATGAGATCGCTGAGCTTCACGTAATCGAATTCGAGACTATGAGGAAAGCGTGCGACATTCGCTTCGGCGTACGGAACCAGCCCCTTAAGCGGATTGTCTGCGGGAGTTGTTGCCGGTGCGAGCTGAAACGTCTCAGCCCTGACTGTGGTCAGGAAACACCCAGCAGACATCAGAATCATGAAAAGCGGCAAAGAACCTAATTGACGCATACGAGACGATCCCAATGTTGTCGCAGGAAAATATTTCCTCAATGCTATTCCGTCAGTTCTGTTCCGTCAATTCTCCTGAGCAAACGGTCGAGGCAGGCTATCACATCTGAAGTCACTCAGTAAGCAAAAAGGTGCGAGACTGAAGTTTAAGGCTCCTGCCGAAGCCACAGCTTTCAGGGTGATCTGGCTTCCACATCAGCGGAAAACTCTGCCTTGAAGGCCGGGACGAACCTGCCATTGACAATCATTCTTTTGCAGGCACCCAGACCAAAAATGATCATTGCTGATGCGGGTTTCGGAGCTCTTTACGCAAACGCTTTGCATATGCGAAACGTACGACTATACAGTGAAGCCTGTAACCATCCCCGAACAAGGAGCGACCATGAACCATCTGCTGTTGAAGGCACTTAGAACCATGACATCCATCGTGCTGCTTGCTGTGGCTGCTCCAGCATTGCTCGCTCAGCAGTCGGACGTTGTACTTCAGGAACTCCCTCAGGGCATCGCCAGCTTTGGCGCGGCGAAACTCGGCGATCATGTGTATTCGCACGAAACAACATCAAAGGGGTTCTTTCGGATTTCAGTCACCAGTGGAGGCAAATGGGAATCGCTGCCGATGGAGTGACCGGCTCAGGGACTGGCACTGGTTGCCACAGAAACGGAACTGTTACGCATCGGAGGCATGCATGGCGGCGAAGATGGCGTCTGGCTGGATCATGGGCTTGTGATGGATCTGAAAAACGAAGCGGCGGACTGACCTGACCTGGGACACAGACGCTGCTCGTCGCGAATTCGAACAAGAGATTGTGGAGTGGGTTGAGTATCGCAAATCGGCGGACGATTCATCCCATTCAAGCTAATGCGGATGTTTTGAAACTGCGAGCCGGGTGCCATCACAACCCGAAACGTCAGTGAGGGATTACGCTGTCGCGTTTTACCAATGTCTCCGGAAATCCCTCGCTGACGCAGCGAGTTGGGATCACCATTGAGGAATTGAGGGGCCGCTTATCCAGCGGTGCCTGTAATCCCGTATTGCAATTCAATTGCATTTGCATATACTTCCCGCCCGATAGGCAAGGGCAGTCTGCGAAGGCGCTCACTCACTTTCCACACACTCCGGGAAACATCGCTTCATGGGATCTCGAAAACTTCCAGTCACGGTTCTGTCCGGATTTCTCGGGGCCGGGAAAACCACTCTGCTGAACCATGTACTGACGAATCGGCAGGGCCTGCGCGTGGCTGTGATCGTGAATGACATGAGTGAAGTCAACGTTGACGCCAGGCTCGTAAAGTCCGGCGGAGCGGATCTGAGTCGCGTTGACGAAAAACTGGTCGAATTCAGCAATGGCTGCATTTGCTGCACTCTGCGAGAAGACCTTCTGAAGGAAGTGCGTTCAATGGCCGAACAGGGGCGGTTCGATTACCTGTTGATTGAGTCGACAGGAATCTCTGAGCCGCTTCCTGTGGCGGAGACGTTTACCTTTGAAGACGAGAGCGGTGATCGGCTGAGCGATTCGGCGCAGCTCGACACACTCGTGACTGTTGTTGACGGAGTGAATTTTGAAATTGACTTTAATTCGATCGACAGTCTGCAGGATCGACGCATCGGCGCGGGACCTGATGATCAGCGGGACGTTGTCCAACTGCTGGTGGAACAGATTGAATTCGCCAATGTTCTTGTGATCGCGAAGTGCGATCTGATCAGTGAAGAGCGACGTGGGATGGTGGAAGCGGTCCTGAAACGGATGAATCCTTCGGCCCGGATCGCGCATGCAGTGAACGGCGAGGTGGATCTGAGTTCAATCCTGAACACTCGTCAGTTCTCAGAAGAGTGGGCCGAGCGTCACAAGCAATGGCTGCTGGTCCCGCGTGGCAGCGAAGTTTCGGAGAGTGAAGAGTACGGATTCTCCAGCCATGTCTTTCGCGCACGTCGTCCATTTCATCCGGAGCGATTGCTGCAATTCCTTCAAGGCCCTGATTTTGGCCGCTTCGTGCGATCAAAAGGACTCACCTGGATCGCCACGCGGCATCATCATGCGGGCGAATGGGCTCATGCCGGGAAAGTCTTCACGCTGCGGCGCGCGGGAGTCTGGACCGCTGCCGTGCCCAAGTCAGACTGGCCTGATGACCCTCTGTTCCGTGCGGAGACCATGGAGGTTTGGGAAGAGCCCTGGGGAGATCGCCGACAGGAACTAGTCGTGATCGGCCGACATCTTGATTCGCAACAGCTTGAATCCCTGTTGCAAGAGTGCCTGCTGACCGACAGCGAAATGAGACTCGGCCCGAAAACGTGGTCAACATGGAAGGATCCTTTCCAATCGTGGCATCAGGAATAGAGACCACAAACTTCCAACACTCCCTTGATAATTGACGTAACTCTTTCATGTTGCAATCAAATTGCATGTGTGTAACCTATACACGCGTCGATTTCAGGTCGATCGCCGCTTTTCCTTGTGGGCATCAGGAGTGCATCAAATGCTTGCTCTGAGTTTTTCTGTGTTGGTGATGCTGGTCGCTTTTGGTATTCCACAGCCAGCTTTTTCTCAGGAGACAGCATTGGCCGTCGGTGGGACCAGCGTTCGATTTGCAGAGCTTCCGAAAGGAATCGCCAGTTTTGGCGCAGCAGAAGCGGACGGTTTCGCCTATGTCTACAGTGGCCATACCGGGAAGACTCACGTCTATTCTCGCGAATCTGCGCTGCCCGGTTTCTTTCGTATCTCGCTGACGAACGGTGGTGACTGGGAACCTCTGCCCATTGAGCGTCCGGCTCAGGGTGTCGCATTGGTCTCCTATGGAAAGAGGCTTCTGCGTTTTGGCGGAATGCATGCCTTGAATGAATCTCAAAAGCCGCATGAACTCTACTCTCTGTGTGATGCGGCTGAATTTGATCCTTCGACGAATAGCTGGCGTCGGCTGGCGGCATTGCCGGAGCCACGATCGTCTCATCGAGCCGCCGTTTTGAACGACAAGGTCTATCTGTTTGGCGGCTGGTCGTTGAATGGTGGTGAAGACGGAACATGGCTGGATCACGGGCTGGTTCTGGACCTGAAAGACGACAGGGCAAGCTGGTTAGTGGTTTCTCAGCCTGCTAAGCGACGGGCGATCGAAGTCATCGCATTTCAGGATCATGTTTGGATGATCGGCGGACTGACTCCGGACGGGGAGATCTCGAAGAACATCTGGATATTTGATCCGTCGACGAATCAATGGTCTGCCGGCCCTGATGTGCCCGGGATGCCAGCCAATGGGAACGGCATCGCCGCTGCTGTAGTACATGGACGACTCGTTCTGGCGGGAATGGACGGCAAGGTCTATCGATTGTCCGACGACCAAAAACGCTGGAAGAGCATCGGCAAACTGCCTTCGTCTCGAATTCATCACCGAATGATTGGCTATAAGGACCAGTTGATCGTCATCGGTGGAGCTTCCCGCGAAGGACACCTGAAGACGGCAGAATTTGCTGCGATCAGCCTGGTGGATTAGTGGCCTTGCAATATCGAGCAGGGGGCATATTGATGCAATTCCGACATGAACACTGCAATGAGGAGTCGGAACGCGGCGTCAAGATCGAGCGTCGGAGTCATCTTGAAGCGGGCTCCTGGTTTGGCTGGTCCATGGCAAAGCTTCTCATGCGAATGAATTCCGGGGCATCGCTGGAGACAACTCAAGCCGCGGAGTTGATAGAGATTCTTGAGTCCAGAAGTTTTGCCGCGCAAGTGAGCGAGATCGCTCTGGAGATGAATCGATCTCTGGCATCGGATGAACGAGTTTACCTGCGAACCGCCAGCAAGTTGCTTGATCGAAGACGCACGGCGACTCCATGGAGAATCTTCTCCATGAATGCGGGGCAGGAAATGGACATGAGCGCCTGGTTTCCTCCTGTTGTGATGTACCAGATTCGGATGGCACCCGGGGCAACGATCTCATTGCATGATCATCGATTCTACAACGGAGTATTGATCGTTCAGGAGGGCTCAGCTCAGGTTCGGAACTTTGACTTCGTTCAGCAGGATGGAACGCTCCTCGATGTTTCTCACGGAAAAGGTGTCCCCGAAACTGGCGAATTCTTTATTCGGGAGACTCGAAATCAAGTGCTCTCTCGAAAGCAATCGTCTGCGCTGACAAGAGATCGAGACAACATGCATCAGGTCACAGCTGGCGAACAGGGATGTTTGCTGCTGGACTTCTTCACACACTTTCGTACGGCAGCGAGATCGCATGAGTTGATCTGGGACGACACTCCAGTGAATAGAAGTCAGCGGATCTACGTGGCGACATGGAAGATCGGAGAATCACATTGAGTAGTTCATCGCAGCAACTCCAGGTAATCTCGCTGAAAAAGCTTACCCGGCACTTTCCGTCTGAGCGAGGTTTGATTACTGCCGTCGATAACGTGTCGATGCGGACATTTGCCGGAGAAGTCTACGGACTTCTGGGGCCCAACGGTGCCGGAAAAACGACAACGCTGCGAATGCTGTTGGGACTGCTCCCTCCGACATCCGGAGAAGTCGAGATTATGGGAACTCGCGTTTCCGATGATCCGTTGCGGATCCGAAGTTTCGTTGGATTGGTCTCCGCCAGCGCCGGGCTCTATCAGTGGCTGACTCCGCTTGAAATTCTGAAGTACTTTGCCACAGGCTATGCGATGACGAAAAGCGAGGCGGCCCATCGCATTGAGGAATTGACCGCGCTGATGGGGCTGTCGAGCTTTCTGCATCGCCGCACAGCGACGCTCAGCACGGGACAAAAGCAGCGAGTCAATCTGGCCCGGGCATTGGTCCATGATCCGCCGGTGGTTCTGCTCGACGAACCCACACGTGGTCTTGATGTTGTGGGTTCTCAGGTCGTCTTTGATTTTGTGGCCACGTTACGCGGTGCAGGGAAGGCTGTGATCGTGTGTACTCATCAACTGGATGAAGCACAGCGACTTTGTGATCGCTTCGGGCTGTTACACCGTGGTCGACTGCGTCACGAAGGCACGATGGCGGAATTGCAGCAACAGACCGGACTCCCTTCGCTGGTAGAAATATTTCTGCAGATCCTTGGGCGTTCCAACGTATTGCCTTCTGAGGTTCGCTCATGAACGAACAAACTGACCGCCGGAATGCAGAACAGAATGGCCTGCGAATCTCGCTGTGGAGGCAGCAATGGGTCTTCACGTGGAAGGAACTTTGCGAGACTCTGCGTGATCGTCGCACGACGGTCACTCTGATTGTTATGCCTGTTCTGCTGTATCCACTGTTGGGAATCATGTTCCGTTTCGTGGCTGTCGGAGAAGTGTCGAAGCAGACTCCGGAATACCGTATCGCCCTGGAGACAGAACAGGAAGCATCCTGGCTGAGCAGTTTGATTCAATCGGGCCATGAAATGTTGCAGCACGCGTCGCAACCGTCGGCGGGCAACGGCAAAGACTCAGCGGCAGAAGCGAAGATCCAGTTTCTGGTTCCGAATGATGGGGCTGAATTCGATCTTGAAGAAACAACGGCTGAAGGCACGGCTGATCTTGGTATTCGAGTGACTTTCTCAGACCGTCAGATTGGTGAAGGGTTTCCCGGTGCTGACGTGGAGTTCTTCGAGGTTGAGAACTCCCCGCTCAGTCACGACGCTGCTCATTATGTTCGGCAACGAATGATCGCCACCAATCTGATGACGGCAACGAACACAATTCGCGGGTCCGGGCAGCAGTTTGATCTCCCGGTTCGGGACTCCACACGCTGGGTTAAACCGCTCAATCAGACGTCAGCGATTCTGGGCCTGTTGCCGCTTGTGCTGTTATTGATGACGGTCACCGGTGGTGTTTATCCCGCCATCGATCTCACGGCAGGAGAACGGGAACGAGACACACTGGAAACGCTGATGGCTCTGCCAGTGTCCCGAGTCAGGCTATTGATGGCAAAGTTCATCGCCGTACTGACGGTGACCATGTTGACGGGCCTGATGAACATCCTTGCGATGGCCGCGACCGTCTACGCGCTGCAAATGGAAACCACACTGTTCGGGGAATCCGGGCTAAGCATCTCGCTGATTGTTCGGCTCTTGAGTGTGTTGCTTGTCTTCTCGACCTTTTATTCGGCCGTACTATTGCTGGTCACGAGTTCCGCGAGGAGCTTCAAGGAAGCTCAGGCTTTGCTCATCCCGCTGATGCTGATGACCATTGCTCCTGGGCTGGTCATCATGCTGCCAGACTGGAGACTCGAGGGCTGGCTGACGGTCGTTCCGGTGGTCAATATCCTGTTGATGGCTCGGGAGCTTCTGGAGGAGACTCTGACGACTGTCCCTGCGATGATTGCGATCGCATCGACATTGCTTTATGCCGGGGCCGCGCTGTCCCTGGCGGCCAGGCTGTTTGGGACGGACGCCGTTCTGACGGGCAGTCGTGCCGGCTGGCGAGACTTCTTCCGACGGCCTGTGGAAGTATCCGCAGTACCGAGTTCCGCTGTCGGAATTTCTGTGTTGGCGATTCTGTTTCCGCTGCACTTCCTTGCGTCAGGATTTCTGGCACGCGTTTCCGGAACGGATTTTTCGCTGCGTCTCATGATTTCCTCGCTGTTGACGGTCTCACTTTTTGCCGGACTGCCTGTTCTGATGATGCGTTGGCTGCGTATTTCCTGGAAGTCAGGAGCCAGCCTGAATCGCGTTCCAATTCGGATTTGGCCGGGCATCGTTCTCATCGGCCTCTCAGCGTGGCCCTGGATCTATGAGATGATCATTGGGATGCAAACGATCGGATTTCACTCGCTGAACAAGACACAAATCAATCAGGTTCAGGAGTTGCTTAAAGCCTGGCGAGACGTCCCGGTGGCACTCCTGGTATTCAGTCTTGGCATTCTGCCTGGTGTTTGTGAAGAGTTGTTCTTTCGCGGGTTTCTTCTGTCCAGTCTCCGGGTTGAAATGAAAGCTGCTGCGGCGGTCGTTGTCTCCGCTGTTTGCTTCGGCATATTTCATGTTGTGTTGGCTGGCGGTGCCGCACCGGAACGCTGCTTACCGAGCACAATCATGGGCCTGTTGCTGGGTTGGGTGACGTGGCGATGCAGAAGCGTAATCCCAGCGATGGTGCTGCACGGCATTCACAATTCGACTTTGTTGCTGATTGCCAGCTCGCATCAGAAGTTTGCAAATCTGGCCGTCGGAGGGCTGCAACAAACGCATCTTCCTGCGACTTGGCTGACGATATCGGCGGTGATACTTGGGGTCGGGTTCACGTGGACTGCCGTAGCGACTCGCACGCGAACAGGGTCAAGAATACTGATCCAGAGTAGTCAGGGTTAGTTCCCGGCGATGGGTCGAAAAGCAGCACCTGCCTGATTTCTCGATTTGCAAATGTTATGCATCTGCATTACGATCCGTTATTATGAGAGAGGCGGAGCATCATGAAGAAATCTAAACGCCGCGAAGCTGTTCAGCGGGTCGATGTTGCCGTGATCGGCGCTGGAGCTGCAGGTATTGGGGTGGCGATTGCACTTCAGGACGCGGACATTGACAACATCGTGGTCATTGATCGGCACGAGGTTGGATCTTCATTTGAGGCATGGCCAAGAGAGACGAAGTTCCTTTCGCCATCGTTCCCCACCAACTCCATAGGAATGCTCGATCTGAATTCCATCGCCATCGGAACGTCGCCGGCTCACACACTGGACAGGGAACATCCCACGGGGCGCGAGTATGCGAGTTATCTGAAAGGCGTGGCCGAGCACTTCAAGGTGCCTGTACAGTCAAACACGGACGTGATGTCGATTCAGACGTCAGAGGAAGGATTTCGCTTTGAAACGAACCAGGGCGAAATGTTTGCTCGGTTTGTGATCTGGGCGGCAGGAGAGTTTCGCTACCCGAATCAGTGCCCGTTTCCGGGGGCAGAGTTGTGTCGACATACCTCACTTATTTCATCTTTTGGGGATTTGCCGCACTCTGAATTCATTGTCATCGGCGGATACGAGAGTGGGATCGATGCCGCTGTCCATTTGGCATTCCACCATAAGAAGGTCACTGTTCTTAGTCGCGACGCTTCGTGGGAGTCCGAGACTTCTGACCCAAGCGTATCGCTGTCGACCTACACAAGGGAGCGACTGGCAGCGATAAGACGACTCGACCGTGATATTCACCTTGTCGGTAACGTCGATGTCTGTCAGGTGATCGAGACGACTGACGGTTACGAGGTTCGTTCTCGCGAGAATGCAACATGGCGATCGCCGGGGCCACCGATCCTTGCGACAGGATTTCTCGGCAGTCATCAATTGGTCGCAGAGCTCTGCGAGATGCGCGAGGACGACTATCCGTTGCTGACATCCAACGATGAATCCACCACAACACCTGGGCTCTTCTTTGTAGGTCCACTGGTGCGCCATGAAAGCCATATCTTCTGTTTTATCTACAAATTCCGACAGCGATTTGCTGTTGTTGCCAAAGCAATTGCGACTCAACTGGGGCTTCCGGCGGACGACCTCGAGCACTATCGCAAATGGGGTATGTATCTTGATGATCTGTCCTGTTGTGGAGAAGAATGTGTATGCTGACCCTTGAAAAGCAACCGGAGCTTGGCACGCGAACGGTTGTCGTAGTTGGGCGAGAGAGCGTTGGGAAATCGCAACTCATTTCGACACTGACAGGTCGTAACGCTGGAGAAATGAATTTTCGCGGCTCGACTGTAACAGTCGAGCGATATCGCGGTGATGGAATTGATTTTATCGACACTCCCGGGATTTTGCGAAAGTCAGATACTGAGACGACCCGCATGGCCCTGGCCTCGCTGGAAACACACGAGACAGTGATTCTTGTCGTTCAGGCGACCAGCCTGGATGACGATCTTTCTGAGATGATTCCCCTCGTTCACGGCAAGCAGGGAATTGTTGTTGTGACGTGGTGGGATCAGGTGGACCTTGGTAATGAGGCTGCCGAGGCTATTCGTCGACTGGCGGTGGAAGCCGGAGTTCCCTTCCTTACCGTCGATGCCCGTCATCTTGATCCGGCGACGAAGCAGGGTCTCGTAAATGCCCTGGCTTCTCCGGGAGTCTTTGCAAAGACCCAGCTTGCGGCGCGCGCGGGATGGCGGATTGTGCCAAAGCCCGGCTTGCTTGAACACCGCGTCTTCGGTCCCGTCCTCGCTGTTGTACTACTGCTCGTTCCCGCGCTGGCCACGATTTTCGGGGCCAATCGATTCGCCGACTGGCTGCATCCGCTGGTCACTGCATGGATTGCTCCCGCGATCACTTTCGTCGATCTCAATGCTCCTGGCTGGGTCAGGATGATCCTAACGGCGGAGCAGGGAGATTTCGGATACGGGCTCTTGAACATGGGGCCGTTCCTGCTGGTCTGGGCTCTGCCGACTGTTGTCGTGTTTTCCCTGATCCTCGGCGCGTACAAGTCCAGCGGCCTCATTGAACGGATCAACGGAGCCATTCATCCTCTGGCTCGCCCGTTCGGTTTAAGTGGCCGGGATGTAATTCGAGTGATGATGGGATTCGGCTGCAACGTGCCAGCCGTCATCAGTACGCGGTCCTGTTCCGCTTGTTCGCGCGGCCCGGCGATTTCTGCCATCGCATTCGGATCGGCCTGCAGTTATCAGCTTCCGGCGACGATTGCTGTCATTGGAGCGGCGGCCGCAACTCATGGCAGGAATCCTCTGCTGCTGACCACTGTGTTTCTTGCATGGTTGCTGTTCACAACACTTGTGTACCTGCGTTTGACCGCCACAACGCAGTCACGCAGTCCGTTGAATGTGCTGATGACGCCGGGCCGCCCATTTATGCAATGGCCGACTTTCAAAACACTCTGGCGAGAAGCGAAGGGCACTATTCTCCAGTTTCTTGCTCAAGCGATTCCAGTCTTTGCGCTGATCTGTATCGTCGCCGCGATGCTGTCACAGTTGGGAGTGTTGACGGCAATGTCAGACGTCCTCGGCCCGGTTATGCGGCTCTTCGATTTGCCCGCGGAGGCCGCACTGCCCATGGTCCTGTCTTCGATTCGCAAGGACGGCATTTTCCTGTTCGCATCCGATGATGGTTTAGCGATCCCAATGACAACGACACAGACTCTGACGGCAGTCTACCTGTCAGGAGTTCTTCTCCCTTGTCTTGTTACCGCAATGACAATCGCGAAGGAGACAAACTGGAGAGACACGAGCAAACTGCTTCTGCGGCAGGCCGGATTTGCGATGCTGTTTTCCGCGTTGCTTGCCTGGGGAGGAAAGTGGTTGCTGGGGTAGCATTGAAGAGATTCGCGGGGGCAGGTCGCGAAACGGTTCGACCCTTTAAGATGTCGCAGTTTAAGATGTCGCAGTGGAAAACAGAATGGAAAGAACAATGATAAATATCAGAACAATCTATCCCGACGTGACTGCCTGGTCTGAGCAGGCCCTTGCGGCATTCGAGGCGGGCCGGGATGACATCCTTGTGGTGGAACGGCCTGAGCTGGCGGTGGACACGGTCGAGATCAGCTCGGGACGCGTTCATGAGTATCGAGCGTCGACCACGCGACGCGCGATCGATGAGCACGTCACCTGTGGTCTTGCCGAAGTTGGTGTTGCATGTGATGTCCTGAAACGTGACATCATCGAACTCGCACAAAGTTTTCTGGTGCAGTTTCGGCAGCAATCGCTGCGGCTGCGGATCGAGATCGTGAATACTCAATCGTGTCCGAAGTTTCATATTGATAACGTCAACATTCGACTTGTCACAACGTACTACGGACCAGCGACGGAGTACCAATTCCCCGGCGATCACTCGATCCATGCCGCACCGCTTTACAGCCTTGTGTTCCTGAAAGGACACAAACACCCAACGCACAGCGATCTGGTGCTCCATCGTTCTCCCGAAGTACCAGCAGGATCAAAGCGACTCTGCGTGGTGATCGACTTTTAATTGTTGCATGCCATCAACTGGGAATATCAATGTCTAATCCACTTACATTTTCTGAGCGTCTGACTGTCGAACAGGTCGAAGAAGGCACCGAACTGGCACCAAAGTTTGACGAGCACGGATTGATTCCGTGCGTCACAACCGATTTCACAACCGGTGAAGTGTTGATGCATGCCTACATGAACGGCGAAGCACTCGCAAAGTCGATCGAACGGGGCGAAGCCGTTTACTGGAGTCGCAGTCGAAAAACTTTGTGGCACAAAGGAGCAACCAGCGGCCTTGTGCAAACCATTCGTGAAATGCGCATTGACGACGATCAGGATTGCATCTGGCTGCGAGTCGACGTCGCGGGCGGGGCGAGCTGCCACGTGGGTTATCGCTCCTGCTTTTATCGAAAGGTCCCTGTAGGGAATTCTCGAGACACGCAGACAGCCCTCGAGTTCTCCGAATCGAAAAAGGTCTTTGACCCTGTCGCCGTTTATGGTGACGTCCCGAATCCGACACAACTTTAGCATTGGAACTGAAACATGATAGAAATTCGCAGTCAAGGGTTCACTCTGATTGAACTGCTTGTCGTCATCGCCATCATCGCGATTCTCATTGCCTTGCTGTTACCCGCCGTTCAACAAGCCCGGGAGGCCGCCAGGAGAACTCAATGTCGAAACAATCTGAAGCAACTGGGGCTGGCTCTTCATAATTACCACGATGTCCATAGTGTTTTCCCTCCCGGATATGTTTCCAACGTCCATCATACTTCCCGGGACGCTGATACCTTCGATGGCCCGACGGGCTGGGCGTGGGGCATGATGCTGCTGCCGTATCTGGAGCAGACGAACGTCTATCAGGGGTTTAACCACAACTTGCCATGCTGGGATGCTGTCAATCAGCCACTGGCGCA
>Ga0172376_10006607_pt1 | contig 12559 bp, 11 predicted proteins | sample Lak35m_FD_121114 | JGI IMG/M metagenome (GOLD analysis project Ga0172376, IMG submission 121114) | Freshwater microbial communities from Kabuno Bay, South-Kivu, Congo - kab_092012_35m | ecosystem: Environmental > Aquatic > Freshwater > Lake | place: Democratic Republic of the Congo: South-Kivu...
ACCGTGATCGTGAAATTGTTAATTTTCATATCGTTGTTTGCCTTCTTATGGATTAACTCTGCCGAGAGTACCGATGACAAGAATGTTGTAGAAAAAGAAAATGCCGTGAGGTTTGTGATTGCTCTACTTTGGGTGTTTTGGTTCGTGGCTACTCCCTTAACCATTGCCGATTCATATTATGACTGGAAGGGAATTGACAATGAAAGTTATGAGAGTCATCATCTCGTGCTGAAGCAGATCGGACAGGACGTGTGCATCATTTCCGGCCTCGCCAGTCTGGCTGTCGCTTTCAGGCTCCAGCGCGGCGATAGCGACGAGTACGTTTTTTTGGCTTGTTTCTCACTGTTCATCGTGATTGGCCTGCTGCAGCACATGTCGAACCTCGTTCGCATGATGCAGCAGTACGTGCAGGAGCAACTTCGTAACGAATACGCTAAAAGTGCCAAAAACAATGACGTCTCAGGTCACATCACGTACCGCATTGCGTACAATCGCCTGATTGTCACGGTGATCGTAGCCATCGGCCTCGTCGCGTACCTGACCATCGCCACCTCCACCATCCAAGAGTGGACGCCTGACATCATCTACGCCGAGCAACACACCCGGCTCTTCGCGTTCTGTGCCTTCTTTATCTTCAGCGCGTACGACATATTTTTCGAGATCCTTGTCGCCGTCAAATACAACCAGGCCGACCTTGAGCAGCAACACCCGCGCAAGATGATGTGGACCAGCTGGGCAATCGTGGTCTCTATCGTTTTCCTCAACATTCACCAGTTTTTTGCGCTCTGCTACGGAAGGCAGAGCATGGCAGACGAGGGCGCCTGCACGCTTCATAATTACATGTTTGGCTAATTGCGCCCGGAAAACGCAAACAGAGCCATGTGAAGTAGAGTGTGAAACAACAGCACCCGCATTGTATTTTTTCAATAGTCTTAATAAAAGTTTTGATTTTGAGATTATGAGCGTCTCGACTGAGCATGTCGACTGCTGATCGTATAGCGGCAACAAGACTTTCACACCCTTCGGTGCACGCGCGCGAGTGTTTAACGAGTGTCTATCTTAAGGACAGTGCACTTTACTGACGTGCTGTATTTAGGACGGAACATTTCATGACAGGCGTACATTTCAATGTTCCCTCTCTGAAAGTACATGTGTGCTTGCTGAAAAGGCCCGACATGCAAATGCCTGACAACATGTTTTGCACCACCATACTATATCCTGCAACTGAAACCCAACAGAAGATGATCATCTCAGCTATGGAGCCAGGCAATCTTTTTTCAGTACCCCCTGCGCAGTTGAACTTGCGGACAGATCCGTGCGTGCAAACGAGATTGTCACCTTGCTTATGCTTCCGGTTCACAGCACCGGGGAATAGAATCATGAACCCCAATGGCTCCAATGAAGATAGTTCCCCCGATATTCAACAGCACATGTTCACGGTGTTTGTGCACCTTAGCCAGCTCCTCCCATGTATTTCCAGCGGCAGACCGTTTCAGATGAACGTTGCAACAAACGAGGATGACATGGCGTATGTCATCAACATCTTCCCGGCACAAACCTCGCCCGGCATGCAGCAGCAGGTTCATGAGTCGACAAGAGTGCTTTCAGAGCACATTAAGAACCTGGAGCACATCCATGGGAGGAAGTTGGTTTTGGTAACAGACGCCGTGCGTGAATGTAACGAGGGACGACTGCGGCGGTGGGCTGATATCAAAAAAACGTCTGAGATTCTCTTCGGAAGCCAACAAGCCATTGCCGAGTGGTTTCTCTGCATGAACAGGATGTTCAATGGCATGAAGATAGATATGACGCAGTCCAACTTCTTGCGCGAGTCTGCGGTGAAGCTCAATCCCGAGTTCAACGTTGTCATGCTCATTTTTATCTGCGGCGGGATGATGTCTGAAATCGCAAATGAGTCTGGTGCACAAATGACCAGCGAAGACTCAGTGAAAAACCAAGTAGATGTGTGGTGTGCTCAGGACGATGAGAACATAAAGAATAGTTTCCTGGTGCATCTAGTGCGACACAACGCAGCTACGTCGGCGTATTTGAGTGACGCTGGTTGGGACATTAAGGGAACAAAACTGTGTTGTTCGAACGAGGCCAAGGAGGACCAGTTTGTATTTGCAGGATTTCCCCAGGAATCCGTCCTCAATTACATACTATTCAAGCTCAAACTGAAGCTCGGCGACTGCGAGGATCTGACAGCAATGATTCTCGGCGTCCTCGACGTGTTCAAGCTTCCGCGCGAGGTCTTCTTCTCTTATGTAGCAAAGTCCATACCGTTAATCCCTGTGTACTACAGCGACTCGGCGGCCGCGAGCGACTTTACAGCCCACCCCGGTAGTGTTCAGAAGATCGCCATGAGAATCTGGGAATTGTTTCAATCGCCACAGACTGAGTGCAGAAGACAAGTTTGCAACCTTGAAGACCTTCTTGCTGCGTGTCGCTCGACAAACTCAAACTTCTCCGAAGACGCAACCATTGTCTCTATTCTGGCCAGAGCTCCGAGGGTGGACCAAACCAGCCTCAGTGGTTTGAACACCAAGTCGTTCTTGTCACTCGAAGACTACGCAGATCAATGGAAAAACGACCTCGTGACGACAAATCTCGACTCACGCCTGCAAGGCCATGCATGCGGCATCATCGAGATGAAAAAGACCCTGGGCGCTATGGGCAGCGTGACATTGGAGCTGGTACAGGGTCAGCCCAGAGTGCTTGAGAGCACCTCGTTTGCGACAGAGCGTCCATACAATGCACCGACGACAGCGTTCTTTGGAAACACTACTCCAGACCGGCAAAAAATCCAGGAGAAGCTTGGCGGGAATAATGTGGTGCTTCCACGGAACGTCACGTGCAACATTCAAAGCACTTTGCTCTCGCGCGAAATCGTCGCACACCTGCCGAAAGACACGCAAGCGTTTGCAGCACAGGGGTACACGCTCGGCACACAGAGCGGGCCCGGGTCGTTCTACGTGCTGAAGCTGAACTCGGATGCCGCCAACTTCACCATGGGCTTGGACAACAACGGCAAGCACATCGTGGAGCCGGGACACGCCATGAACACGGACGCGTTCAACGGCGACAAGGGGCTGCAGTTGAGAATGACGTCAGCGATGGACGCAAGAGAGATTTACCATCTCGAGGTGCTGGCAGGCCTGGGAGAGGCGTTTACGATGAACTTGACAACGCTAGCTAGCAACAAAATGCTCCCGCAGACCAACCCTCTCATGTCGAGGGCGCCCATGACAATCAGCGAGAATCTGACTCTCGCGCTCGTGACGCCCTTGGAACTGAAGACACAGGTGATGAGCACGGGGTGCACCCTCAAGCAGCCATACGATCGCGAAACGACCAAGGACCTGCAGGGCTTCGCCAAGCAGGTGGGCGAGGCGGTGCACCGCGTGTTCCCGCCGCAATCACGCTTAATCATGGGCCCCTTTTTTGGGGGCGCGACCGTGCAGGGGACACTGTGAGGTTCGCGATGCGAGCTTCAGCGGCTGGCGCGCCCGCGTTTATTCAGGCGTGTTTGAAATAATAAAGCGCTGTAGCCGTCCCGAGCGCGTGCGCGCGCGCGTGCGCGCGCGCGTGCGCGCGCGCCTGCGCGCGCGCCTGCGCGCGCTCACTGCGGGGCGATCGACCACGCGAGGCTGATCATCGTCTTGTCCACCAGCCCGATCGGCGGCATGTTCGGCCACGAGTACACGGGCCAGACCCAGTACACCGCCGCGTACTGCTGCCGCACCTGCGCGCGCACGCTGCGCGAGAACGGGCGCGTGAGCGCGGCGGTGCGGAAGCGGTGCAGCATGTCCACGTCGGAGCTCCCGAAGACGTTCGCGAGCCACGCGACGTCGGCGCTCACGCCGGCCGGGTCCGCCCCGGTGTGCACCTTGTGCACGAAGAAGGTGTTGCTCCCCGGGCGCGTCAGGCCCGCGGGGCCCCAGTCGTGCGTCGTCACGCAGGCCGCGCCGCTCGGCGTCTCCGCCGTCTTGAGCGGGCACGCGTGCACGAGCTGCGAGTCCAGCGTGAGCGTCGAGCGCCCGCCCCCGCTGCCCTGCACGGTGTTGGAGATCTGCAAGGGCATCGCCCCCCCGATCTTGGCGTGCGACATGTAGAGGTCGTCGAGGCGCAGCTCCTCGTCGGTGTACGTGCGGAAGTACTCGAGCGCCTGGTCCGAGTCGTCCGGCCGCAGCACCAGCGTCACGAGCGCCTCCGCCATCGAGAGCGCGGTGTCGTTGTGCATGCTGAAGGTGCCCGAGATCTTCTCGTAGACGAGGTTCGAGCCGCGGTACACCTCCGCGCGCACGTGCTGCGTCGCGTCGAACGCCGTCGTCTTCGTCGCCTGGCACGCGATGCGCGGGGTGTGGCTCGTCGCGAAGTTGAGCGTCGAGAGCATCAGCATGTCGCTGCCCGCGTCGCGCGTGCGCAGCAGCGTGTTGAACTGGATCGTGCTCGAGGTGTGCCACGCCGGGATCGGGAACACGATCGTCGCCCAGACCTGCATGTTGGCGCCCGCGCCGTCGACGTACACCGCCGGCGTGCACAGCGGCTGCTTCGTCAGACACGTGCTGTCGTCGAGGTCGTCGAGCAGCGCCTGCATCGCCGCGCAGTCCTCCGCGTCGATCGCGCGCATCGTCATCGGCGTCTGCGCGTTCTCGTTCAGCGCCGCGGTGATGTTCTCGAGCGAGTGCCCGAAGTCCAGCAGGTACTCGACCGTCGCGATGCGCACGCTCGGGTCCTGCTGCGCCGTCGCCGTCCAGAACGCGACGTGCGTCGCGATGCTGTACGCGCTCTGCTTCACGATCGCGACCTGCTCGAACGTGTTCTCGACGACCGAGAAGCTGTTGAAGATGAGGATGTTGTTCGCGGGCGCGGCGCCGCCGTAGGCGCCGCCGTGGGCGCCGCCGTTGGCCGCGGGCACGAAGACCATGCCGACCCCGAAGTCCACCGTCAGCGTCGAGCCGTAGAGCGGGCTCACGCGGGGCGTAAACCGCCCGAGCGCCTTCCGGATGTCCTCGTGCCGCACGTGCAGCGTCAGCGTCTGCAGCGCGCTCCCCGGCACCGACTCGAGCGACGCGTTCACCTGGCACGCCGCGCTGCACTCGGGGGCGTCGGGCTCGGCCTCGGCGCCGCACGCCGCGCCGCACGCCGCGGGCCGCGCCAGCGCCGCCCCCGGCGTCGCCGCGAGCTCTCCGAGCAGCACGTAGTCCGCCTCGAGCGCCGCGCGGCACGCCTCCAGCGACGTGTTCTTCTGCAGGCACCCGTTGTGCGTGTCGCCCTGCGCGCGCTCCGTGTCGTTGCGCGTGAGGTAGAGCAGCCGCGCGTACGCGTTGATCTGGTCGGGCTCCGAGGCGTCGACCTGCATCGTCTCGAAGACCAACGTCCACACCGCGGTCTCGTTGTCGAAGCTCACGCCGTCGAGCAGCGAGAGCGTCGGCACGCTCTGCACGGCCGTCACGAGGTACGGCTCCGCGACGTCGACGACCTGCGACTGCGTGCCCTCGACCGCGCCGAGCACGAGCCCGCCGGTCGCGAACGAGTCCATGTCGACCGCCGCCGTCAGCGCGTTCATCGTCTCGAGGTCGGGCGTCGAGACCGAGACCACCGCCGGCTCCGCGCGCCCCGAGAGCGCGCACGCGGCGAGCACCGCGCCCAGCAGCAGCAGGCGCGCGCACATGCCCCGCGGCAGTTATATACACCGAAGGCCCAAACGCGCGGACAGCGCGAGCGCGCCTCAGCCCTCGCCGAGCAGCGCCGCCAGCGCGCGCGCGTCGAGCGCCGCCGCGACCCCCATGCGCGCGTCGACGAGCAGCACGAAGCCGGCCCAGAGCACCCACGCCTGCGCGTGCTGCGCGTGCGTGCCGCGGTGCCCCGCCCCGGTGTGCTCGAAGAGCACGGGCACGTCCGGGCGCAGCTCGAGCAGCAGCGCCAGCAGGTTCACCGCCGAGGGCCCGCACTCCGCGCCGCGCTCGTCGCGCGCCGTCGGCTCCTGCAGCCGCGCCAGCGGCAGCTGCAGCTTCCGCTGGTAGTTCGGGCGGTTGTAGTAGATCGCCTGCGAGATGCTGTGGAACAGGTACGCGAACTTGTGCGCGTACTGCGCGATCGTGCCCACCACGCAGTCCGCCGTCATCGAGTGCGTGAAGAAGACCTCGCCGCTCGCCTCGAGGTGGTGCCCCGCGAGCACCACCCCCGCCGCCGCCGCCGCGTCGTCGCGCGCGCGCGCGCGCACCAGCAGCCGGTGCAGCCCCAGCATGCTGTGCACCGCGTCCAGCACGAACACCGCCGCGTCGAGCCGCACCTGGCAGAAGCCGTCCGCGTCCAGCGCCGCCTGCCCGCGCAGCGCTTCGCCGGGCATCTCCATCTCCACGGCGCGCGCCGGCTCCGCGCGCGCCGGGCCTGCCGGCCCCGCGTCCGCCGCCCGCCAGCGCACCGCCAGCCACTGCCCGAGCCGCGCGAGCAGCAGCACGCACGCCGCCTCGACGTCGCAGAGCGCGCGGTAGCCCTCGCCCGGCGCGTACGCGTACAGGCGCGTGAACTCCAGCTGCAGCGCCGCCACCGCGTTCTGCACGTCGTCCAGCGTGTACTCGTGCAGCGGGGTCTCGGCGAGGATGATCGCGTCGTGCTGCGCGCCCAGGCTCTCGCGCAGACTGCACGCCCCCTGCAGCTGCGGGCTCCGCCCCAGCAGCACGCACACGCACGCGCCCACGACGTGCATGTCGTTCGCGAGCGGCGCGTCCGCCGGCTCGTTCAGCCGCGCCCCGCGGTCGACGTCCTCCACCCACGAGTCGAAGACCCGCTGCAGCGCCGAGCCCGCGTGCCACGGCAGCGAGCTCCGGGCGCGCAGCGCGCTGGCCAGGGACTCCAGGCTCGCGAGCGAGATCTCGGGCGCGGGCGTGGGCCCCTCCGGGGCCCCTGCGAGAGCGGCCATGAGCGTGACCCTGCACGCCCGCTTAAAGGACGATATTCTAAAAAGGGTCCGCAAAGCAGGAAACACACTATTAAGGGCCAACGCTGTCATGTCCTGGGACACACAATTGTTTGACGCCGGCAACTTGCTGAGTTCGAACTGCTGTTGCGGCTGTCTGTGTCCGTGTTTTGCGTATGGACATCTCGTTCACGTTGCGAAACAAAAGCAAATCGACATTGGATGCGCAAAAGATCTCGGGCCTTCCTTTTTTTCCGGATACATTGGGCTTCCGTGCTGTCTGCATACATTCGTAGCAAGCTTCGGCTGTCCGTGTATACCACCGTGCTTGGCACTGCATGCGTACCGTAAAAATGTACTCGGAGAAGAACAATGCTTTTGGTGGCCGATAGATTGTTTGCTGACCTCCTGCTGTCCGGGCTGTGTATACTCACAGGTAATGTGCTTGCCATCATTTCCATGTACCTTATGCGCACTGTCACGTACCTGACTCTACTCCCCGACACACGATGCAGCAAATGAACGAGGGCAGCTTCACAGGCAGGGGGACGACGACCGACGCCGCAATGTTTGCGCCGCTCGTGCAGACGTCCATGTCGCGCATCTAACGCCCTGCGAGTCGCGCCTCCCGAAAAAAAACATCCGGCCTGACGCGCCGCGGCCGCGCCCGCCGCCACCATGAAGGCGATCAACGTCTCGGAGTTCGACATCATCAAGTGCGGGGTCGAGTTTGTGACGACCGCTGTCGCGCGCCCGGGCGTCGATGACCTGCTCCCGCACATGGAGCGCAACGAGAGCTACGTGTACTGGATGCAGCCCAAGGGCGGCGCGATCGAGCAGCAGCTGGCGTGCATATGCGTCAACGGCACCTACTACTCGCTCAACAGCAAGCTCGAGAAGGCCATCTTCCGCAACGTGCGCCTGACGCGCGACTTCCAGAACTTCGAGCGCCTCGTCGACGGCACGCGCAAGCTCGTCATCCCGCAGCGGCTCTTCCAGGAGAAGCTGCGCACGTCGAACCGGGTGCGTCGAACCGCTGCGCGCGCGTGCGCGCGCGTGCGCGCGCGTGCGCGCGCAGCCGCCCTGCGCGCAGAAACTCCGCGACTGACCAAACGCTATTTCCACAGAACGTTTCCATGATGCGCAAGATAAAGAGCAAGACGGGGAAGCCCGGCGCGCAGAACGCCAAACCTGCGCGCAGCGGCGCGCGCGCAGACACCCCGGGCGCGCCCGCCGTCGAGGCCGCGCCTGCAAAGCCCGCCGAGCCCGCCGCGCCCGCGCCCGCCGGCAGCTGCGACAGCCCGGCGGGCGTTGAACACGTGGAAAGCCACAGGCCGCCGCCCAAGCGCTCGCGCAAGTCCAAGTACAATCTGCACGTGGACTGCGTGCTCGAGGGCCAAAAGCGGCGAAAGTTCAACTTCGAGTCCAGCGAGATCCTGCGAGAGTTCTCCGGGGCGTTGAACGCCGAGGACCACCCCCTCATCCAGACCCCGCGCACGTTCCTCAGGTCGCTCTGTGATTTATTTACACAGGAATTCCCTAACATGCTCTCCGAAGACGCCATCCGCGCGGCCGTGAGCTCCCTCCACTGCGACTAGGCGCCCGGCGCGCGCCTCACGCGAGCCAGCACCCGGCGACGGGCGTTACGAAGCACGCCACCACCCGCGAGACTCTGCGTCCGTCTTTCGCCGCTTCGGCTTCGGCGCACACGAGCGCGCACAGGCCGCTCAAGGATTGCCGCAAGCATACTACGTGCGCGACCCAGAGAAGCACCAGCAGCGCGCATTGCACGCGCATTTTCTTTGATGAATAAAACATGATTTTGCACAATAATCTCAAAGCTCGTGGTTCCACGGACAGTTTCCAAAGTTCGCGACGCGCAACAATCCGAACCGCTGCGGTCACGAGCAGCGGTTCAAATGTTGGAGACGCGCAACAATCCGAACCGCTGCGGTCACGAGCCACCATTTCCGAGGTTCGCGACGCGCAACAATCCGAACCGCTGCGGTCACGAGCGACCATTTTCGAGGTTCGCGACGCGCAACAATCCCAAAACGCGCGGTTCCGACCCTTTCGCTGCCGGCAAAGTTGGATACATTCCACGAACGTCCCGAAACACACAGGGTTTTACTTTAAAACACCGGCGCACCTGCCGAGACACCACGGCCTGACACCGCGCGCAAAGACCGCATGAACTCAAACAACCCGAAGCCCTCCTTGTACAAAACGGCTCTGTGCAAAAATCCGCCGCCGTGCCGCTTCGGCAGTTCCTGTAAATTCGCTCACGGACCCGAAGAGCTTCTACGCCCACCCGCCCGGCAGCCGCCCGCGCCTCCGCCCGCGCCCCCGCCCGCGCCCCCGCCCGCGCCCGACAGTCCCGACAGCAGGTTGCGCGCCATGCGCAACCTGCAGCTCGAGCTCCGGAACCTGCAGAAGCTCCAGTCGTTTCTCGCAGACGAAGCCGCCGAGCCCGCGCCGGACGCCGACCCACAGGCCGTGCGCAGACTGCAGCTCGACCTCGAAAACCTGCAAAAGCTCGAGGCCTGTCTCGCGAAACATGCGACCGCGTCAATGTTAAAAAACGACGACCGCAGATTCGCACTCCGCCTCTTTATGTCTAAGTTTGAGTACGGCCCGTAGCGCGCCGCGCATGAACGTAAAAAACATTACTGTGTAATGAACAAACAAACTCCAAAAGACGACACCGGACGAGCCCGGCGCCGCGCCTGTCTCCGCAAGCGCGTGCCGCTCACGAGCGCCCGGGCCACACCGCTTCCAGTCTTGCGCACCCCGCCGCCGCCTGCGCCGCCCGCTTCTCCTTCAGAGTCTTGCCCCCAGAGCCCTCCGCGCCGCTTTCCTTGCACGCCTTGCACCACCACCAGTCGACGGGCTCGACCCCGCCCTTGAACTCCCGAACAGCGATGCGGACGATCGCCCCGCACTTACGGCACGCGAAGCCGCGCGCGTCGTAGTCCTCGAGCTGTCTCTCCTTCTCGAGCACCATTTCCGCGGCGTAGCAGAAGGGCACCCCCCGCGGGTTCAGGCTCCCGTCGGCCTGCCAGGGCGGCTCGCCGAACATGAAGTTCGCGTCGCACCCGGGCGCGCGGTGCACGTGCTCGTGCGCCGGCGTCAGTCCGTGCTGCAGGCACCAGCCGAGGCGCTCCCGCACTTCCTGGTCGTGTGCGGCGCGCCGCGCGTCCTGCTCTTCCCTCGACAGCCGCCCGAAGGCCGCGGTCGCGCCGGTGGGGCTCCCGCGCGCGCTGGCGCACGCGCTTGCGCACGTCCGCTGCGGGTTGACAAAGTGGAAGTTCAGACTGCCGAGCGCGGCGCGCGCGCCCCGCTTGCGAACGATGCCCTTGCACTTGTCGCACACCAGCCCGGACTGTGTACCGTTGCCGTCCGCGGCCTCGGCCGTCCACCTCCGCACCAGCGCGCCCAGCGGGTGCTCGTCCCACGCCGCTTGGCATTCGGGGCAGAATGTTTCGTCGGCGTGCGCCTGCTGTGAAAACATGCGACCGCGCCAGCTGCTTAAGAGTCTCCGCAAACAACAACGACCGCACACTCGAACACTTTTATTTTTTGTTCTCAATAAAACGATGTTTTTGAGATATCGTCATACAAACCAAACTACGTGTGTTTCCAAATAACACGGCATTGAATCCCAAAACACTCTACTCGCCCCCCAGGTTGTTTTTCAAGGAGTCGAGCGCGCTCATGAACTCCCTGAACTTGCTGAGCTCTTGCACCAGCCTCTGGTTCTCGGCCTCGGAATCCCGCAGCTTCTGCTCTGACTGCTCGTGTGCCTTCTGGGCGTGGGCGAGGTCTTGGCACAGCTTTTCCTTCTCCGCATCCATTTCCGACAACTTTGCGCGCATCTCGCCCATCTCGGTCTTCAAGCTGCAGAGATTCTGGCACGCTTTTCCCATCTCAGCCTGTTCACAAACCAGCATCTCGCGCTCGCGAGTCAAGTCTTCCCCGAACCACAGAATCTTCTTAGCACATCCGTCCTGGTCGCGCTCGGAAACCACCGCCTTCAATGAAACATAAGCCTTCTTCTCAGTCACTTCTATATCATCCTTGAACGTGCGCAACTCGACGCGGATCGCGACCATCTCCGGATCATTCTGCTTAGCGCACTTCAGCGTGCACAGCGTGTCGTTGACGTATTCCGTCTCGCAGAAGACGGCTCGGATGTCGACAAAGCGATCTGTCATCTTCGCGATCCCCGTCACGTGATGCGCCAGCTCGCCCCACTCGCAAACACGGCCGTCGACGTCGGTGACCATGAAGGTGGGGACGCACAGCAACTTCTTCGCGGTCGTCAAGTCCGCGCGCACTTGCGCGAGCTCCACCCTCGTGGCGTCCAACTCCACAGCCGCTTTCTGCTCGGAGCTCTCCCGGCCTTGATCGCGCCTCTCCGCCACCATCATCTGCCGCGTGAACACTGCAACAAGCTGCTCATTCATGTCGATCATGCTCTTCAGACTGGTCTTCGAAATTTCCAGCGACAGCACCAGCCCGCGCAGGTCGTCCAAAACCAGCCGAGTCTGCTCGTCGTCGCCATTCAGCCGCGCGCTGTTCGTCACCGCGTGCACCAGCCAGATCACAATGCGCAGCATCGCCGGGAGCGCAGCCACGACAGCCCCCTCGATCTCGCCCTGCATCGACATCTCGCACCGCTGGCGCTTCGGCGCCGAAAGCTCCCCCGACGTGTAGTACAGCTTTTTCACGACCTCGTCGATCGTCACACTCGCTTCGGACACAGCCCGCTCGATCAACATCACCGCCTTCCGCTCGATCAGTGTCAACGCCTGCTGCTCGCATGTCGTTTCTTCCGCAAACGGGTTGCACGAGATCTCAGACTTCATGTTGTGCAGCATGCTCTGCAGCACACGCACGCCCCTGATCGCGCCAATTTCCCTGGTCTCCAGTTTCTCCAAGGCCTCCCGCACCATTTTGCCGAAGATCTCGTACGTAAGCGCGCACGGCGAGATGATGTCAGCGCTCAGAGCGTCGTTCACCCCGCTCAGCGATGGCGTTTGGTCGCGCAGCATTAGCACCAGCCTCGTGAACATCACCGAAAGCGAGCAGTTCATGAGAGCATCTAATTCCTCGCACGGCGGCGGCCCTGCCGGCGGCGGAGGCACGCACCTGCTCTTCGAAGACGAACCATCCGCCATGCTCGTGAAAACGTGGCAGATGATTGAGGATTCTCCAAATTTCAGAGGAGACCCTTTAAATGCCCTTTTGCTCATTTTTTTCAATATTTTTTTATTACAGATTCTGAACCACAGAAATAATTTAAAATAATATCAAGATCTTGGTACCAATAATAAAATTGATATAGAGTCGTTGCCTCTTAAAAATTTAAAATGTCAGGATATTTTTAACTGTCGAAAGGTTAGGGCATGTTTCTGCATCATTGATCACTTTTTACAATACACTTCTGAACGTACACTTTTGAACGTACACTTCTAAAATACACTTCTAAGTTTTCACCGTAAAGTATTCTTCTCCGTTTCAGGTCTTCATAGTCGCGACCGCCTTCGGCTTCGCGAACCGCGACACCGTCCTGGGCCTGTGCGGCATGCAGGCGGCCCTGGTGCTATTTGGCTACGACATCGAGCAGCAGAT
>Ga0172376_10006611_pt1 | contig 12555 bp, 9 predicted proteins | sample Lak35m_FD_121114 | JGI IMG/M metagenome (GOLD analysis project Ga0172376, IMG submission 121114) | Freshwater microbial communities from Kabuno Bay, South-Kivu, Congo - kab_092012_35m | ecosystem: Environmental > Aquatic > Freshwater > Lake | place: Democratic Republic of the Congo: South-Kivu...
ATTGTCAGTCCGAGGAAGATGCTGCCGGTACCGCCGGATGTTGCGGGGGCGGATAATGATCTGAAGGACAAGCTGGAGGATGCGGTATTGAAGGCGATCGGGACTCGAGGTTCTGTGGTGTATGCGTTTGGGGAGAAGTGGGGTCCTGAGGCGGACGAAGCGGACCAGTATTTTGGTTTTAGTCCGGGCAGCGGGATACACGACATTCACATGAATCAGGGGAATTTGGGGAAGTATGCGAGGGACAACGGTGTGTATCAGGACGGTGCGCTGGTGATTTCGTATCCGGGGGATCGCTGGCGGGCATTTTTCTTTGCGTTTCAGTCGCAGTCATTTGATACGGACGATCGGGGCGGAGCTCGAGTTGCGACGGTATCTCCGCGACAGTCGGGCAGGCGGTGAAGACCGGGTATGGCTGTGTGTTTTGAGTTTGGGCATTGTCTGTGGCAGCAGGAGAGCGAAGATGGCGGATGCATTGCAGTCTGTGGGCAGTAATTCGGCCGCCTTGTTTTCGCTGCGGGTACATCGTGGTGACGGGATGGTACTGCTGGGGATGAACTGGAAGCGGGGGACACCATCGCGTGATTTTGTGGGTTTTGCGATTGAGTATCGGGAACCGGGCGGTGATCGTTTTTTTGCGGTGCGGAATCGTTTGGCGTTTCCAGGTGTTGATGGCGGAGTGAATCCGCAGACATTGTCTTCGAAGGTGTCGCCGATTCAGTTGTTCCGCTGGGTGCATTTTCCTCGCAACGCGCATCTGGAGGGCCGATTTATCTACCGGGTGACTCCGATGTTTATGAACAGTCGTGGTGAACTGAGTGAGGGTAAGCCGCAGACGGCGGCACTGGAGCTGCGTCGGGAGACGTGGCCGGGTCGGATGAACGTCAGTTTTACTCGAGGATTTGTTTCATCTCAGGCGTTTGTGGATCGGTATGGCGGGAAGGATGCGGTCCGAGAGTTACTTCCGGGGCGTGCGGAGGACGGCCTGCAGTTTGTTTCCAGCCACCGGGATTCGGAGGGAGCGCTGGAGTGGATGGGATTTGAGGCGTGTGAGGTGTTGCTGAGGGTGCTGGATGAGGCGATTGCGGATCCGACAGCGCGAGTGTATGCGGTGCTGTATGATCTGAACGAGCCGAGGTTGCTGGAGCGATACTGTCAGCTGGGAAGTCGATTGAAGATTGTGATTGATGATGACGGATCGCACGGTGCAGCGGATTCGCCGGAATCGCAGGCTGCCGAGCGTTTGCGGGTGACGGCGGGAGCGAGCAATGTTGTGCGGCATCACATGGGGAAGCTGCAGCATAACAAGCTGATTGCGGTGGATGGCAAAAATCCGGTGTGCATTTGTGGTTCGACGAATCATTCGTGGCGTGGACTGTATGTGCAGAACAATCATCTGGTGTTGCTGCGGTGCCGGTCGGCGGTGAAGATTTTTGTAGCTGCGGCGGAGCGGTATTTTGGCAATCCAGGGGGTCGTCCGGGTGCGTTCAGCGAAACGGATTCTGCGGGGTGGAGTGATCTGAAGCTGCGTGGGATCGATGCGCGAGTGACATTTTCGCCGCATTCGAAGCAGAATGCTGTGCTGTCAGAGATTGCGGCGGACATTTCATCGGCGACATCGAGCGTCTTGTTTTCGCTGGCGTTTTTGTATCAGACGGAGGGCGAGATCAGTCGGGCGATTGCGGGTCTGGGCAAGCGGCGGGGAATGTTTTGTTGCGGGGTTTCGGACAAGCCTGTGAAGGGGTTGTCGGGGGGATCCGGGATCAGGATGCATCACAAGTTTGTGGTGCTGGATTTCGACAAGCCGACGGCTCGTGTCTATTTTGGGTCGTACAATTTTTCGAAGGCGGCGGACGGGCAGAACGGTGAGAATTTGCTGTTGGTTCGTGATCGTCGGGTGGCGACGTCGTTTGCGATCGAGGCGCTGCGGATTTACGACCACTATCAGTTTCGAGTGAAGCAGTTGCAGGCGGCAACGGCTCAGCGAGTGCTGCAGTTGAAGCCGTCCCCGGTGACGAAGTCTGAGCGTCCGTGGTGGTCAGACTGGTACACAGAAAAGGTGCGGATCCGGGACCGGGAGTTGTTTGGGTGAGGGGGGGGCTAAACTCGAGGGCCAGCGCACACTAAGTGCCTGATTTGATGAGGACCTGCGGCAGGTTCTCTTCGCTACAGTCACACATTCGCCTCCTCATCGCGACGCTGATCTTGTCAGGGAGTTGCTTGAGTAGTGACAGGCTGAATCTGGGATGTTGAAACGATGGCAATCCGGGAATTCCGGAGCGATTACCACCTAAGCGAGCAAAATTGAATTGAGTGTGGGGTTCGGCAATGAATGAGGTGGAGGTTCGGCAATGAATGAGGTGGAGGTTCGTTTCGACGGAGCGAAACGCGACTATCCGGTGGCTTAACACCATTTCACCATCCCAGGCTGAATCTTCTGACCCACGCGACATTCAACGCCATTCGCCGCTGCATTGTTCGGAGAGAATCTTCTCTCCACGTCACATCCAGTGACCAATGACATGTGTTCTCGATTCCCCAGTGATTACGAATCGATTTCGCAAACTGAGCGATGCCGATGAGAAGGCTGGAGATGTAGGAGCTTCGTTCCACCGTGTGCTTATCGCCTGAACTGGTTTCCCGCACCACAACGCCGAAACTCTTCAGGCCGCCCCATTTCTCTTCGAGAGGGAAGTCTTTCGGTATTTCGAATTGAATACAGGTCCTTGATTCCTCACGTCCGTGCCGTTTTTTCTTCGAGTACTCACACTGTGACTCGTGTACCAAACCCTCGAAGTCATTCTCCAATTGTTTCTCCACAAATTCGGAGACGGCTTTGTGCAGATTTCCGTATTCCTTTTAAACAAACGATCACATCTCCGCCTCGTTCAGTAATCGCTTTCACGATGGCAACCTGAGCGCCCATCGCATCGATTGTGATCACAGTACCATGCACATCAATCAACTCCAATACCTATGGAATTGCCGTGATTTCGTTCGATTTGGCGTCGGTGGGTACCTGAGCCAATGTGATTCCCTTCGCCTCAATCCATACGTTGAAACATTGTTGAAAGGCCGCAGGCTGCAGACCACATAAGACTCTGCGGAACAGATCACGTGACGGCAGGCCATCAGGCAGTTTCAGAAATCGCCCCTGGAACTGGTGTCTTGCTGCTGCCCAGCCTCTGATACTGGTTGGACCATCGGCTACAGGACGGCAAGCTAAGCAATCGATAGAACACTCACCAGAGGATGGAGCCTGTTAATCGAGGAGCGAGGATCTTCAAGATCCTCAAAGGTGACAACAACTCGCTCAGTTCAATCTTCTTACGCCTCGCTGCCACCGGGGCATCTGTCTACAAGATCTGTCTCGGTCTTCAACCGTCTAAACGCAGGGAATATCTGATTCGGGTGCAATCTTTTCTAAGTTACCACGAGTCCCCCAAGCTCGCTGATTCTCGTTTGGAGGACAGTGCTCGGGCTGGCAAGTCCGAGCGATGCTCTGTCACAGACGCGGGGTAACCACCATTTAACGGCTCCATGCAATTAACTGATCAACGATCGGTCGGGTAATGCGAGTCGCGTAGTTTGTATTCAGCTTTTGGCTGCCATAATTGTGAATTCCCACGGCCACAGGCAGGCCGTTCTGGGAGCCTGCATCATTCCAGCAGAATACTGGAGCCCCACTTTGTCCCTGGCCGGTGTCCATGGTATAGAAAATCTGGTTGGTGTCTGCCCTGTCCAATACACCCTCCTGTCCCCACAACGCGGGACCTTTGGATTGCTGTTGCAGTTTTTCTTCGTGAGGGTAGCCGAAGATGTAAAACCGTTTGCGGGGAAAATCACCGGCCTGGAAGTCTCCATAGTTGAAAAACGCTTTCGACTTGACAGGTATGCGAAGAAATCCAAAGTCAGCTACCTGGGATGCCGAATTTTTCCAGTCATCGGTTGTTCCCCAGCGGGTGGCGGCCACGTAGTCTTGCCTGGCGGGCACCCACACACTGATTGACCTGGCAAATCCTCCAAGTTTGTGTGAGAAGATGCAATGGCCGGCCGTAAAAAGGACGTCGTAGCCGCCGTACCAGCCTGTGCCCACTTCCAGGCCCTTGGGGAATTTAATTTGAAGCTGGCAGATGAGGTCGAAGGGGTACTGAAAACGACCGCCTGGTCCGCGAGGAACTTCGCGGCGACGCTCATCCTGACCGAGGACTATACCGCGTCTCCTGGGGGCCGCAGGATACATCGGAAGCCTGGAGGCAGTGAGTGGGCTCCCTGAAATGTCTCCGTGATGAGCGGGTTTGGCTGCGGGTTTGGATTTGGCTGTTTTTTTGGCGGCTTTCCTGAGGGGGCTGGGTGTAGTGGCGGTGCTGCTGACGCTCGAGACTTTTTTCCGCACCCTGGCAGTTTTTTCAAGGGATGACGATTTGGCTGGGCCACCTTCACTGGAGGCCTTTGACTGTTTTTTTTGAACGACGGTCTTTTTTGCCTTCTTTGCCACAGGATTGCTCCGTTGATTATCTGCTGAAGAACCCATGATAGTCTGCGCCTTTAGTAGTCTATTTGACGTTCCCTGTACGGACAAGTGTGGCAGAGTGTCTGTGGTGGGGTATTTTTCAGTTGATTTCTCTGAAACTGATTTCAGAATCAGTGAGTTTAAAAGATCCCTTTTCCCCAGGTTCGAGGCTTCTATGCGACCTTCTCGGTGGCTCTTGACGGTATTTTTTGTGAGTCTTCCGACGACGTGCCTTTGCCAGGAGCAGAAGAACTCCCGCGGGGACGGTGCCGCAGTGGATGACTCGACTCCAGCGACCCGCAGGCCGGAAAATGTGCCAGCAGAAAATGTGCAAGGTGGGCTACAGGACTGGGCTGCGATGCGTCGTGCTTCGATGGAGCGAGCGTGTCGGCTACTAAACGTTGATGCCAACAGTGTCTTTGTCAGCGAGGCAGCTGTGCCCACGTCGCCCTCCGGGGTTGGCTCGCCGATGGTGAGCCAGATGGACGACAGAAAAAGCCTTGAATTTCGGCGAGAACGGGCTCGGAAGGTTGCCCGCAAGCTGGTGGAAGTAGCCGCCAATCCGCAGGCGATTGCGGTCCTTGCGAATCCCGGCGCCACGCCAATGCAGAAAGTCAATGCGGGACTCCAATTGGTCGGACAGCTGCTGTCAAGGGATGGTGCGGAATCTGCTTCATTGAACGATCCGGACCGCGACGAGATCCTGCAGGCGCAGGAATTGCTGACTGCCGGTGCAGACAAACCAAAGGGTGACTTTGCGGAGGATCTTGCTGCCGCAATTGAAGTGGAGAGACTGGTGGCCGAGCGCAGAGCTGCACTCGACAGATTGAAAGCAAGGCACACGAAAACAGTGGAGATCGAGGAAGCGAAGCTGGAAGAATACCGGGCTGCATTGCACCGCGAACAGTTGGAGAAACAGCTGGAGAAGATGCCGCAGTGACCGTGTGGGAAGTTTTGCCGGTTGGGCTGGGGATGATTCAAGTAAGGGTTGTGCAACGCCGCGGTGTTTCGGACTTCATTTCCGTCCGCCCTCCTTTGCTGTTGGATCACCCATCCACGGCGAGCGGTCGATACCTCTGAGACGGGTGGTATCTACCGCTGTTTTATGCGCAGGGAGGCGCGGATGAAGGTACGTAAGAATGTGTTTCGCGCGTTGGTAGCTGCCGCGTCAGTGGCTGCAGGGAACGCCTGGGTAATGGCGGGTGACGATACTTGTGCAGAGCGGAGTTCGGAACGCAGCCATCGCTGCATCTTTCCGCTCTTTTGTGATTCCGGCGAAGAGTGTGACTGCGATCGAGCGTGTTGCCCGGATTGTGGAAGGAAGAGGCCGCGGGAAAAGAAGCACCTGCTGTCATGTTTTGCCTGCAAGGAACCACCTCGCGGAGCAACTGCCGTTAGTTTGCCTGCTCGATTGGCGGGACTTTCAAACCCTGACGCCTCGGGGGAGTCGGAATCGGCCCGCCTGAGGAACAGACGCAGCACTGGCGGGGGGGCAGAGTTGCCGTCGTCGGGCGGTGCGGCTGATGGTGTTTCAGGCGGTGGCCGAACCGAAGTGCGCTTATCCCGGCTGGAGAGCGACCTGAACAGTTTGACACTACTGGTGGAAAAGCTGGCTGAATCACAGTCTCGGCAGGAACGGGACCTGACGAACAATACGCTGTTGCTGGAGAAGATTGCCGATCGAATCAAGGGTGATACTGCGTCGCCAGATCGGGCCTTTCCTCCGGCTGCTGGAAATTCGGGCGATAACGTGAGCCAGCCGGCCGATTCCGGTGGACCGCAGGGAACGGATTACTGAGTCTTCTGGAGCAGGACGCTTTCAGTTTTGACTCGTTCGTGTGTTTTTTTGTGCAGGCGGGATTGGATCGAGCGCTGCCGGCAGCAAATCTCAGGGGATGGAGCCACTGACATGTCGCGTTTGTTGATCGTCGTCGTTGTGTCGGGGTTGCTGGGCGGAACGGCAGCGGCAGCGCCGCAGTCGGTCAGTGGCGGGCGGCGACAGGTTGACTGCAGTCGCCCCAAGGCAGGGGACACCGAATCAGCGCCGCTTGGCGAGCCGGAATCGGGAGCCTTTCAGACCCCGCAGCCAACGGGAGTCGTGCGTGGCGAGGCAAATACGCTTGAGTTCGAATTCGGCAAATTCCGCCTGCCGGCCGTGACGCTGTCGCTTCCCGCGCTGCAGCTGCCTTCGATTGCCCGAGTCCGCAGGGATCCGGTGATGCATACAGATGAGGCGACCGCACCGTTTTCCCGCCAGGCTCTCCAGCGATTTGAGATGACACCAACCGGCGAAGGTGAAAGTGCACCTTTTGACCAGCCTGGGGATCCAGAGACTGCACCTTTACAGACGCCTCCCGGAGCTGACGCACCGCGGTGCAATCCGCCGTGTGTACCTGCTGTGCCGCGTGAGGGCTGTCTGACGCAGAACGGTGCTGCGAACGATGCGCAGGTGGCTCGCCTGGAAGCTCAGATGGCGATGCTGCAGCAGGCGGTTGCACAGCTGGTGGAGGTGCAGACGAACGCTGCTGCAGCTCAGCAGCAGCGGCCGCAGGCTGTGCCGGCCATGCCGGCTGCGGTGCCGGCAGCACCGGCTGCTGTTCGCCCGGCTGCTCGCCCCCGGCTGTTGGAACCGGATCTGGAGCAGGAGTCTGTTGAGCAGCCAGTGGACGTTCCGGCTGCCGTGGTTCGCCCAGTGCGGCAGGTTTCCGCCGCTGAGGGTGAAGTGCGGGTGTCAGCGGATGCTCGTCTGCTGCGTCAGCAGGCGGCTCAGATTGAAGAACTGCAGCGGCAGCTGGACGAGCTGAAGCGGGCTCAGACGCCCGCTGCCAGGGCTGCGACAGCAACCGCCAGCGAGTCTGCAGGAACCGCCAGGCCAGCCGCTGCGGGAACCGCCGGTCGGGCGTCGCTGGGCAGTGAACCGCCGGCAAAGAAAAGCAGGAATCCGTTCAGCGGTCTGCTTGGTGGTCTGAGCAAGGGCCGCTGAGGTCGGGCGGATTTGAATTTGGCCGGTTCCTGGGGACGCCCATTCTGAGGGACGCCCATTCCGGGGGCCACGCCGGGGGTGAGTCTTGTGTGCCCAGAACCGGTTTGGGGCCTGGAATGGCGGGGTGACTGTCAGCCGGGGATGAAGCCCAGCAGGAAGGTGATGGGGTTGAATCCTTGTGACGACCCGAGGGCGGTGGCAAGGAAGAAGACGGTACCGAGGATTGGGTCCTGCCAGATATTGCTGAAGGCTCCCTGGTTCAGGGCGATGATCTGATCGCGACAGATTTTGATGGCAGTGCGATTGTCAGCTGCTGCGGCTTTTGAAGTTGCCGAGGCTTTCGGTCCGGAGTTGTCATTCGAGAATTCGCTGGCGTTTAGCCAGGCAATGATCAGACTTCGAACTTTGTTGCTGGAAAAGCGAAGTTGCAGGGCGAGTGTCACGGCGATGATCGTGGGAATACCGGCGATCAGCAGAATGGTGTTGGTGCTTGCAGCTCATGACTCAAGGACTGGCAACCTGCAGCAGGAGTAAGCAAGCAGGAGCAGTGCCGGATTGCGGAGTGAGTGGCGGATTGTCTTTGAAGTACTTTCCTGGACAAACAGGCAGACTTCGTAGCAAACCTGAGTATACCGCTGCATGTTCTGGGTAGCGGGGGGACGTTGCGGCAGGCTCATGCATTCAGTCTGTTTTTGGCTGATATAGCTGAGCAGCAGGCGGACCTGGATAAGTCCGCTGAGGCAGGCATTGAGAGTGAGAAGTAACCCGAGAGTGCTGATCATTGTCATGAAAGCCAGGAGAACGGAGCCTCGGGTGGGGGGAAGTGGCAACAATCCCCAGTTTCCGAGCCAACTGTTGGAACTGTGGTACTGACCGCATGCGAACAAGATCAGCAGACCCAGCATCGCGATGCGAACCGCCACCTGGAGTCGGTCTTCTGCAATGGTGCGTTGATATTCAAGGGATTGTTTGCAGGAAGATTCCGGAGAGTTGCTGGTTGCAGGCATCCCCTGCCATTTGCTGAATAAAGGGGGTTCAGAGTCCTGCTCGCCGGAAATGCTCTGGGGTTCAGACGGTTGAGCGATCAGAATGTCGACAGCAGTTCTGGCCCGTTGCCATGTGAAACGAAGCCAAAAGGTGAGCACACCGACCACGGCTAAAAGGCCGGCAAGAACTGGCCACGAACTGATGCCGGAAGTGAGCGAGAATGGTTCTTGTATCAATGGAATGTTTTTGATGGTATCGGCGCCGGTGTAGTAGGCGCAGATGAGCAGAAAAAAGTGAAGCCAGAGCCTGAACAGGCGGTGTTCCGCGACTGGGGGAACGGCCAGGTCCGGGGCGGGTTTGCCTGCGGATGTGGTCTGTGACGGCCAAAGGGTAATCAGGGAACGCATGACCATCACCACAGTCAAGGGGATAAAAACAATCCCAAAAAAGGTGCTGATTGCGCCGTGAGTCGGGTCGTGCAGATAGAATTTCCAGACGGAAAGTGTGCAGATTCCGGCGATTCCCAATTCGGTTCGCAGATCAAATATGCAGGGGAAAAGATGTAAGACAGGTGGGCCATGTGTTGTTGGCGGGTGAGCCTGGTTTTTTTCATCAACTGGAGACAGCGATATCAACAATGAGCGAATTTCGGAAACACCATAAGTCAGGTAAATCCTGAGTTTCTGGAGTGTCTGAAATTGTCCCTGTTCGGTCCGGACAAATGCAATTACGGCGAGTGTCAGCAGCAGACCTGCTGTGATTCCAAGCAATCGAAGCGGCCGGTTCCATCCAAACGGGGTGCTGAGCAGAAAAGGACCATTAAAGCCGACTTCATAAAGTGTGATTTTTCCCACGTTGTCTGGTGTCGCAAGATCTGGTGCTGCTGAAGACAATACCGCCTGATACGTGGCTTTCTGGTAACAGTCTCGAAACACAATTCCCGGTTGTATCATTGTGTCTGCTGATGTTGGTGGTTTGTCGTCGGCACTGAGAGTTCCTCTGGATCCGACTACCAGGCCTCGTGTGAAAGGAAGTGTTTCGGGCTTGTAAAAGCTGTAGTGCAGATCGTGAGTGAAAAAGGTGGCGTTGGGGAACAGTGGCTTCAGGTTTTTAAGAATCGTCAGCTTGTCCTGTGTGTCGTTGCCGATGACGAAGACTGCTGAGACATCGTCACCGCTGAAACCCCTGTTCTGGGTGATATTGGCCAGCTGCCGCTGGAAGTAGTCGTCGAGGCCACGGTTCTTGTCGGAGATAGGTGCTCCGTTCTCGCCGAAGGCGATGTGCTTGAGGTACGTGAGTGTCGCGGGACCGGGCTGGCCTGAATTCTCCTGCATCTGTTGCAGATTCTCAGTGATCTTCTGAGACAGGTTATCCGGGCTGCCGGTTCCGGCTTCGCGAACGATCAGAACGTGTCCGTATTGTCTGCGGCGAAGCATCAGTTCGCTGACCAGATCGCGTGCGAGGCACTTGTCGTCCGCCATGATGCATGTGAGGCGAAATTCGGGGGAATCGTTCAGGGTGATTGTTGATTTGGCGGGGCTTGTGGCCGCAGGGGCGATGGCCTGAAAGTCACCGCAAAACGTGGAGAGGGACGACGTGTTCCAGACTTCAGGCGGGTCTGTCTGCGATGTCCATTCCGCAATTTCCTGCTGCACCTGAGCAACTTCCGACGAATACGAAGGGCCGATGAATCGCACTCGACTTTTCTTCAGCAGATTACAGCCCAGCAGGTCTTGCAGCATGGTGACAAGAGTCTGAATGCGTTTGCTGCCGAGCAACTGATTGTCGATCCAGCAGACCAGCAGATGCTCTGTGTTGTTTTCCGTTGCTGATGCTGTTTTGGCTGGCGTCCTGCGGCTGTAGAGCTTGATGGGGACCTCGCCGCGATAGCACCGGAACTTGCCGGCAAACCAGATCTCCCAGCGGGGGCTGACATACGACATTCGGTCTTCGAAATCCATCTGATATCCGGCCGTGGCGAGCGCATATTCCACGGCATGTCGAGTGTTTATTCGGGTTTCCTGCTGGCTGGGCAAATCGCCCGCGTCCAGCTGAATCGGCAGGATGGTCAGGGTTTGGCCCTTTGTCAGGGATTCGATATGACACTGCAGATCCTGGAACTGGCTGCAGTTGCTTGCTGTACGGCATGCTGTTTCGGGGCATTCCGTCAGTGCTTTTTTGCGGCCCTTGAACGGGTCGGCCCAGCGACCAGCGATTTCGGTGCGGACATTCGGCAGTGTCGGCAGTTCTGTATCGGGTGCTGCGCGTTTGTCCGAGTCGGCGTTTGCCTGCCTGTCTGTCTGTGTGGCCGGGGCCTGCACTGCGGGGACTTCGGGGGAATTTTTTTTGCCCGGGAATGCGTCAATTCCTACAAGGCTGAGCACAAACGCCACGATTGCGGCAAAGTTGAACGAGAACAGGCCGGATGACTGCTTGTCACTCATGAACAATCTGCCTGTGCGGGAGTGTTTTGACAGGTGGCGGGGGGAGCTTGCAGGGAAAACGGACATGCTGACGGGCAGTCCGGGGCGGAGGAAAGTGGAATCCGGGGGGAAGTTTCAGGGTCTGCAGGGAAGCGTTTATGTCACCACTACAGCAACGAAAATCGCTATAACTGGTACTCGTAAAACAGCGGAATTTTGCCTGAGTCTGTCTCAGAAACAGGGGCGCACCTGCCGGGGCGGCCGGTTGATTTTCACCGGTGCAGCGGGGATACTGCAGGGGGGGGCAGGCAGGCTTGTCTGTGCCGGACGGGTGGTCGGGCGGGTGGTCGGGCGGGTGGCTGGACGGTGGTGGAACCTGAGTGGAATGTGGCAAGTATGGGATACCTGACGCAGTTCAGGCATGACTATTTCATCAGTTATGCCGTGGTGGATGACAAGAAGCCGGCGGGTGTGGAAACTGGCTGGGTGACGAATCTGGTGCGTTCGCTGGACACGCAGCTCAGCCAGGAAATTGGCCGGGACGGGCGGCTGGATGCATTTTGGGATCGTCAGGATCTGCAGCGCAATCTGCCGCTTGAGGCGAAGATCCGCGAGGCATTGCAGTCGACGGCCTGTTTTGTGCTGGTGCTGACTCAGGGGTTTCTGGAATCGGACTGGTGTCGCTGTGAGCTGCAGTGGTTTCGGGAGGCTGCGGCCCGGCAGCAGCGATCTGATTCACGGATTTTTGTGGTGGATCTGGGGAAAGTGGAGGAAGCGCAGCGTCGGCAGATGTTTGCCGGTCATCTGACGTATCCATTTTTCGAACAGACTGAAACAGGTCGGCGGCGGGTGCTGGGTTATCCTGAGCCGTCTCCGAAACAGCATCCTTCGTACTATGATGCGGTAGCGGCACTGGCCAGAGAGATGAACCTGGAGCTGCGTGAGCTGCAGGGTTTGGCTGTTGCCTCGGGCGGGTCCGGCGGTTCGCTGGCAGCCACCGGAACAGCAGCGGCGTCTGCGGTCACCGCGTCTGCGGTCACCGCGACTGCGGCAGCGGGGCTGACGGTATTTCTGGCGGAGACCAGTGATGACCTGCAGACGCAGCGGAGGCAGGTGCAGCAGTATCTGGAGGACAACCAGTATCGGGTGCTGCGAGTGTCCAGTCCGGCGGAGACTGTGGCGGGATGGCGACAGCAGGCTGAGCCGCTGCTGCGGCAGTCAGATGCATTTGTGCAGCTGCTGGGAATGTTTGCGGGTCGTGAATTTAGCGACAGTGCTGAGGGTCTGGTACTGCAGCAGGCGGCTCTGGCGGGTGAGGTTGCGGAGCAGCGAACGGTGCGACAGCGGCAGGCCGGGCAGCCGGGCAGTGGTCCGCTGCATCTGCTGCAGTGGCGGAGTGCGACGCTGTTGCCGCTGCTGGCGGAGCAACCGAGTTTGCAGCGACTGGCGGCGGGTTCCGGGGTGATAGCTGGGCCGCTGGAAGAATTCAAGGCGGAGGTGAAACGGACGGTGATTCAGCCGCCGCCTCCACCGCCTCCGCGTTTGCCGGGGCTGGATGCTGAGCGGGAGGGCGTAATGCCGCAGGTCTTTATCAATTCCGGTCCGGAAGATCTGCCTCAGGCGGAGCAGCTGTTGCAGCTGCTGGCGAA
>Ga0172376_10006612_pt1 | contig 12555 bp, 11 predicted proteins | sample Lak35m_FD_121114 | JGI IMG/M metagenome (GOLD analysis project Ga0172376, IMG submission 121114) | Freshwater microbial communities from Kabuno Bay, South-Kivu, Congo - kab_092012_35m | ecosystem: Environmental > Aquatic > Freshwater > Lake | place: Democratic Republic of the Congo: South-Kivu...
GGCTCGAACCCCGGCCCGCAGGCCAGGCCGGTGAGGTGCTGCAGCAGCACATCCAGCGGCGCCAGCGGCGGCCGGCGGTGCTCCACCAATCCCTCCGCCAGGCCCCGCCGCATCGCGCTCACCTCCAGCAGCTCGAGGGCATTGGTGGGCAGGAACAGCACCTCGCTGCTGCCGCCAGGGCAATGGGCCGAACGGCCGGCCCGCTGCAGCAGCCGCGCCAGATTCTTGGCACTGCCGATCTGCACCACCCGCTCCACCGGCTGGAAATCCACCCCCAGATCGAGCGAGCTGGTGCAGACCACCCAGCGGATCGTGCCGGCCTTCACCCCCGCCTCGATCGCCTCCCGTTCAGCCCGGTCGATGGCGCTGTGATGCAGAGCCAGGGAGCCCTCCATCTCGGGGCACACGTAGCGCAGGCACTGGAACCAGCGCTCCGCCTGGTTGCGGGTGTTGGTGAACAGCAGCGTGGAGATCGCCGGATCGAGGGCCGCCACCAGCTGCTCGTGCATGCGCAGCCCCAGGTGGCCGGCCCAGGGGAAGCCATCGATCGCTTCCGGCAGGAGGCTGCGGATCGTGGTGCGGCGCTCCAGCCGGGCGCTGATGATGCGGGGCTCGCTGCCGCAGCCCACTGCCGCCCGGGCGGCCTCCTCGAGGTTGCCGAGGGTGGCGCTGATCGCCCAGGTGCGCAGCTCCGGCCGCCGCCGCCGCAGCCAGCCCAGGCAGAGCTCGCTCTGGCTGCCGCGCTTGCCGCCCATGAGTTCGTGCCACTCATCGATCACCACCCCCCGCAGGCCGGCGAACAGGCGCTCGGCGTGGGGGCCGCTGAGCAGCAGGGCCAGGGATTCGGGCGTGGTGATCAGGATCTCCGGCGGCTGGCGCAGCTGCCGGCTGCGCTCGCTGGCCTTGGTGTCGCCGTTGCGCAGGCCCACCCGCAGCGGCCAGCCCATCGCCTCGATCGGTTCGCGGATCGCCAGGGCCAGATCACGGCTGAGGGCGCGCAGGGGGGTGAGCACCAGCAGGCCGATGCCGCCGGCCCCCTGACCCCCGGGGCTGCCGGTGGCCCTTCCTGCCACGGGCCCGCCGGGCTCGGCGAGCAGGGCGGCGATCGGGCCCATCACGGCGGCGTAGGTCTTGCCGGAGCCGGTGGGCACCTGGATCAGGCCGCTCTCGCCAGCCAGCCAGGCCAGCCAGGCCTGCCGCTGAAACGCCATCGGGCGCCATCCCTTGCGCGCAAACCAGGCCTCGATCGGGGCGAGCTGCTGCGCTGTCGCAGCATCCTGCGAGGGAGCGCCACGCCTTCCCTGAGCCGCAGTCGCTCCCGGGGTGTCACTGCGCTGGGACCCAGCAGCTTTCTCCAGGCGGCTCAGGCGTGTCATGGCGGGATCAGGGCCAGGGCCGAGGCGAGGGTATCGGCCTCGGCGGCCGGCTTGTCGCGGCGCCAGCGGGCGATGCGGGGGAAGCGCACGGCGATGCCGCTCTTGTGGCGCGTGGAACGCTGCACCCCCTCGAAGGCCAGCTCGAACACCAGCTCCGGCTGCACCGCCCGCACCGGCCCGAAACGCTCGCTGGTGTGGCGGCGGATCCAGCGGTCCAGCTCGATCAGCTCGGCATCGCTGAGACCGCTGTAGGCGCTGGCGAAGCTCACCAGCCTCCGGCCGGATCCCGCGGCGCCGGCTTGTCCCGCCGATGATGCCGCGTCAGCTGCCCCGTGGGCCTCAGCTTCGCTCCAGAGAGCGAAGGTGTAGTCGGTGTAGAGATTCGCCCGCCGGCCGCTGCCGTTGCGGGCATAGAGCAGCACGGCATCGAGATGGAAGGGATCGAGCTTGTGCTTCCACCACAGCCCCCTTCGGCGGCCGCTGGCGTACGTGCTGTCGAGGGCCTTGAGCATCACCCCTTCGGCTCCCACCGCACGGGCTTCGCGGCGCCAGCGCTCGAGATCGTGCCAGCCGCTGAGCGTGAGCAGGGAGGAAGGCCGGATCCTGCTGGTGTCGAGCTCTGCCAGCAGGCACTCCAGCCTCTGCCGGCGCTGGGCCAGCGGCTGCTGCCGCAGGTCCACCCCGTCTGCCTCCAGCAGGTCGTACACCACGTAGGCCACCGGAGCCTCGCCCAGCAACCGGGCGGAGGGGCGGCGTTGCCCCAGCCGTCTCTGCAGCGCCGCGAAGGGCTGGGGGTGATCCGCCGCCGCTGGCCACACCAGCAGTTCGCCGTCGAGCACGGTGCCCGCGGGCAGGAGAGGGGCCTCGCCGAGCAGATCGGGAAAGCTGCCGTTGATCAGCTCCTCACCGCGGCTCCAGAGAAAGCTTTCATCGCCCCGGCGGATCAGCTGAGCGCGGATGCCATCCCATTTCCATTCCGCCAGCCAGCCCTGCGGATCCCAGGGGGGCAGGCGCTCCGGCTCCAGGGGGCAGGCGAGCAGGAAGGGATAGGGGCGACTCGGGGGAATGGAGCCGCTCTCGGGTGGGGACAGCAACGCCGCGAAGGCCTCGGCCGATGGGTTGAACCCTCCCATCAGGCGGTGCTGCAGCAGGCTTTCCTCACGTCCGCTGATCCGGGCAAGCGCCTTCACCACGAGCCCCGGTCCCACCCCCACCCGGAAGGCACCGGTGAGCAGCTTGTTGAGCACCAGCACCTCGTCGCACCCCAGGTGGCGCCAGTGGGCTTCCAGGGCTGCGGCCTGGGCGTGCTCCTCGAGCCCCGCCAGCCGTGGAATCTCCTGCTCCATCCAGTGCTGCAGCGAGCCAGCCACCGCCGCAGGGGCTGGATCCGCAGCACCCTCGCCACCACGGCCGCCATCACGCCCGCGAGCTGGCCCGATGCCGGCCAGGAGCAGGGCGATCGTTTCGGCCGTGTCGCCCACCTGCGCATGGCTGGCCTCCAGGAGCCAGTCGGGCAGACCGGTGACCTGCAGTGCCAGCTGCCGCAGCCGCCGGGCGGTGATCAGGCGCCGCCGCTGCTTGCCCAGCAGCAGATGCAGCGTCCAGGCGGCGTCGGCGGGGTCGGCAGCCTCGAAATGGCTGGCCAGGGTTGCGATCCTGGCCAGGGTGCCTGCATCGCGATCGAGCTGCCCGTAGAGCCGGCAGAACTGGCGCATGGGGCCATTCTGCCGCCCGCCTCATTCCACCGGCACCTGCTGGGCGGCGCTCTCGGTACCAGGCCGCTTGTGGAGGGTCACGGTGAGCACGCCGTCCTGAAAGGAGGCCTTCACCTGCTGCGGATCGACGGCGGGCGGCAGGGTGAAGCTGCGGCTGAAGCTGCCATGGAAGCGCTCCACCCGGTGAAACTGCAGACCCTGGCTCTCCTCCTCCTCCCGGCGCTCGCCCTGGAGGGTGAGCACGCCGTTGTCGATGGAGACACGCACATTCTCCTTGCTGACGCCGGGAATCTCAGCCTTGATCAGATAGGTGCCATCGGCTTCGCCGATGTCCACGCGTGGTGCCCAGTCGAGTTCAGCGAGCCATTCACGATTGCGCCAGGGAGCGAGACTGAATCCACGGCGTGTGCGCTCGAGCAGATCATCGAGCTCCTGAAGCGGTTCCCATTTCTTGAGGGCCATGGCCGGCAGGCAGTTGGAACCCTTCCGGTGTACATCTGCCGATCTGCCAGTGGTTGTCCGGGAGGCAGCAATGCCCCCCGGCCGCGGCAGATTCCAGCACTTCTCCCCATCGGCCGGGATGGAGATCCAGCGCCAGAGCCTACCTCAGAAGGGTGTGCGCTGCCGCACCCGGTTGTCTGGCGAGCTATGCACCCCGTTCATCAGATTCATCGCCGGCAGAGTGGTCATCGGCTGACCGTTGTGGCGCAGCGCATCCTCAAGTAGAAAGGCACAAAGATTCGACATCGAGCGGCCTTCCTCCTCCGAGCGCTGCAGCAGGGCTTCGTGAACGTGATAGCTCAGGGTGATCGAGATGCGCCGGGGCTGGCGCTGCAGGATCCGCAGGCGGTCGTTCATGACGTGACTCGGTGTGGGTGAAATCAAGGGAAGCGTGATGGGCGCAACTGGCGCCTTGGCTTCACCTCAGTTGCCCTCAGATTCAAGGCTCTGCCAATCATCACGATGTCCCCCTTCCTCCCTTCTGCGGCAACACCGCCGCGCCCTGCCTCTGCTGCGTGCGCAGCTCAGCATCCGCCTCCTCAGTCGTCGTCGTCTCGCCTGGGCTCGGCCGCAGCGGCGCCGCTGAGAACATCGCTGCTGATGCCTTCCACCTCGCCCAGATAGCGGGCGATCGCTTCAGCGTGGCCATGGGTCCAGTACACCTGCTGCGCCTCCGACTGGCGTGCCGTAGCCAGCAGGGCGGCCCAGTCGGCATGGTCGCTGAGCACAAACCCGCGGCAGCCTGCCCGGCGGCGCCGCGCGCCGCGCACCGCCATCCAGCCGCTGGCGAGGCCGCATTGCGCCCCGCGCAGCCGGCGCATCCAGGGGCTGCCCTGGGCTGCCGGCGGTGCCAGCACCAGACGGCCCGCCAGCGATTCGGTCGTGGTGAGCTGCGAGAGCGGCCGCGTGGGCGGCATCGCCACAGCGGCCATGCGGTAGGGCTCGATCAGGGCCTGCACGGCACCATGCAGCAGCACCTCCTCCTCCACCCCGGCGGCGTGCAGCTCGGCCAGCAGGCGCTGCGCCTTGCCGAAGGCGTAGCAGAACAGCACCGACGGCCGTTCCGGGGCTTCGCGCCACCAGGCGATCATCTCGCCCACCACCTCGCCGGTGGGCCGCCACTGGTAGATCGGCAGACCGAAGGTGGCCTCACTGATCAGCACATCGCTGCGCACCGGCTCAAACGGCGCACAGCTCGGATCGCTCTGGCGCTTGAAGTCGCCGCTCACCAGCCAGCGCTCGCCGCCGGCCTCCAGCAGGATCTGCGCCGACCCGAGCACATGGCCGGCACTGTGGAACGAGATGCGCACGCCGTTGCGCTCCAGGATCTCGCCATAGGCGAGGCCGTGCAGCTCGATCGTGGCCCCCAGCCTGCGTCGCAGCACCCCTTCCGAGGTCGCCACCGCCCAGTATTCGCCGCTGCCCGGCCGGGCGTGATCGGCATGGGCATGGGTGATCAGGGCGCGAGGCACCGGGCGCCAGGGGTCGATCCACACATCCGCCGCCGGGCAGTGGAGACCCTCAGGGCTCAGCTGCAGCAGACCATCTCTCGGCAGTGTCGCCACACCCGGCATTCCCTGGCAGTGGCGCCAGTCTGCGGCGAGCCACGGGCCGCCGGGGTGATCCGTGCGTGGCCGCCGGCGGAGCGATCAGCGGCTCATCGCCAGCATCCGCTCGATCGGGGCCAGCGCCCGCAGGCGCAGCTCCTCCTCGAGTTCGATCTCCGGCCTGAGATCCTGAAGGCAGCGCCAGAGCTTGGCCGGCGTGTTGAGGCGCATGTAGGGGCAGGCGTTGCAGCTGCAGCCATCCGCCCCCGGCACCTCATGGAAGGTCTTGTGCGGCACCCGCTGGCGCATCTGGTGCAGGATGCCCGGCTCGGTGAGCACGATGAAGGCCCGGGCCTCGCTGGACTCGGCACGGCGCAGCAGGGCGCTGGTGGAGCCGATGAAATCGGCCAGATCGAGCAGATGCTCCTGGCATTCGGGATGGGCGAGCACCTCGGCTTCCGGATGTTCGAGCCTGAGCTGCAGCAGCGCCTGCTCGCTGAAGGCCACATGCACCTGGCAGCTGCCTGGCCAGAGCGTCAGCTCGCGGCCGCTGTTGGCCTGCACCCAGCGGCCGAGGTTCTGATCCGGGGCGAAGAGGATGGGGCGGTCGGCCGGCAGCTGGCGCATCAGATCCACGGCGTTGCTGCTGGTGCAGATCAGATCGCTCTGCGCCTTCACCGCGGCCGAACAGTTGATATAGCTCACCACGATGTGATCGGGATGCGCGTTGCGGAAGCGTGCGAAGGCGTCGGCCGGGCAGGTGTCGGCCAGGGAGCAGCCCGCCTCGAGATCGGGCACCAGCACCCGCTTGGCGGGATTGAGGATCTTGGCGGTCTCCGCCATGAAGTGCACCCCGCAGAACACGATCACATCGGCATCGGTGGCCGCGGCACGACGGGAGAGTTCGAGCGAATCACCGATGAACTCGGCCAGATCCTGGATCGCGGCCTCCTGGTAGTAGTGGGCCAGGATCACCGCATTCCTCTCCCTCGCCAAAGCTCGGATCGCCCCTGGCAGCTCAGCCTCGCTGGGTGGCAGCTCCCCCCCCGGCGATACCGGCGCCAGGGGGGGAAGCGAGGAGGGAGGAACTGGACATGGGGGAGCTGATGGGTGCGTCAACCGTCCCCCGGTGTCGGTCAGGATGGGTGCAGCCTAGGCAGGCGCCGTCGGAGGCTGAGCTGCAGATCGCCATCGCCGGTGACCTCCACGACCAGTGGGACGCTTCCGATCAACGGCTGCTGGAGCAGCTGCATCCCGATGCCCTGCTGCTGGTGGGCGATCTCAGCGAGGGCGGCGCTCGCATCCCGGCCCTGCTGGCCGGGCTGTCACTGCCGCTCGCCTGCGTGCTCGGCAACCACGATGGCGGTCGCGATCCCAGCGGCGGCACCCTGCGCCGCCAGCTCGATCGCCTCGGCGACCTGCACTGCGGCTGGGGGCTGCGCTGCCTGCAGCCCCCTGGCCTGGCGGTGGTGGGGGGCCGGCCGGCCACAGCGGGTGGGGGCCACCATCTCTCCCGGGCGGCGAAGGCGGTGTTCGGGCCTGTGGGAATGGAGGAATCGGCGGAGCGGATCCGCCGTGCCGCCCTGGCGGCGGATCCCCATCTCCCTCTGGTGCTGCTGGCCCACTGCGGCCCGGCCGGCCTCGGCAGTGAGGCGCGTGATCCCTGCGGCCGGGACTGGAAACGACCGGCCTGCGACTGGGGTGATCAGGATCTCGCCCTCGCGGTGGAGCGGATCCGGCGGGAAAGGCCGTTGCCGCTGGTGGTCTTCGGCCACATGCACCACCACCTCCGCCGTTCCCAGGGCGAGCGGATCAGCTTTCAGCGCGACCGCCGGGGCACCGCCTATCTCAACGCAGCCTGCGTTCCGCGCCATGGCCGCGATGCCGAGGGTCGTGAACTCCGCCATTTCAGCTGGATCGAGCTGGATGGCTCGGGCCTGCGCCAGGCCAGCCACCGCTGGTACGGCCTCGATGGCCAGTTGCACTATGAGCAGAGGCTCTGGCAGGCACCAGCGCCGGCGTGCAGCGAGGCACCCTCCTCCCAGCTCCAGCCCCCATCCTGAGGCCAGCGATTCCAGCCGCTGCGGCGGAGCGGTCTGTAACCCCTGGCCCCAGCATCCCTGCCAGGCTTTCCTGGAGCCAGGAGTGCCCGTGCTGATCTACGTCTGCCTCAGCAGCCATGGCTATGGCCATGCCTCGCGCACGGCCTCGGTGCTGCAGGAGCTGGCGCGCCTGCGGCCCGGCTGGCGGCTGATCCTCGCCACGATGGTGAATCCCGCCTTTCTCCGCCTGGCCCTCGGGCCGCTTCCCTTTGAGCTGCGCCCCTGCCTCTGGGATGTGGGCGTGGTGCAGGCCGATGCCCTCGGAGCCGATCCTGCCGCCACCGGCGCCGCCCTCGAGCGTCTCGAGCGGGATCTCCCGGCCCAGATCGCCCGGGAGGCCGCCTGGCTGGAGGCCCAGGCCGAGCCCGCTCTGCTGCTGGCCGATGTTCCCCCCTCAGCGGCCCTGCTCGCCGGGCGGCTGGGCCTGCCGCTGGTGTGGCTGGCCAGCTTCGGCTGGGACGCCATCTATGCCCCGATGGGGGGGGCGTTCGTGGCCAGGGCCGAGGCCTGCCGCGATCTCTACCGCCGCGGTGATCTGCTGCTGCAGTGCCCGCTCGCTCTGCCGATGCCCTGGAAACTGGCCACGATTCGCATCGGCCTCACCGTGTCGACTCCGCGCCTCGATCCGGAGCGACTCGCGGCAGACCTGCGCCTGCCAGCCGATCGGGAGCGCTGCGTGCTGATCAGTTTCGGAGGGCTGGGCAAGACCTACGACCCCGCTCTGCTGCGCCTCTGGCCAGAGCATGTGCTGATCGGGCCGGATCCCGCTCTCGCCGCGGAACCGAATGGCCGTGTGCTTCCCGCGGGGGTGCGACCGCTGGATCTGATGCCGCTCTGTTCCCGATTGATCACCAAGCCCGGCTACAGCAGTTTTGCGGAGGCGTTCAGCCAGGGCCTCGGCATCCATCTGGTGCGCCGCAGCGGCTTTGCGGAGGCGCCCGTGCTCGAGCAGGCGCTGCAGCGCCATGGCCATCACCGCCTGCTGGAGCCGGCTGCGTTCGAGGCGGGCCGCTGGGAGCTGGATCAGAGCCTGATCCCCCCCCATGGCGCGCCGCTGGCGCTGGATGGAGCGCGGAAGGCGGCAGAGGCGCTGCTGCAGCTGGCGGAGCAGCGATCAGCAGTGCCTATCAATACGGGCGCAGGGGTTTGAAATTCTGTTGCTTTGCCGGCTCCAAACTGCGGCTGCGACTGTGATCAGAACCCTGCACGTGATTCTGAATACAAGTGGACGGTTTCTTGATCGTCACTGATGCGATCGCGTTGTTACAGATCGCTGAGCATTCTGGGCCGATCTTTTGCACGCACTTTGCGTCCGCGAGCCCCTGTTCCCTGGTTTCGGTGAAGTCATCCCGCTTCTTCTGCGCGGTTGCACAACATCCAGCCAGGCCCAGGGCTCCCACTGCCGCCGCTCTCCTGGCCTCTCCGGTCCTGTCCGAGCCCGGTCCTGTCCTTCGCAGCCTCTGTTTTGACGATCCTTCAGCGTTCCCGTGCAGCCCTCCTGGTTGCCGGCCTCGGTCTGAGCTTCGCCAGCCCCGTGCTTGCCGCAGAACCCTCTCCCGTCTGGACCCGTGTGGTGCCGATTCCGGCTCAGCAGGTGGCCTACCTCCCCCAGGTGCCCCCGGCTCTACGGCTGTTCGCGATCACGCCCGAACGTCGGGCGATGCTCAACACCATCCGCTACGCCGAAGGCACCTGGGTCAATGGCGACCCGAGCGGTTACCGGATGCTCTTCGGGGGCAGCTTCGTCTCCACTCTCGAGCGCCATCCCGACCGGGTGATGCGCTCTCCCCGCTACGCCAGTGCCGCGGCCGGGGCCTACCAGTTCATGCCCTTCACCTGGGCGATGGTCTCCCGCAGCCTGCGCCTCTCCGATTTCCAGCCGGAGGCGCAGGACCAGGGCGCTCTCTATCTGATCCAGCGCCGCGGCGGTCTTGACATGGTCGATCGCGGTGAGCTCACCCCGCAGCTCGCCGCACGCCTGGCGCCTGAGTGGGCCTCCTTCCCCACCCTCGCTGGATCGAGCTACTACGGCCAGCCCGTGAAGCGCTTCGATGAGCTCCGCCGCTTCTACGAAGACAACCTCTCCCAGCTCCGCCAGGGCGCTGGTTCCGGCTGGGAATCGGTGCCGATTCAGCAGATCCCAGGCCGTTGTTCCCCCTACGATCTCGCCTGCGCCCTCCGCCAGGTGGAGGCCGACAGGGTGGCGGCCCAGCCCAATCCCCAGGCCGTCAGCGACGAACTCAGGGGTTATTGATCCTGGGCCTCAGCCCTCCTCCTTCTCCTTCAGCCGAGCCTTGCCCACCGTCTGCTGAGCCACGAGATAGGCGATCAGGGCTGCGCCGAGGAAACCGAGCCCATTGCGGGCCAGGGGCAGCAGCTCACTGGTTCGGGTCACGATCGGTGCAACGCCGAACACACCGAACAGGATCAACCAGAGCGGCGAGAGCAGCAGCACCCAGGTCCATTCGATCGTGCGCTCGGCTGAACGCGGAAAAGCGGCGATCCCCACGATCACGCCCCCGAGCACCGAGGTGCAGAAGGTGAGCAGCCACTGCTCCTGGGGCAGACCGGGAACCACCTGGCAGCCCCCCATGGCCAGGCAGCCCTTCACGGAATGAAGGGCATCGAGAATGGCGCCGTCCTCACCGTGCTCCCGCACGTAGTACTGGTTGCCGTAGCGGGTCTGCAGCTCCACCCAGAAGGTGCGCGGCATCAGTGAGAAGAAGGCATCGCCCACATTGAAGTTGAGCAGGTTGCCGCCGCGCGGATCCGCCACCAGCAGCAGGCTGCGCTGATCGAGCTCCCAGAAATCGCGCACCGCCAGCCCCGGCGTGCGCTCGTACTGGGTGAGCACGCGCAGTTTCCAGCCGCTGCTGTGCTCAAACTCCTCCAGCTCGCTCTCCAGGGCCGTGCGCTGGCCATCGGTGAGGGCCTTGGCCAGATCGATCACCGGTGTGGGGTGATCGGGCAGCAGTTCGGGATTGTCGTAGGCCCAGGCCGGTGCCACGGACCAGGGCAGCAGGAGCAGCCACAGCGCGGCCGCCAGTCCCAGGGTCCAACGGATCAGTGGGCGGCCGGGTGCTGGGGGCATGGGGCTGTCAGCGTGGAAGGGCATTCTCACCGCAGCAGGTGCCCTTTCGCGTGGATTCCGGTGGCCAGCCTCCCAACCCTGCTGCCGCCCCAGCTCAGAGGGCTCCCGCCTGGCTGCAGGAGCGGCTGGCGGCGCGTGGCGGTGCGGTGCCCTTTCGCGACTACATGGCCTGGGCCCTCCACGACCCCGAACACGGGGCCTATGGCGCCGGCCGCCTGCGCATCGGACCGCGGGGTGATTTCGCCACCTCGCCCTCGCTCGGGCCGGCCTTCGCCGAGCTGCTGGTCGAGCAGCTCGGCGACTGGCTGACAGAGCTGGGCGACGGACCGCTCGCCCTGGTGGAAAGCGGCCCGGGGGAGGGTGATCTGGCCCTCCAGCTGGCGCAGGCGCTGCAGCGCCGCTGGCCCGATCTGGCCGCGCGCTGTGAGCTGGTGCTGGTGGAGCCCAATCCCGGCATGGCGGAGCGTCAGGCCCGCCATCTCGAGGGCTCACCCCTGCCGCTGCGCTGGAGCAGCTTCGAGGAGCTCGCCGCAGCTCCGCTGCGCGGCGTGATGCTCGCCCATGAAGTGCTGGATGCCCTTGCGGTGGAGCGCATCGTCTGGAGCGGCCAGCGCTGGTGCCACCAGCAGGTGTCGCTCGAAGGCGACGGCTCGTTGGCCCTCACCGCTGGCGATCCCCTGGAGGGCTGGTTCCAGGATCAGCTGCCACTCCTCGCTCTGCTGCCCCCCCCATCGGGACCGCCGCGGCCGGAGGGATGGTGCAGCGAGCTCCACCCCGGGCTGGAGCCGTGGCTGCGGGAAGCGGGCAGGGCCCTGGAGGAGGGCTGGCTGCTGGTGGTCGATTACGCCCTGGAGGCCCACCGCTATTACGCCCCGATGCGTGCCGACGGCACCCTGATGGCGTATCGGGATCAACGGGCCTGCGGCAATCCCCTGCGCGATCCCGGCCGCTGGGATCTCACGGCCCACCTCTGCCTCGAAAGCCTTGAGCGCGCTGCCGTTGCGGCGGGCTGGCAGCCGCTCGGGAGCTGCCGGCAGGGGCAGGCCCTGCTGGCCCTGGGTCTGGCCGGCTCTCTCCATGGCCTGCAGCTGGGCCTGGGTGGCGAGCAGGATCTGGCGGAGCGCCTCGCCCGGCGGGAGGCGCTGCTGAGGTTGGTGGATCCGGCGGCTCTGGGCGACTTCCGCTGGCTGGCGCTGGGCAGGGGGAGACCCAGCGGCTTGCCCCGCTTCCTTCAGGAGCCTCCCCCGGCCTGAGGGGCGGGGCGCCGCTCTCCGGGGGCGAACGGGCGCTCAGGCCCGCGGCAACTGGGAGAGCGCCGCGAGGATCGTCTCGCTGCTCACGTCGTCGCGGATCTCCACCGCGCCGATCGTGGTGGGAAGCACGAAGCGCACGCGGCCGTCGCGCACCTTCTTGTCGGCCAGGAGGCAGCGCTGCACCGCCTCGGCCTCCAGCCGCGGCCAGAGCAGCGGCAGGCCGGCGGCGGCGATCACGGCGCGCTGCCGATCGCGGCAGGGCTCTGTCCAGAGGCCCATGGCCAGGGCGATCTCACCGGCGGCCAGCATGCCGAGCGCCACCGCCTCCCCATGCAGATAGGTGCCGTAGCCGGTGAGGGTCTCCACCACGTGGCCGAGGGTGTGGCCGTAGTTGAGGATCGCCCGCAGCCCCCCCTCCCGCTCATCGGCGGCCACCACCCGCGCCTTGGCAGCGGCCGAGCGCTCCAGCAGCCGCTGCAGCAAGGCCGGTCCCACCGATGCAAGGCAGGCCAGACCGCCGTTGGGCTCCCGCTCGGCCGCGGATTCGAGGTCGCTGAACAGCGGCGCGTCTCCGATCACGCCGACCTTGATCACCTCCGCCATGCCCGCGCGGAACTCCCGCTCCGGCAGGGTGGCGAGCACAGCGGGATCGATCAGCACCAGCCTGGGCTGATGGAAGGCTCCGATCAGGTTCTTGCCGCCGGGGTGGTTCACCCCGGTCTTGCCGCCGATGGCGGCATCCACCATCGCCAGCAGCGTGGTGGGCACCTGCACCACGCCGATCCCCCGCAGCCAGGTGGCAGCCGCGAAGCCCGCCATGTCGCCCACCACGCCGCCCCCTAGCGCCACGATCAGCGAGCCCCGTTCGAGTCGATGCGCGAAGCAGGCATCGTGAATGCAGGCCACGCTGGCGGGGGTCTTGCGCTCCTCGCCCGCCTCGATCGACAGGAGATCGGCCACGAAGCCGGCA
>Ga0172376_10006613_pt1 | contig 12554 bp, 9 predicted proteins | sample Lak35m_FD_121114 | JGI IMG/M metagenome (GOLD analysis project Ga0172376, IMG submission 121114) | Freshwater microbial communities from Kabuno Bay, South-Kivu, Congo - kab_092012_35m | ecosystem: Environmental > Aquatic > Freshwater > Lake | place: Democratic Republic of the Congo: South-Kivu...
ATCACGCGCGAGCAGATGCCGGCGCGCGAGACACTCGTGAAGCTCTCCGAGCGCGTGCGCGCCTTCGCCGCCACCCGCCCGAACACGTTGGTCCTGCCCTTCTCGAAGCTCGTGCACCGGATGAAGGCCGAGCAAGAGGTCAAGATCGGGCGCCACACCTATCCGCCGAAGAGCCGGCTGCTGCAGCCCGACGAGCTGCACCCGACGCTCGAGGGGCTGGTGGCGGTCGGGCAGCTCGTGTGCGACGAGCTCGTCCAGCGGACGCTGGTGCGCGAGGACGAGGTGCTGTTCGACCGCCAGCGCGTGTTCGAGCGCACCCTGAAGCCGCTCGGACGTTGATTCAGCGCTTCGCGGCACCCGGCACGGCGGCCAGGAGCTCCCGCGTGTAGGCACTCTGGGGCGCGGCCAGCACTTCGGCGCACGGCCCGCTCTCCTCGACGCGTCCGGCGCAGAGGACCACGAGCCGTGCGCACAGGGCGCGCACCACGGCCAGGTCGTGGGCGATGAAGAGGTAGGCGCAACCGGTGGCGCGCCGGCGCTCGTCGAGCAGGTTCAGGATCTGCGAGCGGATCGAGACGTCGAGCGCGCTGACGGGCTCGTCCAGCACCACGAGCTCGGGCCGCAGCACGAGCGCGCGCGCGATCGAGACGCGCTGGCGCTGGCCACCGGAGAGCTCGTGCGGGTAGAGGTTCGCCTGGCCGGCGGAGAGACCGACCGCCTCGAGCTCCTCGAACACGCGCACGGCGCGCGCGGCCCGCGGGCCGGTGCGGTGCACGATCAGAGGTTCCTCGATCAGTGCGCGCACCGTCAGGCGCGGGTCGAGCGCGGCCGAGGGATCCTGCGCCACCAGTGCGAGCCGCCGCCCGAGGGGCCGACGCGCGCGCGCGGCAAGCCCCACGAGCTCCGCTCCATCGAGGCGGATCGAGCCCGCGTCCGGGCGCGTGAGCCCGAGCACGCAGCGCGCCAGGGTCGTCTTGCCCGAGCCCGACTCGCCCACGAGTCCGAGGGCCTCGCCGCGCTCGAGCGTGAGCGCGACGCCATCCAAGGCGCGCACCACGTGGCGCCCGCGGCGGTGCTCCTTGACGAGCCCGTCGACGACGAGCAGCGGGCTCAATGCGTGACCTCGGCCAGGAGCTCGGGCCACGCGAAGCAGGCCGAGCGCCGGCGCGGCGCACCGCGCACTTCCTCGAGCTCGGGCACGCGCGTGCGACACTCGGCGCGCGCGAGCGCGCAGCGCGGATGGAAGGCGCAGCCCGATGGGCGCGCGAGCGGCGGGGGAGGCGCGCCCGGGATCGATGGCAGCGGGAACGCGAGCGGACCGTCGAGCCGCGGCAGGCTGGCGAAGAGGCCGCGCGTGTAGGGATGCAGCGGACGCGCGAGCACGGCCTCGACCGGGCCCTCCTCGACCGTGCGGCCGGCGTAGAGCACCTGCACGCGATCGGCGAAGCCAGGCAGGAGGCCGAGGTCGTGGGTCACGAAGACGAGCGCCGTCCCGCGCCGGCGCTGCAGCTCCTTCAGGAGCGTGAGGACCTGCGCCTGCACGCGCACGTCGAGCGCGGTGGTCGGCTCGTCGGCGAACAGCACGGCCGGCTCGAGCAAGAGCGCCATCGCGATCAGGGCGCGCTGGCGCTGGCCGCCGGAGAGCTCGTGCGGATAGGCCGCGAGGAAGCGCTCGGGCGGCTCGAGTCCGACCTCGGCCAGGGCCGCCGCGGCCGCCGCACGCGCCGCCGCGCGCGTGTCGCGCCGGTGCCAGCAGAGGTGCTCGGTCAGCTGGCGCTCGAGCGTCAGGAGGGGATGCAAGGCCGCCAGCGGATCCTGGAACACGACCGCCAGGCGCCGGCCGCGCAGGGCGGCGAGTTCGCGCTCGGGCAAGCGCAGCAGGTTCTTCTCCTCGAAGAAGGCGCGCCCCGCGACGACGCGTCCGGGCGCTGCAAGCAGGCCGAGCAGGGCCAGCACGCTCTGCGACTTGCCCGAGCCCGATTCGCCGACGAGGGCGAGCGTCTCGCCCGCCTCGAGCGTGAAGGAGAGCCCGTCGACCGCGCGCACCACGCCGGCCGCGGTCGGGAACTCGACCGCGAGGTCGTGCACGGCGAAGAGACTCACCGCGCGCCTCCCGCCGGGCCGAGGCGCGGGTCGAGCGCGTCGCGCAGGCCGTCGCCGAGCACGTTGAGCGCGAGCAGCGTCGAGCCGAGGAACAGCGCCGGGCCGAGCACGAGCCACCAGGTGATCGAGAGCGGCGAGATGGCCTCGAGCGCGTCGGCCGCGAGCAGTCCCCAGGACACGTCCGGCGCGCGCACCCCGAGGCCGAGGAACGACAGGAAGGCCTCGTACAGCATCACCGAGGGCAAGGTCAGCGTCAGGTAGACCGCCACGAGCCCGAGGAGATGCGGCAGGATGTGCACCGCGAGGATGCGTGCGTGCGAGGCGCCCAGGACGCGCGCGGCCTCGACGAACTCGCGCTGGCGCAGGGCGCGCACCTCGCCGCGCACGACGCGCGCCATCGTCAGCCAGGTCACGAGGCCGAGGACGAGGAAGAAGGCCGTCATGCGCCCGATGCCGAGGCCGGCGAGCTCCGCCTGCCAGGCGTCGAGCAGCGTGATCACGAAGATCACCACGAACAGGAACGGGATCGAGTAGAGCACGTCCACGAAGCGCATCATGCGCTCGTCGAGCTTGCCGCCCGCGTAGCCCGAGACGGCGCCGTAGACGACGCCCACGAAGAGCGACACGAAGGCACCCGCCAGCGCCACGGCGAGCGAGATGCGGCTGCCGAAGACGAGTCGAGCCAGGAGGTCGCGGCCCTTGGCATCGGTGCCGAGCAGCGGTCCGAGCTGCCAGAAGCCGAAGCAGGCCTGGCGCCGCGCGAGCAACCAGGCGTCGAAGCGCGAGGTCGTGCCATAGCCGTCCGTGGCGCTCGCCCCGACGAGGCGCACGGCCACGTCGCCGCCGCCGCGCAGGTGCAGCTTGCCGTCCACGGTCTCGGCCGCGAGGTGCTGGGCGAGACGCGCCGCGAGTTCGCTGCCGCGCGCGGGATCGAGGTCGCGTCGGTAGGGCAGCACCAGGGCGAGCCCGTGCGTCTCCTCGCGCTGTCCGCGGCGGAAGACGCGCGCCTGTGCTCCGCAGGCGCGCCGCGCCAGCGCCACCAGGGTCTGCTCGGTGCGCGCCAGCATCTCGCGCGAACGCAGCGCTTCCTCCAGCTCGAACTCGAGCGTCACGCGGTGCGCCCAGCCGTGGTCGCCGAGGGGTACCAGGCGCGGTGGACGCGGCTCACCGAGCTGCATGACCTGCGGCGAGGCGAGCGGCAGGAACGGAGCTGCCAGGGAACCCGTGGCGACGCACAGCAGGAAGAGCGCGGCTGCCAGGGCCGCGCGGTCGGCCACCAGGCGCCGCAGGGCCGCGCGCCAGGGGCCCGCGCCGCGCACCGCGCGCGCGGCGGCGAGCCAGCCGGTGAGACGCGCATCCGCGCTCATGCACCCTCCTCGGGCGCAAGGCGCGGATCGAGCAGCGCATGGGCCAGGTCCACGGCCAGGTTGAGCGTGTAGACCAGCACCGTGTAGACGAGGGTCACGCCCATCGCCAGCGTGTAGTCGCGGTTGAGCGCGCTGTTGACGAAGTGCGAGCCGGTGCCCGGGATCGCGAAGATCTTCTCGACCACCAGGGAACCCGTCAGGATCCCGGCCGTGGCCGGGCCGAGGTAGGTCACCAGCGGCAGGATCGCCGCGCGCAGTGCGTGGCGCACGAGCACGATGCGCTCCGGCAGGCCCTTGGCGCGCGCGGTGCGCACGAAGTCGCTCGAGAGCACCTCGAGCATCCCGCTGCGCACGAGGCGCGCGACGTAGGCCGCGTAGGGCAGGCCGAGCACGAAGGCCGGCAGCACGAGGTGCCGCAACCCGCCCCAGCCGGCCGGCGGCAGGAGCCCGAGCTGGAACACGAAGAAGACCAGCAGGAGTCCGGCCACGACGAAGTTCGGCAGGGCGATGCCGATCGTCGCCGCCAGGCGCACGAGGAGGTCGAGGGTGCTGCCGCGCTTCACGGCCGAGAAGATCCCGGCCGGGACGCCGAGCGCGAGCGCCACGAGCAGCGCCAGCGCGCCGAGCGTGGCCGAGATCGGCAGCGACTGCGCCAGGATGTCGTTGACCGTGAAGTCGCGGTAGCGGAACGACGGTCCGAGGTCGAGCGCGAGCAGGCCGCCGAAGGGACGCGTCCCGTCACCGCCCAGGAAGCCGGTGCCGTGCTCGCTCCAGTCGAAGGGCCCGACGTACTGCAGGTACTGCTTCCACAGCGGCCAGTCGAGGTGGTAGCGCTCGGCCAGGCGTGCCTCGATCGCCGGCGCGAGCGCGCGCTCGCCCGAGAACGGTCCGCCGCGCACGGCGCGCATCAAGACGAACGAGACGCTGACGACCAGCCACACGGTCAGCAGGAACCACAGCGCACGGCGCACCAGGAAGCGCGTCACCGCGGGCGCTCCTTCCAGTGCCAGAACTTGGGCGGGTGCTCGTCCTGCACGTTGGCGAAGAAGCCGCCGAGGCGCGGATTCACGAGGTTCTGCGAGACGTAGGAGTAGATCGGCAGGATCGGGAGCTCCGCCAGGAGCAGTGCCTCGGCCTCGGAGAGCAGCGCGAGCCGGCGCACCGGGTCGCGCGCGGCGGCCGCCTCGGCTACGCGCCGGTCGTACTCGGCGTTCCCGAAACCCGTGCGGTTGTTGTCGCCGTCCGACAGGAACACCTCGAGGAAGTTCTGCGGGTCGGCGTAGTCGCCGATCCAGGACGAGCGCGACACGTCGTAGCGCAGGTGCACCTGCGCATCGAGGTAGGCCTTCCACTCCTGGTTGGCGAGCACCACTTCGATCCCGAGCGTGCGCCGCCAGCCGTCGGCCAGTACCTCGGCCACGTCGCGGTGCGTCTCGGAGGTGTTGTAGTGCAGCTCGAGCGGCGGGAAGGGGCGCTCGGGGCCGTAGCCGGCGGCGGCGAGCAGCGCGCGCGCCTCGGCGCAATCGGCCGCGAAGGCCGCCTCCGGAGCGGCGTCGCGCGCGTGCGCGAGCTCCGGACGCGCGTAACCGGCCAGGCCCTCGGGTGTCAGCGACCAGCTCGGTCGCTCGCCCTTCTTCAGGACCTTCGTGGTCAGCGCGTGGCGGTCGATGGCGAGCGCGAGCGCGCGCCGCACGCGCACGTCGTCGCAGGGCGGGCGGGTGACGTTCACGCGGTAGAAGTAGCTGGCGAGGTAGGGCGCGGGCCGGAAGTCGGGGCGTGCGAGCAGCTCCTCGACGAGCGCCGGCGGCACGCGGTCGATCCAGTCGACCTCGCCGGCGAGGTACAGGTTGAGCGCCGTGTGCACGTGCTCGAGCGCCAGCACGTCGAGCGTGCGCAGGGCCACGTTGGCGGCGTCCCAGTACTCGGGGTTCTTGACCAGGCGCAGACGGTCGTTGACGCGCCGCTCGCGCAGCTTGAAAGGGCCGTTCGTGACGAGGTGCCCGGGTTGCATCCACTCGCTCTCCCAGCGCGCCGGAAAGCGCTGCTGGAAGTGCTCGAGCGAGGCCCGGTGCAGCGGGAAGAGCGCGTGGTAGCTCGTCAGCGCCAGGAACCAGGGCGTCGGGCGCGCGAGCGTCACGACCAGCGTGCGCGCGTCCGGCGCGGCGAGTCCGACCGCGGACCACAGGGCCTCGCGCCGCGCGGGGTCGTGGGCGCCCTCGGCGTAGGCGCGCGCGCCCTGCACGCAGAACAGGTGGTAGGCCCCGGCCGCGGCGGTCTCGGGCTCGAGCAGGCGCCGCCAGGACCACAGGAAGTCCGCCGAATCGAGCGTGTCGCCGTTGCTCCAGCGCGCGTCGCGCAGGCGGAAGGTCCAGGTCAGGCCGTCTTCGGCGAACTCCCAGGACTCGGCCATCCCGGGCAGTGGCGCGAGGGTCTCGGGGTGCTTGACCGTCAGGCCCTCGTAGAGCGCATTCATCACGCGCCCTTCGGCCTGCCCGGTGACGACCTGCGGGTCGAGGCTCGTCACCTCGCCGCCGTTGGCGAAGGCGACGTCGGCGCGCTCCAGGCGCGCGCGCCGGCCGAGCGCGACGAGGGCCAGCACGAACGGCAGAGCCAGCATCAGGAGCAGCCCATGCCGCAGGCGTTCGCGCCAGGTCGACGACATGGACCCGTACCCTAGCGATGCGGCGCGCGCGCTCCAGGGGCCGCTGCCGCTCGCTGCTCGCCGGCGCGTTCGAACCCGGTACGGAGCGGGTCGGAAAGAAGCTCCTCGGCGCGTACGAAAGCCGGGCCGCGGGTAACCCCGAGTGGGCCGGCGAGTAGCCGGCGGTGAGAGTCCCTGCGCGCCCCGCTCCTTCCTGCGAAAAGGGTTGCGGTCGCGCTCCAGCCCCCGTTACACCAGCGTCGTGCGAGCCTCCACGTTGCCCCTGCCGGCTCCCCTGCGCGCCCTCGTCGCCAGTGCGGGTGCGCTGTTCGTGCTGTGGGCCCTGGTGGCGCGGCAGCGTCCGGACGAGGGCACCGCGCCGGTCCGGCGCGCGGACCAGGCCTCGCCGGTCGAGCGTTTCGGGCCGGGACCCGAGCCGGTCGACTTCTGGCACCCCGAGCGCGAGACGCTCGCGCGCCCGGCCTACGGCGGCACGCTGCGCATCCATCTGGAGCAGATGCCGGCCAACCTGAACGGGCTGCTCGACTCGAACGCGATGGCGATGGCGGTGCGCAAGGAGATCCACGCCACGCTCGTGAAGCGCGACTGGGAGCAGTGGGACTTCCGCCCCGATCTGGCCGAGCGCTGGGAGACGAGCGCGGCCGGCCGGGTCTACACGCTGCACCTGCGGCGCGACGTGCGCTGGCACGACGGGCACCCGTTCGATTCGGCGGACGTGCTCTTCAGCGCGACCCTCGCGCAGAACCCCGAGGTGAACTGCCAGTGGATCCGGCCGTACCACGCGCGCTTCGCGGCGGTCGAGGCGCCGGACGCGTACACCGTGCGCGTGACCTTCACGGCGCCGTACTTCAACGCGCTCGGGGTCTTCGCGGACAACCTGTGCATCCTGCCGCGGCACCGCTACGACCTCACCGATCCGGACCACCCGCGCCACGACGCCACTGCGAGCGCGAGCGCGCGTGCCACCGAGATCAACTCCAATCCTTGCAACACGCAGTGGCTCGGCCTCGGGCCCTATCGGCTGACGAGCTACTCGGCCCAGGCCCTCGAGGCCGAGCGCTTCGACGGCTACTTCGATCCGGAGAACGGCGGCCACGTCGACCGGATCGTGTGGCGCTACCTGGGCGACGACGCGGCCTTCCAGGCCCTGCTCGAGGGCGAGCTCGACTTCTCGACGCGCCTCTCCTCGGACCAGTACTTCGGCGCCGCGACGCAGCAGGAGGCCTTCACGAAGCGCTTCGTGAAGGGCTACTTCTACACGGGCGCCTACAACTACCTGCCGCTCAACATGCGGCGGCCGATCCTGTCGGAGCTCGCGGTGCGTCAGGCGCTCACGCACGCGGTCGACGTCGACGCCTTCCTGGCGGCCTACAGCTACGGGCTCGGGCAGCGCGTCAGCGGTCCCCAGTGCTTCTTCGGGCCCTCCTACGACCGTGACGTCGCGCCGCCCGCCTACGATCCCGAGCGCGCGCGCGAGCTCCTGGCCGAGGCCGGCTGGTACGACCGCGACGGCGACGGCGTCCTGGACCGCGACGGTGCGCCGCTCGAGCTCGAGTTCCTGATCCAGGCGCGCAACGTCTCGGCCGAGAACTTCGCGCGCGTGTTCCAGGAGTCCCTGGCCGCCCTGGGCGTGCGCCTGAGCGTCACCGCGGTCGACAACGCGACCTACTTCCAGCGCATCCGCCAGCGCGAGTTCGACATCGGCATCCAGGCCTGGTCGGTGGACGCGACCGAGAACGATCCGGCGCAGCTGTGGCACTCGAGCGCGGCCGAGGCGGGCGGTTCGAACCACGCGGGAGTCGTCGATCCCTTCATCGACCAGCTCATCGCGCGCGGACAGCTCGAGCTCGAGGACGGGAAGCGCCACGCCCTGTGGCGCGAGCTGCACCGCTACCTGGCCGAGAAGGTCGTGCCCTGCATCTACCGTGAATCCTCGCCGCGCCGCTTCGCCCTGAACCGCGCGCTGCGTGGGGTGCAGTTCTTCAAGATCACGCCGGGCTACGAGCTGCGCCGCTGGTACTTCCCGGTCGGCACGCCCGGCACGCGCACGACGCGCGAGCGGTAGGGGGCGCACGCACGCCTTGGCGTACGTCCTGCGCCGACTCCTGTACCTCGTCCCGACGGTGCTCGGGATCAGTCTCCTGTGCTTCGCGCTGCTGCACCTCGCGCCGGGAGATCCGGCCGAGCTCGCGCTGAGCGGCGGCAACACCGAGACCGAGGTCTCGGCCGAGGCCCTGGCGCGCTTCCGCGCGGTCTACCTGCTCGACGAGCCGCTGTGGAAGCAGTACCTGCACTACCTCGGGCCGTTCGATCTTTCTGCGCGTGGGCACGCCTGGTTCGGCGGCACGGGCGAGGAGCCCTGGGGCGGACTCGTGCTGCTCGATTTCCAGCACGAGCTGCAGCGTCCGCAGGTCGCCATCCGTGACGAGCTCCTGCGGCGCCTCGCGGTGACCGTGCCGCACGCACTGGCGGCGCTCCTGCTGGCCTACCTCGTGGCCCTGCCGCTCGGCATCGCCTCGGCCCTGCGCCCGGGCAGCCGGCTCGAGCGCGCCGCGCTCGCGCTCGTCTTCGCGCTCTACTGCGTGCCGGTCTTCTGGGGCGCGCTGCTCCTGCAGTTCGCCTTCGGTGCGAGCGGGCTCGACTGGCTGCCGGCCCTGGCGCGCGCGGAGGAGGGCGCGGGTTTCCTGGCGCGCGTGCAGCGCGGGATCCTGCCCGTCGTGGCGCTCGCCTATCCGAGCTTCGCGTACCTCTCGCGCCAGATGCGCGCGGGGCTGCTCGAGGCCCTCGCGGCCGACTACGTGCGCACGGCGCGCGCCAAGGGCCTGTCCGAGCGCCTCGTCGTGCTGAAGCACGCCCTGCCGAACGCGCTGCTGCCCGTGGCGACCCTGTTCGCCGGCGTCCTGCCGGCTCTGATCGGCGGCTCGGTCGTGGTCGAGACGATCTTCGATCTGCCCGGCATGGGCCGCTACGCCTTCGAGGGGCTCGAGCAGCGCGACTGGTTCATCGTGCTGGCCACGACCACGCTGGCCGGACTCGCGACGACGCTCGGGGTCTTGCTCTCCGACCTGCTGACCGCGGCCCTCGATCCGCGCATCCGCCATGGAGGCTGAAGCACTCGATTCGGCGCAGCCTGCCACCCTGGGCGCGCGGCTGGCGGGACAGCGCGGTTTTCGCGCGGCGCTGCTCGGTCTGGTGCTGTTCGTGAGCCTGGCTGTCTACGCGCCCTTCCTGGCCAGCGACCGCCCCTATCGCCTGGTGGGCGTGCGCGTCGGCGAGTACGAGCGCGCGCGCAAGAGCCTGGTCCCGGTCTCGAGCGGGCTCGCGACGCTGCTCGCGGGCGGCGAGGACGGGTGGCGGGCTGGACGGGGCGGCCGGCCAGGTGCGCCGAGCTTCGAGCGTGCGCTGGCCGAGGAGCGTCTCGCGCTCGAGACGCGCCTGGCCACGCTGCGCGCCAACCTCGCGCCGGGGCCGGGGCGCGAAGGACTCGACGCGTTCTTCGAGCGGCTGCTGCGTCTCGGCGTGCGCAGCGCCCCGGACGAGGCGCGTGCGCTCGCAGAGGAGGCCCACAAGCTGCGTGACGTGCTCGCTCCGGAGCAGGCGCCGCTCGTGCCGGTCACGAGCTGGCCGCTGTTCGCCGCCCTGACGCAGCTCGACCTCGGACTCGCGCTGGGCTGGCCGCTCGTGCTGTTCGCCCTGGCGCGCCGGCGTCCCGCGCGCGGGCTCGTGCTCGCCTGCGTGGCCGGTACGGCGGCCGGCCTCCTGGCCACGACGCGCGCGCCCACGGGAGGTTTCGCGACCTCGAACCTGAAGGTCGAGCTGACGCGCGGCGAGATCGAGCTCCACGCGGTCACCTTCGCGCCCGTGCCCTACGGTTTCGCCGAGCAGCATCCCGAGGAGAGCCTGCGTCCGCCGACCTGGCTGGCCGCGAGCGAGCTCGACGAGCGCGGTGCCTACCTGAGCGGGCCGCGCGTGCCGCGCGCCGATCCGCTCACGGGCTTCGTGCCTGGCACGCGGCCGGTCGAGGTGCGCACGGGCGAGCCGAGCGTGAACGCGCCGGCGCGCCACTGGCTCGGCACCGATTCGACCGGGCGCGACCTCCTGGCGCGCCTGATCCATGGTTCGCGCGCGAGTCTGTCGGTCGGAGTGCTCGCCACGGCGTTGCTCGCGCTGATCGGCTTCACGCTGGGGGCCCTGGCCGGCTACCGGGGCGGGTGGGTGGACGTGGTCGTCTCGCGCGTGATCGAGGTCGTGGTCAGCATCCCGCTGCTGTTCCTCGTGCTGGTGGCGGTGTCTTTCATCGGACCGTCGGTGTGGAACGTGATCCTCGCCATCGGTTGCGCCGGCTGGACGGGCGTCGCGCGCCTGGCGCGCAGCGAGTTCCTGCGCGCGCGCGAGCTGGCCTACGTCGAGGCCGCACGCTCTCTGGGCTACTCCAGCGCGCGCATCGCGCTCGTGCACGTGCTGCCGAACGTACTGCCGCCGCTGCTCGTGGCCCTGACCTTCGCGGTCGCGGGTGCGATCCTGGTCGAATCGGCGCTCTCCTTCCTGGGTTACGGCGTGCGCGTGCCGTTCGCCTCGTGGGGCACGCTCACGAGCGAGACGCGCGACCTCGCGAGCTGGTGGGTGCCGCTCTTCCCCGGGCTGGCCTTGTTCGCGACGCTGCTGTGCGTGCAGCTTCTCGGCGAGAGCCTGCGGCGCGCGTTCGATCCGCGCGCGGAGGTGCGTCCGTGACGGCCCTGCTCGAGGTGCGCGGGCTGGAGCTCGAGCTCCTGCGGCCGGGCGGCGCGGTGCCGGTGGTGCGCGGCCTCGACCTCGAGGTCGAGGCCGGGCGCACGACGGCGCTGGTCGGGGAATCGGGCGCGGGCAAGACGCTCGCGGCCCTGGCGGTGATGGGGCTCCTGCCGGGCGGCGTGCGCCTGCGTTCGGGTTCGATCCGCTGGCGTGGCCAGGAGCTCACGACGCTCGCGCCCGCGGCGCGCCGCGCGCTCGGCGGACGCGAGCTCGCGATGGTCTTCCAGGAGCCGGCCGGCGCGCTGAATCCGGTGCTGACCGTGCTCGAGCAGGTGGCCGAGGTGCTGCGGCTGCACGGCGGCTTCTCGCGCGCGGGCGCGGCCGCACGCGCACGCGACCTCCTGCTCGAGATGGGGCTCGAAGACGACGGCACGCTGGCGCGGCGCTATCCGCACGAGCTCTCCGGCGGCCAGCGCCAGCGTGCGCTGTTCGCCGCGGCGCTGGCAGCTGGCCCGGCGCTGCTCGTGGCCGACGAGCCGACCTCGGCGCTCGATGCGCACGTGCAGAAGGAGCTGCTCCTTCTGCTGGCGCGCCTGCAGGAGCGGCGCGAGATGGCGATCCTGTTCGTGACACACGACCTCTCGGTCGTGGCCGAGCTGGCGGCGCGCATGGCGGTCCTTTACGCCGGCCGCGTGGTCGAGGAGGGCCCGGTGGGCGAGCTCTTCGCGCGCCCGCGCCACCCGTACACGCGCGGCCTGCTCGATGCGCGCGTGACGCCGACGAGTCCGCGCGGCCGCTTCGCGGCCATTCCCGGGCAGGTGCCGGTGCCCGGCGCGTGGCCCGCGGGCTGCGCCTTTGCACCGCGCTGCGCGCGCGCGAGCGAGGCCTGCGCCGTGCCGCCGCCCTGGCGGAGCGACGGTCCCGGCGGCAGCGCCTGCCACCACCCTCTGACGGAGGCCCGCCCGTGAGCGCGCCGCTGCTCGAGGCGCACGCGCTCCGGCTCGCCTTCCGCGCCCACGGCCTGCGCGCCGCGCGCGCGCCGGTCCCGGCCCTGGGCGGCGCCTCGCTTGCGCTCGCGCGGGGCGCGACCCTGGCGCTGGTGGGCGAGTCGGGCTCGGGCAAGAGCACGCTCGCGCGCGCGCTGCTCGGGCTCGTGCCGCTCGACGCCGGCGAGGTGCGCTACCACTCCACGCCCGGCGCGGCGCCGCTCGTCGTCGCGCGCGCACGCGGCGCGGCGCTGCGCCAGCTGCGGCGCGAGCTCGCGCTGGTCTTCCAGGACCCGAGCACGAGCTTGAATCCGCGCCTCACGGTCGGCGCGGCCCTGGCCGAACCCCTGCTCGCCCACGGCCTCGCGCGCACCCCCGAGGCCCACGCACGCGCGCGCGAGTGGCTCGCCCGCGTGGGCCTCGAGCCCGAGGCCGCCGCACGCTACCCGCACGCCTTCTCGGGCGGCCAGCGCCAGCGCATCGCGATCGCACGCGCGCTCGTGCTCGGCCCGAAGCTCGTCGTGCTGGACGAGGCCGTCAGCGCCCTCGACGTCTCGATCCGTGCACAGATCCTCGAACTCTTGCTGCAACTCCAGCGCGAGCTCGGCCTCACCTACCTCTTCATCACCCACGACCTGTGGCTCGCACGCGCCTTCGCCCCGCGGATCGCCGTGATGGAGCGTGGTCTGATCGTGGAAGAAGAGG
>Ga0172376_10006614_pt1 | contig 12553 bp, 13 predicted proteins | sample Lak35m_FD_121114 | JGI IMG/M metagenome (GOLD analysis project Ga0172376, IMG submission 121114) | Freshwater microbial communities from Kabuno Bay, South-Kivu, Congo - kab_092012_35m | ecosystem: Environmental > Aquatic > Freshwater > Lake | place: Democratic Republic of the Congo: South-Kivu...
CTGTCCCCTCACCCCTCAACCCTGTCCCCCCAACCCCCAACCCTGTCCCCTCAACCCTCAACCCTCAACCCTGTTCCCCCAACCTGATTCCTCATCCCTTCAAAAAGGCCTCGACAACTTCCGCGAATTCTTCCGGCTGTTCGGCATGGAGCCAGTGTCCGGCGTGTTCGATGCGGTGGGTGGTGAGTTGCATGAAGTGCGCCTCGAAGTCCGCTACATCAGAGGGCCCGACGTAATCGGAGGCGCCGCCGTAAATCAGGAGGGTGGGCAAGGTGTTGATGGACAGCGGGATTCCAGCGACGATGTCGGCGAGGTGGGCGCGCAGGATGGGGAGGTTTGCGCGCCAACTGAATCCCCCAGACGGATTGCGCGACAGGCCTTTCATCAAAAATGCCACGACGACCGGGTCCGCGAGGTGCGAGGAAAGGAAGTCCTCGATTTCGCTTCGTTCGGTGGCGGTGGCGACGGGCGCGGCGAGGAGGGTGTCGAGCAGGTGGTCGTGGTGGACGGGGTAGGCCCGGGCGGCCATGTCGGCGACGACCAGTTTTGCGACGCGGTGGGGGCGATGTAAGCTGAACGCGAGCGCTGTTTTGCCCCCCATGCTGTGGCCGATGAGGGCGGCTCGGGCGATGGTTTGGCCATCCATAAACGCCTCTAAATCAGCGGACATTGCAGCATAGGTATGCTCCGGATGGTGCGGACTCCGGCCGTGGTTCCGCGCGTCTACGAGCCAAACCCGGTACGACGCAGCCCAGCGCCGGGCCAGCGTTTGCCAATTGTCGGAAGTGCCCAGCAGCCCGTGCAACACGATGAGGTCAGGCGCCCCTTCCGGGCCCATCACGCGGGCGTGGAGGTCCACCGTTTCCATCAGTTCGCAAAGGCCGGCCGCAAGCACGCGAGGTAGGAGGCCACTGCGTTTGAAAGCCCGAGGTAGAGGGCATCAGAGATCAGCGCGTGCCCGATGCTCACTTCGGCCACATGCGGCACGTGCGAGGCAAAGTCGCGCAAGTTGTCGAGGTTGAGGTCGTGGCCGGCATTGACGCCGAGTCCGAGGCTGTGCGCGAAGGTCGCCGCCCGTGCAAAGGGAAGCGCGGCTTCCGCTCCGAGGGCCGTGTGCGCCTGAGCAAAAGGCCCGGTGTAGAGTTCGATGCGGTCCACGCCGAGGGCTGCCGCGCCGGAAATGAGCTCCGGGACGGGGTCGATGAACAAGCTGACCCGCATGCCGGCGTCGCGCAACCGGGCCACCGTCGGAGCCAAAAATTCCGCCCGGCCCACCGTGTCCCACCCCGCATCGCTGGTCAGCGCGTCGGGGGCATCGGGGACCAGCGTGACTTGGTCGGGCCGAACGGCGCAGACGAGGTCGATGAAGTCCGGTGAAGGGTAGCCTTCGACATTGAATTCAGTGGACACGCGCTCGCGCAGGGCCCGGACATCGGCGTAGGTGATGTGCCGCGCATCGGGCCGCGGATGGACCGTGATGCCGTGGGCGCCGAAGCGTTCGATGCGTTCCGCGGCCAGCAGCACGTCCGGCAGCCGACCCCCGCGCGCGTTGCGGAGGGTGGCGATTTTGTTCACGTTGACGCTGAGCCGAGTCATCCTTACCTTTCGAAGGGTTGCGACCGCCTGCTGCGGCCGCACCAAATTTACAGCATGGATGCCCAGCGATTGATGCGCACCGAGGTGCCCCCCGCACGGAGTGAAGACAGCGCTGAACGCGCGTTGGACCTGATGGACACGTTCAAGGTGCGCGCCCTCCCGGTGTTGGACGGCGACGCGTTCAAGGGACTCGTCTTTGAGGGCGATGCGCTGAGTGTGGAACCTGAAGTGGCCGTCGCGCAGTTGGCGTTGCGGCCGGTGGCCGTCGATCCGGAAACGGACGTGCTGGAGGTGGTTTCGCGGTTCATCGCTGCCGAAACCGACGTGCTGCCGGTGGTTCGGGACGGTCGGTTTTTAGGGGCCATCCAAGCGCAGGACGTGGTCCGGTTCTTGGCCGAGCGCGCCGGTTGGGCTGCGGAAGGGGGGATTGTGGTGCTCGAGGTTCCGGAAAGCGACGTGTCTGTGGCGGAGTTTGCGCGGCTGGTGGAAGGCAACGGGGTGAAGGTCTTAGCGCTGGTGGTGGACCGGACTCCCGGGTCGGAGGTGGTGGAGGTTTCGATGCGCTTGAATACGCCGGATGTGGCTCCGGTTTTGGCCACCTTTTCCCGCTTCGGATACACCATCCGCACGCTCTTTCACGCGCCCGGGCTTGAGGAGCAGATGCGCGAGCGGTATGAAGCCTTCATGCGGTACCTCGGCACGTGATGCGCATCGCGGTCCTCGGCAAACAGGTGGCGGCGGTCCACAACGATGCGGTCAAGCATGTGTTGCGGCGGTTGCTGGAATTGGACGGATCGTTGCGGGTGGCCGCCTCGTTTCTCGAGGAACTCTCGTCCTCGATGACGCTTCCGGACGGGCTGGTTCCGGTGGCTTCGCCGGAAGCCATGGCCGACGCCGACCTGGCGGTGGTCATCGGCGGGGACGGCTCGGTCCTCGATGCAGCCCGCTGGGTGCGCGACACGGGCATCCCGGTGTTGGGGGTGAATACAGGGCGGCTCGGGTTTCTGTCGAATGTGGGGACGGGCGAGATTGATTTGGCGGTGGATGCGCTCGCAGCAGGCCGGGTGGTGTACGACGACCGGGCGCTGCTCGCCGTGGAGGTGGACGGGGTGGATTTGGGCGATTTTCCCTTTGCCTTGAACGAGGTCACGGTGGTCAAGCGGGATACGTCGAGCATGATGACCATCGGGGTGCGACGCGACGGGCGCCATGTCAACACGTACTGGGCCGACGGGCTCATCGTGGCGACGCCCACGGGTTCGACGGCGTACTCGCTCAGTGCGGGAGGGCCCATCGTGATGCCCGGCTCTTCGGTGGCTTGTTTGACTCCGGTGGCGCCGCACAACCTGAACGACCGACCGCTCGTGGTTCCGTTGGACGGTGAGATTGTGCTGGTTCCGGACGGCCGGGAGCCGCAGTTTTTGTTGACGCTCGATGCGCGCATCCACGTCATCGAGGCGGGGGCGGAGGTGCGCATCCGGCGGGCGCCGTTTCACTTCCGTTTGGTGAATTTGGAACACCAAGAGTTCTTCTCCACCGTCCGCATGAAGCTGCACTGGGGAGTCGATCCGCGCGACCGGTGAAAGCCGTGCATGCAAAACATGTACTTTCGCGCGTTACATGTCCCACGTGAACGCAGTGCAGCAGGAGAACCGGAACATGCGGGCCGCCTATCGGTGGGCAGAACAAGCAGGGATGCTGCGGGTACTCGTTGCAGGGATGCTCGTGGTAGGAGGCGTCGGGTCGTCCGCCGGTCAGCGGCAATTCAATGAATCCAAGGAGCTTGGGGTCGCGTTGGGCACGGGGTATTACCTCGGTGACCTGAACCCGTACGCGCACTTCGGAGGCCGGCTGCATGTGGCCGCGGGCGGCTTCTTCCGGTACAACATCACCCCGCGCATTTCTGCCCGATTGAATGTCGCACGTGGGATGGTCGAGGCCTGGGATGCGGACAGCGAGGACGCGTGGCGGCAGAACCGCAACCTGCATTTCCGCAACCGCATCACCGAGTACGCAGGGCTGGTCGAATTGAACTACCTCGATCACCGGCTCGGCAATCCGGAGGACCGAATCGGGGCCTATTTGTTCACCGGGATCGGGGTGTATGCGCACCGACCGGAGGCCCAGTTCGACGGCAATTGGTACGCGCTGCAACCGCTGGGAACGGAGGGCCAAGGAACGACCTGGGGGGCCGCGCGTGGCCTTCAACCGTACCGGACCGCGGGCCTTTCGCTGCCGTTCGGGTTCGGATTCAAAGTGAACCTCGGGCCTTCGGTGGGGGTGAACCTGGAGTGGGGGGTGCGCAAGACGTGGACGGATTACCTCGACGACGTAAGCACCTCGTATGCAGACATCCGGGTGGTGCGGGCAGAGAAGGGCGATGTGGCGGCACAGTTCGCAGACCGGATGCTCGAAGTTCCTGCGGGGGCAGATGGGCCGACGGGCATGCAACGGGGCGATCCCGGCAAAGACGATGCCTACGGATTCTTGACGGCTTCGCTGTGCTTCCGCGTGAGCAAAAAACCGACCACATGCGTGTACCAATGAGCGCAGCGGTGGGCCGGGAGGAGCGGTTGCGGGAGCTGGGGCTGGACCCGGACCGCATTCCCCGGCATGTGGCAATCATCATGGACGGCAACGGACGTTGGGCCCATGTGCGCGGGGAAGAGCGGGTGTTCGGGCACCTGCACGGGGTCGAATCCGTGCGTGCTGCGGTGGAAACGGCCTTGGAAACCGGAGTGCGGTTTTTGACCTTGTACGCCTTCAGCACGGAAAACTGGAGCAGGCCGCAGGAGGAGGTGGATGCGTTGATGGATTTGCTCGTGAACACCCTCGTGCGGGAGGTGGATGATTTGGCCGGGAAGGGGGTGCGGCTGCGGACCATCGGCGATCTCGCGGCGCTGCCGGAGCGGTGCAGGGAACAGTTGCGCGCGGCAGAGGCGCGGACTGCGCACCTTGAAGGACTGGATTTGGTCCTGGCCTTGAGCTACAGCGGCAAGTGGGAGCTCGTAGAGGCCATCCGTGCGTTGGTGCGCGAAGGCGTGGCTCCGGAAGCCATCGATGCGGCGGCGGTCGACCGGCATCTTTCGACCCACGGCATTCCCGATCCGGAGCTGATGATCCGCACGAGCGGGGAACATCGGATCAGCAACTTCCTGCTGTGGCAGCTCGCGTACGCCGAGTTTCATTTTACCCCGGTGCTGTGGCCGGACTTCCGCAAGGCGGATTTCCTGGCGGCCATCCGTGATTTCCAAAACCGGGAGCGCCGATTCGGGGGGCTCCTCGACACGAACCATTCACCTTCAGGAGCGCACCCGGGATGAGGCAGTGGATTGCAGCGGGCTGGTTCCTGCTAGTTGCGGGGATTGCGGCGGCCCAAACGCCCGCCAAAACCTACACGTTGGCGGGCCTTTCCGTCGTCGGCGCTGAGCACACGGACGTTCAGGCCATCAAGCTCTTCAGCGCCCTTGAAGTGGGTGGACCCCTCGAAATCCCAGGGGTGAAAGTCGCCCAAGCCATCCGCAACCTCTGGGACCAAGACCTCTTCGGCGACGTCTCCATCGAGGTGGCCGAACGCCGGGGCGAGGAGCTGTACCTCGTGATCCGGGTGCAAGAACTGCCGCGCCTCACGCGCTACACGTTTGAGGGCGTCAGCCGATCGGAACAGGAGACCTTGCGCGGGAAGATTGAGTTGTTGACCGGGCGCATCGTGAACGAAAACGTCATCGCCACCGCCACGAAGCGGCTGCGCGATTACTACGTGGAGAAGGGATTTTGGGATGCCCGCATCGACATCCGCCAAGAACCCGACGAGGGCTTTGCGAACGGGGCCCGGCTGGTCATTGCCGTCGACAAGGGCGAGAAGGTGCGCATCGGTGAAATCGCGTTGGTCGGCGTGGAGGCGTTGGATCCCAACCGGGTGCGCCGGGCGATGAAGGACACGAAAGAAGCCCGCTGGTACCGGCTGTTCAAGGCTTCGAAGTACGAAGAAGGGGCGTTCGAGACCTCCCGCGAGCAGGTGGTGGCCTTGTACAACGCGGAAGGGTTCAGGAATGCCCGGGTGGTCCGGGATTCGGTTTGGCGCACGCCCGACGGGCGCATCGGCCTGGCCCTCGAAGTCCACGAAGGCAACCGGTTCTACTTCGGCGACATCCGGTTCACCGGCAACACGAAGTACCGCTCCAGCCAACTGGACTCGCTCGTGGGCATCCGATCGGGCGAAGTGTATGATTTGCAGCGGCTTGAAGAACGCGTTTTCATGGATCCGAAGGGAGGCGACCTCAGCTCCCTCTACCAGGACGACGGCTACCTGACGTTCCAAGCGATGCCCGTGGAAGTGCGGATCGAGAACGACACCATCGACATCGAGGTGCGGATGTACGAGGGCAAGCAGTTCCGCATCGGCAAGGTGACGGTGGACGGCAACACGAAGACAAACGACCACGTGATCCACCGGGAGATCCGGACGCGGCCGGGCGACTTGTTCAGCCGCACGAACATCATCCGGACGCAGCGGGAACTTGCCACCCTGAACTACTTCAACCCCGAGGCGTTCGGCATCGTGCCCACGCAGCACCCGGAAACGGGCACGGTGGACATCGCGTACACGGTGGAGGAGAAGCCCTCGGACCAAATCGAGCTCAGCGGAGGCTTCGGAGGCGGCCGGGTGGTGGGCACCCTCCGCGTTTCGTTCAACAATTTCTCCGCGCGGAACATGTTCAAGCGCGGGGCTTGGGCGCCGATTCCGACCGGCGACGGCCAACGCCTGAGCATCGGGGCGCAGTCGAACGGCCTCTTTTTCCAGAGTTACAACCTCAGCTTCACCGAGCCGTGGCTCGGCGGAAAAAAACCGAATTCCTTGAGCTTTTCGGCGTGGCGCTCCATCCAGTCAAACGGACAGCCGCGCAAGGTGGACGGGGTGCTGAACGAGGGGCGACAATCCATGGAAATCATGGGGGTGCAGTGGGGCCTCGGCCAGCGGTGGCGCCGTCCGGACGACTGGTTTGTGATGCAGGCGGCCTTGTCGTACCAAAACTTCCTGCTCGACGATTACGGGGTGTTTTTCAGTTTTTCGAACGGGCGCTCGAACAATTTGGCCCTCAACCTGAGCGTCGGCCGCAACTCCATCTCAGACCCCATCTTCCCGACATGGGGCTCGAACGTGAACCTCTCGGTGCGTGTCACCCCCCCGTACAGCGCGTTCCGCAGGGACGTGGATTATGCGGGCATGACCGACCAGGAGCGGTTCAAGTGGGTCGAATACCACAAATGGAAAATCAAGGCCGAATGGTTCACGCCGCTCACTTCGAGTGGCGGGGAGAATCCGCGGACCTTGGTCCTGCGCACGCATGCCGGATTCGGCCTCATCGGCCAATACAACCGCGCCGTGGGCCTTTCGCCGTTTGAGCGGTTCTACCTCGGCGGGGTGTTCCTCAGCGGCTTCGTGCTCGACGGCCGCGAGATCCTCAACCTCCGCGGCTACGATGATTTGAGCCTCACAGCCCCCGACCGCAACACCGGCGCGCCCGTGGTGGCGAAGTACGGAGCAGAGCTGCGGTACCCCCTCTCGACGAATCCCAGCGCCACGATTTTTGTGCTCGGGTTCGTGGACGCGGGTCGGACGTGGGCAGACGGCCGGGAGTTCAATCCGTTCCAAGTGTACCGCAGCGCCGGGGTCGGCCTGCGCATCTTCTTGCCGATGTTTGGCCTGCTGGGGCTGGACTACGGCTGGAGGCTCGACGACCTGCCTTCGATCCCCGACATGGCGCGGGGCCAGTTCCACTTCAGCATCGGCATGAGCATGGGCGAACTCTAACGCCCTCCACCATCGTACCTTCCTCCCATGCGTTACCTGCTCTTTTCCCTCCTCTGTGTCGGTCTCTGGGTCGGTTCTCCGGCGGCTCGCGCTCAGAAGTTTGCCTACATCGATTCGGACTACGTGCTGCTCCACATGCCCGAGTACGCCGAGGCCCAAAATACCCTCAACCAACTGGCCATCGATTGGCAGGCCGAGGTCGAGGAGAAGCTGGTCGCTGTCGGCCGGCTCGAGGCGGCCTACCGCGCAGAACGGGTGCTGCTGACCGGGGAAATGCGGGCAAAGCGCGAAGAGGAAATTGAGGCAAAGCGCGCAGAGGCGAAGGCCTTGCAGAAGGAACGGTTCGGGCCGGAAGGGGAGCTTTTCCGCAAGCGGAAGGAGCTCATTCAGCCGATTCAGGACAAGATTTTTGAGGAGTTGATGGCGTTGGCTGAATCCGGGGGCTACATGGTCGTCTTCGACAAGACGAACCAAAGCAACATGCTCTACACGAACCCGAAGTACGACATCTCGGACCGCTTGATCAAAGCGTTAGGCTACGTCCCCGGCGAGACGATCGAGTCGGGCAAAGACGGGGAAAAGGAAGGCGACGGAAAGGGGGGCGACGGCAAGACGCTGCAAGACCGGGCGAAGGACGCCGTGGGCAAGGGGCTCGACAACGCACGCGAAGGGGTGCGAGGGGCGACGGAATCTGTGCGCGGCGGCGGCAAGGAGTGATCGGAACCGCGTATTTTCGCACGAATTCAATTCATCCCATGAAGTTTTTTCTCTTTGCTGCGGCGGTGTGTGCGTCGTGTTTGCTTCCCGTTTACGGACAGGTGCGCTTAGGCCATGTCGATGCCCAGGCCATCCTCCTCGCGCTGCCGGAGCGTGCCACTGCACAATCGACCATTGAGTCGCAAGCAGCGCAGTATGAGGCAGAACTGAAGCGGATGCAGGAGGAAATGCAGGCCAAATTCGCCGAATACCAGCAAAAAGCGGCCACCTGGCCAGAAGCCATCCGGACCCAGAAGGAGCGCGAACTCCAGGGCATGGACTCTGGCCTCCAGGAATTCGCCGCAACGGTCCAGGAAGAGCTCCAAAAGCTCGAACAATCCCTGCTCGAGCCCATGATTGAACGCGTCCAAAAAGCCATCGACGAGGTCGGAAAGGAGCAGAAGTTCACCTACGTCTTCGACTCGAGCACGGGCGCTACGCTCTACAACGGCGGCGAGGACATCGCCCCGCTCGTCCGCGCGAAGCTGGGCATGTAAGCCCGCTCCGGATGCGGCCACCCATCGGCATCTTTGACTCCGGAATCGGCGGATTGACGGTCGCGCGTGCCGTGGCGGACGTGCTCCCCGAATACCCGCTGGTCTACTTCGGAGACACTGCGCACCTTCCTTACGGCGAGAAATCGCCCGAACTCATCCGCCACTTTTCCTCCCGGATTTCGCACCACTTGCGCGACGAGGGCTGCCGGTTGGTGGTGGTGGCGTGCAATTCGGCGTCGAGCAACGCGTTGGATGCCGTGCGCGATGCGTTGGGCCCGCGCATTCCGGTGGTGGATGTGGTTTCGCCGGTGGTGGAGTTCGCCGCCGCACACGTTCCTGGGGGCCGCATCGGGGTGATTGGGACCCGAGCAACCATCGAATCCGGGGTGTATCAGCGGGCGTTGGCTGCGCACGGCCTGCAAGCCGTGGTTCGTGCAACGCCGTTGCTTGCTTCCGCCATTGAAGAGGGATTTCACACCGGATCTGTCTCGGATGCGCTCTTAGCAGCCTACCTCGGGGATGGGATTTTCAACGAAGTGGATGCGATGGTGTTGGGGTGCACGCATTACCCATTGATCGCAGACCAAATCCGCGCCTTTCTTCCGCCCGGCGTGGCGGTGCTGGATACCCCCGGCATCGTGGCCGCTCGTGTGAAGGAGGCGGTGTCTGTCATGCCGGAGTTGCGCGGGCCAGGGCCAGTCCATGCCAGGCGGTTTTTAGTCTCCGACCTCACCGCCTCCTTTGCTTCCGGTGCCCGCACCTTCTTCGGGCGGGAAGTGGAGCTGGAGGAGCATCGGATTTGGGACATCTGACCGCGCGGCGTTACCCCAGAGGCTCTCGGAACCAGCCGGCGTAGGTGACGTAGCGGTCGGAGGTGGCAGCGAGGCGTTCGGCCAATTCAGGCTTGACCGGTCCGACTTCGCGCGCGGGCACTCCGGCCCAAAGCGTTGCGGGCGGGACGGCGGTGCCGGCGAGCACCACGGCACCTGCGGCGACGACGGCACCTGCGCCCACCGTCGCGCCGTCCATCACCACGGCCCCCATGCCGATCAGGGCCCCGGCGCCGATGAAGGCTCCGTGGACGATGGCTCCGTGTCCGATGGAGGCGCCGTCTTCGATTTGGGTTTCAGATTGCTCGAAGGTGCCGTGGATCACTGCGGCGTCTTGGATGTTCACCCGGCGACCGATGCGAATGGGCGCGACGTCTCCGCGAATCACGGCCCCGAACCACACCGTGCTCTCCTCTCCCATGGCGACTTGCCCGACCACCGTCGCATTCGGGGCGAGCCAACAGGATTCAGGAATGTGGGGCGTGAAGCCGCGGCACGTCAGTACGGTTGCGTTCATGGCGGTGGATGTTGCGTTTGCGCGCCCCCTCGATCCAAGAGGTGCGGTCAAAGATGCGGCACAAGGCCGCCGCCATCAGCGCGCTGCGCTCCAGATCTTCGCGCTCACTCCCCAGGAACACACCGCCCGCGGTGGCGCGGTCCAGGGCCAGCAGGGTCCGAGACACTGCGAGGACGCTGTTCCTTCCGCGTTCCGTGCAGCCCAGGCTGTGGCGCAGGGTGCGCAGAAATTCTCGTCCCGCCGGGGACGGGGGTTCGGACGCTCCGGCCTGTTTCATTTCAGCGCGGGCTGCGTGGATGACCTCTGCCGCAGCGCGCGACTGCATCAGCCACGCGGGCAATTCGGCGTCTTCTTCGGCGAATGAACTGGTCTCGAGGTGAATGGTGAAACGGTCCACCACCGGGCCTGAAAGCCGCCTCAGCCCCTTTTCAATCTCTGCCACAGAACACCGGCATCGGGCCGGCCCTTCGCCTAAGTATCCACACGGGCAAGGATTTGCCGAGGCCCCCACTAAGCACGCCATGGGAATTCGGGCAACGCCTCCGGCCCGAGACACGTGGACTTCTCCCGTTTCAAGCGGTCCCCGAAGGGCCTCCAGCACATTGCGGGGAAACTCTGCGAGTTCGTCCAAACACAGCATGCCGCCGTGAGCAAGGCTCATTTCTCCCGGAATCAACCCGATTCCCGTGGTCCCGTGAAATGAACCCAACATGCCTTCCGGGGTGGTCGACGGGTGAGGTGTGCGGAGTGGAACGGCCCCGGAGGGCAACGCAGGCAGGCCGCGCAAACCGAGGAAGCGCTCGTTGGCCGCGCGTTCGCGCAGCGATGGACTGGGGAGCAAGCCGTGCAGGCATCGCAAGAAGGTGGACTTTCCAGAGCCCGGCGGGCCGAGGATGAGCACGTGGTGGTTGCCTGCTGCCGCTGCGACCAGCATGAGCCGGGTGTGCCGGTCCGCGGTCAAGTCGGCCAAATCCACTTCGCGGTCCACGAGCACCTCTTCCAGATCGGGCATCCCGACCGCCGGGAGTGCGGTGCCGCCGCTCAAATGGCGAACGATGTCGCGCAGGTGGAGAGCGGGGATCCATGCGCCGCCCGACGCGTTGGCATGGGCTGGCAAGAAGGTCTCCGTACAACCGGCTTCGAGGGCGGCGCTGGGGGCTGCCAGGTAGGACGGGTGGACGCCGCACAGGGTGCCGTCGAGCCGGAGTTCTCCGAGGCTGCAAACGGTTTTTACGCGTTCGACCGGGATTTGGTCGGAGGCTGCGAGCAGGGCCAGGGCGATGGGCAAATCAAAGGCCGCAGCTTCGGAAGCCGCAACGGCGGGCGACAGGTTCACCGTGCAGGACAGGCGGGGCCAACGGCATCCGCTGGAGAGCAGCGCCGAGCGAATGCGCAAAGCCGCATCGCGCGCCGAGCCGCTGGGCAGGCCGGTTACATGAAAACGAAAACCACGGTCCGTCCGGATTTCGACGGATACGGCAAGGGCTTGGGCGCCTCGGTGGGAGGCGCCGAACGTTTGGGTCCACATGCGCTCGGGGGTCAGGCAACCGCCTGTTCTACGGCATCAATCCAGCTGTGAATCACCTTGATGTGCACCTCTTGGATGCGGTCAGCATAGCCCGTCCAGGGAACCCGGACCTCCGCGTCGCACAGGGGCGCAAGTGCGCCTCCCGTGTTGCCCGTGAGTCCAACCACCTGCATGCCGAGGGCTTTCGCTGCATGGGCAGCAGCGACCACATTCGCGGAGTTGCCGCTGGTGGTGATGGCCACTAGCACATCTCCCGGCCGGCCCAGGGCTTCTACAAAACGCGCGAAGACGTGTTCGAAGCCGTAGTCATTGCCCACACAGGTCAGATGTGCAGGATCCGAACACGCGATGGCCGCGAGGCCTTTGCGGTGATTCCGGTACCGCCCGCTGAGTTCTTCGGCAAAGTGGATGGCATCGCACATCGAGCCTCCGTTGCCACAAGAAATGGCTTTGCCACCGCGTGCAAGCGAGGCCGACAGGATTTCTGCGCCCAGTGCGGCCGATGAAAGAAAGGAGGCATCGGAACGGATGCGCCCCAGAAGCTCCGCGGCTTCGTCCAGGTGGGTTTCGAGGAGGGTAGGTGTCTTCATGCCGCGAAGGTGCAGGGCGTCTTGCAGGGAATTTCCGTCGGGTTTGCAGCCGGAGGCCCCGGGTTTGTAGCCGTCAGAATCAGTGGGCTGCAAACCGATCGAGCCCGTCTTCGAGGAAGGCAATGAACTTCTCAGGGTCCGGGTCGTAGCCTGCCGAGCCGCCGACCTGTTTGCCTTCGTGGTCGAGCAGGACGTAGAAGGGCTGGGAGTTCGTGTTGAACTGGGAGGCTTGGAAGTACGACCACTTGTTCCCGACCGTGCGGATGGGGAAGGACTTGCCGCCGTAGGTTTCGGTCGTTTGGTCCGCCTCAGGCAGCCCTTTGCGCTCGTCCACGTAGAGAGAAACCAGCACCACCTTGTCCGTGAGGAGGGAGGCCACTTGGGGGTCGGGCCAAACTTGCTCCTCCATCTTCCGGCAATTCAC
>Ga0172376_10006616_pt1 | contig 12548 bp, 10 predicted proteins | sample Lak35m_FD_121114 | JGI IMG/M metagenome (GOLD analysis project Ga0172376, IMG submission 121114) | Freshwater microbial communities from Kabuno Bay, South-Kivu, Congo - kab_092012_35m | ecosystem: Environmental > Aquatic > Freshwater > Lake | place: Democratic Republic of the Congo: South-Kivu...
CCGACACCGCCGTCACCCTGCTGGTGCGGCCCGAGGCCGTGCAGCCCGACCCGCCCGCCGACGCGCCGAACCGTCTGGGCGGCCGCCTCACGCGCGAGCGCTTCCTCGGCCCGACCTCGCGCTGGGACTTTGCCGTACCCGGCCCGACGCCTGGCCACGAAACCGTGCTGCTGTGCGAGGGGCCGCGCTACGCGCGCCATGCCATCTCGCTCGAGCCCGAGCGGCTGCTGCTGCTCGAGGCGCAACCCCTGCCCGCTGGCATGGGAGCCACTGCTTCACCGCCCGTCGCATCTTCCCCATCCCCCCCACCCACCCTCGACACTGGAGGTTCCGCATGAAGCCCGTCATCCCCGTCAACCGCCGCCACGCCGTCCTGGCCCTGGCCACCGCCGCCGCGCAGCCTGCCTTTGCATTCGAGGGCGCCGAGCTTTACCCGGGCGAGCGCGCGCTCTATGCCGAGGCCGCCAAGGAAGGGCTCGTCGTCTCCTTCGACACCGCCCCGAGTGGGCCAACTGGAAGGTCCTGTTCCGCGAGTTCAAGCGCCGCTATCCCGAGGTCGAGATGACCTACAACGACCTCGGCTCGGCGGCCACCGTCGTGGCACTGGAGAAGGCGCGGCGGCGTCCGCAGGCCGACACGGCCTACTACTTCGCCGCCTCGGCCGTGGACGCCGCCCGCCGTGACCTGGTCGCCCCGTTCCGGCCGGCGAACTTCGAGCGCCTGCCCGAGGTCTTCCGCGAGCCCGAAGGCCGCTGGTTCACGATCCACACCCTGAACATCGCCTTCGTCGTCAACACGAAGCTGGTGCGCAACGTGCCCCAGGGCTGGGCCGACCTGCTCAAGCCCGAGTACCGGGGCAGCGTGGTCTACCTGGACCCGCGCTCCACCGGCGTCGGTCAGGTCGGCGTGATCGCCGCGGCCTACGGCAACGGTGGCAGCATCGACAACCTGAAGCCGGGTACCGATTACTTCGGTCGCCTGCACGCGGCCGGCAACGTGCTGCGGGTCGAGGGAACGACGCCCTACGCCAAGTTCCTCAAGGGCGAGATCCCGATCTGGATCAGCTACGAGAACGACGGCCTGAAGGCCAAGCACGTGGACGGCATGGGCGATGCGGCGGCGGTGGTCATCCCGAGCGAAGCCAGCGCCTCGGCACCGTACGCGATCAGCCTGGTCAAGGGCGCCCCGAACCCCAATGCCGGCAAGCTCTGGCTGAACTTCACGATGAGCGAACTGGGCCAGGGCCTGTTCGCGCGGGGCTTCGTCCGCCCTGCCGTGCCGGGTGTCAACCTGCCGGCCGACGTGCGCTCGAAGATGCCCGACGCGCCGCAGTTGCGCCCGCTCGACGTGGTCAAGGCCTCGGCGCGCAAGGCCGAGATCGACCGCGACTGGGCGGCCGCCGCGCTGGTGCGTTGAGTTGCCCCACGCCCGCCCTGCCAGACCCTCGGGGAGCGCAGACACCGCGCTGCGCCGCCTCGGGGCGGCGCCCGCGCTTGCCTGGCTCGCAGCCTTCCTGCTGCTGCCGCTGGGCGCGCTGCTGCTCGAGGCGGCCGGCGGCGGCGCCGCGCTGTGGCGCCGGGTCGTCGCCGACCCGCTGTTCGCGCCGGCGGTATGGCGCACCCTGGCCCTCGGGGCGACGACGGCGAGCCTGTCACTGGTCGCAGGCGCCGTGTTGGCCCGCGCCGTCGCGCGCCTGCACCCGGGCCCACGGCAGCTCATGACCGTGCTGCTGGGCGTGCCGCTGACCTTCTCGGGGCTCGTCATCGCCTACGGCTTCATCCTCGCCTACGGCCGCGCCGGCTTCGTGACGCTGCTGGCAGCGCAGGCCGGCGCCGACCCGGCAGTCGTCGGCGCCTGGATCTATTCCACCGCCGGGCTGGCCTTCGCCTACGCCTACTACCTCGTGCCGCGAGTCACGCTGATCCTGGTGCCACTGTTCGTCAACCTCGACCGGCGGCCGCTGGAAGCCGCGTTGACCCTCGGAGCCCACCCCTGGCGAGCGTGGGCCGACACTGCGGGCCGCGAGCTCGCGCCGACGCTGGCGGCGGTGTGGTGCCTGATCGCCGCCATCGCCATGGGCACCTACGGCACGGCGCTCGCGCTGTCGGGCACCCAGGTCAACATCCTGCCCCTGCTGCTGTACATGAAGGTCTCGGACAGTGGCAGCGACTTTCCGCTCGCCGCCGCGCTGTCGGTGGTGCTGCTGGGCCTGTGCGCGGCCGTGCTGGCTTTGGGCGAGAGCCTGGCCAGCGCACGCGAGCGGCAATCCGACCCCGCCTGACCTCTCGATCCCTCTCATCACCCGTCCGAGCACATCATGTACGACATCCGCCAGATCGACCCCGCGCTGCATAAAGGGCTGGACGCCCTGCGCCACCGCCAGCAGGGCCCCTTCGCATGGACCCAGCCGGTGTCCGTGGTGGGCCCCCGCGAGGCCACCACAGCCCAGGAGGCCTGCGCACGCCGCGTCGGTCTGATGCTGGGCACAGCACGGATGCCCGTGCTGTGCGGCGGCAAATCCGGCGTCATGGCTGCCGTGTCCGCAGGGGTTTCAGATGCCGGCGGTGTGGTGATAGGCCTGTTGCCCGAAGAAGACGCACGCCTGGCCAATCCGCACCTCACCGTCGCGCTGCCCACCGGGCTGGGCATCACGCGCAATGCGCTGATCGCGCGTGCTGGCCGACTGATGATCGCCATTGGCGGCGGCCTGGGCACGACGGCCGAGATGGCGCTCGCATTGCAGTGGGGCAAGCCAGTGTTCGCCGTGCTCGGTGCGCCGGACCTTCCGGGTCGTCGTGACTTCGACGATGAAATCACCATGATGCAGGCAGTGTTCGAAGAGCTGACGCGCTGACGCGCTGAGTGCCAGCCAGTGCCTGACCGCATTCCGGGCAGCGATCGACGCTCGCCGCGCGGACACGCCTCGGCACGCTTCAAGATCGCCCGGCCCGTCACGCTGCCGACACGCTTGACGACGATGCTGCGGTCTGTCTGATTGGAGAACCGCATGAGCCACCGCATGGACACCCTGGCAGACCGCCTCAAGGACAGCGACAAGCCGAATTCCGATGACCTCCTGCGCCAGAGGCGGCGCGACTTCTTCCGCTCGGTCGCTGCGGTATCTGCCGTCGCGGCAGTGGGGTCAACGCTGTCGTCCTGCGGCGGCGGTGACAAGATCTCCTTCCTTCACGGAGTGGCCAGCGGAGATCCGCTGCCCACCGCGGTGGTGCTGTGGACACGGGTGACGCCGAGCGACGAGCTCCGCAGCTATGACCTCGAGGCAGAGGTCGCCACCGACGACGCCTTCACCAACGTGGTTCGCAGGCTTGGTGTGACGGCACGCCCCGAACAGGACTTCACCGCCAAGGTCGATGTCACGGGCCTGGACCCCGCCACGCAGTACTTCTACCGGTTCAACTGGCGGACAGCACAGTCGCCCGTCGGCCGGACCCGGACACTTCCCACCGGGAACGTGGCGCAGGTCCGGCTGGCCGTGTTCTCGTGCGCCAACTACCCGGCAGGCTTCTTCAATGCCTATGCCGACGCCGCGGCGCAGCAGGACGTCGACGCTGCCGTGCATCTCGGCGACTTCATCTACGAATACTCGCGTGCCGGCTACGCATCGCAAAACGCGGCGGCGCTGGGTCGGCTATCGGACCCCGATGCCGAGTTGATCACGCTGTCGGACTATCGCCGCCGGCACGCACAGTACCGCACCGATCCAGACCTCCAGACGCTGGCGGCATCGATGCCGATGATCGCCATCTGGGACGACCATGAGTCGGCCAACAATGCCTGGCGCGACGGGGCAGAGAACCACCAGACGGCGACGGAAGGGCTGTGGGACGTGCGCAAGGCGACCGCGATCCGCGTCTGGCACGAGTGGATGCCCACCCGCGAGGCCGCCGACCCGAGCAAGATCTGGCGTCGGTTCGATTTCGGGAGCCTCGTGTCGCTGCACATGCTCGACACCCGCCTGGCCGGTCGTGACCTGCAGATCGACATCAACAACTTCGTCGGTGTCGGCGGCAGCTTCGATGGTGCAGGCTTCACCGCTGCTTTGTCCGACGCCAACCGGCAGTTGCTCGGGGCAGAACAGACCACCTGGCTGCAGACCCAACTCCAGACCTCGACGGCCACCTGGCAGGTGCTCGGCCAGCAGGTGCTGATGGGGAGGATGAACATCCCCGCGCCGATCGCGCTGCAACAGATCTCGGTGGGCGCCTATGCGGCCCTGGCACAGAAGGCGCAGACGGCTCCGAATACGCTCACACCCGACGAGCAGGCTGTGCTTGCGCAACCCTCGATCCCCTACAACCTCGATGCCTGGGATGGCTACGCCGTCGCCCGGGAAACCGTGCTTGGTACGGCCCGCGCACTGGACCGCAATCTCGTCGTGCTGGCGGGCGACACGCACAACGCCTGGGGCAATGACCTGCTGGATCTCCAGAACAACCGATGCGGAGTGGAATTCGCCACCCCGAGCGTCAGTTCACCCGGTTTCGAGGCAGTCTTCCCGGACGAGGATCCGCAGGTGTTCGCAGCATCGGTCGAAGCGCTGATCGGCCCGCTCAAGTACGCGGACACCAGTCGCCGGGGCTATCTGATGATCACCGCCACCGCAGCTGAATGCCGGGGCGACTGGCGGTTTGTCAGCACGACGCAGAGCCGCACCTACAGTGCCAGCACCGGACGCACGATGCGGGTGCTGCCCGGATCGGCGAATCGGCAACTGGTCGATTGACCGGGTTCCGAACAGCCATGACGAACAGACCGAGGCGCTGATCGCCGAATGCTGAACGTCTACGGCGTCTCCGTCGCCTATGGCAAGCAGCGCGTGCTGCACGACGTCAGCCTGGAGGTCGCGAAGGGCGAGTTCGTCGCGCTGCTGGGCTCGTCGGGTTGTGGCAAGACGACGCTGCTGCGAGCCATCGCGGGCTTTGTCCAGGTGGACCAAGGGCAGATCTTGGTCGATGGACGGGACCACACCCACGTGCCGCCCGAACGCCGGGGCATGGCCATGGTGTTCCAGTCCTACGCCTTGTGGCCGCACATGACGGTGGCTGCCAACATCGGGTATGGGCTGGTGGTGCGGCAATGGCCACGACCCGCAATCGCCGCACGGGTACGGGAGATCCTCGGGATGCTCGGCCTGCAGGATCTGGGCGACCGCAAGGCCACCGACCTCTCCGGTGGGCAACGACAGCGCGTTGCGCTTGGTCGTGCACTGGCCGTCGACCCGTCCATCCTGCTGCTCGACGAGCCCTTGTCCAACCTGGACGCCCGCGTTCGGGAGCAGGTGCGCCATGAGATCAAGACCCTGCAGCAGCGCCTGGGCATCACCACCATCCACGTCACGCACGACCGAGAAGAAGCCATGGTCATGGCCGACCGGATTGCCCTCATGGATGGTGGACGCATCGTGCAGATCGACACGCCCGAGGCCGTCTTCAATCGGCCCGAATCGCCCTTCACCGCCGTCTTCATGGGAGCCAGACACTGGGTGGACCTGGCCGTGCGCCGCGATGGCCCGGACCTCGTCGTCGACACAGCCACGCAAGTGACGACCGCTCGCCTGAAGGTGGAGGCGCTGCCGCGCCCCGGGCACTGCCCCGAGGGACTGGTGCGCGCATGCTTCCGAGGAGAGGCCGCGCATCTCGTCCCTGCAGGCTCGCCAGGGCCTGACGGTGTCCTGCGACTGTCGGGCAAGGTCAGGCAGGTCAGCTACCCCGGCGGGGCCTACCGGCACACCGTGGTCGTCGGCCAGGCGGAGTACCTAGTCGACAACGCACGACGCTTCGAGGTCGGCGAGCCGGTGGAGGTCCGGCTGCCCCCGGGCGCCCTGCATCTGTTCCCGCGCGATGCGTGAGGCCTGGGGTTCACGCGCCCGTCATGCAGCACGCATAGCCTGAGCAACCGTTACCAACTGGAGTACCCGCATGCTGTTCCGCACCACGACCATCGCCTCGATCCTCACCATCGCCTTCGCCTCGTCCGCCTGCGCCCAAGGCCGCGTGACGCTGAACGTGATCACCGCCGGCGACACCAATATGGTCGACTACGTCAAGGATTTCCTCGGCCCGCAGTTCGAGAAGTTGAACCCAGGCATCACGGTCAAGGCCGTGGGCACGGGCCCGGGCGACGCCGGCTCGCAGAAGATCCTGGAGAAGGTCGCGGCCCAGAAGCAGGCCGGCAGCAGCGCCTGGGACGTGGACGTGGCCGTGGTGCACCAGAAGTTCGCCGGTCAGATGGTGGAGCAGGGCACGCTCGCGCGCTACCTTCCGCAGCTGCCCAACGCCGGGATGGTGACCTCGGTCACCGCGAGGAACGCGCTGGGCTACAACGTCGACGGCTACGTGATCCCGATGTTCCAGAGCCAGACGGCCATCGCCTACAACCCGGCCGTGGTGAAGAACCCGCCCCGGACCTACGACGACCTGGTTGCCTGGGCGCAGCAGAATCCGAAGAAGTTCGGCTACAACGGCATCAAGGGCGGGATGTCGGGTGTGGCCTTCGTGACCGGTTGGATGTATGCCTACACGGGCAGCGCCGACAAGCTCATGGCCGGCCCGTACGACGCCGCGACCAAGTCCTCCTGGGGCCCGGCCCTGGCTCGGCTCAAGGAGTTCAACCGTGTGGTCACGCTGACCGCAGGCAACGCCGGCACGCTGGACATGCTCAACCGCGGCGAGATCGCCATGGGGCCGGTGTGGGTGGACATGTTCTACACCTGGAAGGCCGACGGCAAGCTCAACCCGAACACGCGCCTCGCGCTGATCGGGCCCGGCATGCCTGGGCAACCGATGTATTACGTCATCCCGGCCAAGGCCGCCAACGCGGACGCCGCGCGCAAGTTCGTCGAGTTCGCAACCAGCCCGAAGGTTCAGGCCGAAGGCATCGTCAAGCGCTTCAACTGGTACCCGGGCATCGACGCCAAGCACCTGAAGGGCCAGCTCGACGAGGCGAGCTGGAACAAGCTGTTCGTCGACGTCACGCCCGAGGACCTGGCGGCCAAGGCCAAGCCGCTGCCCATCGCGCCCTACTTCAACGACATCCTCGAGGCCTACGAGCGTCAGGTGCTGAACTGAACGCGGCGCCTCGGCGGGCTTGCAGCCCGCTGCTCACCGTGGCGTTGCTGACGCCAGCACTGGCGACGGTGCTGGCGCTCTTCATCTACCCGATGCTGCGCTCGGTGGCCGGGGCTTTCGCCGAAGGCGACCGCGGCGATGCGTACGCCCACTTCGGCAAGGCCATCGAGCTGTACTCGGGCGACATGGTCTTCACGCTGCTGATCGTGAGCGGATCGACGCTCGCGATCGGGGCACTGGCGCTGACGATCGCCGGCTACCTGACTTTGGGCAACACGCCTTGGGCCGTCGCGGCGCTGCGTTGGCTGTACCGTTGGCCACTGTTCATCCCTTTCGTGGTGGCCGCGCAGTGCATGCGCACCTTTCTCGCGAAGAACGGCATCCTCAACAACACGCTCGACACCGTCGGGCTGATCGACGTGGCGAATGCGAGCGGCCTGCTCGACTGGCGCGGCATCGTCATCGCATTCGTCTGGAAGCAAGCCCCTTTCGCGGCGCTGCTCGTGGCCGGTGCGATGGCCTCCCTCGACCGTTCGATGATCGACGCGGCGCGCAATCTCGGAGCCTCGCGCTTTCGCATCCTGTACGACATCCTGCTGCCCCAGGTCCGGCCCACACTGGTGGTCGCGCTCGTGCTGTCCTTCGTGACGATGATGTCGGTGCTGTCGGTGCCTCTGATGATCTCGGGCCATTCACCGACGATGCTCACCGTGGACATGGCCTTCCGCATCAATTCGTACGGCGACTACGGGACCGCGAACGCGTTGGGGGTGATCTCCTACCTGTTCACGGCCGTCGCAGCCTGGGCCTACCTGCGCCACGGCATCCGTGAAGGCAGCGCGCGGTGAACGCGCTGTCAGGGTCGCGCGGGCTCGCCCGCCTTCCGCGCACGCTGGGCGTGGCGCTGGCCGTCGGGGCGCTCGCCTTTGCCATCTTCGGGCCCTTGTCGAACCTGCTGCTGTGGTCCTTCGCCGAACAGTGGTACTTCCCTCAGAAGTTGCCCGGGCAGTGGGGCTTCAAATGGTGGGAGCGGGTGTTCCGGCCCACCGGCGATGCGATGGAATCGCTGTGGACGAGCGTGACGATCGCTCTGGTGACGGTGGGCACCTGCCTGGCCCTGGCGATCCCTGCGGGCTATGCGCTGGCGCGCAGGCCGATGCGTTGGCGTGCGCTGGTGATGCTGGCTTTCCTGCTCCCACAGGCCTTCCCCAACCTGCCTGTGTACATCAACGTGGCCCAGGTCTTCTACAGCCTGGGGCTGAACGGCACTATGGCGGGTGTGGTGCTCGTGCACACACTGCACGGCCTGGTATTGGCGGTCTGGATCACCAGCGCCGCCTTCGGCGCCGTGGACCGGGATCTGGAACTTGCCGCGCGCAACCTCGGCGCCTCGCCGCTGCGGGTCTTCATGACCGTGTCTTTGCCGCTGGCAGCCCCTGGCGTCCTGGCCAGCGCCATTTTCGTCTTCCTGGAATCGCTGGACGAATTCACCGGGAGCTTCTTCGTCGGCGCGCCTGACCTGACCACGCTGCCACTGCTGCTGTTCAACGCCAGCGCGGGCGGCAACTACCAGATCGCATCCATCACCGCGCTGATCCTGCTGGTGCCATCGGTGCTGTTCATGCTGGTGGTCGAACGCTTCCTGCGCGCGGATGTGCTGGCCCGGGTCGGTACCTGAGTCCAGCCATGCTGCCAATCGCGCAGCGCGCCATCCATGACATCGGTGCCATCGATGCGTCGTCTTCTTGAAATGGCTGCTTCGGAAGATGAGCGCTCCTTCAATCCACCCGGAGCGCCTCGATGTCCAAGCTATTGCTTCCCCGCCGACGTTTCCTGACGACTGCTGCCGCCACCTGCGGCGGCGGTCTGCTTCCCATCCTCGCCCATGCGCAAGCCCCCGCCGTGATCACCCGTGACGCAGCACGGCCAGGCTTCCCGTCGGGGGTGCAGAGCGGCGACGTGCTGTCCGACCGCGGCATCGTCTGGGCGCGCAGCGACCGTCCAGCCCGCATGTGGGTGGAATGGTCGACGGCACCGAGCTTTGCTCAGGCCCGCCGCGTACGGGGCCCCTACGCGATCGAGGCCACCGACCACACCGCACGGGTCGACCTGACCGGCCTCCCGGCAGGGCAGGACATCTTCTACCGCATACGCTGGGAAGACCTGTCCGGCGGCGGCTTGTCCGAACCCATGGCAGGACATTTCCGCACTGCACCGGATGGCCTGCGGGACGTTCGCTTCCTGTGGTCCGGCGATACCGCCGGACAGGGCTGGGGTATCAATGCCGAGTTCGGCGGCATGAAGATCTACGAGGAAATGCGCAGACTGCAGCCCGACTTCTTCATCCACTGCGGCGACACGGTCTATGCCGACGGGCCGATGAAGGCAGAGGTCAGCCTGCCGGACGGGCGCGTCTGGCGCAACACGGTGCTGACCGAGGAGAAGACCAAGGTCGCGGAAACGCTGCAGGAGTTCCGCGCGAACTATCGCTACAACCAACTCGACGAACACGTTCGACGCTTCAGCCAGGAAGTCATGCAGGTCTGGCAATGGGACGACCATGAGGTCACCAACAACTGGTCAGACAGCAAGGACCTGTCAGCAGACACCCGCTATCGCGAGAAGAACGCAGCCTTGCTGACTGCTCGCGGCGCGCGGGCCTTCCTCGAGAACGCCCCGATGCGCTGGCATGCCCAGGAAGAGGAGGAGCGCGTCTACCGGAAGATCGCCTGGGGCCCGATGCTGGACGTGTTCGTGATCGACATGCGCAGCTACCGTGGCCCGAACACGCACAACCGCCAGGCTCAGCCGGGCGACGAGACCGCGATCCTGGGCGAGGCCCAACTGCGCTGGCTGCGCGAAGGCCTGAAGAACAGCCGCGCGACCTGGAAGGTGATCGCGTCGGACATGCCGATCGGCCTGAACGTCGGCGACGGTCGCGATGCACAGGGCCGGCTGCGCTGGGAGGCCGTGGCCAATGGCGACGGCCCGGTGCTCGGCCGCGAGTTCGAGATCGCCTCGCTGCTGTCCTTCATCAAGCGCGAGCGCATCGTCAACACCGTGTGGGTGACCGCCGACGTCCACTACACCGCGGCCCATCACTACCACCCGAACCGCGCACAGTATCAGGACTTCGATCCCTTCTGGGAGTTCGTCAGCGGCCCCCTGAACTCCGGCACCTTCGGCCCGGGCGTGCTCGACAACACCTTCGGTCCGGAGGCCCGCTTCGTCAAGGCACCTGCCAAAGGCCAAGCCAACCTGCCACCCAGTGCCGGACTGCAGTTCTTCGGTGAGGTGCAGATCGACGGCCGTAGCCGGCAACTCACCGTGCATCTGCGCGACCTGGCAGGCACATCCCTGTGGAGCACGACGCTGGACCCGATGCTGACCTGACACATCAAGTTTCGACTCGTGTCCGATGACGCCCACCCACGCGCCGATGGCGCGTGAGTGGGCGTTCTTGCGTCTGGTTCCTGGAGATCGGCGATCGTCGCCTTTGGCTCTGCCCGGACACGCCGAATGCAAGCCATCGCGCTGACATCGGGATGTCATGGGGTCTGAATATGGTCGCGGACTTTGCAGTCTTCAGGAGCTCTATCGTGGCCAGTCTTGCACCCCAGCCCTCAACCACGCAAGCCCGCATCGCAGACCCCCTGGCTCGTCAGAGCCTGACGGACGAAAGTGGGCCGAAGTTGAAGGCGAGCGGGCTGGAGGAACTGCCTGTGCCGGCAGGCAAGGCCCGCTGGCAGTCCAATGGACAACGACGCCGGGACGGTGAGATCCTGGACGAGGCGGCTGCGGAGGGCGCCGTGGCCGTCGAAGCTGCAGAGGCCTCCATCGATCGCCCGGCCGCAGCCGAGGCGGAGGTGCTGCTGGCGCAAGCCACGACATCGGCCCCGCAGGATGCGTCAGCCGCATCGACCACTGGGACGCAAGGGTCAGGGGGCGCAGCTGCCGGAACGACTGCGGCCGGGGCAAGTGGCTCCCTCATGGGTGTGTTGCTCGCGACACTGGGGCTGGCAGCCGCAGGAGGCGGCGGCGGTGGATCGACTACCGCGGCGCCCACGTTGCAGGGCAAGGTCGTCGACGGCTACCTGGCCGGCGCGGATGTGTTCGTGGACGTCGACCGCGACGGCCAGAAGGACATGGGCGAGCCCGCGACAGTCACGGATGCACAGGGCAACTTCACGCTCCAGACCAATGCGGTCGGACCCTTGGTGGCCACAGGAGGCACCGATCTGTCCACGGGTCTGCCCTTTGTCGGCGTCCTCAAGGCGCCTGCGGGCTCCACCGTGGTGACGCCATTGACAACATTGGTGGCGGAAGTCATCGAGACCGGCGTCGACGCCGCACAGGCCCAGACGATCGTTCTGCGAGCCATCGGCCTGGAAGCCATCGACGGTGCGGTCGACCTGACGGCCTTCGACCCGATCGAAGCCGCATCGGACGGCGATGCCAACGGTCTTGCGGTCCAGAAGGCCGCCGTGGTGGTGATGACGCTGGTGTCGAGCCTGACCGAGCAGGTCCGGGGTGCCGCGGGCGCCGAGGAAGCGAGCCGCGACGAGATCGCAGACGAGATCTTCTCCCGGCTCGTCGACCAGATCAGTGGCAGTCCGACGGGCGCCTTGACCGCAGCATCCATCGCCTCCACGGCGTCGACGCTGGTCGAGGGCATCACGCAGCAGGCGTCCATCGGGGGCGTCCAGGTGGACAGCGCCAAGTTGTCCGACGCCCGGACCTTCCTCAGCGAGAACGTCGCTGCGCTGGCCTTGCAAGCGGCCAACAGCACCAGTCTGGATGACCTCGGTCAGTCGCAGAAAGAGGCGCTGACCCAGACACCCGAGCGTTACATCTACACGCTGCAGCTGCTGCACTTTGCCGACGCCGAAGCCGGGATGCTGGCCGCGCAGACCGCTCCCCGCCTGGCCGCGCTGGTGGACCGCTTCGAGGACGCCTACGCCAACAGCATCACCCTGGCCGGTGGCGACAACTTCCTGCCCGGGCCCTTCCTGGCCGCTGGCACCGACGACGCCGTGCGCTCGGTCTTCAACACCGTCACCGGCTCGACCGTCACCGGCACCATGCCCATCGCCGCCGTGGACATCGCGCTGCACAACCTCCTCGGCGTGCAGGCCTCGGCCGTGGGCAACCACGAGTTCGACCTCGGCTCCAACGTCCTCGTCGGCGCCTTCGCCGGCGGCTCGGGCTTCGCCGGCGCGCAGTTCCCCTACATCTCGGCCAACCTGGACGTGGCCGCCGACAGCGCGCTCAAGGCCCGCTACACCGACACCTTCGCCACCCCAGGCCTCGAGGAGGCCTCCAGCCTCAAGGGCCGGCTCGCCCCCTCGGCCGTCATCACCGAGGGCGGCGCCAAGATCGGCCTGGTGGGCGCCACCACCCAGCTGCTGGAGTCCATCTCCTCGCCCTCGGGCACCAAGGTCAAGGACGACGACAGCGTGC